>Ga0183099_1000206_pt1 | contig 51255 bp, 41 predicted proteins | sample Biomet1_FD_127788 | JGI IMG/M metagenome (GOLD analysis project Ga0183099, IMG submission 127788) | Microbial communities from bioreactor (seeded with anoxic lake sediment) at LBNL, California, USA - Biofuel metagenome 1 | ecosystem: Engineered > Bioreactor > Anaerobic > Unclassified ... | reverse complement strand
TCCATAAGCGGTGGGGATAAAGGTCTTTAAGGTAGGAGATGAGATTCGAGGCGACGCCCTTCCGTTGGTCCATCGGGTCCACCATCAGGCGGTGGACGATGAGGTAGCTATCCTCTTCTTTGGCGGCGCATTTGTCGAGGAGGGCGTTCAGTTTCTTCGAATCATGGCTCTCATCAAAGAACGCCTCGAGGGGATCGAAACTGACGGAGACGGACCCGAGAATGCGTCCGCCTTCGCGGGCGAGGTAAAGCGTCTTTCTTTCGATGTCGTCCCGAAAATTTTCTTCGAGGGGATAGCCGTGGTTCCACATCGCGTTGCCCTCGAATAGAAGCGAGGCGTTCACGCGCCGAAAGAGCTTCATCACCGCGGGCAGATCGTCCTCATGGGCCAAGCCTAGTTTCAGCATGCGTTTAATATAAACCTTTTTCGCCCTGGGGATTATGATTGTTCCATGAAACAGCGCTCCCTCGAGACGATCCATTACACCATGTCCCGCATCCGGGGCAAGGATACGGGGATCGAAAAAGCCCTCCGCCACGCCCTCACGGAAAAAGGTATCCGCTACCGCTGCAACAGCAAGTACATCTACGGCCACCCTGACCTTTCCTGGAAAGGCCTCAAAGTGGTGGTCTTTTGCGATAGCGAGTTCTGGCATGGCAAGAATTTCGAGAGCGCGCGTAAATCCCTCAAACGCCACGAGGAATACTGGGTGAAGAAGATCGAGCGGAACATCGAACGCGATCACCTCGTCAACGCCGAACTGGCAAAACAAGGATACGTTGTCAAACGCTACTGGGGCCTCGAGATCACGAAAGACCTACCCCGTGTAGTGGAGGAGATTCTCTCCGTCCTTAGAGAAAAGGGCTATCCGGGCTTATAAAAGAAAAGCCCCCAGGTTCAACCATGGGGGCACGGGCTTCTTTTTACTTAGGCTTTTTTCGAACGGAGGAAGGCGATGGCCGAGAAAGCCGCGCCGATGAAGGCAAAGACGAGCGAGCAAATGGTGCCGGTTCCAAGGGTCAAATCAGCGGAATAGCTGATGTGGTTGGCGGCGCTATAGAGTTGCACCGAGAAGAGGAAGAGGACGCCAGCGCCGACGAGAACGAGAGTCTCGAGGCCGAAGACGAAGAGCTTGCCTTTCTTATCGAAGATACCCGAGGTCAAGGGCAGGATGATCGCCACGAGGTAAAGGACGAAACCGGCGATGAGTCCAGGGACGGGCTCCCGGTTGTTGGTGGCATCGCCGAAGATGGCGTAGAAGCCGCTGAAGCGGGCCTCATCTTGAAAGGCATTGCCGAAAAGGACGAACAAAGCAATGGCGGCCATCAGGATGGTAATGGCAACCAAGAACACGGAGACGGCATCTTTTTTCTGTTTCATAGGGCGTTCCTCACTAAAATTAATCGCTGCAATAGTATAACCTCGTGCGCGCAAGCGGGCAATCGGTTTTCACGCCCGCGGGCCCTTTTGGCGCGTTTTCTCTTTTCCCCGTTACGCGGATTAGCCATAATATCCTTATGAAAAAGTCCACCCTCCGCTGCGCTGCGGCCCTTCTCGCCATCTTTTTGGTCGGCTGCAGTTACGACACCGAATCGTTTCCCGTGGCCACCTATTACACCGTCCGTTTCTTCGATGACTCGACGCCTACTCCGCGGGAATGCGGCTACGCTTACTTCCTCCCCGGACAGACGGCGATCTTCACCGCCGAAAGCGATCCCACCGAATACGGATCGGTCTATAACTACGAGTCCACGCAAATCTCGCCCGTCGGCCACCAATACAAATTCGATGGCTGGTATTTCCATGGCGAGGGCGGCGTTCTCGGAGAGAAAGCCGATCTCAATAACATCGCGCAATCCTATATTGATTCTCACGGAACGGATCTCACTCCCGTTTCCTCAAGCGCGCCCGCTTCGAGCGATCTTTCGTCCAGCGTCGACACTTCCGCCTCCGGTAGCGCCTCCTCCAAGAGCAGTTACTCCATCGCAAACAAGGAGTTAAGAGTCTACGCCCACTTCAACGATCGCCCTTTGAGTTTCATCACCCAGTACGTCGACGGGGTCGATTTCGCCCGAACCGCCGAGCACCGGCTCGTGACCCAAACCGTCACCTTCGGAGCGGGTACCGCCAATACCGTTTCGGGCTACGCTTACGTCTGCCCTCATTGCCATTACATTGACTACGACGGGATTACTCTCGGCGCTGGGTCGCCCGCTACGGAAACGTGTTACCGCTGTGGCAATATCATGGCTCTCTCGCACGATTTCCCCGTTCCGGATCCTTTCCTTCTCACCGAAGGCGAGTATGCGACGGAAACCGGTGCTGGACTGGTTGGCCACCCCGATTACGGCTACCTTTCCGACTTTCAGGGCTGGTCGTTACAAAAAGACTTCTTAGACGCCAATAACGACGGGGTGCCCGATGCCGGGTACACTCCGGCCGTCTTCACTACCCTAGGCACGGGCGCTTCCTTTACCGGCGACGATGCCCACTCCGCGACCTCTTTGCCCGTTTTAACGGGCCACGTAACTGGCGACCTCTTCCTAGACGGCCATATCGATTCGGGTACCCAGCAGCGGGTCAATGACCTCTATTGCTACGTCGAACCACCCAGCGGAGAACGTTGGGTCAAGCTCGGCAACGTGACGGCGAATGGCGAATCGATCATGACCTTCTCCGCCTCGTACTCCACCGTTCGGGATACTTTCTCCCTCAAGGCCTTTGAAGGCGCTCTGCCGGACGATATCACCGAAGCGGATGCGGCCTCGCAGACCAGCGTGGATTATCTAGGCAGCAACTACAACATCAACCAAGCTTTCCGTTCCAAAATCCTCTTCACGGTCAGCGGCTTCGGGGGCGATGTCACGACGACCGCCATCTCTTTCGACGAGTTTGACCTCGCCGATAACCCGATCGATCCGGTGGCTCTCACCTTCCAGAACGATCTCTTCGCTGATACCGCCACCCTCGCCACCATTGGTTTAGCTGGTTACTATTACGGAGACACGAACATCCCCATCCAGTATCGGGGCAGCCCCATCACCATCAAGAAAACGCCCGACATTGGGTTGAATCAAGTGGAGTTCTTGCTTAGTTCAGTTGATGGTCCGGGGTATTTCTACCCCATCGCTTAGCGGCTCTTCCCTATTTCGCAACAGGGGCTTCGGCCCCTTTTTTGTTGGTCTTGAGGAGCCAAATGATCGGCGCGATGGCGAGGACCATGAAGCCGAGCGACACGAGGAACATGGCCCGGTTAGGAGCCGTGACGATCCCTTGGATATCATCGTAGTAAGTGGTGGCGCCGGGGCCATAGGTGCAGACGAGTTGGGTCAAGCCCGGCCCGACGATCATCGGAACGAGGACGACGAAGACCATGCGAACGCCTTGGAAGAGGCCGACTTCCTCTTTCGGCGTCTCATCCCGCACGATGGCGCCTAAGACGGCCGTGCCGATGAGATAGCCTGCCATCATGACGATGCCGGCGGCGATGATGTACCAGGTTGAGGCGACGTCCTCGCCAAAGAAGAAGAGGAAGAGGCCCACTCCAGCGACCGCCACGCCCGGCAGCAAGAGTTTGTTCTTGCCGATTTTGTCCATGAATAATCCAGTCAGGATGACGATGAGGGAAGCCACGAAGAGAATGATGCCAACGTCGAGCGTGAAGGCGCCGCCCTTGATGTTCAGCCCACCCGATTCAGGGGGGTTTTGCATGTAGACCATGTAGTATGGCATGAAGGCGTTGATGGCGCAGTTAAAGCACAGGAAAGAAAGAAGGGCAATATAAAGCTTTTTATGTTTCTTGATGACCGAGGGGCGGAACCCGTAGATCAATTGGTCAAAATACCCTGCCGAGGTGTTGGGCTTAATCTCGTCTTTCGGCAATAAGAAGATGGAGGCGACGCCGACCACCGTGACGATGGCTCCGAAAATGCCAAAGAAGAGAAGCCAAGGTTTGGCCAGGAAGGAGGCCACGTCGACCGGGACGCTAGGATTGAGGCCAGCCGCCACCATGGCGGCTTCCTGAGCGTCGGAAGGAACCGCGCTGGCTCCGAGAATGCCCGCAATGAGAACCACGGCAATGGTGGCGAATAGAGGCAAGACTGAGAGAACCGATTCGAGTTTCCCCCGGTTCTTTTCGCTCCCGACGTCGGTCACGCGGGCGTTAAAGCAGGCATCGTTAGCGGTGCTGCCGAAGAAAGTCATGACGCAATCCCATAAGACCATGGAGATGCCAACGCCTAAAGCCGCGGCGGCGGCTCCGAACATGGCGGCGTTATTGGCGTAGCTGAGCAATCCAAAGACAAAGACGCTGAGGCCCCAGATGGTGTAGCCACCGGCAATGAAGATCTTCCGTTTGCCAAGGCGGTCACTGAGGACCCCCATGAAGAACGTCGTCAGGGTCGCCGCGATGGCCGAAGCGTAGGTCATCCAGGTGATGTAACTGGCGTTGTGCGTTTGGGAGTAGACCCACATGTTGATGTAATTGTTTTCGATTGCCCAAGCCAATTGGCCAGCCAAACCAATGAGAATAAGGGCGATCCACTCGCGAGCTGAAAGTTTCTTTTCCATAAGCCATATTATCTATTACTTTCCTTAAATTAGACAAAGTTTTTCGTTTTCAGTAGTCGGAAAGCCTTCGTTGTTCAGCACGAAAAAAGTCATTCCCAAAGAGGACCATCCCCTATTTGTTTCCTTAATGGTAAAATACCCTCAATGGATTTCTTCTACCGCTACAGTTTTCTCTTCTTCTTCGGCGGCTTGGCTGGTTGGATCATCGAGCTTTTCTTTCGGCGCTTCGTGAGCCAACGCAAATGGGTTAACCCCGGCTTTTTGACGGGCCCCTTGCTGCCGCTATATGGTTTTGGCCTTTCGGCTTTCTATCTTTTCTCCAATGCCGTTCCTTGGGGGAACTTCGTGTCCCCTTCGTGGCTGGCCACTATTCTCGAGATTCTTTGCATTGGGGTTACTTTGACCCTAATCGAATACGTGGCGGGCTTAATCTTTATTAAAGGACTCAAGATCAAGCTTTGGGATTACTCCTCCCGTTGGGGCAATCTTCAGGGCATCATCTGCCCGCTCTTTAGTCTCATTTGGACGCTCCTCGGGGCTTTCTATGTTCTCGTTTTGAATCCTTTATTCGTTACGATGGCGGATAACCTTCTTTCTAACCTTGTCGTTCTAGCGACTGTCGAAGGGGTCTGCTATGGCATCCTCTTTGTCGACCTGGGGTACAACCTTGGCATCTACGCCAAGATCCGCAAAGCCCTCGAAGACAAGAAACTCGTGGTCGACTGGGACAAGATCAAGGTCTCGATCCAGGATCACTTCAAGAAGCTCAGCAAGCGCGCCAACTGGCTTTTCCCGTTTGCCCAGAAGATGGAGGATTTCTCTCAGATGGTGCGGGAGTACGTCTCTGTCCTTACGCTCGAGAACAAGCAGCGTTTTGAGAAAAAGGTCCTCAAGAAGGACGCAAAGAAAAAGAAAGAAGGACCAAAGGAATGAATTTCGTTCTGGCAGGCATCTTTTTTGGGTGTTTCCTCGCGGTTTCCGTCGTGAACCTCATATGCGGTTACCACGAATGGGAGAAACCCCGTCGGTTGACTAAGCCCTTCTGCTTGCTGTTCCTCGCCTTGTCAGCCGTGTGCTTACGCCCGACCGAACCCCTCATTTACGTGGGGGCGTTCCTGGGGATGATCGGAGACATCTTCCTCTTATATAAGCGCAACCGCGTCATGCTCGTGTTCGGAGGCGTTTCCTTCTTGACGGGGCACCTTTGCTACATCGCCGCGATGCTCTTACTCATGGGGCGGGCGGGCCAGCTTAACTGGCCGGTGTGGGGCTATATGCTCCTCGTGCTTTTGGTCCTTGAGCTGCTCATGATCCCGAGCATCTATTTCCTCACGAAGAAAAGCAAACCCTTCACCCTCATCGGGGTTTTCTATAGTTCCATCCTCATCTCGGTCGCCCTCATTGCCCTTCAAGGCATGTGCTGGGGCTGGGAAAAATGGTTCGGTCTCATTTTCTGCGGTGGCCTCTCCTTCATCGTGAGTGACCTCACCCTCACGACGACCCTCTTCCGGCATGACTTAAAACGGCGGGACTTCTGGATCATGTTGACGTATTTGCTGGGCGAGGTGCTGATTGTCTGCGGACTCGTCTTCACCGTCGCTTAGATCGAAAGGTAAACGAGGAGTTTCCGTAACGCCCTGGCCCGATGGCTAACGGCGTTTTTTTCATCTTCGCTCGCGGTTCCAAAATCCATCTCCGGGTCGACGCAATGGAAGATGGGGTCATAGCCAAAGCCATGGTCGCCTTTGCGTTCCGTGGTGATGTAACCTGGGCAAACGCCCTCAAAGAAGAGAGGTTTGGCGGTGGGGTTTTCCAATAAGCAGATGGTGCAGTGGAAGGCGGCTTTGCGGTTCGTTTGTCCTTCCAATTTTTGGAGGACCGCTTTGCAAACGGTTTTGTAGTCATTTCCTAGCGTGGCGGCGAAACGGGACGAGTGGAGGCCGGGGAAGCCTTTGAGGGCTTCGATTTCGAGGCCGGAATCGTCGGCGATGACGGGCCAGGGGACTTTCGCGGCCAAAGCCTTCGCTTTAATGTAGGCGTTATCAGCATAGGAGGTGCCCGTTTCTTCCGGGTCGCTGGCGATGTTGAGGTCGTTAGGACAATAGATCAAAAAGCCCAAGGGGGCGAGGATCTCGCGGTATTCCCGCAGCTTGTTTTTGTTATTGGTCGCTAAGACGATCTCTTTGTTCATGCGGCGAAGATTTTCTCGACCCATTCAGGGTGGTCAACGAAAGGATTCCGGTTCTTTTGTTTGCTCTGCATAGCCCAATCGTTGCGGTGCGTCTCGACCGGGGAGACGGGGTCCAAGCGGCTCCATTCCACCATGCGGGCCACCGATTCGCAGCAATTGGTGATCGGGGTTCCCCTAGAGGAGAAATAACAGGCGTACATGTAAAAGACGATACGAGCGCAGTCGCCCTTGACGGCATCGGAAGGCTCGAAGTAGGAACCTTTCGTGTGGGCGTAGGTGTAGCTGGTTCCGCGGAAGTTTAACGAAAGGGTGCTTCCGCCCGTGGCTGAGCCATAACGGAGATTCCCGCGAGCCGAATTCGTGGCCATGACGGTGGGACGGATATGAAGGGCGTCAGCGCCGCCTCCGGAGGTTCCGTATAGTCCTCCCGAAAGAGACTGGGGCCACACGTGCTCCCGGTTCCAGGTGCCGGCTGAAGAGATTTCCTTAGTGATAGAAATATTAAGGTAGAACATGTACATGTTGGCGCTGTTATTGGGATCCTCGTCGAACTTCTCGAGTTCATATCCGAGACAGCCAGTCGAACTTCCGGAATAGGAGTAATTGGCTTTCGGCTTGATGATCGGGGTCAAGGAACTGAGCAACGTTCCGGACATTCCACCGGTCAACGAGGCGCTGATGGAAGAATAATAGCCACCGTATTCAGAACTACTAGAAGAGGAAACCGACGAAGAAGAGGACGTCGTAGAGGATGATGCCGAAGAAGACGAAACCGCCGAGGAGGAAGAGCTCTCCGAAGAAGAAACGGAAGAGGTTTCCGAGGGTTGGGAAGAAGCTTCGGAAGATTGGGATGAGCCTTGCGAAGTTATGGAAGTGCCTGCCGAAGAAAGCGATGAACTTTCCGATGGGACGCTGGTCTGGCTGGAGGAATTGGTAACACATCCAACGAGGCCCAAAGACGCGGTCAGGCAGAGAAGGAGGGCGATTCTTTTGTTTTTCATATTAGACATAGTCTAAAGATAATATCCGAATAATCAACCTATTAATCAAGAAGTCCCGAACCTTCTGGAACAAATGTTGAGAGCCGGTTCGGCGCGTTCGCTTTTAGGGTCTTCCTAATTTCTTCCTAAGGAAATCGGCCGCCTTTTTCCCATCTGACACGGCTGAGCAGATACCTCCGCCGATGGTCAGCCATTGGCCGCAAAGGCAGAAGTTTTTGACCCCGGGGACGGTTCGGCGGACGTTCGTTTTTAGTGACGAAGGTATTGGGGCAAAGCCTTCGAAGGAACCATGGTAGAGATTAGCCAAACGGACAAAGGTCGCAGGAGTGGCCACGTCGACGACGTCGATGGCTTCCTTAAAACCAGGAATGCGGTGGTCGATAGCGTTCGCGAGGTCATCAGCCAACTGTTGTTTCCGTTTGTCGTAGTCGTCTTTGCTCTTTAAACGCAGTTTCTGCCAGTAATCACACGGAGCGACCAGCATGGCTATTACGCTGCTGCCGTCTTTTGGGGCGGCGGAAGCATCGAAATCAAAGGATCGGAGGCTGAAACCATTTTGGATTACATCCGGGGCCACACTTATGCCATCCGGACACTCATAGTCAACTGAATAGGGGATACCGAACTTTTTCTTTAATCCATATGAGACGACGATTAACGAATCAAAAAGCGGGGCGTTCTCTAACAAAGAGTCCAGCTGGGGATGGTGGTATCTTTCCCCGAGCATGTTTTTGAGGGTATCGTGCGCGTCGCAGGCCGCGATGACGGCATCGGAAGGGTAGAAAACGCCTTTCGAAAAGATGCCTGTGGCCTTGCCTTTCTCCACAACGATTTTGTCCACTCGAGAATTGAAATGGATGGCGCCGCCCAGGGTTCGGTATTTGGCTTCCATGCGTTTGATCATCTCGAGCGAGCCACCCAGCGGATATCCGGCGTTTCCGCCCATCCGCACGCCCAGCATCATGACGAGGGCCTCGGAAGAAAAGGCCTCCGGCATCAACACCAATAGAAGTTTTCGGAGCGTGGGGCTTTTCATCTTTGCCACAATCTCGCCCACCGTTCGTCCAAGGTATTTGCGTCCTAGAGCCAAAAAGCCGCGACCAGTCTTCATGAATTCGATCAATTCCTTAAGGTTTTGAGGCGCTCCGGTCGGGATTTTGATGCGACCCATGGTCGCGATATCGTCGCAGAGTTCATCGATTTGATTCTTATCGTTCTCGGATAGTTCATGCAGAAAGGCCCGGAATTTCGTGATATCCATGGGGACTTCATGCATCACGCCATCTAGTTCTATGAAGATGGAGTCGGAATTATAGATTTCCGTTTCTGCTTCTAGCGCGCCCACTTCATGGAAGAGTTGGTTAAATCCATCACCCTTTTTCGTCCCCACCATCCAGTGGATGCAACCGTCGAACCGGTAGCCTTTTCTAGTCCAAGATGAACACACTCCGCCCGCCCAGGGCGAGAGTTCAAAAATCTCCGTCTCAAAACCACTTTTCTGTAGATAGATTCCAACGCTCAGCCCCGAAAGCCCTGCCCCAACGATGATTACTTTCTTCATAAAAACCCCCATTCCGGACCATGAACAACATTCGCTCAGTTCCTTCATAATGGGGCAGTTCACTCTCAACGTATACATTTATCACTCATTTTGTGGAAAATCAGCCAACAAAGGTTGCTATTGGGTTAGTTGGGGGCCCAAGTTCGCTAGAAAGCATTTACGATCTTTTGTCTTTCTGCGAATTAAGGGTTCTCTTGGCTTTTTTGCGGAAGTGTATGTTTTGGGAAAAAACTAGAAATTCACTTCTGAGGCGAGAATTGTGTGCCAAGAGAACTAAGATTTTTTCTCTATCTGTAGCCCGCCACGAATGCTTTTCTTTTTATGCGGCGGCGGGTCTTAGATTCTATTTTCCTTTATTGGTTGAATAGTCTCTCGTTCACCTACGTTTTTTGAAACATTATCTGGAAACGGCGGTTTCTCGGTTTTTCAAAAGAGTACAATATGAAAAATGAGAATCATTGGTGAGCGGATCGAGAAGTATCCGAACTAAAAATTTCCTTGTTGTTATGAGACCCAATCTTGAGGGGGTGGCAGGATGAGCAAAAAAATTCTTTTAGGCGATAAAGCCTATGTTTTGTACGGTTGGGGCGAGGATCACTTGAAAAATGAACCCCACATGATCGAGGAAGCCACCGGCCGCATCCCCTCAGGGAAACAGCTACCAATGCTAAAAACCTTTTTGAGGTCTAAGGGCGTTGCCTTGGCGTCTTTGAACAACAAAAATACTCATTGGTGCGTTTTGCAGGCCATATCGTGGAGTGATGGGGTGGGGGAGGATCCTCTCCCCGAAACGAAACAAATAGTTCCTGGCAACGCAAAGTCGTTAATGCTTCTCGATTTGACGCCCGTCAATGTCGAATCGATTGAAAACGAGGTTAGGCATGACGAGGTTTACGGAAGCGAGGAGGATCTGATCAATAGGATTTTCAGCAAATACCCGAATAACGACAATCTCGACATGGTCGCATTGAAGATTTGCCTGATCGACGTCACGAACAGCACCCAGTTGTCCAAGCAGAAGAGATTTATCTCCCTACCAAAACTCGCCGAAATCATTCTTTCCATAAAAGACATTGACAGAAGAATTCAAAGAGGCGACCCGACGGTCGTCAATGACATTGCCAGGACAAACGGCAAAATAGAGCTTTTCTCCTTCGCAACAAAGTTCTGCTGTTACCACAACCATTTTTCCTATGGAAGGGACGATTACTCGATTTGCGACACCTTCGTGGAGAAAGGCCTCCCAAACTATGCGAAGTGGATCACTTCGGGGGCAATAAAAAAATGGAAGAAAGAATTCGATTATGAATCATTTAACGATTGTATCGAAAAGGTTCTAAGCGACGGCAAAATATGCATAGCCGACAAGCGACGGAAGTTCGATCACTTCCTTTGGTGGCAGATGAAGAAAAAGAGCCAAAATGATCAAAAACTTAAGAGGGCGCGGAAAACAAGGCAAGGCAGGGTAATTGATGGGGCGATTTTGAAGTCAACCGATAGCGTTTCGGAAAAAGAAAAAGAACTATGAGAAACATCTTTGACTTCGCCACGAAGGAGTTGTCGCAGGACGCTTTTTTGATGTGGCTCATCGGAAGCTACGAGGGAACCGATGGCGAGAAGTGCAAGAACGAAGAAGTAAGAAAGGTCGCGTGGGCTCTTCTCAACGCGTTTTTGGGGACAGGCGATTCGTCTTCCGTGACCGTCGTTGACGTGAAAGCCCAATTCAAAAAAATCGACGTTTTCGTAGAGTGTCTAATAAATGGGAGACCCCATTTCGTAGCGATAGAGGACAAAACCACGTCTTTCGAGCGTTCGGACCAGTTGAACAGATACATGGGCAAGCTCGGTGGCCTTGGAATCTCTGGAGCCGTGAAGATATCGTTCATCTTTTTCAAGACCGACTTGATCGGGGATGATGATCTGAAAAAAATCAATAAAGCGGGATGGAAACCTTTCGGGATCGAGGAAATCTATGACGTCTTCGCCCAACTCATAAACACGGGTAGCGAGATTCTTGACGATTACGCCGACTTCATACGGAGGACTTTTGACTACAATTGCGTTCCGTTCAAAGACTGGAACTTGAGAAACTGGGGGTTGTTCCTCGAAAGGGAGGTTCACACGAAGTATCCAAAGAACTCCCAAAATTTTAACAACCTTGAGTATGATACAGGAAGATATTTGAACATGTATCAGTGGGTTTCCTTTGAAAGACCATTTTGCGGCGCCAACGTTTTCTTAGAGATCAACATTCGGCTCCCATACTTGATTTCCTCATGTGTCATTAAAAAGTCTTTGACGAAGAACCAGATTGACCCTTCTATCACGAACCCTCACGAAATCGATGAGAAAATCATTGATAGAATCAATGGAAGCGCCTGGTTCTCGGCACGCCGTCAGGGTAGAACCTTCGGGATCCTCAAAAAGGACAAAAAGAAAGAATTGCTTACGAAGGAAGATTTCCTCGCCGCTTTGGATTCATATCTTGGGGAGTTTAACCGTATTTTCTCTTGAAAATGCCAACCGAATATGAAGAAAAGCCATAAAGCAGGTCTCATTGCGTGCAATCCCCTAATTCTGTCTTTTCTGGCCCTTTCTCCATCCTTTTTGACCTTCATTTTCTTTGGTTTCTTTGGGCCCATGACACTCTCCAACGAGTTCACAAGGCCCAAGTAGACCATTGGCGGGAAACGGGTTCTGGTGTGGCTGAGGGACGGCGGCTGTTATGCTTCCCACCGGTCTTCTGGCTAACCCGGAGTTTGTAGGATCCGTGTGCGACATTGATGCTGGCGAAGGAAGGCAAGATCAAAGATTTTTTGTGGTAAACTATCCATAAATTCAAATGAAACAAACCGTAATGGGCTGAATAGGTCGTTGTTGCCTGCGGGGTTCTGATGATTGAGCCCGATGGCCAACTGTAAGTCCTCGAGGGATGACATCAAGATCAGCCTTCAGTCGGACACCCTCGGCCTTCTTTCATGGAACGGACACCTCCCCAATCCCGTTTGAGGAGGTTTGTGCCACGGCCCTCAAAACAGCCGAGGACTTCATGACCCACAACGGATGAGAAATCAATCAAAATGGAAAAAAGGAAAGGGGAATTGGGCTTGGACAAAACTTTTTTAGATTTGAAAAGGTTAAGCAGATTTCGGGAAGCCGTGAACAAAACGGAGATTTTTTATCACTCCTCAGAGGAAAAGCACAACTGGAACCTCATTTGTGCTGTCATGGACAGGCTCGGCTCGGCGGCGGAATTCCTTAATCGGAGCGATATCAAAACGGAGGAAGACCTCATCTGCTTTTTCGTTTTCACGGACATTATTTACAGTTGCATCACCGAACTCTTCAAGACACTCCATCTGGATTACAAACTCAAGGATGATTCGTCTTGTTTCAACAAGACCGATCTTGAAGGAAGCGCCGTTTCAGACGACCTGTTCATGAAATATATTCGTTCCCTTTCCTATGCCCATTCGCTTGGTGCGAGGGAGGGAAGGAAGTTCATCAAAAAGGGAGAGACTCAGTACAGTCCATGGGTTATATGCAATTATCCATTTGAAAAAGGAGTGGTCGGGGTCCGTCTCTACTCGTCGGTAACCGGAGACTCCTGGGATGGGTTAAGGGATATCCTTTTTTCCCTTTCCGATCTCCGCAAATACGTCAAGATGCGGTTCGACCAAATTTCATTAGCCCGGATTGAAATTGAAAAGAGGGTTCAAAGGCAGAAAGAAGCCTGGGGCAAGCGAAAGATTAACAGAGAAGGGACCACAACCGACGTCTTGAATGACATCAGCCTGGTCCTAAAGGAACGTTATGAAGACGGACCATGCCTTTTGCTGGATGATGCTATTGATGTTTTTTCTATCCGGTCATCGGATCCTAGAAACGACAGGGTCATCGAAAAATATCGCCGCTACATCGCCTCGACCATCCCCCAGGTTTGCGATATGGTGGATGCGGTGAATGAAGATGCCTTGAACGATTGCGAATTCTGCAAGGCGGTTACTCCTGATATTCCAGAAATATATAATGGAATCGGCTATCAACTTGAAAAGATTTATTCGTATTTGACTGATGACGAAGCACACGGTCAAAAATTCCGAAAGGAGATGCTGGAATCCGGGCCGCAAACGGATAGTGACTTGGCCTGGGGGTTCGTTCAACTGTCGCATTTCAAAGAACGTTTTTCAGATAAATACGTTCAAATAGATTATTCAATGCCATATCCGGAAATCCGGCTTTTGGTCAAGGTGGCCATATTTTTGTATAACTGCGAGAAGAAAAAAACGAATGAAGATGTCCCAAACTAAAAAGACTTTTTTCCCATTTTTCGTGTCGTGGTCGCTTTAACACGTTATCGGCATATGCCCTTGAAGGTTGCGTTCATGCCTATGACTTGGTGCCTCCAAATAGGAAAAACCTGAGCGCGGCAATGCCGGGGCTGCCGTGCCTGCCAGGCGTGGTTGCCTTTCGATTGTTCAAAAGGAGCAAGGAAGACCGGAACAGGAATTTTCTTTCAGGTCGTTCTCTTGATAACGAGAACGCCGAGCGGAGTGATACTTCTGTCTTCGTCTTCCGGAGCATCATTTTCCGGACCTTGTCGACACCTTCAGCGATCCTGCAAAGAGTCGAAAAATCCATTCCACGCCATGATTTGCATCCTTTGATGCCCTTCTATCTGAGGTTCGATCCTGAACTCTTAAGAACTACCGTTGTGCATATTTTCCGGTCTGTAAAATCGCGGATGAGAGGAGAGGTTTCTCCTCGTCAAACAAAAAGATTCTTTTCTTCAAGGCTAAGCGTAAAATACTCGAATAATTGATTGTTTTTATCCTTCCATAGTTAACCATCATTTCGACAAATGAATGTCAAATTTTGGGGTTGCTTATTCAGTTAAATGCTTGTTTTGCTTCATCTTTCCTATTTTGGTAAATGTATTAATTATTCGAAATTTGTTCTTCCGACATGAACAATGCGGTTGTTCTCAGAATTATCTTCACAAGAGTTTTTTTATTCGTTATTTTGGTGACATTCCTTTAATGCGTTTTTGTAAAGAGCCGAACTCATGATATATAAATCACCCTTTGTCCGCGTTAATGCCACATATAATTTGTTTTTTGAACTTCCGTCGTTCAACGCAAAACCTGTTTTGAAGAAGCTATTTGATAAAGCGTTCGTTAATATGACACAAACAGAGGGATAGGTATCGCCTTTTGAATAGCCCCAGTTAATTGCCTTGAATTCGCATTTCTTGGATTCGTCCCAAACTAATTTTGTGATCGAATCGTCCTTCATTACGCTGATCGCTTGCGCCACATCGGATACCTCAATCACGCCCCCAGTATTTTTATTGTCTTTACTGCATGGAAACGGAATGCCAATTTTTCGGGTTACGTAGATGCAAACATCGTTAGGGCACCTTCTCGTTTCGCGAAGAGTGTTCTCGTCAATGTTAAGCTTCAGCGTTTTTTGAAGGTATTTTATGTAGTCATCATATAAAACATACTTATCAAATGGCTGGCCCGAAAGATTTGACCCGCTTACCGAATGTTGATAAAAATCGCCAACTAGAGTGACGTCATTTACTCCTTTCGTTATCTTTTCAAGCAATTTCCAATCATTGTCTCGAAAGTCTTGAACTTCGTCGATGAGGATTTTGTCGTAGAATTTGTTCAAATAAGAAATGCCCATTTTGGCAATACTAAATTGCTTGGACTTTATTACTAGTGGAAGCTCGGACATTCTGCTCACATAAATTTGTTTTCTCGATGACGTGTAGTAATGCCCGATTTTGTCCTGCGTAATATAACGGAAATTAATACTTATGCTTCTGTTTTTCTTTATTACACGTGGCTCCGGCTCGTCGGTTACGTTGACTCCATCACTTTTGAATTCAGGAACGTTGAAATAACTAGCTATTACGCTTTCGAAAGGTCGAATGAAAGTATGATAAACGAAACTATGAAAGGTTGAAATGGTCGTCGATTCAGGTATCGTCCCCTTGTTGGCGTCTTGGAGCTCCCTGATGATGTTGCTGATGTTCTGGTTAGTAAAAGCAAGTATCAAATTTCGTCTGTTGGGATCGATTGAGTGGCAAATGTAATACGTCTTTCCGGCGCCGGCTTTGGCGAGGATTATTTTTTTATCCATTCCAGCAACTCCTTAACGTGATTTGGAATTGCGATGTGTTGGCCACTTTCGATGAGTTTCAAAGACACATCCACTTTATGCAAGAGCATGTAAGCCAGGGTTTTGTCTTCAAAAGATTTTCCGTTTACCAGATACTCAGCATCGCGATCAACTGGAAGTATTTTGCCCACTAATTCTTCGTTTGCTTTTTTGACACAGACTTCCCAAGTGTAATCTACCGGATCCTGGGCCATATAAACCTTTGTCATTTCTTTGGTGGAATTAACCGCATTCCATCTGTCAATTTTCTTCTTATCTCCGTCGTTGTCGGTAAGCACCGCAACCTTTTTGTTTAGTGCTTCGCCAATTTCCAAATACTTTTCAAAGGACAATCCGTTGCAGGAAATGATATCTATTCCCTCCTCGTCTAATGTTCTAGTATTTTCTTGGCTATACATACGAGGGAGAAGAAGAGCCTCTGTGGGGCCCTCGACTAATATGACTTTGTTCGCCAAAATGAATCTAAGCAAATTATCGTTTTCAAGTTTCTTGAAATAATCGGATGTTTTCTTCTTATCTAGATCCTTCAACATCTTCTTATCATTTTCTGTAATCCATATCACGTTTTCCAAAGAAAGACCCGTGACGATAAGCGCGCTGTGAGTTGTGACGATCAGTTGTTTTCCGGCGCATTTCGATTCAATAGATTTTATTAGCTTCCTCAGATTACCATGAGAGAGGTTATTTTCGGGTTCCTCAATCGCTATTACGTCATTGTTCTGCTTGTCGTCTAGGGAAAGATTCGTCTTGATGATTTTCTCTTCGCCTCTCCCTTTGTTCTCAATCAATATGTTATGGTCCAAAATTCCGACGATGTTTTCAAGGATGAGTTTCTTGTGGTTCAAGCCAAATTTCTTTCCAGTCTCGAAATCAGGCAAACATAAACTCGCGAATCCGGTATCCATATGTTCGTTGAAATCGGTTTTAACTTTCGGTAAAGCGTCCTCGCATTTTTTCAGGAAAAGCCTCTTGGCATAGTTATCGAATGCGTTGTAGTTAGTGCTATTTGACGAGTCAATAGGAACAAAACTGATGGTTTTTCTTAACCTATTGTAGGGCTCGTTTTTAAACGTCGTCCATGTCAAAGAATAGTATTCGTAAGGGATAATGCCCTTCATTAATAATCCGGCAATATCAGGTTTTAATTCTTTGTCAATTTGGCACTTGAACCAGATCCCATATTTTGATGTCTTTCTATCGGAATCTTTCCAGTTGACGCCATAAAATTCGCCACTGTATTTGTCTTTATCGTTCAGTTCGAATTCTCCAATTATTTCAATTGATGGGAGGGTTTCGAACGAAGGATCTTGTGTAAAGCCCTTTACACAATCAGAGTTAAAAAGTTCAGATAAAATGTACTTGTCGGAATTCTCGTAAGTTTTATTGAGAAGAACATCCAGTGCTTCGATTACTGTGCTTTTCCCGCTCTCATTCTCGCCCACAAGAATATTTACCGCCTGATTGAAATCAATCGAGAAATTCTTGAATTTCTTGAATCCAATGAGATGGAGATTTTTAATGTAACCCATTTATTCCCCTTCAACAGATAAGACATTTGGCATTTTATGTTGCATCCGACCAATTTTGACCAAATTTTGGTATTGCATAGACACATCAATCGGTTTTTGCCGTTTTCCTAAGGACGCTCTTAAGAAAAAAATCAAAGTAGGCGCACCGTTGTTCCTCTATCTAGGATTCCAAATTAACTTATTTAATATACCACATATAAACGAAGATGCTGCCGTTAGAATGTTCTTTATGTCTATTTTGCGTTATTTCCCTCGCTAAGCAAACCCCATGTTTATCGTAGTTTTCAAACCGAATACTCATGCTCGGGAAAGAGCGAAGACGCCTTCTAGATGCTCCCCCCTTTTTTGGAAAGGCTTTTTCCGTTCCATTTTTGTCTTTATTCTTTATGCACCGTTTGATACCAAGAAAATGAAAACCCCCGTTTAGGCGGGGGCGTTTTTCGTATGGAGCAGGTGACGGGAATCGGACCCGCATAATCAGCTTGGAAGGCTGATGTTCTACCACTGAACTACACCTGCGTTGGCGGACCATAGGGGATTCGAACCCCTGATCTTCTCCGTGACAGGGAGACATGTTAGACCGCTACACCAATGGTCCAATTGGTCGCGAAGAAGAATATATCACAAGCCCTCATAGAGGGCAATCACCGAACAAGAAAAAAAGTGAGGCGCGGGGCCTCACTGGTTTTCCTATGAGTTTATTTACTTAAGGCGGCAGAAGGCTTTGACGGATCGCTCGTCGATGTAGCCCACTTTCTTATCCACGACTTTCCCGTTCTCGAAATAGAAGAGGGCCGGGATGCTGTAGATGTCGTAACGGGCCGCGAGTTCTTGTGACTGGTCGACGTCCACTTTGACGACGGTCAGCTCCGGATGGTCCTTCGAGACCTTCTCGAGAATCGGGGCCAGCATCGTGCAAGGTCCGCACCAGGTGGCGAAGAAGTCCACAAGGACTTTGGGGTTCGCGATGGCTTTGTCGAATTCGGCGGCTTTCTCAATGTGTTGGATCATGATTATTCACTCCTTTATCATCAAGCAAATACTAAGACAAAGATTAGGGCAATGATAGCGATATGCACTGGGTAATAAAGGTAGTTGAAATAGCGGAACCATTTGGCGTCGTATCCCCGCTTGCCGTTATAGCAAAGGATGAGAAGGGCGGAGATGAGTCCATAGGTTTGCCAACCCATCAGATCAACGTCGAAAGTGTAGGGCGGGGCCGGGGTTTGGATATAGCTTAAGCCCCAGAAAACGACGGTGATGACGGCGAAGGAGGCCGCGCTCGTGATGTTCAGGAGATCGCGGAAATCTTTACTTTCTTTATAAGCGACGAGTTCCTCGTCCTTAAGCTGAAGGCTCCGCTTAAGAAACCAGTCGCCGAAGGGCCGGGCGAAATAGAAGCCGAGGAAGATGAGAAAGCCATAGAGGGAATACTGAACGCGGAGGAAGGGCGGGAAGTAGAGTTGCCACGATAAGAGCGAGCGGACCGCCTCGGAAGCGCTGGCCTCGTAGTAAAGCGTGGAGATCTCGGCGGCATAGCTAAGCAAGATGAAGGCCACGGGCAAAGCCGCGAGCCATTTCTTCCGGCCCTTTTGCTCGAGTAGGACCGCGAATAAGACATAAAGGACAAGGCTCGTGAAAATCTGGCTCGGCGGGTTCTGGAAGACGTTGCTTCCATTAAGGAATTGGATGTAGAGGATTCCCTCCACGAGGAAAATCACGCCCCAAATGACGAGGAGGCGGAGAAGGTACTTCGTCTTGTCTTTGGTATGGGAGAGGCCTTCGGCCAGCATGAAGGCGAAAAGAGGAAAGGCGATCCTTCCGATGATTTGGAAAACGTTGGAAAGGTCATCAATCGCCGAGGAGTTCGGGAAGGAACCGCTATACATGTTTAAAAACACACCGACATGGTCGATCGTCATGGTGACGATGGCGATGAGCTTGAGCCAGAACTCGCTGATGACCTGGCGTCCGTAACGTTCTTTCATGATTAAAGCAATCCCGCCAATATCGCCAGCAGAACCCCTACGAAATTATTGGTCGCGTGGGCGAGGAACGAGGCCCCAAAGCCGAACTTTTCATAGGTCAACGTGAGAATGACCGCCATCGAGAGGTAAATGGGGACATTGGCCCATTCGTTAAGAGAAGCGATGTTGCTGAAGTCGAAGTGGATGAAGGTGAAAACTAAGCTCGTCACCACAAGGGCGACGATCCAGTTGAAGCGCTTGAGGACGGTGTAGAGTCCGACGCGATAGGCGACCTCTTCGCAGAAGGGCCCGATGAGGCCGATGATGATGAGCGAGGCGTAGGGGGAGAAGGATTCGATCGACTCGACGGCGGTTTCGTTGGAGTTGCTTTCTGTTCTTAGCAGCAGCGAAAGCACAGTTGTCACGATCATCATGCCAAAGCCGATGAGGATGCCCCAATAGGTGCTGCCCTTGCGGAACTTGGCGGTCAGAAGGTAAACGTTGCGCCCGAGGATAAAGAGAATAAGGATGAACAAAACGAGGTAGGTGCCGAGGTTAACGTAAGCGCTATAAGCCGCGGTGGTGAGGAAGCCTTCCATGGCGTTTCGTAAGGCTTCGCCGCTAAAACCCTCAGAGGCAAAAGCGCTCTTGGCGAGCGACTGGATGACATAGGAAAGCAAAATGGCCACTAAAGTGAGGCCTAAGGACCCGGTGATGAAGAGGGCGATCTCTTCTCCGACGCCCGTCGGAGTGACTGCCTCCCAGCCATGGCCCCGCTCGGCCGACTCGTTTTTGGTGTGGCAAAAAGGGCATTCCCCTTTGACGGAGTCGTATTTCTGCCCACAGTGGAGGCATGAAGTTTTCCCGAACAATGTTTTCATTCGCCCAACCTTTGGCTGCATATATTCTAATTGCTTTCGCCCGCGAAAGTGGAACATAATTTGTTAAACGTCGGAAACTCTTTAGAGTTCCCGCCTCACAAACCATGAATTGGGACCAAATCATCGACATCGAGTCGCAAGTTCTGCTTTGGGGTTTCGTTGCCCTGATCGTCACTTTGGTCTTGGCCTTCCTCCGTGGCTTACTACGGGGCTGGCGCTACGGGACCTACCGCCTCATCGCTTATCTAATCCTTATCGTTGTGGCCTTCGCCACTTTGGGTCTGCAGGCTTCCTTCATCACGGATTTCAACATCGCCCAGTTTTGGGCCGGTCCGATTTCGATTCAGATGAACGGATCCACTCTCTCCATTCCCGTCACGACGGCTTCGGAAACCCTTGAGAACCTTGTTGCGGAGCTATGCCAGGCCGCCAACCTCGGCTCCCCCGATGCCATCACCTCCTTCGCGATCGCTTTTGCGACGAGCCTTATCAAATGGATCGCGATCCTCCTCGATGGCCTCATCATTTCGACCATCGGGGCCTTCCTCATCTTCCTTCTATGGCACATCGCCTTTAAGCACATCATCCCGAAGGAGAAACGGAAAGCCACTTACAAATCCGGTAAGCTGGCCAGCGCCTTCGAGGAACTCGTGGTCACGGGCCTCGTCATGACGATGCTTCTTTCGCCCTTCACCTCGCTCATCAACTCGGTCGCCCACCATTTCAACCCCGTCTCACCAGAGGAAGAGGCCACCGTCAATGTCGATGCCCCAACTTATGCCGTCATCAAACAAGCCATCGATACCTATGACAATTCGCTCATGGGCCAGGTGTTCTTCGGCGCCTACGCTCGCAACTCCCAAAACGAATCCTTCGATGAGCAGTTGGTGAATTTCTTCACGAGCACGCCCGTTTCGGAGATTAGCGCCGATGCCAAACTATCCTTTGGCAGTCTGATCGGCGACGTCACCAAGATCGCTTCCATCGCCCTGGAAGGCGGCCTCTTTGAAGAAGATAACATGAACGCGGTGGGCTATCTCACCTTCGCTTCCAGCCATTACCTACCGGACCTCATCGACGCCCTCGCGGAAAGCTCCTTTATCACGACGCTTCTGCCGATTGGGGTGGAATACGCCTTATCCCTTGACCAAATCAAAACCTTCATCGGAACCGAAGAAGGGGTCGATACCTCCCACGTCAACTGGGCCGACGCCCTTGGCAATTTGTCGGACATGGTGATCGATATCCAACAGGCCGGAGTCCTTTCCATGTTCGACAGTTCCGACCCGAATGACCCAAGCAAGATTTCCGTCAATAGTGAAGGCATCTCCCACCTCTTTGACGCCGATCGCGTCGAGGCCTTCAACCGGGTTCTCGACGATCTCGACGACAACTCTTGGGTCTTCTTCAACAAACTCCTCTCGACGGCCCTTTATATCCAGTCCTGCAAATCCGCGCAAAGCGTCTATGATGCGGTGGCGGGAGGGACTCCTCGGGCGGCCGGCGACATTCAACTTTCCGATTTCCTGCCCGCGATTGACTGCACCCGCGACGGCGTGAGCAACAACCCGGCCTGGGACAGCGACGGCGACGGCATCCCTGATGCGCTGCCGACCGCCTATTCGGAAATCACTTTCGGCCAAGAAATCAAATCGGTTTATAACGCCATCGCCGATCTCAACACGAATTTGGCGGACGTCGGCGTTGAGAACTTCGTCCCCAATATCATGAGCCGGGCCATCGCGGGTACCGTTCTCACGGACAATTACATGACCGACCTTTTGTTCGACCATCCGCGGGTCATTGAAGCCTCCATCATCGGCGACACCGACGGCTCGGGCAACATCATTAACTTCGACCCCCTCACCGGCAAGAGCACCGGGACGGCCTGCCTCCTCGACAACACGTTCCTCAACGCGGCGATGCCGCGGCTCCTTAGCGTCCTGAGCGACACCGTGAGCACCAGCCTGTCCGTCACGATCGACGGTCTCCCGGAGACAATCGCGGCCATCGACACCCGTTTGGAATTCAAGAACGAATTCAACACGATGTTCAAGATCGTGAACGCTTTGGTGGCACCGGTGAATGACGATAACGGAATCGGCAAGAATTTCATCAAACACATCGATCAAAAGCCGGGCCTGAACTTCAATCCCGACGGCGGCTTTAACTCCATTGACGACGGGCTATTGACCGATTTGCAAAATGCCATGACCGCCATCGACAGTTCGCCGTTGCTGTGCAAGATCATGAAGGCGGCCTTCAATAACTTCCTCGGCGATTCCATCACGTCCATCATGGGCGCCGGCTGGCTCGCCCCGTCCTTCCCGGAAAGCGGTCTTGGTAGCGCCTTGGCTGATCTTCTCGGCGTCTTTGGCGATTGCGGCGGCATCATCCGCTACGTTTCGGGCTTGTCGAGCTCAGGCTCCCTCACCGGCGCCTCTCTCGACCGCGTCCTCGCCCCGCTTGCCGATGGCAATACCGGCTACCAAGCACAGCTTGCTGAGTTGCTTCGTTTCGCCGCGACCTCGCCACTTTTAAACCCCGAGACGACGGTCGGGGGTAGTGTCGTCAAGAACACCAATTTCCTCATTCTCGTCAATAAGGCCCTCGGGGTCATGGGCGATGAGTACATCATCACCCAAGCGGATTTAGCCGATCCCTCTTTTGATGCCGCCACAGAGGCCGACGCCTTTGCTAACACCATCGTGACTCTAATATCGAGTGGACTCATCTCCACCTTGTCCAACTACACTGGCGCCACCTTAAGCATCAATGCCCTCAAAGGTGTCGACTTCAAGGCCATGCTTAAAGCCGTCGGCGATTCGGTCATCATGAGCAAGGTTTTCGTCCGTGTCCTCGATTCAAAAGTCCTGCCGATCATCAAATCCCTTTCGTCGCCGGATCTCGCGGACGTTTCCTTTGGAAACATCACCGACTGGGAACAGGAGGGTGAGTGTTTGAACTCGCTTGTCCGCTTCGCCAGCGAGATCGGCGATTTCGCGAACATCAAATACCTCGAAAGTGACCCGGCCTGCATCTCCGGCATTCTCCGAACTCTCTCCGAATCCCAGATGTTCGTGAAAAAGGTTTATGACGGTGACACCTACGTGGGTGAGGAATATCTCTTCCCGAAGTTCTTCCAGGACAAATTCATCGGCTCCCTCGGACTTGGCGGAACTGCTGGTTACTTTAACGACATCGGAACCGACGGAAGTGGTTCTAACCCCTATACCTATAATGCCATTTTGGCAGATTTCGAGACCGTTGCTTGGCTTAAGGACGGCGTCACGGGCGAGTATACCTATTATGACCTCGCTCACACCCTCCACCGTTTTGACACTTCGGCTTGGTCGACTGAGTGCGATATCTTTGAGGAGATCGTCCGTCGAGCCGAGTACATCGGCGGCATCGACTCCTTCCAGGCCGGAAATAACGTGACCGGCATCAACCCCACGGATTTCGACGCCCTCTTCCAAGCCGTCAGCGGTTCCGTGGCCTTTGGCCGCGTTTTGACCTATCACCTTTTCGAGCAAAGCATTACGGCCCTCGTGAGCGCCGGCAGCACCTTCCGGGGTGCAAACCTCGCCTACCTTTGGACCTGCAGCCCGGCCCAACGCCTTTACGAGATCCAATGTATGACCGGTCTTCTTTATGTCGTCTTGGACGCTAAGTACGGCCTCGTTGGTACTGGTGGCTCCCTAGCTGCCGGTAACATCGAGATCGATGGCGTGTCTCCTGACTATTGCCTCAAGCCGATGCTAACCCAAATCGCGGTGTCCTCCGTCTTCAATTCCATGCCCGACCGGCTGGACTCAATTCCTGACGTGGCCTTCTATACTGGTCAGAGTATGACGGCGTGCGAATACCAGATGTTCGATCTCCTCCAAAAAGGTGGTTTCTACCTTGATGATCTTAGCCAGCCTGACGAAGTTTTGATCGAGACCCAAGTCCGAGCCATCGGACACCTCAGCGGCGTTTCGGAAAGTACGGATGGCGCCTCTGAACTGGCGGCCACGGGGGCTCTTACCGCCCTCCTGACGGAAATCGGCGACGGCTCGACTCAATTAAGCGTTTACTCGAGCGGTGGCGTCGATTACGACCGCCACGCGGCTCTGGTGGCTCTCGGGCTCAGCGAAGCGGGATTGTCTGGCAAGACACCCGCGGAAGCGCGGACTCTCTTCCTCGCGGCCACGACTTGCTCCGTCGATCAAGCCTCTCTACGAACGGTCTTCATCAACTCCGGCAGCGTCAACTACCTCATCGACGCCTCGGCGATAGCCTCTTGGAAGAAGGAAGCCAAAGCCCTCTCTAACGTGGGCAAACGGTTCCAAGATTTCATTGTCGGAACCGACAAGTTCTCTATTACCTCCTTCGACGTCACCAAGTACTTCCTTAACGAATTCGAAGATGAGGGCGGTGGCTTAGCCTACATCACTAACCCCGGAAACATCGCGGAGAACGACTTCGCTCAAGCAAAAATAACTTCCTTGCTCGCGCAGTTCAACGATTCGCGGCTCCTTTATGCCGACCTGCCCGGGAAAATCAAATTGGCCCTCAAGATCATTGCCGATAGCTTGGCCTCCTTTAACGGTGGCGCCTTGTCCGCCCTGATCACCAGCTTGCGCGTCGATTCGATTGCAACCATCGACGCCCTCGAAGCGGGCCATCCGGAAATCCTTCCTTATGATGCCCACCTGGTCGCCGATCCAGCGGGATATAAGGAAATTCAGGGCCTGTCCGACATTCTCCGCGAGGGTTCCATCCTCATGAAGATCGATATGACGGCCTCCCCCTTTGCGACCGTTTACCAAGCCAACCTCTTTGGTAACTTATTGGCCGCTTGGAATACCGCCCACTCCTAATCCCCCTTCGCTTTTCTTGTCCTGCTTAGTTTCTTTAAGGCGCTATAATTGCCCCATGGACGAAATCACGATAAAAGAACCATCACTCGCCGAAGAAAAGGTTCTGGCCTCAAGGTTCATCGCGATCCTTTTCCCTTGCGTCAGCGTCGAAGAATTCGAAACTCTCCTAACCAAGATCAAAAAAGACTATCCGAAAGCCACCCATTATTGCTATGCGTACCGCCTTCAAAAAGAAGAGGGTTTTAGTGACGACGGGGAACCCTCCCGGAGCGTCGGTTTGCCCCTGCTTAGCCTCCTCCGAGGAAAAGGCCTTTCCCGTGTTGGCTTTGTCGTGGTTCGATATTTCGGTGGTACCAAGCTGGGCCTCGGACGTCTCAAAAGAGTTTATCTCGAAGTAGCTTCAAAAGCCCTCGAGGGAGCCCCTCTTTTTGCGGTAATCCCGGCGGTTAAGCTCCTTCTCGAGAGCGATTATTCTTCCTATGAAAGAATCAAAAAAGAGGCGCTTTTGCGGGGATATTCCCTGGGCGAGGAGTCTTTTTCATCTTCCGTGAGGTTTTCACTTCTCCTTGATGGTACACTTATAAGGCAGTTTGAGGAGACTATGTCTCCTTCTGTTACCATTCTCACCCGAACCGACAACGCAATAATCTTGAGGAGCTTACCACAATGATACCCAGCAGCGAATTCCAGAACAGGCGCAGAAAACTTCTCGACCTGATGGATGACGATTCGATTCTGGTCGCCTTCTCGGGAGTCCCGAAAATTTCGAGCGCCGACGAAGAACTTCCCTTCGAAGTAAATCGCAATTTCCATTATTTGACGGGCATTTCGCAACAGAACAGCGTTTTGCTTTTGGCCAAGACCATGGGGGAGACCAAAGAGTTTCTTTTCATCCTTCCTTTCGACGCCAACAAAGAGAAATGGTACGGCAAGCGTCTCACCCCAGAAGAGGCTCGCGAGAAAAGCGGCCTCCGGAACGTTCTTATGGTCGAGTCCTTCGAAGGGAAGGTTAACAACATTCTGAACCCGTCCTTCCAGGAGTTTGGCGACGTCCGGAAGATCTACCTCGATCTCGATCGGGAAATCAAGATCGCGGAAGCCACCTCCACCCACGAATACGCGAAGACCCTGAAGGCCGTTTTCCCAGGCCTCGAAGTGGCTGATTTTTATCCTTTAGTCACCACCTTGCGCTTACGGAAATCCCTCGCCGAAGTGGCGGAGTTAAAGAGCGCCATCGCCTCGACGAAAATCGGCGTGGCGGCCGTCATGGCCCAAGCCAAACCCGGGGTCAAAGAATATGAGCTTGCCGACACTTTCCTTCACACGGTCAACGATGACAACGGATACGAAGGATTGGCTTTCTACACCATCATGGCGAGCGGCGTTCATGCAGCCTGCCTCCATTATCCGACCCCGCTTGATACCCTGAAGAGCGATCAGCTCCTTTTGATGGACCTCGGGGCCCGCAAGGACTTCTATTGCGCCGACGTCAGTCGCACCATTCCCGTCTCGGGAAAATTCACCGAGGAGCAGAAGAACCTTTACCGCATCGTCCTTGGCTGCAACAAAATGATCGCGGCCATGGCCCGGCCCGGCCTCACGATCGATGACCTGCAGACCGCCGCGGTCGAATACCTCGCCTCCGAGTGCCTTTCCTTAGGCCTCATCGCTAAAAAGGAAGACATCAGCAACTATTACTTCCATTGCGTCAGCCACTTCATCGGACTGGACACTCACGATCCCTACCTCAACCCCCTCGACAAAGCCTACAAACAGGTTCCGCTCGAGGCCGGCATGGTCATCAGCGACGAACCGGGCCTTTACCTCAAGGAACAGGGTCTTGGCATCCGCATCGAGGACGATCTCCTGATCACGGCGACTGGCTGCGAAGTTCTAACTGCCGGCATCCCGAAAGAGATCGCCGACCTAGAACGAATCCTGAGCCGCCGCTAAAACAAACTTTTCAAAATGACCCGCAAGCATTTGGCCGTCATGGCTCTCGTTCTCGTCGCGGCCACCCTCCTCGTGGTGGTGCTTTCCTTCGTCCCAGTCTATATCGCCCAAGAAGGGAACCTCTCCTACTACGATTCCATCTACGGGATGCTCGGAACGAAAGCCTTCTTTTTCGTGGGGGCCGAAGGCGTCTTTTGCCTCGCGGGTTTGGCTTGCCTTTTACCGATCACGAGACAGTGCTCGGTAAAGGGTCTCTTCTTCGTCCTGGCGCTCCTTTTCCTGGCCTTATTAATTTCGTATATCGTCTCCTATAACCTCGGGAAGACCATCTTCGATCTGGACCATTCGCATAGCCCGGTGGGATTTTCTCTTTTTCTCTAAGAGAAAACTCACTATAATTTACTCATGAAAAAGTACATCTTGGCCATTGACCAAGGCACGACTTCCACGCGTGCCATTTTAATTTCCCAGAAGGGCGAGGAGGTCTACAAAGCTCAGCGCCCGGTCGAGTGTCTCTACCCCCAGCCCGGCTGGGTGGAACAGGACGCGGATAAACTCTGGGTCAGCGTCGTCGACGTCATCAACGAGATCCTCATCATCTCGGGCGCAAAAATGACGGACATCGCCTCCATCGGCATCACCAATCAGCGCGAGACCGCGATCGTCTGGGACAAGAAGACCGGCAAGGCCATTTATCGCGCGATCGTCTGGCAAAGCAAAGAGACCAAGGATTTATGCGATCGCCACAGTAAGGACGCCTCTTTCATCGAACGGCGGACAGGTTTGCGGTTGAACCCCTATTTCAGCGCTTCGAAGATCCGCTTCATCCTCGACCACGTCCGTGGAGCCCAACAGCGCGCGGAAGCGGGGGAACTCCTCTTTGGAACAGTCGATAGTTGGCTCATCTACAAAATGACGCAGGGGGCCAAGCACGTCACCGACGTTTCGAATGCCTCCCGCACCATGCTTTATAACATCTTTGACCTTAAGTGGGATCCGTCCCTATGCAAAATCTGGAACATCCCCCTTGCCATGCTGCCGGAAGTGAAGGACAACGTAGCCGACTTCGGCGAAGCGACCTTCTTTAGCGGCGGGGTCCACATCACCGGCGTCGCCGGGGATCAGCAAGCGGCCCTCTTCGGGCAATGCTGCTACAAGGAAGGCGAAAGCAAAAACACTTACGGCACCGGCTGCTTCATGCTCATGAACACCGGGTCGCGGCCGATCAGTAGCAAGCACGGCTTACTCACCACCATCGCTTGGCGGCTACATGGCGAAACCACCTACGCCCTCGAAGGTTCCGTCTTCATCGGCGGAGCGGTCGTCCAATGGCTGCGCGACCAGATGGCTTGGATTAAAGATAGCTGCGATAGCGAAGCCTACGCCAAACGCTCTGAAGGCACGGCCGGCGTTTACGTCGTGCCGGCTTTCGTCGGACTCGGCACCCCGTATTGGGACGACGAGGCGCGGGGGGCGATCTTCGGCCTCACCCGCGGGGCGGATCGCCACCACATCACGCGAGCCGCTCTTTATTCCATTGCTTATCAATCCAAAGACGTCATCGACACCATGCGAAAAGAGGCCAAACTCTCGCTTCCTGTTCTCAAAGTCGACGGCGGAGCCTCCGCGAACGATCTCCTAATGCAGTTCCAAGCCGACATCCTCCAGTGCGAGGTTCGTCTCCCGAAATGCATCGAGACCACGGCTTTAGGGGCAGGCTATTTCGCCGGCCTCGGCTGCGGATTCTGGAAGGACCGCCATGAAATCGAATGCAACCACGCCTCCGCCAAAATGTATGCTCCGACCATGAAAAAAGGAGAGGCCCAGCGGTTATGCCGCGGCTGGAAGTTGGCCGTCGCGGCCACCCGCGTGTTTGAGCCGAAGGACTAATCCTTCGCCGCTCCCTCGTAAGAACATTATCACCTATGGACGCCAGTTCCTTTGCCAATCATTCGCTCATCGTTTGCCCTTCCGAGAGTAAGGATCTTTTCCTCGCGATCCGGGCGAAGGACCCCCTGAAGGATTTTTCCCTCTTCACGATAGAGGAACTCGAGGATCTATTTGCCTATGGCTACGACGACCGAGCGATTGTCTATCTCCTCAGGAAGGGTCACGGGTACGCTTTGGCCAAGGAAGAACTGCGGTGGCTCAGCCGCCTTCATGGCTCGTCTTTCGCTTCGCCAAAACTTCGGCAGCTCGCCGCTTGGCGGGCCGAACTCTTGGAGCGAGGGCTTCTCTATGCGGCCGTGGCCCCGGAGCGGACGCTCGCCCGCCAACTGTACGTCTACGGTTACGCCGACGCGACGAGACTTTCCAACCTCATCGACCCCTTTCCGGACATGAACGTCCTGTACCTTCAGGATTCGCCGAGCCCAGTTTCTCGCCGCACCGTCTATTCCTATGAGGACCTTGCGACCGAACTCCGGCGCTTGTTTAACGAGATTTGCCACGATATCGAGACTGGGGCCCAACCCGACGACATTTACATTTTGGGAGCCGACTCCTCCTATTACGGTCCCCTCCAGGATTTCGCCAAAGGTTATGGCCTAGCGGTCGAACTCCCATCCGAAGGCCGTCTCTACGACCGGCCGGTCTATCGGCGTTTTCGTGACCTCTTTTCCTCTCGTTCCCTCTCGGAAGCTCTTGAGACCCTCGGGAAAGAATTTCCTTCCGATCCCGATTACGAGACCATTTACCGCTTCGCCAAACTTTTCGTCGGAGTACGCGAAGATGCCCTTAGTCTTTACGACGAAATCGCCCGCGCGAGCACGCCTTCGAGGTTTAAACTCGGCAACGCCATTCACCTTCAAACGAACTATTACCCACCATCGCATGGCCGTTTGTACCTGCTCAATTGCGGCCTCGGGACCTATCCCAAATCCTACGCGGATGACGATTTCCTCAGCGACCTCGAAAAGAAAGAGGCCGGCTTCCCCACCTCGGCGGACCGGAACCATCAAAGCCTGACGGAACTCGCCGCACTCCTCCGTAACCCCGCGGTGGTCTATCTCTCCTATAAGGAAAAAGCCGAAGGCAAAGTCGCCTTTCCGGCGGCTTTCATCGTCGACTCGGGGTATGAGGTCGCGAAGAACGCCGAAGCCCCATATGAGTATTCCCATGACCAAGGGGCCTTTTATCTCGCCTCCCTCCTCGACAAGAAAAGGAAATACCTCTATGAGGATCGTTCGCTCCGTTTTTTCGCCACCGAAAAGGACGTGACTTACGATACCTTTTCCGCGGCCTTCACGCCATTTTCTTCGGTCGATCCCTCGAAGCCTCGCGCCTACTCCTATTCGTCTCTAAAATCCTATGTCGAATGCCCCTTCCATTACTATCTCGATCAGGTCCTTGGCGTCGATGAATCAGAACCAGGTTTCAAAGCTTCCCTCGGCAACGTTTTCCATGCTGTGCTCCAGCAGATCTACAACCCCGGCTTTTCCTTCGACGAGGCCTGGAAAGAGGCGGTGGGTCAAGAAACTGTTAACCATCCATTCTCCCCGCGCGAAACCGCTCTATTAACCGCCGACAAAAAGCTCTGTCAGGCCGCCGTCTCCTTCCACCTCGAGCATTACAAGGGAATGGAGTCACCCCGCGTCGCCACGGAAAAGGCCTTTTCGGTCCCTCTTCCCGATGACCCGCTAATCACCATCAAAGGGAGGATCGACGCCCTTATCGAGACAGGCAAAGAAGGCTACGTAACCCTCATCGATTACAAGACGACGGATTCCCAGTATTTTCAGAGGCCCTTGCTTCGTTACGGCTTCTCGTTGCAACTGCCTTTCTATGGTTTGGCCTGCTCAGTTTTGCCTGAGACTAAGGATCACCCTTTGCTTGGCCTTTTCATCGCCGATGTGCTTCCGAGCCAACCCGATGTTTCCTTCGGCGCGAGCGGGGAAAAAGCCGCCAAGGATGTCTTCCCTCTTCGTGGGGTTTTCCTTGCCGAGCCTTCCGCCCTCCATACCTTGGATAACCAGTATATGGAAAGCACCTACATCAAAGGTTTGAAATACAATCCAGCCACGGGTTTTCCTAGCCGCAGCCAAGAAAACAAACCCGCTCTAACGAAGGAGGAGCTAGACGCCATCGCCGCGGAGGCGAAGCGCGTGCTTCTCGAGAGCGACCAAGCCATACGGGAGAGCCAGTTCCCGATCATTCCGAAGTACTTGAAGGGGAAAATCGATTCCTGCGTCTACTGCCCCTATCGGGACATCTGTTTCCGCAAGAACGACGCGTATCTCGACCTCGCCGCCTTAGAGGGGAGTGAGGAGGACCCATCCGATGAGTGACACCAAATGGACGGCTTCCCAACTTCAAGCCATCGAGGCCGGCGAGGGCAATTTCCTCGTGGCCGCGGGGGCTGGCAGCGGCAAGACCGCCGTTTTGACCGAGCGGATCTTCCGCCTCGTATCCGAACATGCCGCCGACCCGCGTCGCGGAGCCGGCCTTGAGAGTCTCCTCGTCCTCACCTTCACCGAGAAGGCGGCCGCCGAGATGAAAGACAAAGTCCGCAAACGAATTTTGAGCGAGTCTTCCCTCCGCCATCTCTCCGGAGAAGTCGAAGGAGCCGCCATCATGACCTTCGACGCCTTCGCCCGAAAGCTCGTTTCCCGTTATCACTACGCCCTAAGGATCAACGAAGCTCTCGACGTGGCCGATGGCTCGGTCTTCGAAGTGGAGCGGAACCGTTTGCTCGACGAAATACTCGATGAGGAATATGCGAAGGGCAACCCGACGCTCCTTTCCTTCGTTGAACATTACTGCATCAAAGACGACGAGACCCTCCGTTCTTTCGTCCTTTCTTGCGATGCCCTCGGCGACCACAAAGCCGACAAAGAAGGCTTCTTGCGCGATTATGACGCGACGTATTTCTCCGATGCTTATTTCGTTTTGGCCCTTCAGGAATACGAGGATTATCTACGCGAGGGCCTGCGTGATCTTTCCGACCAAGCGGACTCGCTCTACGCCAATCCCGATCAAAGCGAAATCGAAAAAACATTCCTCGGGGCCTTGCTCTCACAGCCAAGTCTCGATTCTTTGCTTAAGGCCTTCCGGGAAGCCGCTCCGTATCCTGGCAAGATTCGGGCTAAGAAAGGTGAGGAACCCAACGACGACAAGGACATCCATAAAGGGATTAAGGAACGTTATGACGAACTCGCGCTTTCGGCTACCTGCTTTTCCGACGCCAAAACGCTAAGGGAACGCTATCTCCTCACGAAGCCCTATATCGATCTCGTTCTCACTCTCACCCGCGAGCTCAACCAGCGTCTCGACGAGCGGAAACGCGAAGCCGGGATGTATAGCTTCGCCGACATCGCGTCGATGGCCCGTCGCATCGTCTCCCTTCCGGAAATCGGGGAGGAAATCCGTCAGAAATACCGCTTCGTGATGATCGACGAATACCAAGACACCAACGACCTGCAGGAAGCCTTCATCTCCTCTTTGTCACAGGGCCGCAACGTTTTCGCTGTCGGCGACATTAAGCAATCGATCTATCTCTTCCGCAACGCCAATCCCTCCCTTTTCGCCGCCAAGCGGAAAGCCTATTCGGCTAATGATGGCGGGGAGCTCATCACCCTTTCCGAGAACTTCCGGAGCCGGGAGGAGATCCTCTCGGACATCAACAAGATCTTCGAGCCGATCATGCGGGAAAGCCTTGGTGGCATTGATTATCGCAAGGGCCAAGCCCTTTTATATGGCAACCGGTGCTATGAGACGAAAGGCGCGGCGGATAACCACATCGAGGTGTTCACCTACAAGAAGGACCCTCATATGGGCAGCGACGAGATCGAAGCTCGTCTCATCGCCGCGGATATCCTCGCGAAGAAACGTTCCGGCTTTGAAGTGCTAGGCAAGGGAAGCAAGGGCCAAGCTCCGGCCCTCCGTCCGGTCGATTGGGGCGATTTCGCGATTCTCTCTCCTACCAAAACCAAATTCGACGTTTTCCTCAAGGTCTTCCTTGAAGCGGGGATCCCCTTCCAGGCCCTTAGCGAAGGCGACGCCCTTTCGCTTGACGTCACGATGGTTTACCGTCGTTTCGTGAGTCTCCTCGCCCACATTGACGAACGAGGCTACGAGTCCTCAAACAAACACGCTTATCTGTCCATTATGAGGAGCTTCCTCTATGGGGCGAAAGACCCTGACCTCTATGTCGCGGTCAAGACCGGAAAGTATCTGCGAAGCCCTCTTTTCGAGACCGTTCGGGCCATGAAAAAAGAAGTCTGGAAGCATAGCCTCAAGGAAGTCGCCGAATGGATCCTCGACGAATTCCATTTCACCGACCGGCTCTTGCTTATCACCGACATCAAAGCCAATTACGCCCAATTACGGGGTTTCGTCGATTTGGCCGCTTCTCTCGACCGTCTCGGCACTTCCTTAGCGGAGTATGACGAGTATTTCGAAAACGCCAAAAACTACGAGGTCGGGCTGCCTCTTGAGACGGCTTCCGACTCCCCGAGCGTCGTTTCCCTCATGTCCATTCACGCCTCCAAAGGCCTCGAGTTCAAGATCGTCTACGTCCCCGGCGAGGCGACGAAGTTTAACCTCAAGGATTCCTATGGGGCTTTCCTTTCCGATGACCGTTACGGCCTGCTCATGCCCCTCCTTGACGGAGGCGAGCCGCGGAACATCTTCCATGTCCTTTCGAAGGAACGGAAGCACCGGGCGTTGGTGAGCGAGGAGATGCGCCTATACTATGTCGCCCTCACGAGAGCTCAGGAGAAGCTGATCCTCCTTAAACCGCAGGAGGATAAGGCTTCCTGCGGCCTCAAAGGCCCCCTATCCTTAAAGGATTTCCTCCTTCTCTCCGGTTTTGGCCATGAAGTTCCAAAAGCGGTGGCGCCCTTTTCGAAAAACGCCCTCGCCGCCCCGGAGGGCGAAGTTTCCTTCGACTTCCGGTCGATCTCTTGTCCGCTCACCCTTCAAACCCACGTCCGTCCGAGCAAAGAAACCCTCGAGCCTGTGGACGAAGGGGCCTTGGAATATGGCGTTAGGCTGCACCGTTACCTCGAACTAGTGGACTTCACGAGCAAGGACGTTTCCTGGATTATGGACCCTCGCGAAAAGGCTCTCGTCGAACGGGTTCTTTCCTTACCCTTATTCGCCGCGATGAAAGAGGCCAAGGTCTTCCACGAATACGCCTTCTACGATGAGAATAACGACGTTCACGGCAGCATCGATTTGCTGATCGTTTTCCCCACCAAAGCCCTCATCGTCGACTACAAGAGCCGCTCCATCGATGACCCCGCCTACGAGAAGCAAGTCGAGGCCTATGCCGCCTATATCAGGAGCGCAACGGGTTTGCCCGTCGAAAAATACCTCTTATCCCTAAGCGAAGGACGCCTCCGTGCGTTACAATGAGCCTATGGCAAACGAAAGCCCCCTCACCGTTGAACAATTCAATGACCTTCTCCATGGTTTTCAAGCACCCGAAAACCTCGATCGTTCCTTTCTTTACCAATGCTATCTCGACGCGCTGGAAGGCTCCAAGCAGCTTAAAGAGGCGAACGGGGCTTTGGCCTCGCTTCCGATTAACGCGGTCCAACTCATTCTTTACCTCGTAAACGAGCACGCTTTCTACCTGATGATGCATCCGGAAAAGAAGGAAGCGGAACTGGTCGCGGACGAGAAATACGAGCAGCTGACCATCTCGGTGGCTCTCGACAAGTATTTTACCAATGAGCATTTGGCCTTCAAGAACGGCCGTTTCGCCTCGCGTTACCTGCCGGAGATCTCGACGATCTCGCTTTATCTCAATTTCATCCAAGGGATGCTGTCCCGTTATCGCCGGGGCGACCCCAAAGAGACGCTCGTGGTGGATGTCATTAGCAAAGCCTTTTCGATGTCCGAATGCATGGTGGGCCTTCTCACCTCGGGCTTTGAGACGGAAGCCTTCTCCACCTGGCGGACCCTCCATGAGAACGAGTGCATCCTCGCCGTCATCGTCAAATACGGACAACCGGTCATCGACGAATACATCAAGCACCTGACCTACGCCCTTGCCTTCCGCAACGGTCTCAAGACCAAAGAGGAGACCGATCGCGTCTTCCTCCAAATCAAGGACGAGATGCGAAAACTCGACCTCAAAAGCAAAGACATGAAACGCTTCATCGAATACGGCTGGCTCACGGGGGCCAAAGACTATTCGACGACCCCGGACTTCAAATTCAATTTCCGCGATGGGGTCGAACGTTTGGCGGGCCTATCCACTTATTCGAAAGTGTACGAAATGTCGAGCGAGATCGCCCATAGCAGCGCGCTTCTTATCTATTCCCGCAAGAACTATTTCTACCTCATTAGCATCCTCAATCTCTACGAGTCCTTCTTCCGCCTCGAGAAGATTTTCTCCTCGATCTATCTCTCGACGGTTCCGGAAGCCGAGCAAAAGCAGTACGTTTCGATGCGCCAGCTTTACTTCGGGGAACTGCTCGCCGTCTACGAGTTCGAGAAGAAACGCCTGGCCTCTCTAAACTCCTCCTTCAAAGGTGAGGAGCCGCCGCGCTCGGTTGAGGAAACCCCATCTGAGGACTAAGCGAAACTTTTGAAAATAGAAGGGCCATTGTGTCCTTCTTTTTTGTATAAGAAAACCCGGCCTCGAGGCGAACCTCGGAATGCCGGGTAATCCGTTGAAGGGAATCAGACGTCCGCGTAGCAGGAGCCGCCAATGAACTCTCTCATGAGGGAATTGCACGGGACCCACTGATCTGGCATGTCAACGAAGAACTTCAAGAGCCGCATGAGGCGTTCGGCGTCCGGGAAGTACGGAGATTCCCTGTCGATCGCACTGAGCAACGGCATCGCGTATTTCTTCATGACCGGTAATTCGTAAGGAAGGAAGGAGTTGAAGACGTAGTCGGCGCCCTCTTGGGTGCTATAGATCCACTTGAACTCGCCAGCGCGGACTTTCGGCCACATGCTGAGGGTTTCCTCGGCGGGGGCGCCGCGGAACTTTTTGTCGCGGACCATGCGGCGGAGCAACCGTAGATCGGTGAGACTCACGGGGTTATGGTCGTCGAGGTTGATCTGGGCCTGCGGGGAGATAAAGATCTTGAACTTGCTGTTCTTCGGGATGGAAGTGGTGAGCGCATCGTTGAGGGCGTGGATGCCTTCGATGATAATGGGCTCATCCTTGCTGATTTTGACCTTGCGGCCGGGGACGCGGTGGCCGAGTTCGAAATCGAACTTCGGGAGTTCGGTTTCCTTGCCGGAGATGAGGTCCAGCATGTTTTGGTTAAAGAAGTCGATGTCGAGGGCTTCGATGCTCTCGAGATCGGGTTTGCCATCTTCGCCTAGCGGTGCTTCGCCCTTCGGTTTGTAGTAGTCGTCGATGGAAATGCGGATCGGGCGGATGCCGCGGCTAAGTAATTCGATGCGAAGGCGGTTCGCGAACGTCGTCTTGCCAGAGCTCGAGGGCCCGGCCACGCAGACGAGGCGGATGGACGAAATGCCGTCTTCGATCAGTTCGCCGAGTTCGGCGAGCATGCGGTTATGGCGGTCTTCGCAGATGTTGATGAATTCGATTTCTCCGGCCTTTTCGATCTCGTCGTTGATGTGGGCGACGGTGTCGACGCCGACGACCTTGGCCCAGTCATGGGATTCCTTGAGGGTGCGGCCGAACGTCGGGGCGTCCTCAAAAGGCGGGATCTCGCCTTTGGCCTCGCTCCGCGGATACTGGAGCAAAAAGCCCGGGGCGTAAAGCCTTAACTTATAAGAGGTCAGGTAGCCCGTGGAAGGGACCATGTGGCTGTACATGTAGTTGAGATAGCCATCGCATTCGTAAAGGTGGACGGTTTTCTCCGGGCGGTACTTAAGGATGGTGGTCTTATCGGCAAAGCCGCACTTGGCATAAATCTTGAGGGCTTCGTCGTTTGGGACGATTTCGCGTTTAAGCGGGAAATCGGCCGCGATGATCTTTTCCATCTCGTGGTTGAGTTTAATGAGCATGGCGGTGTCGCCGGTCACGTTCGGGTCGAGCAGGTGGACGGACACGCAGCGGGAGACGTTATAGGCGAAACGGACGCGGAGTTTCGGATAGCAGCGGGCGAAGGCCATCGCCAAAACGTAGCGAAGGGAGGCTTCGTAAACCTTGACGGCATCGTGGTCTTGGAGCGTCAAAAACTCGACGGTGGCGTCGTAATAGACCTCATAAGTGAGTTCGCGGACGCGGTTGTTGACTTTGGCGCAGATGAACTGCCGGCAGTCGGCGTCGTCCTTAATTAAATCAAGGAGGGCGACTTTCTTTTCGAAGACGACCTCTTTTCCATTGAATTTAACGGTGAATGACATGATGGTTTCCTTTTTTTCGTGTGGCATGAGTCCCATTATGGGGCGCGGTGAATTATTCTAACAGGTATCAGGCTTAATGCAAGCGCTTTCAATAGCAGGTGCTTTTAGCTTTCGCGAAGTGGCTAAAGGGGTTGTGTTTTCGCTCCGAAGGGCGATAGAATAACGGCGTCATGAAACGTTTATTAGTGGTGGTAGACTACCAGAACGACTTTGTCGTTGGGCCCCTCGGCTATCCCGAAGCGGCCTCGCTTTTGCCGCGCATCCGCGAACTCATCGCCGAATTTGAGAAAGCGGGGGACGAGGTCGTCTTCACCCGCGATGTCCACGACGAAAACTATTTGCACACCGAGGAAGGAAGGAATCTTCCGGTCCCCCATTGCCTCCGCGGAAGCGAGGGCGCCCTCTTATATGGTGGTCTAGAAGCGGTCGCGGCCAAACACCTCGTCATCGAGAAGCACACCTTCCCGAGCGACGGCTTGCTCGACTATGTCAAAAAGGGCACTTATCGACAAATTGTCCTCTGCGGGCTTGACCTCGCCATTTGCCTGATTAGCAACGCGATTATCTGCAAGGCCGGGGCGCCGGATGCCCACATTGTGGTAGATTTATCGGCTTCCGCCACCTGGGAAGAGGCGGCCAAGATCTACGCCGTGGCGGAAATGCATAAGCTACAAATCGAGACGACGGAAGAGAAAAACAAGGAAGGATTACTCCGCTAATCATATGGAAAAGAAAGCTTTGGTTTATTTTCAATCTGGCGGTCCCACGGCCGTCATTAACTGCTCGTTCTATGGCGTCCTCAAAGAGGCCCTCAAGCATGAGGAAATCGGCGACATCTTGGGATCTCTCCGCGGCGTCGAAGGCCTCATCAACGACGAGCTGGTCGACCTCCGGAAAGAAGACCTCGATGAAATCGAACTACTCAAGCAAACTCCGGGCGCGGCCCTCGGCTCGACCCGTCATATGCTTCCCGCTTTTGAGGACCCCGATTTTGAGAAAATCCTCGCCACGATCAAAAAGCACAACATCGGCTACATCCTCGTCAACGGCGGCAACGATTCGATGGACACCTGCAATAAACTGGCGCGTTTCTTCGTGCTCACGAAGTGCCCCATCCGCGTCATCGGGATTCCGAAAACCATCGACAACGACCTAGCATTAACCGACCATTCTTTGGGCTTTGCCTCGGCGGCCAAGCACATCGTGAACTTCGTGAAGATGGCCGTCATTGACAATCAGGTTTACCGCAAAGGCAAAGTCGTCCTTGTTGAGATCATGGGCCGGAACGCCGGCTGGCTGACGGCCAGCACTGACGTCCTCCCCGAAGGCGAAAGGCCTGACCTCATCTATCTTCCCGAAATGAAATGGAGCGAGGAGGCCTTCCTTGCCGATGTCAAACGCGTCTACGAGAAGAAAGGCAACGTCGTCGTGGCCCTCTCGGAAGGCTTGCCCGTTTCGCATCATAACCACGGCATCGTCGATAGCTTCGGCCACGCCCAACTCGAAGGTATCAGCGAGGTCCTCGCCCAAAGCATTTCCGAGCACCTTGGCTACGGTTCCCGCATTATGGAACTCTCGCTCCCGCAGCGGGCCGATCCGGTCTTCGCGAGCGAATCTGAGAAAAAGGAAGCCATCGCCTGCAGCGAATTCGCCGTCAAGTCGGTGCTCGCGGGGAAAACCGGCTACATGGTCTGCGTCCGCCGCGACAGCAACAACCCCTATAAATCCAGCTTCTTCCTCGGCGATCTTGCCTTAGTGGCCAACCAGGAAAAGAAGGTTCCGGCTGAGTGGATCATCGACTCGACCCGCCTGTCCGAGGAATTCCGCCAATACATCCGCCCGCTCATCGCCGGGGAGTCCCGGATCGAGTGGGGCGACGGCGTCTTCCGGAGCTGCCATCTGAAGCTCATCCGCGTCAAGTAAGCGCCTTCATATTATTAAGCCGCAGACGGGGCTTTTTCTTTGGCGCCCACATTGACTTTCCACGCGTGAGAACTTACCATAGGTAAGTCATGGATAAACCCGAGAAAGCATCGTTAATCAAGCGCTTCGTTCTTTTGCCTCCGGCGAAGAAAGACTTCATCCTGCTCTGCCTTTTCTACGTCGTGATCTTCGTCCTGCTCACGCCGCTATTTTTCCTTCGCCACAGCGAATGGCCGCTCGGTTGGCTGCTCGGCGCGGGCGTGTCCGTTTTCGCCTATTGGTCTATTTCGAAAATCCCGAGCCTCCTCTTGGGCAAGGATTCGCAGGGGCTCACCTTATCCTCAATTGTCTTAATGGGAGGACGCCTCTTTCTTTACGCCGCTTCCCTTGTCATCAGCGCAATCTGCACCTTTAGACCGGAATGGTTCGGAGGTTGGAACCTCCTATCCTTCTGGGCCGTGGTCATCGCGATCATCCCGATGCCGTTTTTGGTCATTTTGTCTTCGCTTCACGAAACCAAGAAAGACCCCGCCATCACCACCGTCACGCCAGTCGAAGAAAAAAAGGCGACTCCAAAAGAACCGACTTCACCGGAAGACAAAGCCCAATGACATACAAGGACCGTCTCGCATCGATGTGGTCCTGGGACCTCGATGCCTCAATGTTCAGTTCCCTCATAATTATCGCCATTGTTTTGATCGTGGCCGTTGTGGTGGGAATCCAAGCCCGCATCGTTTATAAGAAAAAGCAATATCTCGAGAAGCCTCAGGGCGGCTATATGCTAGCCGAATGGGCCGTCGAAAAGCTCGGAGCCTGGGTCGAAGACACCATGGGGCCGGGTTGGGATGGGATGACCGGCTATTTTCTGGCTTTGGTGGCTTACCTTTTTACCGCTTTCATATGGGGCATGACCGGGCTTCCGAGCGTCATCGATTGGCTGGCCGCCCCTCTCAGTCTTTCCATCATCATGTTCACGATGATTCAGGTTTTCGCCATAAAATTCAGCCATTGGAGTTATTTTCATCGCTTTATTGAGCCAATTGCCGTCTTCCTTCCCATCAACTTGATCACGATGTGGACCCCGATCGTTTCGACGGCCGTCCGTATGTTCGGCAATTGCCTGAGCGGGAGCATCATCATCGGTCTTGTCCAATGGGCCCTCGGCAAGGCCAGCATGGCTCTCTTTTCAGGTCTTGTCCCTCTCACGGGGACCTATACTTGGACCGCTATCTTCCTCGCCCCCATTCCGATGGGGGTGCTCAATCTCTATTTCAGCTTATTCTCTGGGTACATCCAGACTTTGGTCTTCATGACCCTGAGCGCCTTATGGATGGCCCAGGAAAAGCCGGAGCAGGTGACGCCCTTCCTTGTGGAGAGCCAAAACCAACGCCCCGCGCTTGCCAAAGAATAAGGGAATAACCAAATCAAGGAGGAAATATCATGAATTTGGGTTTGATTGCCATCGGAGCCGCCATTTGCGTAGCTTTTGGATGCCTTTCGGCTATCGGCGAAAGTTTGATTTGCTGCCACGCCATTGACGGCATGGTCCGCAATCCGGAAATGCAGCCGAAGTTGTCCAAGACCATGCTTCTCGCCGTTGCTCTCGATGAATCGACGGCCATTTATTGCTTGATCACCGCGATTCTTCTTATTTTCATCCTTGGCGGCAAGGCCGCGGCCTAAGCCCATGTTGCTATCGCGGGTTGCACAACTTGCCGTCGCTATCGGCGAAGACACCCCGATCACCAATGAGGATGTTCTGAAGAAGCTCTTTCCAAATGGTTGGAGCTTCCTCATCAACTTTTTGGCTTTGATCGTCCTTTTCGTCGTCGTTTACTTCATCGCCTATAAACCAGTCAAAAGGAACATCCAAGCCAGAAAAGATTACATCGAGCATAATTTGCGGGACAGCGAGAAAGCCAAAGCCATCAACGAACGGAAAGCCGCCGAAAGCGATGCCCTCATCGAGGACGCCCGCGTCGAAAGCGCCGCTATCGTGGAGAAAGCCAAAGCCGACGCTTCGTTAGCCGCCAAGGCCATTAGCGACGAGGCGAAGGATGAAGCCTCCCGCAAGAAACGGGAAGCCGATCTCTCCATCGCCCAAGCCGAGGAAGCCTCGAAGGAAAAGATCCGCCAGGAAATCGTCGAGGTGGCCCTAAAGGCCAGCGAACAGGTCCTTGGTCGCGAGGTGAGCAAGGAAGATAACGCCAAACTAGTCGATGATTTCGTCGATAAAGTCGGAAAGGGCGACAAGGATGTTTGAGGAGAGGGCCGCCTCTTTCGCCAAGGCCTTTTATGACTTGGCAATCGAGGAGAACCAACCAAAAGAATGCCAAGAGGCCTTAAGCGGAGTTTTGAGGACCCTCCGGGAAAACGAAGAGCTTCTGACGACCCTCCGTTCCTACGTCCTTCCGAAAGAAAGACTGTACGCTCTCGTCGATTCACTTTGGGGTCAGGGGCCCAAGAGCCTCGCCCCCTTCCTCAAGACCCTCCTCAAAAACCACGCGATGGGCTACTTCGAGGAAATCGTGAAAGCTTTTTCCTCCCTTGTTAACGAAGGCCTCGGGGTCGAGGAAGGGCTGGCCTTTAGCGCCGTCCCCCTAAGCGAAGAAGACCTTTCGCGCCTCGAAAAGGCGGTGGGGAGGTCCTTAAAGAAGAAAGCTTCGCTCGTCAATCGTGTCGATCCCGCTTTGATTGGCGGTGTCAAAGTCGCTATCGCGGGCAAAGTCTATGACGGATCGATCGCCCGCAAGCTGAGCGAATTAAGAAAGAGCCTGATTGAAGGAGGCAACCGCAAATGAATCTGAACACCGGAGAGATTTCATCCCTCATCAAAGCGCAAATCAAAGGCTTTGAGGGGCAACTCGAAGACGACGACGTCGGCACGGTTATTTCCGTGGGTGACGGCATCGCCCTCATTTATGGTCTTAGGGATGCCATGCTTGGTGAACTGCTCTTATTCCCGGGCGACGTTTATGGCATGATCATGAACCTCAATGCCGAAGACGTCGGCTCCGTTTTGCTCGGTTCAGACCTTTCCATCAAAGAAGGGGACGTCGTGAAACGCACCCATCGGGTGGTTGAGGTGCCTGTCGGCGATGGCCTCCTTGGCCGGGTCGTCTCTTCCCTTGGCTTGCCTATCGACGGCCTGGGTCCCATTTCCTATAGCAAAACTCGCCCCATCGAGCGTATCGCCCCCGGGGTTATGAAAAGAAAATCAGTCGATACCCCACTTGAGACTGGCCTCAAAGCCATCGATTCGATGATTCCGATCGGCCGCGGCCAACGGGAGCTCATCATCGGAGACCGCCAAACCGGCAAAACCTCGATTGCCGTTGATGCCATCGTCAACCAGAAGGGCAAAGGGATTAAGTGCGTTTACGTGGCCGTCGGACAAAAGAACTCATCCGTCGCCAGTTTGGTCGCCAAACTGAAGGACAAAGGATGTTTCTCTTACGTGACGGTGGTGAACGCTTCGGCTTCCGAGGCAGCCCCTCAGCAGTACATCGCCCCCTTCGCCGGTATGGCCATGGCCGAGGAGTGGATGGAACAGGGACAGGACGTCCTAATCGTTTTTGACGATTTAAGCAAACACGCCGTCGCCTATCGGGCCCTTTCCCTCCTTTTGCGTCGCTCGCCCGGCCGGGAAGCCTACCCCGGCGATATTTTCTATCTCCATTCCCGGCTTCTGGAGAGAGCCTGCAAGTTGGCTCCCGAGTATGGCGGAGGCTCCATTACGGCCCTCCCCATCATCGAAACGCAGGCCGGCGACATCAGCGCCTATATTCCGACCAACGTGATATCCATCACCGATGGTCAGATTTTCCTCGTGACCGATTATTTTGCCTCTGGGCAACGACCCGCCGTCGATAGCGGGTTCTCGGTTTCCCGAGTCGGCAGCGCAGCTCAGACGAAAGCCATGAAACAAGTGGCCGGCTCGCTCAAAATCGAACTCGCCAATTACCGCGAGAACCTTTCCTTCAGCCAGTTTGGCAGCGATCTCGACGTCGAAACGAAGAAGATACTCACCCACGGGGCCGTCGTCACCGAAGCCTTGAAGCAGAAGAACTTCTCGCCTTTGCCAATGGAAGACGAGGAACTGGAACTCTATGCCGTCAAAGGCCGCTTTCTTGATGACCTTCCGCTCGAAAAGGTGGGTTCCTTCCTGGAAGGGTTGCTGGTCTATCTCCATGACAATCACCGCGATCTGGTCGAGAGACTGAGAACCTTCCGCGCCTTTGATCCCTCTATCACGGTTCCCCTTGAGGAAGCCATTAAAACCTACAAAGGCTTAAGGAAGTAACTATGTCCGTCGGGCTAAGCAAAACCAAACATCGGATCACTTCCGTCAAGAACACGGAGAAGATCACAAAAGCGATGGAGCTCATCTCTACCGTGAGGCTCAAGAAGCTGCTTTCCGCTTCCAATAAGGAGCGGCTCTACAGCCATGAATTTGAGTCGCTCATGGCCGAGCTTTTTGCCCACGACTTGGGGACCGCTTCCCATTATGCCCATCCTAACGAGGGCGACCTGCCATCTCTTTTCATCACCATCTCGAGCGACCTCGGCTTATGCGGCGCCTACAACAACGAAGTCTTTAAGTTCGTGGCAAAATGCGCCAGGCCGGGCGACGTCATCGCCCCTTTGGGCCTCAAAGCCGCCCGCCACTTCGCCCACGATCCCGTTTTCACCGCTATCAATCACGACTTTGAAAAACTGTCCCTGGCTTTGCTCGACATTGACGCCATTCGCACCCTCTGCCTTGGGCTCAAGAACGATTTCAACCTCAAGAAGTACGCCCGTATTTACGTCGTCTTCACCCGTTACGTCAATTCCATTACCTTCACGCCGGTCCGCTTTCAGCTTTTGCCAGTCCAGGTTCAACAAAAGAAGTGGTCCAACGAAGAGTTTTGCCCGCCTCTCTTCGACGAGACGCCTCGTGTCCTCATCCACCAACTGATGAGCGATTACCTGACTTCTGTCTTCTATGATCGGCTTCTCGACAGCCAGCTGAGCGAGCAAGCGAGCCGTCGCACCGCGATGGACAACGCCAACGACAACGCCGATGCGCTGCTCGACAAACTGCAGATCGAATACAACAAAGCGAGGCAAAACGCCATCACCCAGGAAATCACCGAGGTCGTGAGCGGGGCCGCCGCTAACCAATAAGGAGGAAAACGACAATGAAAGAAACGAAAAAAGAGCTGATCTATGGGCAACTCGTCGAGGCCGTGGGTCCGGTCATCGACGTCCGCTTTGAGAACAAGCATTTACCAAGCCTCCTCACGGCCTTAAAAGTCCTTTTTCCGGGGGGAGAAAAAACTCTTACCCTTGAGGTCATGCAACATATCGGGGACGACTTGGTCCGTTGCGTGGCCATGGGTGCCACCGAAGGCGTCGTAAGGGGCATGAAAGTCCTTGACACCGAGAAGCCGATCGAAGTGCCGGTGGGACGAGAAACCCTCGGCCGCATGTTCAACGTCCTCGGCGATCCGATCGACGAAGGCAATGGAGATTTTTCCAAGGTTGCCCATATGCCGATTCATCGCGAAGCCCCGGATTTCCGGGAACAGAAAGTTTCGACCGAAATCCTCGAGACAGGCATCAAGGTCATCGACCTCCTTTGCCCTTACGTCAAAGGCGGAAAAATCGGCCTCTTCGGCGGGGCAGGCGTCGGCAAAACCGTCCTTATCCAGGAACTGATTTCCAACATCGCGAGCGAGCACCACGGCATTTCCGTCTTCGCTGGCGTCGGCGAACGTTCCCGCGAAGGAAACGACCTCTACTTCGAAATGAAACAATCGGGCGTTCTCAAGAACACTGCCCTTTGCTTCGGTCAGATGAACGAACCACCCGGAGCTCGTATGCGGGTTGGCCTGAGCGCCCTCACGATGGCGGAGTATTTCCGCGACGTCGAACACCAAGACGTCCTTTTCTTCATTGATAACATCTTCCGCTTCACCCAGGCCGGTTCGGAGGTCTCCGCCCTCTTAGGCCGGATGCCGTCCGCCGTCGGCTATCAGCCGACCCTCGCCACCGAGATGGGACAGCTGCAAGAGAGAATCACCTCGACGCAAAACGGTTCCATCACTTCCGTTCAGGCTGTTTACGTGCCGGCCGACGATTTCACTGACCCGGCTCCGGCCACGACTTTCTCCCACCTTGATGCGAAGACCTTGCTGGACCGCAATATCGCGGCCCTGGGCCTTTTCCCCGCCGTCGATCCGCTTGAATCCTCGAGCAATATCCTCGATCCCGCCATCATCGGCGAGGAGCATTATGCTGTGGCGCGTGGAGTTCAAAAGATACTGCAACGTTACAAAGAATTGCAGGACATCATCGCCATTCTCGGCATCGATGAACTATCCGATGAGGACAAGGCCATCGTCGCTCGCGCTCGTCGCATCCGCAACTTTCTCTCTCAGCCTTTCCACGTCGCCGAATCCTTCAGCGGTTATAAAGGCGTCTATGTGCCGGTTTCGGAAACGGTTCGCAGCTTTCAGGAACTCCTTTCTGGGAAGTACGACGGCTATCCCGAATCCGCCTTCCTCTATTGCGGCGTCATTGAGGACGTCGCGAAGAAAGCCTCGGAGATGGAGAGCAAGAAATGAATCCGTTCGAGGTCGTCATCCTGAGTCCGGAAGGCATCGCCTTTGAAGGCGAGGTCCTTTCGCTATATGTGCCCTCGAGCAAAGGGCCGCTCGGGATTCTACCGGGCTACACCCCAACGATCTCACCCTTAGTCGATGGCGTCGCCACGATCGTGACCGATGAGCGCCTGACCGCCTTCTTTGGCCTTCGTCATGGCGTGCTCGAAGTCAAACCCGAAAAAACCTTCATCCTGGTCCATGAGGCCAAACGCTGTTCTTCCGAACAAGAAGCCCAAGCCTGGCTCAGCGAATCCCTCCGGAACCGAACTAAGTCTCATAATAGAGGTTAGTTATGAATTTCATTTTCGTGTCACCAAACTTTCCCGTCCGCTATTTCAAATGGGTGGAAGCTCTTCGCGACCACGGCGTTTGCGTCCTCGGAATCGGGGACTCGCCCTCTTTCGACGTCCATCCGCGGCTACAAAACGCCCTCACGGAATACTATTACGTTTCGGATTTGTCCAATTACGAGAAAATGCTCGCGGCCTGCCGCTATTACGAGAACAAATACGGCAAAATCGATTATATCGAAAGCGACAACGAGTGGTGGCTTAATGCGGATGCCAAACTCCGCGAAGCCTTAAACGTCAATACGGGCTTTTTCCCCGCCGACATGTTGAAGATCAAGGCCAAATCCGCCATGAAAGAATGCTTCCTCAGGGGCGGGGCCAAGACGATGCGTTACACCCTTCTTGACGGACCGGTGGACCTTGAAAAAGCCCTCTCGTTCATCGCCACCGTGGGCTATCCGGTTTTCGTGAAACCTAACGTCGGCGTTGGGGCCAGCGAGTCCTTCGCCCTACATGACGAAGCCGCGGTGAAGAAATTCCTCGCGAAGAAACTGCCGGAGACTTACATCATGGAAGAGTACATCGAGGGGACGATTGTTTCCTTCGATGGCTTGTGTGATTCATATGGTAACGTAGTGTTCTGCGCGAGCGACCACTTCCCAACCCCGGTCGCCAAAGTAGTGAACGAAGACCTTGACTACTATTACTACAACAACCCTTTCTCCTTGCCTTTTGTTGACCTTGACGGGGGAGACAAACTTGTAATCCAATAGGGTCAATAGTCCATCCCCAATCAGTGTATTTTGCATGGTCATTTTTACAAGTGACAAATAAAGAATCTGTAGGAAAACTTTCTGCTTTTGATTGGACAGTGTTACTTAATTCAATATTTTCTTCATGCTTTCTTTCTTTAGTCGTAACTGTAGTTGACTGATAATAATTAACACCCATAAAATCAGGAGAGCTTCCTTTTAGAAGTAATTTGTCCTCTTCAGTCAAATCAATAGTTATTCCTATTTTTTTAAGTAGATTAATATGTAAAGGACTATATTCTCCTCTAGCATAAACATCCATCCAAAGATAGTTAGAAAGTTCCAAAGCATTTTCCATAGCAAGAACATCTTCTGGATGCTCAGATTTTGCGTAGATTGGCCCGTAAGCAAAGCTTGGACCAATAAGTCCTTCTGGACAATATTTTCTAAATTCTTTGATAACAGAAGCATTAGCTAAATTAGCTATATGATTTACGTTAATAAATCTTTGATAATCCATAACTTTTGGTGGATGAAGAGCAAGTAAATACCCAAGCATTGTAAAAATATTTTGTTCGTTCAAACTAACCCAGTATTTTACTTTTTTACCAAACTCTTTAAATAGTAAAATAGAATAATCCGTAAAATCTTTGATAATTTCACGAGATTCCCAACCTTCATATTCATCTTGTAAAGCTTGCGGCAAATCCCAATGATAAATAGTAAGTAAAGGTTCTATTTCGTTCTCAATTAATGTATCAATAACTTTATGATAAAAATCCAATCCTTTTTGATTGATTTCTCCTTTTCCAGTAGGGAAAATTCTTGGCCATGATACAGAAAATCTGTAAGATTTAAGTCCCATTTCTTTCATAAGATTAATATCTTCTTGAAATTTATGATAAAAATCTATTGCTACTTCACCAGTAGTATTTTTAAAAGTATTTCCCGGAATATTTGAATAAATATCCCAAATTGAAGGACCTTTTCCGTCAATATTTGCTGCACCCTCTATTTGATAAGCGGCAGAAGCGCTTCCCCATAAAAAATCTTTTTGAAAAGCCATATAATCCTCCTAATTTAACTCGATATATTTTTTTAACATCTCTCTTAATTCTTGTTCTCCAGTATAGTGAACGCCTTTAATTCCCATTTTTTCACTGGCAATAATATTTGCGTGAGTATCATCAATGAAAATACATTCATCTGGATTCAAACTGTATTTACTGATTAGAGCTTCATAAATTTCTTTTTCAGGTTTTAGCAGTTTAACGTGAGCTGAAACAATTTTTCCGTCAAACAACTTAAACCATGGATACTTTTCAAATACCAGAGCAAAAGTTCTTTCTCCAAAATTTGAAAGTATATAAGTATTATATTTAGAAGCTACCTCTTCAAACAACCCAATATTTTTTTCAAGAGGCGGAATAAGTTCTATAATATTTTCAAATAAATTATCAATTTCCTTATGACAATTAGGACATCTTTCTTTGAATCTTCTAATTGCTTCAGTTTCTTTAATAGTTCCTCTATCTAGGTCTTGCCATTCTTGAGAACCAAAGATTTCTTTGAACATTGCATCGATTTTTTCTTGATCTTTTACGTATTTATTCAAGTAGCCATTAGGATTCCAATCAATAAGAACCCTTCCTAAATCAAAAATAACATTTTTAATCATTTTATCCTCCATGTGGAAAGTAATAAGAATTTTTTATAAAAGTTGATTAAATATTGATTTTAATAAATTAATTTCCCTCCTTGATTATAGAATAATAAAATTTACAGTTAAAAATCATGTTTTAAAGAAAATTTCTCCCAAAATTTTTCTTTAAATTTTTAGCTTTATTTTATTCTCTCAAACCCAGTTCCAATATGAATATACAATGTTTATAGTTAAATGTCAAAATACACATAAATTGATTTTTTCGTTTTTTAAATAAAAATAATATTTAAACAGTTAGTAAATACCAATAAAAACAACGATTAAAAAAAATGACGAATTTTTATTAAAAAATATTCGTTGTAAATAAGGGGATAATTTTGTTTTCAAAATAAAGTCAATAAATCCTTTAAAAATCTAACAGTATTAAAAAGTAACTTGAGTTAGCTTGTAAAACAATTGGAATGAAATCATTAAAGCTACGATTGAAAAAGTTTAATATGCTTTGATTTCTATTTCTTAAATAAATATATTGGGCAGATTTAAATAATGCTAAAAATAATAACTAGTAAATATAGAAATTTCCTTAGTTTTTGAAGCTATAATAAAATAGGGCTGACCCCAAAAGTCAGCCCTTACAAAGTATTTTTAATAATCTATCTTTTCAAACTTCCTCCATTAGTCTCAATCACGTCTTTATACCAATGAAAACTTTTTTTCCTGTATCTGTCCATTGTTCCCGTTCCATCATCATTTCTGTCTACATAAATAAACCCGTAACGTTTCTTAAGCTCTGCCGTAGAAGCACTCACAAGGTCTATACATCCCCAAGAAGTGTAACCCATTACTTCTACCCCATCTTCAATAGCTTCGGCAACTTGCACCAAATGGTCGTTCAAATAGTTTATTCTGTAATCATCATTAACCGTTTTGTTCCCGTTTTCGTCTATTATCAGTTTATCTACTGCTCCTAAACCGTTTTCAACGATGAACAGAGGTTTTTGGTATCTGTCATATAATTGATTTAAAATATATCTTAATCCTTCAGGGTCTATTTGCCATCCCCAATCAGAAGCTTTTAAGTAAGGATTTGGCACTCCTCCTATAAGATTTCCTTTACCTGCTATATTTTTTTCTGGATCTGCTGTTGCGCAAGAACTCATATAGTAACTGAAAGAAATAAAATCCACTGTATTTTTTAATATTTCTTTATCATTTTCTCCCCATTGAATTTCAATACTATTTTCTTTGAAGAATCTATTAATATATCTTGGATATTCACCTCTTGCATGAACATCAGCAAAAAATAGATTTTGCCTATCTTGTTCCATAGCTTTTAATACATCACTTGGCATAGAAGTTAATGGATAAGTAGGAACTCCCAAAATCATGCAGCCTATTTGAAAATTTGGATTTATTTCATGTCCAATTTTTACTGCAGAAGCACTAGCTACTAATTCATGATGCATAGCTTGATATAAATCTTGTTTACTTAATTCTTCTTTGGAAGTCCAAACTCCAGCCCCCATATAAGGTTGATGAGTAGCCGAATTAATTTCGTTAAAAGTCAGCCAGTATTTTACTTTATTTTTATATCTTGTAAAAACTGTTCTAGCATAATTTTCGAAAAATCCAATTAATCTTTTATCTGTCCATCCATCATATTTTTTTGCGAGATTTAATGGAGTTTCATAATGCGAAAGTGTTACTAGCGGTTCTATTCCATATTTTGCTAATTCATCAAATACATTGTCATAAAATTGAAATCCTTTTTCATTTGGTTCTCTATCGTCTCCGTTAGGAAAAATTCTTGACCATGCAATAGAAAGTCTAAATACTTTAAATCCCATTTCTGCAAAAAGTTTTATATCTTCCTTATATCTATGATAAAAATCGATTCCGATAAGCTTCATATTATCCTCAGTAGGTTCTTCTGTTCTAGAACCCATTATTCCTCTTGGAAATATGTCTTGTATTGAGAGCCCTTTCCCCTCTTCGTTATAAGCACCTTCAAATTGATTGGCTGCCGTTGCTCCTCCCCAAAGAAAATCTTGTGGAAAAATCACTTCTTTTTTCATATTTATTGCTCCTTTTTAGATTAAATTATTTTATAATTAAAACAGCACCTCACCCTAGGGCTTGGCGCTGCATTTATATATAAGAGAGATTACAACATGCTATTTTATATTAGAACCAAGTCTCTAATTGATACCCCACTCTAACTTCAGAGTCTTTTGTAAGTCCAGAAATATCTTTATCTCCTCCCACTATTGCTGCACTTACTTTCATTATTGGTCTTACCCATTCATTAACTTCAAGTTGCAATGCAGGTCCTGCAGCAATTTTATACGCAATACCACTTACCCCATCTACTCCATCTTTGTTTTGAGTATCATTTATATTTACTTCATAAACCATTGATAAATTATCGTTAATTTTTTGAGATGCACTTACTCCAGCAAATAAACCTGTTTCAACTTCTTTACCAGCAGCATCTCTGTCTGTTCTTTCAAGAATTACAGCAGGGTTTATTGTAAAATCTTTAACGCCTGCAATTTTCCCGTCAATAGTAAATCTCATCGAAGTATCGTCTTGTTCGCTTATAGAACTAATTCTACTCGTATTTAAAAATTGTGCTATAACACCTTTTCCAAATTGTGCTTTTACCATTGTATTTCCTGGCATTACTCCAAGGAATTTATCTAAATTATATTTCCCTGAAAAACTTATTGCTGTTTGTTTTTCTCCATTTAAAATAGGATCATCCAATTCTTTTACATAGGTAACTTCCAACTCTGATTTTCCAATTCTATAAGCTACATCAACAAAATTTCTAGACCCTTCTGCTGCTAAAATATTGGGTCCATCAGACCAATTAACAGCACAACTACCTAATATTATATCTAAATTTTTTCCATTATAACCAATTCCTGAATCTGCCTGTAAATTTTTAGTATTATATGCAAATGTAGAAACACCTTCAGAAAACTTCT
>Ga0183099_1000205_pt1 | contig 51326 bp, 45 predicted proteins | sample Biomet1_FD_127788 | JGI IMG/M metagenome (GOLD analysis project Ga0183099, IMG submission 127788) | Microbial communities from bioreactor (seeded with anoxic lake sediment) at LBNL, California, USA - Biofuel metagenome 1 | ecosystem: Engineered > Bioreactor > Anaerobic > Unclassified ... | reverse complement strand
CTGCGACCCCCTGGTCCCAAGCCAGGTACTCTACCAAACTGAGCCATGCCCCGATAGCCAATAAAAAAATTATAATAAGAAATGGAGAATTTGTCAATACTTTTTTGTGAGGTTTTATAAAAAATATATAAATTTATGTAAAACAAGGTGAAAATGGACGGTCTCAAAAATAACGGTTAAGGATCTTATCGTCAGTTACAGCGCGGCTATAGCGGTATTGGGGACGTCCGACGGTACCATAGACCAGTTGTAGATTGAGCAATTCCAGATCTTTTAGAAAATCGAGGTACTTTCGCATAGAAACGCGGGAAATTCCTACCTGGAGAGCAATCTCTTCCGTGGAAAAAAAAACTTGATCCGTTTGTTTGATTTGCTGCCAGACGCTTTTTAATGTGTTTTTGTCGATTCCTTTGGGAAGATGCATTTCGCTTGCATGTTCCTTATATAAAAGATAATTATCAAGATGCATCTGGTCAATTTGGTTTTCCTTTTTCATGACTTGCAGCAATTCTTTATAATTGAGCAAGGCACTGCTGAGGCGTTCAAAATCAAAAGGCTTAATAATATAGTCAATTGCGCCGAAACGAAGCGCCTGCATGATCGTAGCGTTATCACGAGCTGCTGTAACGAGGAGGACGTCTACGCTTTTGCTTTTTGCACGGATCTGCGTCAAAAGTTCAAGCCCGTTGAGCTTAGGCAGGAATATGTCCAATAAGACCAAATCGATATCTGTCTTGTCGATGATATCCAATACCTCAAGGGCATCGTAGACGACGGAAACTACTTTGAACCCATCGACCAATTCGACATAGCGCTTATTTAGTTCGGCGACCATGAAATCGTCCTCAACAACTAATACATTGATCAAAGTCTCACTTCCCATCGCTGTACGGCATATTTACATAGAATGTGGTCCCTTTGTCTGTTTGGGAGGAAAAGGTGATGTTTCCGTGATATTTGCTTAGGAGCTGTTTCGTTTGGTAGAGGCCGATGCCGCGGTTCTTGCTTTTGGTCGAATACGCGTTTTGGTAAATGAGCAGATCATTTTCCTTGGGAATGCCGCTGCCGGTATCACTTACTATGATCTGTAAATTTCCATCTGCTTGAGATATTGATAATTCGACCTTTTTAACGGAGCTGTTTTCCACAGCTTCAACGGCATTGTTCAAGAGGCTGCCAAGAATCGTAATGACATCGTGTAGGATTGAGGCATCGATTGTGTTTGGCAAAAAGCTGGTTTCAGAAAGTTTCATTTCGACGCCGGCCTCATGAGCCCAGCTTAGCTTGCCCAGAAGAAAGCCAGCCAGTACAGGATCCTTGATGTTTTTAATGATGGCACCGGTCTCTGATTGGTATTTATAGGCAATCTGACGAATATATTCTTGAAGCTGGTCATAGCATTGCAGCTGTATCATCCCGAGAACTACGTGCATTTTGTTCATGAATTCATGGGTCTGGGCGCGCAATGCTTCGGCATAGGTACTGACATCCATGAGTTTTTCCGCAAGCTTTTGCAATTCGCTTTTGTCACGGAAGGTCGCTACGACACCGACAATTTCATTGTTTACATAAATGGGAACACGATTGGTCAATATAGTGAGTCCATTTAAATCTTGTTCTTGATCGAGTTCGGCTATACCGCTTTCTAAAACTTGAACCATTCGGCTGTTGGGCACGAAATCATCGACTTTTTCGCCTATGCCATCCCCTTTTATGCCCGCTTCGGCAAATAAACTTCTGGCTGCTGGGTTTATCGTCTGAATTCGTGCATCCTTGTCGATGGCGAAGGATCCTTCACGAATAGCCGTTAAGATGGCGTTTCGTTCTTCAAGCAGTCTGGCAACGGCAAACGGCTCCAGTCCGAATGTCGATTTTTTGATGTGTTTTGCCATGAAGCCTGCAAAAATAAGGCCGGTCAATAAGCCGCAGATACTGCCATATAGGATTGGCAGTTTATTTTCTGTAGCATTGTCTTCGGCTGTATCGAGCATGATGCCGACTAAGACGACGCCGATCTGTTCATTGTTTTTGTTATATACCGGAATGAATTTTCGCATGGATTCTCCGAGGGAACCTTTTGAAACAGAGGATATTTCTTTTCCTTGGAAAGCTTCTTCACCATCCGTGTTGTCATAGTATGTATCGATCATTGCTTCATCGGGATGAGAATATCGTTTGCCATCCATGCCTAGGACAACGACAAAACGAATTTCATCGATTTCTGAGATATTATCGGCAAATTGTTGGATTTTCTCCGGGGGCTCTTTACCGGAAAGCCCATCGATCACAATAGGTGAATCCGCCACCATATGGGCGATATCATCGGCCTTTATGTATAAGTGCTGGTATGTGTTTTCATGGACTTTGCTGCTGATCAAAAAATCAGTGATAAGAAGCGATACACTGATAATGATAAATGTGAGGAGAACGAAATTATGTTCTAAGGAAAAAATTTTTTTTGCTGTTTTGATAAAAATCGCCTTCAATCTATGAGTGTCGATGAATTTTAGGGACAATCAAAAAACATTATATAGTAAGTATTTATTATAATATTCCATATATTCTATACTATATCCTGCTTGTTCCTGTTAGATAAAAATAGAGAAAGATGCGTCAACTACGGCATCTTTCTCTGTTTTTGGGGACATTTAATTATTTTGCAGATTTGCCAGAATGGTATTTTTGTCGGTTTCATTTATTTTTCCTGGCAATTTTTTGGTCAGTTCTGCTAAAAAAGCTGCATCTGGTTTGAAATAAATTCGTTCATTTTCTATTTTTTGAGCCTTTGTGCAGACCGTATAGGCAATGGTCCAAACCTTTCGGTTATCAAGGCCGCTATGAAAGCGGAACGTTCGCCTGAAATGCATGATGCCGATCAATTTGGCTTCATAAGGATAAATGCCCTGGATTTGTGAAAGGTCTACTGTCGAGGTCTTTGTGTTCCAAAGATTTTTTTGTGTGAAGGAAAGAAGTTTTCCGCGAAGCTCACAGGTGTATTTTCCTTGGATGCGTTTGGCCAGTGAAAATAGGAAGACGATGTCGATGCCTATGCCAAGTGGCTGGAATTTGTGTAATTTAAAAATTTCCAGCAGATTCAAAAGCAGCAGTCCGGCAAAAAAAAGTATAGCCAGCGTGAAAAAAATACGGTTTTTAGGATTTATTTTCGATTCTGTCGATATAGATTTTGCCATAGGATCGTCTCCTTATATTCACGAAGATAGAAATTTTTTATACGTTTAGCAGGCCAAAGAAAATATAGCAAAGGATCGCGCCGACGACGCACATGGAGAAGCCCCAAATCAAAAGTTGACGGAATAATTTGCTCTTATCTTCTTTATCTGACGCACAAGCGATGCACATTGCGCCAAATAGCGAGAGTGGTGAGGTATCAACTAGATGTGAGCCGACATCGATCGAAGAGATCATGGCAATGGCGCTGCCGCCGCCAAGCTGTTCGACCAAACCTGGAACAAGTGGCAAGAACATCGGCATGACGACGCCGGAAGAGCTTGAAAATGATGAAATAAAGCCGCTGGTAAGAGCCAAGACACCATTGATGCTCGTTGGATTGGAAACCGTAGCAATCATGCCGACGAGTGCATCTAGTCCGCCGGCTTTGTCCATGACATCGATGAGGACGCCCATGCCGCCTACCATGATGATGACGGACCAAGGAACAGCTTTGATGGCTTCTTTGCTGTCACCTACGTTCAAGATCAAAAGGATCGAGGAAAGCATAAAGGCGATTGCCCCGACATTGGTAACTTTTCCGTTACCTAAAAAGTCCATGATGGTCGGAGTAAAGAAGCTTTTTGTCAAGGAAAGGCTTGGTAAGATAACCAGGAGAACGAGGATGCCGATGGCTCCGAGAGTCATCCATTGTTTTTTGTCAAAAGGTTCTGGTTTTGGGGCAATGTCATCGATATTGAGCGTGGAAGCACGTTGGTTGCGTATCCAAGCCCAGCCACCGAAAACCATGAAACCGCCGATATTGGCAAAAAGTTGAGCGATTTCAGAATTGAGATGGATTTTCCAGGCCAGAACGCTCAAGTCACCCATATGCTGACCGAGGCTTTCAAGTTCCGGCGTCATTTTGGCAATGAAAGAATTGGAGATGATGCCGCTTGGCGCGATTGGCGAAAAGGCAGCGCCGTTAGCAGCGCCGACGACGAGAAGCGTCATCAAGAAGGCTTTCATGCCGATGCGTTCAGATATGGACATAACGACCGGAGCCATTAAAGTAACAGTTGCGATATTGCCAGGGCCGATGGTCGTGATGATCGTGATCAAAGCGAATATGATCAAAGGAATCAGGGCTGTATTTCCTTTGGCCAGCCGGATGGCGTTGGCCGTAAGCTTCTCCATGGTTCCGTTTGTCGTGGCGATACCAAAGAGAAACGTTACTCCTGTGAGTACCATAAACAAATCAACCGGCCAGGCTTGCATGATCTTTACGGCGGAAAGATTGGCGAAAAAGGCACCGATGCCTATGGCGAAGGAAATGGCGATGATACCGACATTGAGATCTTCATTGATCATGGATATGGCTAATACGATGAGGATACCCGCCAATGAAGCGATTGCGGCAGATGATAATCCTAGCATAAAAGATTCCCCCTCGAATTTATCGTATATCCCAGGCAAGCCAATAAATCAATCCTCGTCTTCTTCGCCGGCAGCGTCAGCTGGAAAAGCCTTGCGAAGAAGGACGGTTGCACCGATGAAAATCGCGATTACAAAAAACATGGTTGGCAGGGCTATGCACATCATAGTCACTGCTTTTACGAATGCTCCATCCATATTGGACACCTCACTTTTTTATTTTGCCAAGGCCGGAATAAGTGCTAAGACAAGACCGCCGGCGACAACGGATGCAATCTGGCCGGCAACATTGACACCGATGGCGTGCTGAATGATGAAATTCGAAGGGTCTTCTTTAAGTGCCATTTTGGCAATGACTCTGCCAGACATAGGAAATGCAGAAATCCCGCAAGCGCCGATCATCGGGTTGATTTTTTCGGCTCTGAGTATGTTTAGTAATTTGGCAAACAATACGCCGCCAGCTGTGTCAAAAACAAAAGCGACTGCACCGAGAGCCATGATCATGGCGACCTGTACGGTAAGAAAATTTTCACCGGACATCGTACCACCTATCGTGATGCCGAGGAGTAAAGTCACTAGATTCGAAAGTTCATTTTCAGCGGCGCTCGAAAGGTTGTCGACCACGCCAGAAACTTTGAGGATGTTGCCAAACATCAAGCTGCCGATCAAGGCTACGGAAATTGGAGCAACGACGCCGGCAATGAGAACAACCATCAACGGGAAGAGAAAAATCGTGGTTTTAGACAATGGTTCATCTTCTGAATATCCCATTTTTATTTTGCGTTCAGCCTGTGTCGTCAATGCTTTGATGACCGGCGGCTGGATAATCGGAACCAAAGACATGTAAGAATAAGCGGCAACGGACAATGGGCCTAAGAGATCTTGAGCAAAACGGCTGGCAACATAAATGGTCGTCGGCCCGTCAGCGGCGCCGATGATGCCGATGGATGCTGCATTTTCAAAGGAAAAGCCCATCAGAGCTGCTAAGACGGCGGTGCCAAAGATGCCGACCTGGGCAGCAGCGGCGAAAAGCATGACGACCGGGCGCCGAATCAGTGGCGTAAAATCGCACATGGCACCGATGGCAATGAAAATCAATACCGGGAACAATTCATTGGCGATGCCGGCCTTATAGAGGACCCATAAAAAGCCTTCTTCGCCGACTGTTTGTGAAATAGCAGAGGAATAAGGGATGTTCGCCAGTAATGCACCGAATCCGATCGGCAGCAGCAAGTTTGGTTCATAGTCACGTTTTACCGCGAGGTAGATCAGCAAAAAACTGATGCCCCACATGACGATGTTTTTCCAGGTCAGGCCGATGAAGCCCATAAGTAATTCGTCTAACCAAGGGTATTGCAACATTAAAGATTCCATTAAGCATGCCTCCTCATATGTTTATAAATAACTGCAGCGGCAGATTTAGGCTGCTGCAGGTCAAGCACTCAATAAAATAAGGATTTGTCCCGGTTTGACATTATCGCCAGCTTGGACGCTGACTGATTTTATCGTACCGGTTACTGGTGAGGCGATTTCATTCATCATTTTCATTGCCTCCAAAATCAAAAGCAAGTCACCAGTATGGACGGTATCGCCGGTTTTTACGTTTACTTTGTTGACTTTTCCTGGCATCGGAGCCGATATTTTGGTATCTCCAGCGCTCAGCTGCACTGCTGGTTGGGGCGTGCTTTCTTTTGGCGCTGGAACTGGTATAGCAATTGATGGTGCAGGGATGGATTTTGGGGCCGGAGAAGAAGAGCTTTCGCCGATTTTTTCGACTTCTACGTCATACGCTGTTCCGTTTATGGTGATTTTTAGGTTCATTTTATTCATAGGTTATACCTCCACTTCAATTTGGCTTAAACTTTGTAGGAATCCATCAGTTTTTGACGTCCATAGGATTGCCATTCTTTACTGATGCGCGTTATCTTGAATGCGAGTCCCGGATTTTGTGCGGAGAGCATCGCATAGGCTGCAGCTGTTATGATCGCTGCGGTCTCTGGCGAAATTGAGCTTGTGCTAGCTGCTGCAGATTCTGTTTTTGGCGTTGGTTCAGGTATTTGTTTTTTTCTTTTTTATGACCAAATAATGATGAAAAAAATCCCATGGTGATTACCTCCTTTGGTAAAATTTAAAGTATGTTAAAGCGGGATGTTCCCGTGCTTTTTGTGCGGGCGGGATTCCCGTTTTGCCGTTAGCATATTTAAGGTCTGAATGATATGGATACGCGTCGTGGGCGGGCTTATGATCTGGTCAGCACAGGCGAAAATGGATTCTTGTGTGGCTGATTCAGCATTATCCTTGCCGGTGACATGATCTTTTTCCGGTTTTTTGCGAAAAAGGACGGTTGAGGAACCGGCGGGTTCTTTTATTGCAATTCGAGCACTTGGCCAGGCAAGTACAAGATCGGCGCCTAGTTCCTTGGAACACAGTGCAAGATAGGCGGCTCCATAGGCTTTGCGGATCAATATACTGATTTTGGGCACGGTGGCTTCGGTATAAGCATAAAGGATTTTTGTACTATGGCGGATGATGCCTTTGTATTCTTGGCTGGTGTCCGGCAAAAAACCGGGAACATCGACGAAGGTCACCAAGGGCAAGTTGAATGCGTCGCAAAAACGGATGAAGCGCGAAGCCTTGTCAGAAGCATTGATATCGAGGCAGCCGCCGATGGTCAAAGGTTGGTTGGCGATGATGCCTACAGATTGTCCATGGAAACGGGCAAACCCGACAATCAGGTTGCGAGCATATAAAGCTTGGATTTCATAAAATTGCCGGTCATCAGCTGTAAGCTCGATCAGCTGTTTCATATCGTAAGGTGAATCGATGTCCTCTGGCAGTAAAGAACTGAGTTCCGGAATCAAGCGCAGCGCAGAGTCTTGGCTCGGCTTGCTCGGAGCATCTTCAAGATTGCTGCTTGGTAAAAAGCTTAAGAGACGGCGGATTTGGAAACTGCTGTCTTCTTGTGTGGGGGAAGAAAAATGGGCTGAGCCGGAGCTGGCGTTGTGGGTGATTGAGCCGCCTAGCTGTTCGGACGTTATGGTTTCACCGGTAATCGCCTTGATTGAAGCAGGTGAGCTCAAGAACATGCTGCTCGTATCTTGTACCATATAGACGAAATCCGTGAGGGCAGGAGAATACACAGCGCTGCCGGTACATGAATTTAAGATGACTGAGATTTGCGGAACGACCCCTGACGCTAGTATGTGCTGATAAAGAAGTTTTCCATAACCATTCATATTATTGGCGGAGCGGCTCGTTACTGCATCGCTTAGACTGCTTATGCATATGATCGGACAACGCGTCTGGATGGCCATGGCCAATTGGTTGCATAGTTTTTTGGTATAGGATTCATCAAATAAGCTGTCTTCTACTGTGCAGTCTTGTATATAGGCAAAGACAAGGCGATGTTCTATTTTTCCATAGCCAGCGATGAGCCCGATCGGCATTGCTGTGAGGTTTACGAAAGTTCCTTGATCGAAAAGCAGTTCCAGGTATGAGCCCGGGCAGCCTTCTTTTTTCGAAAGTGTTTCTTCAATACGTCGTACGGTCGTTTGCAAGAGCGGCACCTCCTGTGCGTGCACTTTCTGAACTTTTGTTATCTATAATTTACTGCTTAACTCGTAAAAAGTCAGTATTTTATAAGTTTTTAAACTATTTTGTAATTAAAGTTAGCGAAATAAAAATAAAATGGGATCCAACTCGTTGTTCTTTGGGTAAAGCAGCAGGAAAAACAAAGGGGATTAGAGAATGGATTGGCTGATAGGGGAACTTCTTTTATTTGGGAAATACTATATATTTATGGGATATGGAGGCGATGCTATGCATTTTTATTGTGAAAAATGTAAAAAAGAATATCCAATGGATACCTTGGCTTACAAATGTGCCTGTGGTGGCTTGTTTCGTTTATTTAAGCGTTTGGATGAAGTGGTACAGACTAAAGTTTCCCTGGGGGAGGTCAGAACGCCGCTATTGCCGATCTGTGTTGAAAAAATTGATTTTCTATTAAAAATGGAGCATTTGCAGCCAACCGGATCTTTTAAGGATCGGGGGGCCTTCATGCTGATAAATGAACTTAAAAATTTGGGCGTTGAAAAAATCGTTGAGGATTCTGCGGGCAATGCGGCCGCGGCAATTGCAGCTTATGCAGCCGCGGCTGCTATCGATTGTTTGATTTACTTACCGGCGAAGACCTCGCCGGCGAAAATCCGGCAAATCGAGTCGACTGGGGCAAGCATCAAAAAAATAAGGGGGAATCGCGACAAAACGGCACAGCAGGCTCAATTAGCAGCAAAAGAGCGATATTATGCATCGCATGTCTATAATCCGCTTTTTTTTGAAGGGATGAAATCGATGGCGCAGGAAATATATGAACAGCTAGGCCATCGGGTTCCCGAGTATATTTTTATGCCGGTTGGAAATGGAACAATGCTTCTTGGACTTTATTATGGTTTTGCTGAAATAGGGCGTCTTCCAAAACTCATTGCGGTCCAAAGCAGTGCGTGTCAGCCACTTTGCCGGGCGCTGCATAACAGTGAGGAAGCAGCATCAAGCGAAACGATAGCGGAGTCTATACGCGTAGGTAATCCGGCAAGGCTCAACGAGATGCTGCAAGCCATACAAAATAGCCAGGGAGATGCTATTGCGGTGACAGATGAGGAAATCATGGAAGCGGCGAACATACTTGGCAAACGCGGGATCTATACGGAAATAAGTTCGGCAGCGGCTCTGGCCGGAGCCAAGAAATTTTTCAAAGATGGCAAACCCGATAATTATAAGGTTGTCATCCCACTTACGGGGAATGGATTGAAATAAAAAAATCGTGGGATTTTCTGTCATAATGAATTATAATTAAAGCTTGTTCAGTATGACGGGAGGTTTTTTTTTGGATGATGTGAGTATGATTGTTTTTTTGATGGTTATGGGCTTTTTGGCATCCTTTGTTGATTCGGTTGTTGGCGGGGGCGGATTGATTTCCTTACCGGCCATCCTTTTTACAGGAATGCCTCCAGTCCTCGCTTTGGGTACCAATAAGATTGCTGCAGTGATGGGGGCGTTGACGAGTTTTGCGGCTTTTGTCCGTTCAGGCAAGGTCGACATGTCCTTGATCAAGATCTTATTTCCTTTATCTTTTATCGGGTCCTTGGCCGGGGTCATGATCGTACGGCAAGTTCCACCGGATTTTTTGCGCCCGCTCGTTGTCGTATTATTGATATCGGTGACGGTTTATAGTCTTAAACGCAAGGATTGGGGTACGACTTCGACCTATGGCGGCATGACCAAAAAAATGCTTTATATGAGCGGCGTGGCGGCGTTCTCTTTGGGTATTTATGATGGATTCTTTGGCCCGGGAACAGGCTCTTTTTTGCTCTTTGCATTTTTGTTCATCGGTTTTGATTTTATCGGTGCAGCCGCTAATGCGCGTGCTCTTAATTTTGCCAGCAATGTGTCGGCCTCTTTGCTTTTTTCGTATTTTGGGTTGGTAAATTATCATTATGCACTGCCTATGGGATTGGCGATGATCTGTGGTGCTTATTGCGGGACCAAAATGGCGATATCTAAGGGCGCAGCTTATATCAAGCCTTTGTTCATCACGATGACGACTATTCTTATCGGCAAGCAGATCTGGGATTTATTGAAGTAATATAGTTTCATAGGTTTATGAAAATGGAAATCTGCAGAGTTTTTCAGCCGGGATTTAGGTTGATTCTGCAGGTTTTTTTATATTTTTGTTAAAGTCATTGAAGAAAATAATATTTTCAATTACAATTAAGAAACAATAAACGAAGATGGCAGGGAGGCGTCAGCGATGATCCAGGCGATTATAGATATAGGCTCCAATACGATTCGATTGGCGATTTATAAAATTGAATATGGAAAAATAGAATTGATCATGAAACGCAAGAACATGGTCGGGCTTGCCGCGTATATAAAAGCAGACATCATGCAGCCTAAGGGCATTGCTAAAGCCTGTGAAATCCTCAATGAATACAAAGAATTTCTCAATGCCTTCAAAATAAAAGAAATTACGGCATTCACTACGGCAGCTCTTCGCAATGTAAAAAACAGTAAAGAAGCTGTAGCGCAGATAACAGAGACTACGGGCATCGCGATACGAGTTATTTCTGGCGATGAGGAAGCTGTCTATGATTTTATTGGTGCGACGCATGATTTAAAGGATGATAGTGGGCTGCTGATTGATATCGGTGGTGCGAGTACAGAAATCGTGGTTTACCAAAACCATGAAATATGCAGAAAAATCAGCTTACCGATAGGATCTTTGGCGCTTCATACGAAATATGCAGAGGGATTTTTGCCGAGTTGTTTGGAAATAGAAGATATGCGAAAAGAAATCGAAGCGCTTTTGTCAGCGGCCCCTGAATTCAAGGGTATCCAACACGCGCATATTTGCGGTATAGGCGGTACCTTCAAAGGGGCATCGGCTCTTTACAATGAAATATTTCAAATGGATCGCGAAAATAAATCGCTGCAAACAGAAAAGCTCGAGGAAATCATTGCTCGGTTTAACCGCGATGCGGGGATGATTGAAAACGATGTGTTGATTTTGATGCGAACAGTGCCGGACCGTATACAGACAATTCTTCCCGGGCTTGTCATTGCGGATGTTCTGGCAAAGCATTTTGGCAGCGAACAGATTGATTATGCAGATGCCGGAGTACGCGAAGGGTATTTGTACGATCAGATCATTGGCGATGCCGAATGAAAGGAGCTCAGGCCATGATGCCTGAGCTCCTTTTTTCTTTTTGGTAAAATAAAAAGGGACAGTCTAAACATCCATTTGAAAACCGCAAGTTGGTTTTCCATTTTTTAGGGAAGAATCAGCCTTTTTGCAATTTTTCAGTAGAGTCAAGAAAGATGAAATGTCTTATATAATGTGGGATTATGGACATTTTTTTCAAAAAATGATATAATTAAGAGCTAATATGAACAAGGTATGTATGATTTTTTATATATTTTTAGGAAAATGATTTTGAGGTGAGAATGTGGATTTTGGTATAGGAAGAGTTTTACCGGTCAACATCGAAGATGAGATGAAAAATTCTTATATCGATTATGCGATGAGCGTTATCGTTATGCGCGCGCTGCCGGATGTCCGCGACGGCTTGAAGCCTGTACATAGGCGTATTCTGTATGCGATGCAGGAAGCCGGCATGGCTTCGAATAAACCGTATAAGAAATCAGCCCGTATCGTCGGGGAAGTTTTGGGTAAATATCATCCGCATGGTGACACTTCTGTCTATGAAGCGATTGTGCGTATGGCTCAGAATTTTTCTTCGCGTTACATGCTTGCCGATGGCCATGGGAATTTCGGTTCCGTCGATGGTGATTCAGCAGCAGCTATGCGTTATACGGAAGTTCGTATGTCGAAGATCGCTGAAGCGATGCTTCAGGACATTGAAAAAGAAACTGTCGATTTTGTGCCGAACTATGATGAATCACTCAAAGAACCGTCGGTTTTACCGTCAAAATTGCCGAATCTTTTAGTCAATGGTTCTTCCGGTATCGCTGTCGGGATGGCTACGAATATCCCACCGCACAATTTGGTGGAAGTCGTCGATGGAGTATTGATGATGATCGATAATCCGGAAATCACAATCGATGAACTCATGCTTTCGATCAAGGGTCCGGATTTTCCAACGGGCGGGTTGATCCTTGGCCGTGAGGGCATTTATTCGGCGTATACGACAGGCCGCGGCATCGTTAAGATGAGGGCGCAGGCTCGTATCGAAATGATGTCGAACGGAAAGCCTCGTATTGTCGTTACAGAGCTTCCTTATCAAGTGAATAAAGCCCGTTTGGTGGAAAAAATCGCTGAGCTCGTTCGCGATAAGGCAGTAGAAGGTATCACAGATTTACGTGATGAATCTGACCGTAACGGGATGCGTGTGGTCATTGAGCTGCGCCGTGATGCAAATCCGGACGTCATTTTGAATCAGCTCTATAAACACACACAGTTACAGGAGAGTTTTGGGATCATCATGCTGGCTCTCGTCGAGGGCAAGCCACAGGTTCTCAACTTGAAGGAAGTCTTGTATTACTACATCAAGCATCAGGAAGAAGTCATTCGGCGCCGGACACAGTATGAACTGAGCAAAGCGAAGGCTAGAGCCCATATTTTGGAAGGCTTGACGATTGCGCTTGATCATTTGGATGCTGTCATCAAAATGATCAGAGAGTCACGTACTGCCGAGGTTGCTCGTACGGCTTTGATGACGACGCTTGATCTGTCGGAAAAACAAGCGCAGGCTATCTTGGATCTTCGTTTACAGCGTTTGACAGGTCTCGAACGTGAGAAAATCGAAGAAGAATATCAAGAAATACTCAAAACCATCGAATGGCTCGAATCTGTTTTGGCGGATGAGGCAAAAATACGCAATATCATCAAGGAAGAATTGATAGAAGTAAAACGCAAGTTCGGCGACGAACGCAGAACGCGCATTACGGAAGATTTTTCGAAGATGAACATGGAAGACCTCATCGCTGAAGAGGATGTAGTCATCACGTTGACACATAATAATTATATCAAGCGCATGCCGCTTGATACGTATAGAAATCAAAAACGCGGTGGCCGCGGCGTAACTGGCATGGGCACGAAGGAAGAAGATTTCGTTGAAAACATGTTGATCACGACGACCCATCACACGATCATGTTCTTTACGAATCAAGGACGCGTGTATCGTCTCAAAGGCTATGAGATCAATGAATCGAGCCGCACTGCCAAAGGGACAGCGATCATCAACCTATTGTCGATGGAAGCTGGCGAAAAGATTACGGCAGTCATTCCAATTCGGGAATTCACGGAAGGCAAGTTCTTATTCATGGCTACTCGTAAGGGAATCGTCAAGAAGACAGAGCTCATGGATTTCGACACTGCTCGCAAGGGCGGTTTGATCGCTTTGACGCTTGATGATGATGATGAACTCATCGGGGTTAAGCTTACGGATGGTACGCGTCATGTAATCCTTGGTACTCGCGCTGGTATGGCAATCGCCTTTGCTGAAGACGATGTCCGTTCTATGGGCCGTACGGCACATGGCGTGCGCGGAATTCGCCTAAGTGATGAGGATGAAGTCATTGGCATGGATAATCTCAAGAAAAACGCAGATGTCCTGTCGGTGACGGAAGCCGGTTATGGTAAAAGGACGCCTACGGGAGAATATCGTTCGCAGACTCGTGGGGGCAAAGGTTTGATCAACCTCAAGGTTACGGACAAGACCGGTGTTGTCATCGGCCTTAAGGTGGTAAGACCGGATCAGGAGCTCATGTTGATCACGACGGAAGGCATCGTAATTCGGACCAATGTCGATCAAATTTCGGTAATCAGCCGTAACACGCAAGGCGTGATGCTGATGAAAACGGATATGAATGATAAAGTGGCTTCTATGGCGACGATGGACCAGAAAAGCGATAGCTGATAAAATACAAATAAGAATCTTACCCGTTTTGGCGTAAGAGCGAATAAAAGGGACTGACATACGTTTTATCTAACGCATGTCAGTCCCTTTGTTTTTAGACTTTGAATTCGGCAATCACGGTTTGGAGTTCTTGGGCCAGTTCAGCCAGGTTTGCACTGGCATGTGATATTTCTTCGGTCGAGGACTGTTGCTCCTGCGTAGCCGCGGATACTTGTTGGATGCCAGCTGTCGATTTTTTGCTGAAGCTATCCATGTTTTTGATAAGTCCAACGATGTGTTGGGCGCTGCTATCGATATGACCGATGGATTCTGATATTTTTTCAATTTGTCCGGACTGTTCATCGAGCAGGAGGGATATTTCCTGAAAAGAATGACCGGCTTCGTTGACTGTTTCGGTACCTTTGCGAACTTCTTTTGTACCGGATTCCATCGCAGTGACTGCTTGCATTGTATCGTCTTGGATACCGCTGATCAATTCGCTGATCTGCTTGGTGGCTGTCTGCGATTGTTCGGCGAGCTTTCGCACTTCTTCGGCAACGACGGCAAAACCACGGCCTTGTTCTCCGGCGCGGGCTGCTTCAATTGCCGCGTTCAAAGCCAGTAGATTGGTTTGGCCAGCAATATTTGAAATAGCCTCAACGATCTGCCCTATTTCGGCGGACCGCTCGTTTAGCTTAACGACTACAGCCGCTGAAGCATTGACTGTTGTTTCGATGTAATTCATCTGTTTTACAGCCCTGTCGAGAGTTTCACCGCTGGTTTTGGCTTTCGCCTTGGTTTGGCTCGAATGAGAGGATGCCTTGCCAGCGTTGCTGGCGATTTGTTCAATATTGGCGGCCATTTCTTCGACGATATGGGTTGTCTTGCCAGTGGCTTCATTTTGCTTATCGGCTTGTTCGCCGATGATGATAATCGATTTTGCGACTTGTTCAGATGCCTCGGCGGATTGTTCTGAGCTGGCCGTCAGTTCTTCACTGGAGGCAGCCAGTTGTTCCGATTGCATTTGCACTTTTTTTATCAGCGTGCGCAGATATCCGGCCATTTTGTTGAAATCCGTTGCCAACTGGCCTATTTCATCTTGGCTCGAAGCTTCGGCATGTACAGTGAGATCGCCTTGGGCGAGTTGACTGACTTGACTGGAAAGTATTTCAATCGGTTTTGCCAGACGGCGGCTGATATAGAGCGTTGTTAGAGCGACTAGGATGATGGCAATCAAGGTGCCGATGCCAAAGAGCCAACGGAGGCCAACTAGCGGGGCAAAGGCTTTTTCTGACGGAATGTGGACCGCTAGAATCCAGCCGGATGATGGGATTTTTTGATAGGTCAGCAAAGTAGGCTGGCCTTTTATTTCACAATGTACGATGCCATGGTCTTGTTGCAGCATATTCTGCCAAGTATCTTTTAAATCCTTGAGTTCATCAATCGCTAAGATGTTTTTGCCCATGATTTTGTCATCGGGATGAACGATGACATTGCCTTTTGGATCGAGTAAGAAGGCATAACCGGTTTCGTAGGGATTGATGGCTTTGATGGTATCGATCATAGTTTGGAGCAGTATGTCTTCGGACAGGACGCCGCGAACTGCGCCGGAAGAATCTTTGAGCGGCATGGCAACCGGCAGTGCCATTTTGTTGGTGACTTTATCGAGATATGGATCCGCAAAGACGATTTTTCCGGCGTCTATTGCAGCTTTGTACCAGGAACGAGTCCGTGAGTCAAAGTCAGCCGGGGCCTGCCAGCCTTTGCCATCAACAATTTCTCCGGTGGCAGCTGAACCAAAATAAAGATCAGATACTTCTGGGTCGGCTAATTGAAAACCCGATACCATAGGAATTGTTATCGGTGATTTATCAGCGGTTGTTTGCAGTGTTCCTGCTGTGATTTCGAGCATTTTGACTTTACTGAGGAGCCAGCCATCTAATTTATTGACTTGCGCTGAGGCATAAGAATTTACTTCGGCTTCTATACGCTGCGTCAAAAGTTCTTTGGTATAAGCATAGGCAGCATAAGAGAGAATGAGTACTAGTACGGCAACGAGTGTAGAAAATATCAGAGTGAGTTTCAGTTTTAGTTTCATAAATTCTTCGACCTCCATGTTTCCGGCATTTTGGTACAAAAAAAGTGCAGGAAGGTATTGCCCTTCCTGCACTACATTGTACTCAATCGGTACAATCATTATATTTTCTTTACCAACTACTGTCAAGTCTGGTCGTGGTTTTCGCTTATTGTGATTTACCGGCACTGTCACTGATTCTTGGCGATGAAGCCGGTATCGCTGGTGAACTTGGCGTGCTTGGCGATTTGCGTGAGGAATCACTCGTGTCGCTGTCACTTGTCGACGGTTTACGCTGCGATGCATCGGTTGATGGGGCATCGGCTTTGTTCGTCGTCTTTGGTGCCGGGGTCTTGGTGCTCTTCGTTTTTTCTGTCGAGGACGAAGATACTGCGTGTCCGATAGAGGTATCGTTTGATGGTACAGATGTCGCACCGCTTGGAATGGAGTTTTCGTATTCGGCGCTTTCTCGTTCCATAGCAGAGCGCATGGAAGAGTTCATCGTGATACCAAGATTTTCAGCCAGGGTGTTTCTGAGTTTCGATATATCCGGAATCCAGTAGCTGATGCCTTCGATATAGAGCGGTCTGCCCGGTACCATATCAGTTTTGAGTCCGTTCTTTTGGGACTCACGTAAAGTTCCGGCAAATTCGAGCATTTCGCGGATAGAAAGATCTGTTTTGACAGATTTACTGATTTCGCTGATGATCGTAGGAATTTGTGGAATAATGGACGGAGAGGTCAATTTATCCATGATAGCTTTCATGAATTTTTGCTGCCTTTGGATACGGCCGATGTCGCCTTCTTCATCGCGGTAGCGAACATAGGTTATGGCTGTTTTTCCATCCATATGCTGCATGCCAGGATGCAGGTCAATCAAAAGACCGCCTTCATCATCCCATGGATCGGAATAGTACATGCGTTTTTCGACGTCGATGTCAATGCCGCCAAAGGCATCGATGATGCGCTGGAAGGCCTGTATATTGATGATGACGTAATGGTCCATCGGTACGCCAAGAAATTTTTCAACAGTATCTTGCGTGAGCTTATGACCGCCGTAAGCATAGGCAGCATTGATTTTATCAAAGCCATTGCCTTTGATTTTTACGCGGGTATCACGTGGGACAGAAAGCAAAGATGCTTGGTCAAGTTTTGGATCGATAGCGGCAATCATCAGCGTGTCGCTGCGGCCAACATCATCATCGCGTTCATCGATGCCCATGATCATGATCGTCGATTTATCTTTGGCAACGAGCATACCTTCTTCCGCCTTTTTTTCAGCCGGTTTATCAAAAAATCCGGAAGAGGCGAATATAACGCCGGCAACGGCAGCCAGTACGAAAACACCAGCTAAGACCTTGGGCCATAATTTCTTCTTCTTCTTTTTAGTTTGGCGACGGGAGGGTATATTGTTATCCGGGTGATTCATAAAAAAGCATACCTTCTTCATATTGTATTTGTCGGGCTTATAAAAATCGAGCAATTGTTTGCAGGTGAATTATTATGGAAGACGACATATAGGCTTTCCTAAAAAAACAACTGTACTGTCTATTATAAAATTTTATCTTTTTTAGCGCAAACATTATTTTTATTTACCCTAAATCGATGTGCGAATAAAGTATAGTCGGTGAAACTGAAAATAAGCTGAGGAATTTCAATCGAGCGTTTTGTTGAACTTTTTGATGGCAAGGCCAAGGGTAGCGGAAATGAAGAGAATCAGCGCGAGAACTTGTCCCCATAAAACGGTAAGGTCGTTGCCTCTTAAAATGATGCCGCGCAGTATCTCGATGTAATACGTCATCGGCAGAAGCTGGCTCAGAAGATAAAAGAGCTTTGGCATGGCATCGCGGGGAAACATGAAGCCTGATAATAAGACGCTTGGCATAAAGATGAAAAACGACATTTGCATCGCCTGCATCTGTGTTCGTGACAGGCTGGAAATCAGAACGCCAAGAGCCAAGGAGGCGATGATAAAAAAGGAAGTCAGCCCATATAAAAGTCCAAGGTTGCCGCGTATCGGCAAGTCGAATATGGCGATGCCGACGAGCAGCGATATCGTGGCTTGTACATAGCCCATGACGATATAGGGAATGATTTTGCCGATCATGAGCTCATAGGTCTTCAATGGAGTGACGATGAGTTGTTCGAGCGTGCCGGTTTCGCGTTCACGCACGATGGCCATTGAAGTGATCATGACCATCGTCATCGTCAAGATGATCCCCATGATTCCGGGAACCATATAATAAGCCGTGATGAAATCACGATTGTACCAAGAGCGGATGCGGATGTCATAAAGGCTTAGGGCGGAAGCGGAGATGCTATGCTGCTGCAAGAATAGTTCCTGCGATTTGAGCTGGCCTATGGTTTGGGCAGCGGCAATGGCTGAAGATGCCGAGGTCGAGTCAGAGGCATCGACGATGACTTGGATCGGGGTTGCGTGGCTGTGCTTGAGGTTGGCGGCAAGATCGGGAGGAATGATGATCGCGACCTTTGCTTTGCCGCTGTTGACCAGGGCGTCAGCTTCATCGAAACTTTGGGCGATGTAGTCGATATCGAAATACTCGCTGGCTGTAAAGCTCGTCAATAAGTCGCGGCTTTCTGTGCTTAATGACTGGTCGAATACCACTGTGCTGAGGTGCTTCACATCGGTATGAATGGCAAAGCCGAAGACCAAGAGTTGGATGATCGGCAGCAAGACCATAAGTGCCAGTGTCAGATTGTCGCGTTTCATCTGGATGAATTCTTTGACTAAAAGAGCGCGAAGCCGAGTCATAAGCGAACCTCCTTGCTGTTTGATTTTACATAATGGACGAAGACATCCTCCATTGTCGGTGCTATTTTTCGGCAGCGTCCGAATTTTTTAAGTACATCGGTATCGTTCAAGAGCAACACGTGCAGCTCTTTGCCAAAGATATAAGCATCTTCATACGAAAGTTCAGAGGCCTCGAGGCGGGCTAGGGTATCTAAGGAATCCTCGCTTTGCAGGGAGAATAGCTCGCCGGGAATGCTTCTTTTGAGCTCATTAGGTGTTCCTGTGGCTGTGAGCCGGCTTTGGTAAATGAAGCCGACAAAGTTGCAATGCTCTGCTTCATCCATAAAATGAGTCGTGACTAAAATCGTAGTGCCGCTTTGGGCGAGGTCATAGAGAATATCCCAAAAAAGCCTTCGGGAAACAGGGTCAACGCCGCCGGTTGGTTCATCGAGAAAAACGATTTCCGGTTGGTGCAAAATAGCGCAGCCAAGGGCCAGGCGCTGCCGGACGCCGCCGGAAAGTCCGGCGGTAAGCGCATTTTCCTGGGATTCTAAGTTCGCCATTTGCAGCATGGCTTTTATGCGTTTGTTTTTTTCAATGCCCCGAAGCGAATACATGCCGGCATAAAAATCCAGATTTTCCTTGACGGTAAGGTCTTGATACAGACTGAATTTTTGCGACATGTAGCCGATATGCTGCTTGATTTTTTCTTGTTCCTTACAGATATCGAAACCGAGGACGGTTCCTCCGCCAAAACTTGGTGTCAATATGCCGCAGAGCATGCGAATCGTCGTTGATTTTCCGGAACCGTTAGGTCCGAGAAAACCATAGATCGATCCTTGTTCTATTTTTAGATTGATGTGGTCGACGGCAGTGAAATCTCCAAATCGACAGGTGAGGTCGTGTGTCTCAATAGCAATTGGCATCTGCATCACCAGCTTTGTCTTTTTCTTGGGAAAACAGTACGAATACGTCTTCTAATGAAGCGGGGATATTTTGAAGTGCAGGCAGGTTTTTTCCCAGCGACGCGAAGCACTTCGTCAATTCATGCATAGTTCGTTTGCGGTCATCGGTTATTATATGGTAGTTATTTCCAAAAGATTGAAGACTGAGAAAATAACAGGAATGCATTTCGGTAGGAATCGCCTGCATTGGCAAAGCGAGTTCCAGGACTTCAAAGGGATAGCTGGCAATGAGTTCTGCAGGAGAAGCGCAGCGGATCATTTGACCGGAATGGAGCAGCGCGATGCGATGGCAAAGTTCGGCTTCATCCATATAAGGCGTAGCCGTTATGATGGTCATGCCTTTTTTGTTGAGTCCGTACAGAAGCTGCCAAAATTCTCGCCTGGCCACGGGGTCGACTCCGGTCGTCGGTTCGTCCAAAAAGAAAATCGAGGGGTCGTGGACAAGGCCGCTGGCAAGTGCGAGTTTTTGTTTCATGCCGCCGGATAGTTTTCCGGCAAGGCGGTCGCGAAAAGTCCACAAATCGGTAAAACGCAAGATTTCCTCGGCTTTTTGCTGGATTGCTTGTTTTTCGATACCGTAGAGTGAACCAATCAAATCAATATTTTCTAGTACCGTCAAATCTTGATACAAGCTGAAGCGTTGAGGGATGTAGCTTAGACTGGCTTTGATGCTTTCGATATCGGTTTGGCCGAGGATGCGTATTTCGCCTTGATATTGTCGATATAAGCCGAGCATGAGGCGGATCAGTGTGGTTTTCCCCGCACCGTCGGGACCGACGAGGCCTAAAATCTCTCCCTTTTTAATCTGCAGAGAAAAATCTTTGAGGGCTTTGACCGAGCCAAAATTTTTCGTCACATTTTTGATCTCAATCATTTAATATCACATCCGCTGGCATGCCCGGTTTAAAGGTGTAGGATGCATTATCAACTGCGATCTTTACGGCAAAAACCATATTGGTGCGTTCATTTTTTGTGATGCTCTGTCTGGGAGTATATTCGGCGGAGTCTTTGATTTCTTTGATTGTTCCGTGAAACATTTGGCCAGGGGCGGCGTCGATTTTGATGATCGCTTCATCGCCGATTCTTATTTTTCCCAGCTCTTCCGATGGAACATAGATTTTGATCCAGCAGTCTGTGAGGTCGGCAGCCGTTGCAATGGCTGCGCCGCTTGCCAGATATTCACCTGGTTCAAAATTCTTTGTCAATACCAGTCCGTCGAGGGGGGCCGTTATCGTCATATCGTTGATATTTGTCACAGATTCCTGTAAGACGGCTTCGCAGCGTTCTATTTCGTCCTGCGCGGCTAGAATCTGATCGGCGCGATTGCCGGCGAGCAGCAGTGCTTCTTTTTCTTGGGCGGCGCTGAGCTGGGCTTTGTTTGAGTCATAAGCAGCTTCGGCGTCATCGAGTTGTTGATGGGCCGTGGCGCCAGAGGCGTAAAGCGATTGCTGGCGGTCGTAGTCTTTGGTCGATTTTATAAAGGCCGCCTTGGCAGCTGCTGTATTGGCGGCGGCTTCACGCAGTTCTTCGGGACGGGCACCTTTTTCTAGGTCTGCTAGCTGGGCTTGCGCTTTTTTGAGCGCCGCTTGGTCTCTTTTACGCGCAGACAGAAGATCGGGTCGGTCAATTTTGGCGATGTTTTCGCCTTTATGAAGCATATCGCCTTCTTTAATGGATAAGTTCGTCATATAGCCGCTGATTTTGGTCGTAATATCCACTTTCGTGACTTCTACAGTTCCTGTGTAGGTTTTGGCTGTTTTTTGCTGTTGCTGATAATTATAGATGGCCATTCCCGTTAAAACCAAAAGCAATAGTATGACAAAAATAATTTTCAGACGTTTGTTCAAGGTCAATCCCTCCTTTTGATACCGGATAGGAATATATCAAGTGTCTGCGTGAGATAGGTCGCAGCAGGCAGCGATTTTTCATCTTTGATTCGAGATCGAATGGGGCGGCTGAAAAAGAAAAAATTAACCATACCGGCCCAAAGAACGACGGCAGCATCGACGTCGAGATCTTGACGAAATAAGCCTTGTTCAATTCCTCGGTGTAAGGCTTTGGCGATTATTTCAAAAACATATTTTAAGTGATTTTGAGCGAAAGCTTCGAGAATTGCAGAAGGAGCAATGAATTCGCGGTACCACAGTTTGATGAAGTGTGGGTTTTCCGTATGGATCTTGAGCATGGTTGAAGCATAGAGCTCGAGAATCTCGATGGGACTGTTTTCTGTGTTTTGGGCTTTTTGGGTGAAATCCACCAATATTTGAAGCTGTTTTTCGACAGCGGCTTGGTAAAGTCCCTGTTTGCTGCCAAAATGATAAGAAATCAAAGCGCTGTTGACGTTGGCTTTCGCGGCAAGCTGACGAATGGAAGTCTTATCAAAGCCATCGTTGGCAAAAAGCTCGATGGCAGTCTGTAATAGTTTTTCTTTGCTGTCGTTTTCCATAAATAGCTCCTCTTAATCAAATGATTTAATCTTTTGATTAAATCATAAGGCCAAAGTGATTATTTTGCAAGATAAATTCTTTGCGGCCACCTCATATGAAGTCAAATTTGCAAAAAGAATTGTTATCAACAACCAAAAATTATATAATTAAGAAAATAGAACCAGCGGGGGTGCAGCCAATGTTTGATATAATAAAAGATTATTTCAATAAAACACACGCAGCGAGTGCTAAAGCCCGCAACTTTTTTCGCTACATAGGACCGGGCATCTTGATTACGGTGGGGTTCATCGATCCGGGCAATTGGGCATCGAATATGGCAGCTGGCGCGCAGTATGGTTACTTGCTCTTGTGGATGGTCACGCTCTCGACGATCATGCTGATCGTTTTGCAGCATAATGCAGCTCATTTAGGTATCGTTACGGGTCTTTGCCTGTCAGAAGCTGCAGCGGCGTATGTTCAACCTCTTATTGGCAAATTCATTTTGCTGTCTGCTGTGGCGGCTTCTATAGCTACGGCTTTGGCTGAAATCCTTGGCGGTGCGATTGCTCTTTCAATCCTGCTTGGCCTGCCAATCAAAATCGGATCTGTCATCATGGCTCTGGTTTGCGGCTTTTTGCTTTGGTCCAACTCGTACAAAAAGTTGGAAAAAATCATCATTGGTTTTGTTTCGGTGATCGGCTTGTCTTTTTTGGCAGAACTCTATTTCATCGATATCGACTGGGGGCAGGCTGCTGTGGGCTGGGTCGTGCCGTCGATGCCAGAAGGATCGCTTTTGATTGTGATGAGCGTGCTCGGCGCTGTGGTCATGCCGCATAATTTGTTCTTGCATTCCGAGGTCATCCAGAGCAGGCAGTGGAATTTAGAAGACGAAACTATCATAAAAAAGCAGCTTAAATATGAATTTTTGGACACCTTGTTTTCGATGGGCTTGGGCTGGGCGATAAACAGTGCGATGATCCTCGTCGCTGTAGCGGTATTTTACAGCCACTCCGTTGCTGTCGAGGATTTGCAGCAGGCCGTTGATATGCTGAGGCCGCTTTTGGGCAGCAGCGCAGCACTTATTTTTGCGATTGCTTTATTGTTTTCGGGCGTTGCATCAACGACAACTGCGGGCATGGCCGGAGGCAGTATCTATGCCGGGATCTTTGGTGAGGCGTATGATATAAAAGACTATCATTCCTGGCATGGCGTTGCATTGACCTATGGTGCGGCAGTGGCTATTTTGTTTTTTGTCAGTGATCCGTTCCAAGGCTTGATTTATTCGCAAATGGCGCTCAGTATCCAGCTTCCCTGGACCATTGGTTTGCAAATTTACCTGACTTCGTCAAAACGTGTCATGGGTAAATACGCAAATAATCTGCGGCAAAAAATCAGTTTGGGAATCATCGGGTTGATCGTTGCCGGTCTTAATATATGGTTATTGATTGAAATGCTTGATTGAACGCAAAAAAAGGAAGCTTGTATTTCCCGGGAAATACAAGCTTCCTTTTTTATGCCTGAAATTATTCTAGGCGAAACGTATGTTTGAAATAACGGTAAAGAAGAACCGACGACAATAGTATCGTTGCGCCTTCGGCCAGTGGCACTGTGAGCCATATTCCCCGAATCCCAAATATAGCTGGCAGCAAAAAAATTCCTATACCGATCCAGATAAAACCTTTGCTCAATGAAATCAAGGCTGCATTTTGCGGGTGCCCGACAGCTGTAAAGAAGCCGGAGACAATGATATTGATTCCATTGACTAAAAAAGCAAATGCATAGATTTTGGCGCCGAGGGCAGCAAATTCGAGTACTTTTGGATTTGCGTCGGCTAAGAATAAGGAGACGATTTCCTTACTGCCAAAAAAGAGCAGGAAAAAAATCAGGATGCCGATGCAGCAAGCCGATGCACTGGCAAGCTGCAGGGCTTTTTTGACGCGCTTTTCTTTTTTATAGCCGTAATTGTAACTGATGATTGCACCGGTACCATCGGATAATCCAATCAGTATATTATTGCCCATAAAAGAAAGATAGCTGATTACTGTAAAAGCCGCAACACCGGATTCTCCGGCGTAGCGCATGAGCGTAATGTTGAATAGGAAAGTCGTCACGCCTGTACCGATTTCAGTGAGCCCCTCGGCCGAACCGCTGTAAAGTATATGGGCGGCGAGTTTTTTATCAAAGGAACCTTTGCTGATCTGCAAGCTGCAATGGCGGGTGCAAAATGGAAGCAATGCCATGATAAAAGCTACAGTGCAGCCGATGCCCATCGCTAAGGCTGCACCTTTGATGCCAAGAGACAGATGGGCGATGAAATACCAGGAAAAGAACATATGGCTGCTGACGGCAACGACTAAGGCTGCCATCGCGTAAAGCGGCATCGCAATGGTTTTTAAGGCATAGTCAAAGACCAGCATGACGGTCAAAAATGGTAAAAAGATTCCAGTATAACGAATATAGGTCGCAGTCGATTCAAGCAGTCGTTCATTTGCGCCAAGAAGTCGAGCAATCGATTCTGGATAAAGATAGGCGGCGATGGCAAAAAACATCGATAAAAAGAACACGAGGATCAAAGCTGTGCGAAACGCATCGCGAGCTTTTTCGCTATCGCCGGCACCGAGCATTCGGCCAATGGAACTTTGTGCACCGATGCCGATGACAATGCTCAGAGCAATGGCGACACTGGCAAAAGGCATGGCTAGATTCACGCTGGCAAGTGCGTCTGTGCCGATGTAATTGCCGACAAAAAGACCATCGATGATGGTGTTCAACCCTAAAAAAAGCATGGCAGCGATTGCTGGAAGGCTGTAATGAACGAATAATTTTTGGATACTATCCGTGCCTAAAATATTTTCTCTCATATAAAATCACTCCTATATAAGAGCATAAACCATGGAGCCGCTCCAAGGTCAAGCTTTGATGATCTGAAACCATATTTCATAGTAATCGAGGCCATCTTTATGCGTACTGGCTAGATAACGAGCCAGCAAATCACCTTTTGCACGATAGCCCTGTTTCTTGATCCAAAGCATAGCTGAAGCGAGCATTTTGTTGCTGTCGGCTGCGTAGTCGCTGGATAAGACGGTATAGAGATACGTTCCCGCAGGCGGGGCTTTGAATTCGGCTCGTTCGGCAGCGGAAAACCCCGCAAGGGTCGAATCCTCAAAACTGAGGCCGACGAGCGCCTTGTCAAAATCTTCTGCGGATAGCAAAGATTCTTCGGGCAAAAGCATCGTATAGCGAAGCACATTCATCCAGCTCGTATCAGGCGTATGGTATTGTTGAATGATCTTGATCAGATCTTCAGCATCAAGGCTCAAGAATTTGCTCTTGAACAAGGGTGCATTTACAATTGAAAATTTTCCGAGATGTTGTTGGCATTCTTCATAGCGTTCTGTCAGCTTTTCTAGTTGCCGGCTTTGCTCGCTCAGCAGTTTAATTTTTTGTTCAAGTGCTTGTTGATTTTCTTGCAGCAGGTTTTTCATCGCGGCGATATCCATTTCACATAGAGCCTGTCTGATATCCTTTACCGGCAGTTCCATGCTGCGAAAGGTCAGGATATCCATGAGGATGACCAAATCGTCATAACCGTAATAACGATAGCTGTTCTGCTCATGCCGGTGAGAAGAAAGCAAGCCTGATTTTTCATAATAGCGAAGGCTGTCGGTCGATATAGCAAAAAGCTTGGCAACTTCGCCGATGGTCCATTTGTTTTTCATAGAAATTCCTTTTCTCTTGACCGTTAATACGGACAATTCTTGTGTATATTATTTTTATAGAAGAATTTGTGCTTTTGTGATGGCAAGAGGCGGGGTTGGATACATTCAGATACTGTACAAATTGGCTCTAGAGGTGGATTTTTCCTGCAAGGCGGGCAGCAGAGCGTTTGCTTGTGCAGAAATATTTATTTTTTGCTGAGGAAGCAGAAAACTATAAGAAAAATGGACATTGTATACTGTTTTGATTTAACTAATTTTTACGCAATTCTTTTTATTGTAGTGGAATAAAAAAATGCAGTTTTAGGCTGGCGTTTTTTTTCACAATGTCGTATAATAACAAATAGAAATTATCACGATAACTTTTTGCTATAGGTTAAACAATTCAGATTATTGATTTGTAAAATGCCTATAGAGCATAATGGCTAAATCAATTTAAAAAGATTGCGAGGGAATCAAGTTGAATAAGAGCTTCTTTAAGTCATTGCATTTTCAGGTTTTTGTATCGATCATTGTCGGTATAGCTGTAGGGTATTTCTATCCTTCCGTTGGCGCAAGCATGAAACCATTGGGTGACGCTTTCATCAAGCTGATAAAAATGATCATCGGACCGATTATCTTCTGTACGATTGTTGTCGGTATCGCCGGAATGGGCGATATGAAAAAAGTCGGACGCGTCGGCGGGAAAGCATTGCTTTATTTTGAAGCGGTAACGACGTTTTCGCTTTTCTTTGGCGTATTTTTAGTCAATTGGCTCAAACCAGGTGCAGGCATGAATGTCGATGCATCATCGTTGGATGCGGCGTCGGTGGCTGCTTATACGAGCGGTGCGCAAAGCCACACGGCAGTGGACTTCTTTATGAATATCATTCCAAATACTGTGGTTGATGCTTTTGCCAAAGGCGAAATTTTGCAGATTCTGCTCTTTTCCGTCATGTTTGGTTGGGCATTGTCTAAGTTCGGCGATAAAGGGCAGCGATTGCTCGGCATGATCAGTGATCTTTCCCATATCTTCTTTGGTTTGGTCGATATCATCATGAAGCTTGCGCCGATCGGAACCTTTGGCGCCATGGCGTTTACGATTGGGAAATATGGCATCGAATCCTTAGGCCCATTGATGAAGCTTTTGGGAACGTTCTACTTCGCCTGTTTCTTGTTTATTGTTTGTATCATATGGCCGATTTCTCGCTGGGCCGGCATCAGCTTCTTGAAATATCTCAAGTATTTCAAAGAAGAACTTCTCGTTGTTTTCGGAACAGCTTCCTCGGAAAGCGTTCTGCCTCGTATGATGGAGAAGTTGGAGAAAGTCGGTTGTTCAAAGTCGATTGTCGGTCTTGTCATTCCGACAGGTTACTCGTTCAATCTTGATGGAACGTCGATTTATTTGACAGTTGCGGCGATTTTCTTAGCGCAGGCGACGAATACCGACCTTTCGGTTATGCAGCAGGTTACGATCATTGCAGTGCTGCTTTTGACTTCGAAAGGTGCATCCGGTGTTACGGGGAGCGGTTTTATTGTTTTAGCGGCGACTTTGTCGACGATTCCGACGATTCCGGTAGCGGCCTTGGCATTGATTTTTGGTGTCGACCGTTTCATGACGCAGGGCCGTGCTTTGACGAACCTTATCGGGAACGGAATAGCGACCTTTGTGGTAGCTGAATGGGAAAATGAACTCGATAAAGATAAGCTTAAAAAAGTGATGTATGAAGAAGTCGAACCGGAATCGGTTAAAATCTCTTCATGATATAGGTTTTCAAGGGAAAAAAGAACAGCTTTTGCGTTGGCAGAGGCTGTTCTTTTTTTGTTTCAGTTAGGAGAAAATAGGATAGAAAGATTCTTGGCGCAAAATAGAATTTTCTGCCAGGAAAAGCATGGAAACTTATCCACAGCTTTATCCCCTGTTCATAGATAATTTAGGTAAAAAGGCATACTAAATATAGAAAAACATGAAAAAAAGATAGAATATCTAGAGTTATACACTTTTTTATCCACATTATCCACAGGTAGGTTAGTCACATGTATCAAAAAAGTCACTTTATGCACAGGGCTTTTTAGAGGCGAATTGTTTGCATTTTTTTGCAAAGGACGCTACAATAAGATTACTTTTAATAAGGCGAGGTGAGCTTTTTGGTTGTTTCTGAATGGGAGTTGCTGTTGCGATTGATTCTGTCCTGTATTTTGGGGGGAATGATCGGCTATGAGCGGCAGTCGAGGCATAAATCGGCAGGTCTTCGGACCAATGTGCTGGTGTGCTTGGGATCGTGCTTGATTATGGTCTTATCGCAAGCAATTTATCAGAATGTTGAAGGAAAGACCAATGCAGACCCGGCTCGTTTAGCGGCACAGGTGGTCAGTGGCATCGGTTTTCTCGGTGCCGGGGCAATCATGAAAGAGGGACTTACGGTCACAGGGCTTACGACAGCAGCCTGTCTATGGGTGGTTGCGGGTGTGGGCTTGGCTGTGGGGGCAGGATTTTATTCGGGGGCACTTTTTACTGCGGCATTGGTCTTCATCACATTAGGGACTTTGTCACGACTTGATGACTGGGTTACGCATGAGAAGAATCTATCGATTGAGATCCACACAATCGACGCACCGGGACAGCTTGTCCATATCAATCAATGTCTAGATGATCTCCAAATCAAGATCAAAGGCCTCAAAATCAAAAAATCGGAAGATGAGGCCGAAGAAGAGACGATGTGCATCGAACTGTTTGTCTTCAATAAAAAAGGCATCAAAAGCATCTTCATATTGGATGCGCTTAAACAGATCGATGGTATCATAAGCGTAAACATAGAATGAAAGAAATGAAAAGAAGCGCCATTCTCAACTAGGAGAACGGCGCTTCTTTTCATTTTTAAGCTATATCAGCCTTTTAAAGGTTTTTTGAGAATTGCCAGGCAGATCATGGTAACTGCTGCGCCGATAAGGATTGCAAGCAGATACATCAATGGATTGCCAATGGTCGGTACGACGAAGATGCCGCCATGTGGTGCACGAAGCGTGCAGTTAAAGGCCATCGAAAGAGCACCTGCTGTAGCGGAACCGATGATGCAAGAAGGAATGACGCGAAGCGGATCGGCAGCTGCAAAAGGAATCGCTCCTTCTGTGATGAAGGAAAGACCCATGATGTAGTTGGTGATACCGGATTTGCGGTCGCTTTCCGAGAAACGGTTACCGAAGAAAGTCGTGCAAAGGGCGATGCCAAGAGGTGGAACCATACCACCGGCCATGACGGAAGCCATGATGCCGAATTCTCCGTTAGCCAAAGCGCCTGTACCGATTACATACGCAGCTTTGTTGATCGGGCCACCCATGTCGACAGCCATCATGCCGCCGAATAAGATGCCGATGAGGATACGGCTGCTAGGATCCATGTTTTTCAAGGTATCCATCATCCAGCCATTGATTGCGGCAACAGGAGGATTGATGACAAATGTGATCAAGACACCCATTACAAATACGCCGAGAAGTGGATACAGAAGGACTGGCTTGATGCCTTCAAGTGACTGTGGCAGGCCGGCAAAAAGTTTTTTGAGTCCGACGACGATGTAGCCAGCAGCAAAACCGGCAATCAGAGCGCCGAGGAATCCGGAGCCGCCGGAATTGGCAAGCGCGCCGCCGACAAAACCTACAGCAAGGCCAGGGCGATCAGCAATGCTCATCGCGATGAAGCCGGCGAGAACCGGAAGCATGAAGCCAAAAGATGCACCGCCTACGCCTTTGAGGAAGGCTGCTAGTGGCGTATTGGAACCGAAGTTTCCAGGATTTGCTGGATCGTAAACGTCAAACAGGAAAGCCAGAGCAATCAAGATACCGCCGCCGATAACGAATGGAAGCATATGAGATACACCGTTCATTAAGTGCTTGTAAATCTGGCGGCCGATGCTTTCAGCTTCATCGCTGTCAGCGCCTCCATCTGAATCGCCGGTATGATGGTAGATGGCAACATTGCCGCTGATTGCTTTTTCTAAAAGTTCATCGGCTTTATTGATGCCGTTAGCTACTTTTGTCTGGATGACAGGTTTGCCTTCAAAACGAGCCATTGCTACATTTTTATCAGCAGCAATGATGATGCATTCAGCCGCTTTGATATCAGCTGAGGTCAATTCGTTTTTGACACCGCCGGAACCATTGGTTTCAACTTTGATGGAAATACCTTTTTTCTTTGCATGCTGTTCAAGGCTTTCTGCCGCCATGAAAGTATGCGCGATGCCTGTCGGGCAAGCTGTGACGGCAAGAACACGGTAACCGTCTTTGGCTGCTGGAACTGCAGCAGCATCAAAGCTTCCGGCTTCTTTTTCGTCGATGAGCTTCAAAAAGGCTTCTTTGGTCGGTGCTGAGATCAAGGCTTCCTTGAAGTCAGGGTCCATGATCAAAGTTGCCAGACGGCTGAGAACTTCAATATGAAGGTTGTCGGCACTGTCTGGAGCAGCAATCATGAAAAATAAACGAGCTGGCTGGCCATCGAGGGACTCGAACTCGATGCCGTCTTTGATGACCATTGCGGATAAGCCCGCATTCTTGACCGCGCTGCTTTTTGCATGCGGGGTCGCGATCCCATCGCCAAGACCTGTGGTTCCACTTGCTTCACGAGCCAAAACAGCCTTGAGATAGGTCGCTTTGTCCGAAAGGTTTCCCGTCTGATCCATAAGATCAGCCAATGTTTTGATGGCATCCTCCTTGTTGGCTGGATTTGCATCAAGGGATATACCGTTTAACTTTAATAAATCCGTGATACGCATAATATATCGCTCCTTTTTTTATAGATGAGGGCATAATGAGAAATTTATTTTATGGTTTTGAGTAGATTTTCTACTTCTGACCGTGTTGCCAGGTTTTCTGAAAAAGCGGAAGCCGAACCAGTGGCTACACCCATGTGGAAAGCTGTCTTGAAGTCGGAGCTTTCGCGGTAGCCTGTGATGAAGCCTGCCACCATGGAATCGCCGGCTCCTACTGAGTTCACGAGAGTTCCTTTTGGTGCGGCACAGGTGAAGACATCACCGTCGGCTGTGACGAGGATAGCGCCATCGCCAGCCATTGAAATCAATACGTTCTGAGCACCTTTTTCTTGAAGCTTTTTCGCGTAAAAGATGATCTCATCCTGTGTTTTAAGGGTTACATCAAACATTTCACCGAGTTCATGGTTATTCGGTTTGATCAAAAATGGCTTGTATTTGAGAACATTCAACAAGAGGTTGCAGGTTGCATCGACGATGATCCGGCAGCCTTTATCCATGAGGCGAGCCATGATTTTTTCGTAGATGTCATCGGGCAGTGTATTTGGAATGCTGCCTGCGAGCACGAGCATATCGTCTTTTTGCAATTGGTCGAGCTGGGCAAAAAGCTTGTTTAGCGCAGCTTCTGTTATGCGTGGGCCCTGGCCGTTGAGTTCAGTTTCCTGTCCGGCTTTGATTTTGACATTGATGCGGGACAAGCCTTCGTCTAATTCGATGAAATCGCTATGACAGCCAAAGGCTTCTACGTTATGGGCGATTTCTTTGCCGGTAAAGCCGGCGATGAAGCCGAGGGCAGTGCTGTCGATTCCCATGTTTTTGAGGACGATGGAAACATTGATGCCTTTGCCGCCGGGTAGGATTTGTTCGTATTCAGTCCGATTGATCGTTCCAGCCGAAAAATTGGCTAAACGAACGATGTAATCGAGAGCTGGATTAAAAGTTACTGTATAAATCATTTAATCATGCACCTCCAAGATATTTGCAAAATCACGATATTTCCGGTCTCTGAGTTTTGTTGTAATGATGGTCGCACCGGAAATATTCGCGAAGGTAATCGGGGATATTCGGTTGAATTTGGATGGATCTGCTAAAATAAAAGCTTTGCGGCAACGAGATAACGCTCGCTGCTTAACGAGGCCTTCGCTGGCATCCGGTGTAGAAAATCCGGCTTTTGCACTGATTCCATTGGTTCCAAAGAAACCTTTCGTAAAATTGTAAGTTTTTAGATTATTCATGGCTTCTGTACCAATTATGGCTTCTGTGGACTCTTTGAGTTCGCCGCCGATGACGAAAACCTTGAACCCGCGACTCGCTAGTTTGATAGCATGCGCGATGCCGTTGGTCACATAAGATGCGTTTTTTTCATGAATAAAGTCAATCATCCGTTCTGTCGTCGTACCTGCGTCGAGATAGATAAAATCGCCTGCTTCAATCAAACCTGCGGCTGTTTTCGCGATTTTGATCTTTTCGTCTATATGAAGATCGTGTTTGGCTTCGACGGTTTCTTCCTGGGTACTGTAACTGTTGTCGATAGAAGTCGCTCCGCCATATACCTTGTATAACCGGCCACTTTTATGGAGATTATTTAAATCGCGCCGTACAGTGGATTCCGAGGATTGCAGGATATGGGTAAGTTCTAAGACAGTTACCGCTTTTTTTTCTTCAAGAATCTGCAAGATCGTGGCATAACGTTCTTCGGTAAGCATACGTCAATCCCCGCCTTTCTATCTACAATATATCATTCAAACTACGTCAAAGTCAATCAAAAAATATATATAAATAATCAATTTCGGTCAAACTTAATCAATGTTATTGTGTGCCAATCGCTTGATTTGCCAGAAAGGGACAATTTTAGGTATAATATAATAAGGAAAGAAAGGAGATGGTAGCTTATGTCTGAAACTGAAAAGTTGCTGGATCCGGCCTTGGCGGCCGAAGAAAAACGAAAAAAACTTCATCGAAAAAAAATGCGAGCGTATTTTAAAAAATATATCAGCTTGCTGATCGGTTCGATGATCTATGCCATCGGTTTGGAAATTTTTCTTGTGCCGAATCATATCATTGACGGGGGCATCGTCGGTATTTCAATCATGCTCGAGGCTTTGACGCATCAACCCTTGGCCTTGTTTATGGTATTGCTCAATATTCCTTTCCTTTATGTTGGCTATAAACAAATCGGTAAATCCTTTGCTATCGCGACGGCATTTTCTATTTGTTTCATGTCCTTGGGGACATCCTTTTTTGAACCGATTCCGGGAATAACGGATGATTTATTTTTAGCTGCCATATTTGGCGGCATTATAACGGGGCTTGGTGTTGGCTTGATCATTCGCAATGGGGGGTCCCTGGATGGAACTGAAATCGTAGCGATCATCCTGGACCGGCGAACGAGTTTTTCCATCGGCGAAGTCGTGATGTTCATGAATCTTTTCATTTTAAGCAGTGCTGGGTTGGTGTTTGGCTGGGATAGAGCCATGTATTCCCTGGTCGCTTATTTTGTTATTTCAAAGATGATCGATGTTGTCATCAAAGGCTTGGATGAATCTTATGCAGTCATGATCGTGACCGAGTGCCATGAAGATATTGGATCGGCTCTTATGGACCGATTGGGTCGTGGAGTTACTTTGCTCCATGGCGAAGGCGGCTATACCGGCGATCTCAAGAAAATCTTATACTGTGTCGTAACCCGTCTTGAAGTCGATAAACTCAAAGACATCGTTGAAGAAAAAGACGATTCGGCTTTTGTGACGATTACGCCGGTACACGATATCGTCGGCGGCAGATTCAAGAAAAAAGCCATTCATTGATTTTTAAACGCATAAAAAAATACCCGCCAGAGCAGGGCGGGTATTTTTTGTGTGTATTTTTAGGAGAGAGCTTTTAAAAGCCTGTCCATAATATAACATAAATGATAATGAAAATCAATAACAATTAAGAAAGATTTTCCATTTTAAAATTTTCGCGTGAAAAATTCATTGTCTTCGAGCAGGCTGCTAAGTGTAGTGAAATTGAGACGATAGAGAAGATCAAGCACATAAGGATTATCAAGCGGTGTCTTGTACAATGCTTTTTCCCCGTAATTGTTGACTTTTTTTCGTGCTTCTTCTTTATCAATCAAAGATTTCGGACCGCCGACGCAGCCGCCGACACAGCCCATGCCTTCAAAGAAGTTGGCATTGGTCTTGCCTTCGAGGAGATCGGCAATCATTTGCTTGCAATCGGGGACGCCATCAGCTTGTTGTGAACGAATCGTGATGCTTCTATCTGGATGCAGACGTTCGAGTGTATTTTTGACGGCCTCGCTGACACCGCCGGTGCGCGCGTAAATCCGGCCGGCTTCTGAAGAAAAATCCTTGATTTTGTCTTCCATTTGCAACAGGTCGATTTGGAGCAAATCAAAGAGTTCGCGAGTTTCTTGGAAGGTCAGAACATAGTCCACCGCGCCGGCGATATCCTTTTCGCGGGCCTCTGCTTTTTTTGCCAGACAAGGCCCGACGAATACGGTCATTGAATCTGGATGAAGTGCTTTGACGGCTCTGCCGGCAGCAATCATAGGAGAAACGGTCGCCGGTACATGAGGGATCAGCTGGCCGTAGAGTTTTTTTATCATTGCCAGCCACATTGGACAGCAGCAGCTGGTGATCTGATAGTCCGTTTTGGTATGGATGTTTTGATCGAACTCCAATGCTTCACGCAATGTCAAGATATCAGCGAAAACAGCTACTTCGATGAGTCCGTCAAAGCCGATTTTTCTAAAGGCTGTGCGCATCATGCCCGGGGTGACCTTGTCGCTGAACTGACCGAGAAAAGCAGGTGCAATCAAGACAAAGGCTGTTTTTTTGCGCTGCTGGTCAAGAGCATTGACGACAGCGCTCGTGTCTTTACTAAGCGGGGTATCACGAATCGGCGTTCCGTCTTCTTTTAAAATATCGCTTAATTTCCAGTCTGGTTCATGGCGTTTTGGTTCAAAAAGACAATCGAGCTGACTGGGATCATAGGTGAAACCTTCTTTTCCGGTGTTTTCTTTCAAGGCCTTGAGATAGAGTTCTTCAAATGTGGTCATAGTGTTGGCTCCCTTCTAAAGAAAAAATCTGTAGGTACATCATTGGATACTATTGGCTGCAAGAGCAGCTGTAAAATCTCCGTGAAGATGTAACGAGGGCTTACAAGAAACGTATACAGAAAAGCTGATATATAAGGATACAATTCGCTGTGGGCCCTTGATGTCCTGCTGATAGGCGTCACTTATGAAAGAGAATAGTTCGGCAGGGCAAGATTAAAGATAAATTTACATTATCACAAATTGAGATTTTATTTAAAATAATTATAACATTGTGGCAGAGAGATGTCAGTATGTGAATTATTATTTTAATAGAAGCACAATTTTGTGCAATTTGCCTACGAATAAATTAACAGAATATTTATTTCGTTCATGTAATTGTTGCTATTCTTACAAAAAATAACTATAATTACACGTATGATGTATATTAAGGAGGGGTTCTAATGAAAGATCAAAATTGTGCTTATTGTATGAACAATGAATTGGTGGATGCTTTTGGTATCAAGATATGCGATTTGTCAGTCAGTCAGGTTTACCTATTCAAGGAACAGTCTCATAAAGGCCGTGTGATCGTCGCGCATAAGGAACATGTCAGTGAATTGGTGGACTTGACGGATGAAGGCAGAAATGCTTATTTTGCCGATATTGCCAAGGTTGCGGCAGCCTTACATAAACTTTTCCAGCCGAAAAAAATAAATTATGGTGCTTATGGCGATACCGGAAAACATCTCCACTTTCATTTGGTACCGAAATATGAAGATGATTCGTTCGAATGGGGCGGAACTTTTGCGATGAATCCGGACCGCAAGCATTTGAGCGCAGAAGAATATACAGAGCTCATCGAAAAAATCAAAAAGGAATTATGAGTTCTTTAAAAATGTAATCGCTTACAACAAAGAAGCCGTCGTTGGGAGAGAAAAATTCCATCGGCGGCTTCTTTGTTGTAAGTTCCCTGGGCAAGGATTTGCCAGCAGTTGTCCTATATAGTAGACTGAGACTTTAGATTGGAATGTTTTCGTAAAAGGATGGTGCTTAGAGATGCAGATGCAGCAAATGATCTATTTTGAGCTTGTCGCCCGGCGCAAAAGTATGAATAAAGCAGCAGAGGAGCTATTTGTTTCGCAGCCAAATCTCAGTAAGGCCATAGCGAGCCTTGAAGGGGAATTGGGGATTCGGGTCTTTGAACGTTCGAACAAGGGGGTAGAGCTCACCAAAGATGGCCGGAAGCTGTATGATCATGTGCGAATTATTTTGCGGCAGGTAGATTTTATGAAGGGTATAAAAAATAAGCATGATGATGGCGGCCGTTTGACGATATCATCATTTCCTTGTTTTTTGAATGGGGCGATTTTACGCCAATATTACGAAGCCACCCGAAACCATGTTGAGGTGGATATGCTGGAAGCACCGTTACATGAAGTCGTGATGAACGTGTCAGAACTCGTATCAGAAATCGGGATATTGCATATCGACGGCAGCCAAGAAAAGGAAATGCGCCAGTTGTTTAAGCAGCAAAATTTGGAATATCATGAGCTTGGCAAAGATGTCCTGCGCGTGAACGTGGGAGGGAAAAGTCGGTTTTGGGGTGCAGCCGCAGTTTCGCTCAAAGAATTGAAGGATTCTATGATCATTCGTCGCAAAGCGGATTTCTTTTCCAATCTCGGACATTTTTTGCGCGTCGATAACATGAACCTTTTGGATATCAACCGCATGATGTTTGTCAGTGATAATTTTTCCTTGCTGCAAATGCTCCAGCATAGCGATGCTTTTCGCTTCGGTATAGGGCGAGAGACTTCTGTGTTGGCGGGGTATGGAATTGACAGCATTCTTTTGCAAGAAGGCGAGCTGGAGACATCGATTGGCTGGTGCAAACGGGCTCATGCGGAATTGTCAGATGAGGCGACAGCATTTCTTAAGATAATGGATCTTTACCTGCAGAAAAAAGATGGGTATGAATAAAATTTATAGCTGTGTTATAAATAGGATGTTATGGTGATCGAGAAATGCTTGTGCTATGCTTAGTACAATAATTTAATGAATGAAGCAGCGTAGAAGCTGCCCTACAGAATGAATTCGCTTTTTCGAGGAATTGATTCTGCAGGGCAGCTTATTTTTTTGAAATAAGGGGGAAGCTGTCGTGAAAATAGTATTATATGATGTTTTGGCAAATGAAAAGCCGATTCTGAAAATAAGGGCAAAACAATTGGGGCTGGAACTGATATACCATGAAGGCCATTTAACGATGGAATCGTTGTCTATAGCTGCGGGGGCGGATGGAATTTCCATTCTGGGATACAGCCTGGTGGATCGTAATGTGTGCAAGTTGATGGCGCAGATGGGAATACGGTTCTTATCGACGAGAACGGTGGGGTTTGATAACATCGATGTGGCCATGGCACGTGAATATGGCATCGAGGTCAGCAATTCGCGCTATATGCCGGCAAATGTGGCTGATTTCACGGTCATGCTGATGCTCATGTTGTTGCGAAAGGCAAAAATATCGATTTGTCGGGCCTTGGTCAATGATTTTTCGCTGACGGGTCTGCAAGGTAGGGAAATGCGCAGTATAACCGTCGGAATCATCGGTACAGGCAGCATTGGGTCAACGGTCATTCGCAGTTTAAGCGGTTTTGGCTGTCAAATAGTAGCGTATAGCCGACATCGCGATCCAGCTTTGGAAGGTGTTGTGGAATACGTTCCAATCAAAGAGCTATATGAGAGAGCCGATGTGATTTCTTTGCATATGGCGCTGACGAAGGACAATTACCATTTCATTGACAAGGAAGCGTTTTCTCAGATGAAGGACGGTGTAATACTCATCAATACGGCACGAGGAGCACTCGTTGACAGTGAAGCCTTGATCGAAGCTCTTGAGTCCGAAAAAGTCGGCGGGGCCGGAATCGATACATTGGAAGAGGAAGCAGGCATCGCCCATGTCGATATTGGCATCAATATCATTCAGCAGAGGTCGCTTCTGTATTTGAAGCAGTTTCCCAATGTCGTTTATACACAGCATTATGGATTTTTTACAGAAGAAGCGACGGCGTCGATGATCGATTGCAGCTTGCAGGCTCTGCAGGCTGGTTTCAATGGGCAGCAAAACCCTTATAAAATTTGATGAGGAGTGGATGTTCATGGATGTGGCAGATAAGAAAATGAAACGTGGTCTTAAAAATCGTCATTTGCAGATGATTGCCTTAGGTGGTGCGATTGGCACGGGTTTGTTCTATGGCTCCGCGCCAACGATCAAACTGGCGGGTCCGGCTATTATTTTGTCGTATCTTCTAGGCGGCATTATCATCTTCCTAATCATGAGGATGCTTGGTGAAATGTCAGTAGAGGAGCCGGTATCGGGGTCTTTTAGTTATTATGCCAGTAAATACTGGGGGGAGTTCTCCGGCTTCCTTTCGGGCTGGAATTACTGGTTTTGTTACATCATCGTGAGCATGGCTGAGCTTACTGCTGTGGGAATTTATATGAATTATTGGCTGCCGGATTTGCCGCAGTGGATATCGGCATTGGTTTGCCTGGTGCTGATTACCTTAGTCAACTTGATTGATGTCCGAGTGTATGGTGAATTTGAATTTTGGGCAGCATTGATCAAAGTTGTCGCCATCATTGGCATGATTGTGTTTGGCTTTTATATTATCTTGACGCAAATGGGAAGTTTTCCGGGGAACTTCCGAAATCTATGGGTCAATGGCGGGTTTATGCCAAATGGTGTATGGGGCGTGGCGAGTTCGGTGGTGGTGGTCATGTTTTCTTTCGGCGGCATTGAGCTCATCGGCATCACTGCCGGCGAGGCTGATAATCCGACAAAGACGATTCCGCGGGCAATCAACCAAGTATTGCTTCGGATCCTTATTTTCTACATTGGCACCATGGTTGTCTTGATGAGTCTTTCTCCTTGGAATGAGGTGGGGTTAGAGGCAAGCCCTTTTGTGCAGATCTTTTCTCATATCGGGATTCCGGCTGCGGCGAATTTGCTCAATATCATCGTGATTACCGCGGCGGCTTCTGTTTATAACAGTGTTGTATATGGGAATTCTCGTATGCTTTACAGTCTAGCCAGCAAGGGCGATGCCCCCGCGATATTAAAGTCGGTATCGGTACGTGGGGTGCCAGTTCTTGGGATATTGGTTTCTTCAAGCGTTACGCTTATCGCCGTAGCCATGAATTATTTTTTTCCCGGAAAGATATTCATGTATCTTATTTCCATTACGGTGGTTTCTATCATTGTCAGTTGGTTCATTATCGTAACCACGCATATCAAGTTTCGCCGGCAAAAAGAGATCGAGGGAACGGCAGACAAAATTCTTTTTAAATCCTTGTTTTTTCCGGCAGCAGATTATCTTTGCCTGTTATTTTTGGCTGGAATTGTAGTTTTAATGACGCAAATTGAAGATATGCAGCTGGCAGTTTGGCTTTTACCGGTATGGCTGTTTATTATCTGGCTGGGGTATATGGTGAAGAAACGTTTGGAAAATAAGGGGAAAACACCTGTGACGGAGATTTTTCAATAAAAATAGCATGTATTTGATTTTGCAAGAATAGACTTGTAAGGGGCAGGTTTATCAATAAAAAGCTTTAGTCTGGAAAAGACTGCTTGTTTAAAGTTATAGGAGGTTGGCCGATAACTTTAAGCACAAAAATAGGAAGTGCTTTTGCACTTCCTATTTTTGTGTTGGTTTTAGCTCTGTGGTGCAGCGGCAGCGGCTGTTTGGCAGTTGGCATTGCCTTGGCAGTTAGCGCCGTTGTTCATCATGCCTTTGCCTTTACCGTTTTTAGCCATTTGGTTGCACTGGTCAGCGGTCATCTGGCAGCAGCAACAGGTGTTGTTCGCATTGGTCGGAGCTGATGCGGAGGTATCTGCAGCTGCGGCAAATGTGATGGAAGTAGCGCTGAGGGCGACCAGCATAGCACCGGCAACGAAAAGTTTTTTTGCTTTGTTCATGTAAAATCGACTCCTTTATATGCGTGATATCTTTCTATAGGTTCATTATAAAATCTGTCTGTGTCTTTTTTGTGTCATTTTATCTTTTGTGGCCGAATATTTTCTATTCAAAAGAGGGGCTATCTTTTATAATTGAGCTGAGAGGTGTTTTTATGACTACGATTTTATTAGCTGACGATAACGTCCAGATTACTTCTATATTGGAGAAATATGCAGCAAAAGAGGGCTGGCAAGCGGTGGTGGTCCACGATGGCGAGGCGGCTGTAACCGCTGTGAAGCAGGGGGCAATCGATGTTGTTCTGCTCGACATCATGATGCCGCTTAAGGATGGGTTTGAGGTTTGCCGGGAAATCCGTGGATTTTCAATGGTGCCAGTGATCATGCTGACCGCACGTGGTGAAGATTTTGAAAAGATCATGGGTCTTGATATCGGGGCGGATGACTATATCGTAAAACCATTTTCAAGTCCTGAGGTCATGGCTAGGGTCCGTTCGCTGCTTCGAAGAGTCAATAGCAACGAAGACAAGGCGAGTGGAAATAAAATAAAACAGCTGGGAAGTTTGCAGCTGAGCCCCGAAACGTATCAAGCTCGTATTGGTAACGAGCCGATAGCCTTGACAAAAAAAGAGTTTGAGATCTTATGGACACTCGCGGGCAGCAAAAATATCGTCTTTACGCGAGATATGCTGCTCAACCAGCTTTGGGGCTATGATTATTATGGCGATAGTCGCACGGTGGATTCTCATATCAAGCGTTTGCGCAGCAAATTGGAGACCGTTTCTCATGCTGATTGGGAAATAAAGACAATCAGAGGGGTGGGCTATCGTTTTGACGAACATATTCAGGCAAAATAAGATTGCCCTTCGTCTGACGGGCTATTTCTCGCTTGTCCTTGTGATTTTTGCTTTGTTTGTCGGTGGGGTATTTGCCCATTTATTCCAACAGCATACCATCGAGCTTCATCAAAACGAAATGCGGATAAGGGCCGAACATCTCGCCGTGATGGCAGGCAATGCCGTAAAGAATCAAAATGATGGCAAACACATGCACGGGCGGGGCATGATGGGGAACTCTTCGGCGATGGGGTACATGGGATTGCTTGAAAATGAGGATTTTGGCGATGCCTGGATCGTCGACGCAAATCTTAGCCTGCTGATGCCGCAGCGGGGCAAAATGATGTGTTATTCGTATAAGGACTTGCCGCCGGAAGCAGATCGTGTGGTCAAGGAGGCATTCGAGGGCAGAGCGGTGTTCAGCCGCAGTTTCAGTACTTTGCTTGGCGTACAGACCATGACGGTCGGCATGCCGATCTATGATGAAAGCGAAGCCGTCATTGGGGTGGTGCTTCTCCATTCGCCGGTTGAGGGAATTGCGGAAGCGACGCATGCGGGCCTGTTCATCTTGCTCGTGAGCATGCTTTTGGCGCTTTTACTGGCACTTTTGCTGGCAATCGGTTTTTCCTATGCATTTACCCGTCCGCTCAACAAAATGAATCGTATGGCAGCTTTGCTGGCTGCTGGTGATTATACGGCGAGGACGGAGGTCCGCAATAAAGATGAAATAGGAGCGCTTGCCCGCACGTTGGATGTTCTGAGTGAACAGCTCTATGAAGCCAGCTTAGAACAGGCTAAGCTAGAGACATTGCGAAGGGATTTTATTTCCAATATTTCGCATGAATTGCGGACTCCGGTAACGGTATTAAAAGGTTCTCTTGAGGCGTTATGCGACAAAGTCGTCAGTGAAGAGAAGGAAGTGGAGAAATATCAGCAAGAGATGCTGCGCGAGAGCATTTATCTGGAACGGTTGGTAAATGACCTGCTAGAACTGTCGAGGCTGCAAAGCCCGGATTTTGGCATAGATGCAAAGGCAATCGATCTATGTGATGTGATTCGTGATGCCGGTCGTTTTGGGCAAAAGCTGGCAAAAAAATATGATCGCAGCCTTTGTGTCAATCTCGATGCAGAAGTTTGGCCGATGCTAGGCGATTATGCCAGGCTTCGTCAATTGCTCATCATCTTGTTGGACAATGCGCTGAAATTTTCTTATCCAGAAAGTGCAGTAGAGCTTTCTTTGGCGCAAGGCATCTTGCGAGTCGATAATTATGGCGAGCCAATAGCCGCGGCAGATATGCTGCATCTGTTTGAGCGTTTCCATAAAAACCGCGATGAGAAAAACAAAACAGGGACAGGCCTTGGTTTGCCGATTGCTCGCCAGATTGCGGCGCGCCATGGCTGGGTGCTTGAAGTCACCAGCGAATCTGGCGGAAAGACGTCTTTTTTCCTCAAGGTCAAAAATTTGGCTTGAAATAAGTTATATAACGTAAAAAAGGCCGATGAGATATTTTCTTTTGGAGAAATCTCATCGGTCTTTTTAATGTGGCGTTGTGTTTTCGGTGAAGGCGGCCATATATTCGGCAAATGCCTTATGGAATTGGATCTTTGCCCAGGTTCGGATTTCAGGGTCTGGATGGGTCATGACTTTATCGATGACGGCATGCATTTTTTGGAGTTCGGGGTTTTGGACGATATGGATGGTGTAGTCGGGTGTTTCGCCGAGCAAGACCCAATCGGCTGAGACCTTGTAGTTTTTGACGATGGCGATGAGCGTGTCATAAGATGGAGAGATTTTATCCTGCTCCATTTCGCTGAGATTTCCTTGAGAAATATTGACGGAGGCAGCAAATTCCTTTTGCGTCAACCGGTAATTTTTCCGCAGCAGTTTGATTCTTTTTCCAATGGAGTCGATGATTTCAATCATGTAGAGGTGTCGCCGCCTTTGAATAAAATATTTGAAATAAAGATATTACTATTGCAATATTCATGCTACAGATATATAATGTAGCAGTAAGCTGGGTAAATGGGCTTTGTGATTATCGCCCAGAGCAGCTGACCGTCGATTTCTTTGGTCAATTTCATCGGATATTTTCCTTGTGACTTCATGTAAGCAGTAGGAGGAATGTGGATGAGACTTTTCAATGTCATGTATGAACCCGGAGATAAACAGTATTTTCCCACTCGTTGTGATGGAATCAGTATAGGTTCACCCGATTTTGGCAACATTGTTGCTGTAGTGATGTTCCGGCAGATTAAGCAAAAAGATATTTTTGCAGGCAAGGTCATCCGCCAACAGATTCTTGGTAGGCAGTCAAAAACCGAGCTTAGGGCAAACTAAACAGACGGCAGTTTTTATTGAAATTGAAAAGAGTCGATGAGTTATAAAATTCGCTGAGATGGGATAGTATTCCTTTAAAAATCATTGGTGAATTGTGAATTTGCTTACCAACCATAATTTTATATAGTTTTAAGAGAACACTTTCGCATAGGGTATCCTATTTGCGAAAGTGTTTTTTCTTGTCGAGTTTTTTGCCTAAAAGTTTCGACGAAGATGTTTTTGTGTTTTGGAAGGCAAGTGCTCAGATGGTATGCAGCGTCATGAATACATCGAGAAAGTTTTGCGCTGAGGGTGATAGCTCATGGTTGCGCAGCCAGATAATAGCGGCATTGAGCTCTACTGACGGATCGGTTATCGTGCGAAAAACTAGATTTGGCGTTGGAATCATGCCAATCGCCGCTTTTGGTACGATGGCAATGCCTACGCCGGCATCTGCCCAGGCCAAAAGCGGCAAAATATTTCCTGCCTTGCAGAGGTAATGTGGGTCAAAGCCGATCTGCTGGCATTTTTCGGAAAGTATGGTTTCATATTTGCGATGGATCATCAAGGGCTTTTCGGCAAGCTCAGCCAGCGATAGATAGCTTGTTTTGGGGAAGTTTTCTTCTTCATGCAGCGGAATTGCCGCGACCAGTGGTTCTCGGGGCAGGCGGATGATATTGAAGGTATCAGCATCAAAGGAAAAGCGAATGAGTCCGAGTTCAATGATACCGGCTTTGATGAGTTCGGTGATGCGTACGGAGGATTCTTCCCAAAGCTCGAATTTCAAGTTGGGATATTGCTGATGAAAAATATTGGCTACTTTTGGCAGCACGGTTACACCGCAAGAAGTTGCAGTGCCAATCGCCAAGGTCCCTTGGTTGCCATCTTGGAATTCTTTTACTTCAGATAAGGTGGTGGACATGAGCTTCATCATTTGTTCAGCTCTATTTTGAAAAATTTTTCCTGCGGCAGTCAGGGTTATTTTTCGCGGACCGCGTTCAAAGAGTTTGCAGCCAAGCGTTTCTTCAAGCTGCTTTATGCTGCGACTTAGCGGCGGCTGTGCCATATGAAGTACCTGGGCTGCGGCCAGGATACTGCCTTCCTGGACAATGGTCAAGAAGTAGTGAAGTTCGCGTGTCGGAATCATAGAATCATCCATCCCTCTTATATACTTTAACAGTATATGAAGTAAATATTTTAAGTATTATTAGTATATGATTAATCTGTGTATAATTGTAATACAGAAAGATGGTTTTCGTCAAAATGAAAATTGTTTTGATTATTTTATTGGAGGCAGTGAGTTTGGAAAAAATTTTACAATCTTTTGTCTATGCAGATAAAAGTAAGTGCATCGGGTGCCGTGCCTGCGAAGTAGCCTGTTCGGCATCGCATAGCAGCAAGGCAGGGTATACGATAGGCAGTGTGGATAAGGAGATTATGCCGCGACTTTTTTTTGTCAAAAAAGGTAAGGATGCTATGCCGGTTCAATGTCATCATTGTGAAGATGCTCCTTGTCGGCGCAGCTGTGCAAGCGGCGCAATTCGGGTAATCGGGCAGAAAGTCATCATCGATGAGATGCAGTGTACCGGGTGCAAGAACTGTATTGCTGCATGTCCCTTCGGTGTAATTGAGATTTTGAAAAAAGCGAATAAGCCGGGATTTGCGGGAAAATGTGATTTGTGCGATGGCCGAGATGCTGGGCCGGCTTGTATTGAAACCTGTCCGCAAAAGGCGCTTCGTTATATAGAGCCTCTGCAAGAGGTAAAAAACAAGAGAAATAGGGCAGTGGAATATTTGCTGGCGATTGGTCGGCAGGATGCAGAGTAGGAGAGAATTTTCAATGGAAAAAAAAGCAAACAGCAGTGCGTATAGATGGAGAGCTTTGTACAGGCTGCCAGCGCTGTCATTCGGTCTGCCCTGTCGATGCCATTGACGGGACAGCCGGTGAAAGTCAAGAAATCAATCAGGAAAAATGCGTTCGCTGCGGGCAATGCGCACAAATCTGCAGTGCCTATGCCTCGGTGCTGGAACATAGTCCGGCGTCGATTGCGGCGAAGAAGAAAGCGCGTAATTTGCCGGAAGATTATGCCGGTCCAATATTTGCAGCACATTATATCGGGGTTTATACTGAGGTACAGGCTGCATTAAAAACACGGGCTTATAAAATGGTGCAATGCGCACCGGCTGTTCGGGTATCCTTAGCTGAAGATTTTGGTATGGAACTTGGTGCGCTTACGCCGGGGAAGATGGCAGCAGCACTTCGCCGTCTCGGTTTCGATCAGGTCTATGACACGAATTTTGGCGCGGATTTGACGATTATGGAGGAAGCGGGCGAACTTCTGGACCGTGTACAAAACGGCGGGGTTTTGCCGATGTTCACTTCATGCTGTCCGGCTTGGGTACGGTTTGTCGAAACGAAGTATCCGGAACTCATACCTCATTTATCGAGTTGCAAATCTCCGCAGCAGATGGCGGGTGCGATGTTCAAGACGTATGGTGCCAAAAAAACGGGCCGTACAGCGCAGCATATCTATAGTGTGGCTGTAATGCCTTGTACTTGCAAGGAATACGAAGCGGAGCGAGCTGAAATGGCAGACAGTGGCTGCCAGGATGTAGATGCTGTGCTGACAACGACTGAGTTGGCCTATCTGATCAAAGAAGCCGGTATCGATTTTGCTTCGCTTCCGGAAGACGATTTTGACAGGCCCTTAGGACTTTATTCGGGTGCGGGGACACTTTTTGGCGTGACTGGCGGTGTCATGGAAGCGGCACTGCGTACAGCCTATGAACGTTTGATGAAAAAAGAGCTGACGCAAGATGAAATCATCGGTTTGCGTGAAGGCCGCGGCGCAAAACATATCGAGATCGATCTCGCTGGACTGAAGCTCAAGACCTGGATCGTTGCCGGGCTTAAAAATGCAGAGCCGCTGCTAGAACAAATCAAGCAAAATAAAGCGGACTTTCAGTTCATGGAAGTCATGACGTGCCCGGAAGGCTGCATCAGCGGCGGCGGTCAGCCAAAGCTTTACATGGGGACACAGATACAGGAAGCGTATGATAAGCGCCGCCTTGGTTTGTATCGGCATGATGCGGAAAAAAGCCTGCATGCATCGCATGAAAACCCGGAAATCGAGCAGATTTATGAAGAATTCTTAGGTGAGCCCCTAGGTCATGTTTCGCATAAATTGCTGCATACGACCTACACTGCTCAAAATATAAAATGAAAACCGGCGAATTGGGGACCGGAAGGCGAAAGGAAAAGAGACATGAATGATTTTGTAATAGCAGATCCAGAAAAATGCATCGGGTGTAGGACTTGTGAGGTAGCCTGCGTGCTGGCTCATCAAGAAGCACCTGATTTGGCAGCACTTACCAAAGAGAATTTCAATGCGCGCCTTAGTGTTGTAAAAACGGCCCGTGTTACAGCGCCGGTACAATGTCGCCAGTGTGAAGACGCACCTTGCGCGAAAGCTTGTGTCAGAGGTGCTCTTGTACAAGGCGAGGTCTCCGTACAGATCCATGAAGAATCCTGCATCGGCTGTAAAGCCTGCATGATGGCGTGCCCTTATGGCGCAATTGAGATCCGCGGCAATAAGAAAGCGGGTAATTTGCACGTCATAAAATGCGACTTGTGCAGCAGCAAGGACGCTGGGCCGGCCTGTATAAAAGTTTGCCCGACCAATGCGTTGAAGCAAGTGAAAAGTGAAGAATTTTCTCGGAAAATCAATAATAAAAGAAGACATGCAGCTGGTTTTGTCCAGGGGTAAAGGAGCGGAAAACATGGGAAACAAAGTAAAGACAATTTGTCCATATTGTGCCAGTGGCTGCGAGATACTGCTCACAGTCGAACACGGTGAGATCATTTCAGCGGAACCTGGCCAGGGCCGCAACAATCAGGGAGAACTGTGCCTGAAGGGGTATTATGGCTGGGACTTTTTAAAGAACAACAAAAGGCTTACCGCTCGTGTGACCAAGCCGATGATTCGCCGCAGCCGCGATGCTGAACTAGAAGAAGTGTCTTGGGATGAAGCGATTTCTTTTGCGGCTGGGCGTTTGCAGGAAATCAAGAAAGAATATGGTTCGGATGCCATCATGTGCACCGGCGCAGCCAGAGGTCCGGGAAATGAAGCGAATTATGTCATGCAGAAATTTGCCCGTGCAGCTGTGGGCACGAACAATGTCGATCATTGTGCCAGAGTCTGTCATGGCTCGTCTGTTTCCGGGCTGGAACTTGCCTTAGGGAATGGGGCGATGTCCAATTCGATTCCGGAAATCGAAGATACGAAATGTGTGTTTATTTTTGGCTACAATCCGGCAGTAACCCATCCAATCGTTGCTCGACGCATTCTTAAAGCCAAAGACAAGGGCGCAAAAATCATTACAGCTGACCCTCGTTTCAGCGAACAGGCCAAAATTTCAGATTTGTGGCTGCCGCTTAAAAATGGCACGAATATGGCGTTAGTCAATGCCTTGGCCTATGTTTTGCTCACAGAAAATCTTTATAAAAAAGATTATGTGGAAAAATATACCGAAGGCTTTGCTGAATACAAGAAAATTGTAATGGACTATAGCCCGGAAACTGTAGAAAAACTTGTCGGTGTGCCGGCAAAAGATATTTATGCAGCGGCTAGGATGTATGCTGCCGCAGAGAGCGCAACCATTCTTTGGGGCATGGGTGTCACGCAGTTCGGTCAAGCTGTAGATGTAGTCGAAGGCTTGGCTTCCTTGGCTCTGTTGACGGGGAATCTCGGGCGCCCGAATGTAGGCGTCGGTCCGGTGCGCGGACAGAACAACGTACAGGGCTCTTGTGACATGGGGGCATTGCCAAACGTTTTCCCGGGGTATCAATCCGTTGAAGATGAAACCTTGCGCAAGAAATTCGAAAAAGCTTGGGGCGTAAAGCTGCCGAAAAAACGCGGCATCTGTCTAACAGAAGTTCCGCATATGGCTCGTGAAGGCAAAATCAAAGCCTACTATATCTTTGGCGAAGATCCGGTGCAGAGCGATCCGGATGCCAACGGCATCCGCGAAGCTTTGGCAGCTATGGATTTGGTCATTGTGCAGGATATCTTCATGAATAAGACCGCACTGCATGCCGATGTCATTTTTCCGGCAACTTCCTGGGGCGAACATGAAGGCGTCTATTCGGCAGCCGACCGAGGGTTCCAGAAATTCAATAAAGCAGTGGAACCAAAAGGGGATGTGAAGCCTGACTGGGAAATCATTGCCTTGATGTCAACGGCGATGGGCTATCCAATGAAGTATAAAAATACCGAAGAAATATGGGATGAGCTGCGCGCACTTTGTCCTCTCTATGCCGGTGCATCTTATAAAAAGCTCGATGAACTGGGCTGTGTACAATGGCCATGTGTCGATGAAGAAGACCAAGGGACGCCGTATTTGTACGAAGGCAATAAATTCACGCGGCCAAGCGGCAAGGGACTTTTATTTGCCGCACCGTACCGTCAGCCAAAGGAAATGCCGGATGATGACTATCCGTTGGTGCTTTCCACCGTACGTGAGGTCGGGCATTACTCGGTTCGGACGATGACGGGAAACTGCAACGCCTTGCGTATTCTCTCGGATGAACCGGGATACATCCAAATGAATTCAGCAGATTTGGCTGCTGCGGGCATCAAAGACCAGGAACTCTTATGGGTGGCTTCGCGCCGTGGGAAAGTAATTGCACGGGCCTTAGAAACGGATCGCGCCAATAAGGGGACAGTTTATATGACCTATCACTGGTGGATCGGAGCTTGCAATGATTTGACGATTGAGCATCTCGATCCTATCTCGAAGACGCCGGAACTCAAATATTGTTCAGTCAAGGTCGAATCGATCGAAGACCAGGAATGGGCGGAACATTATGTGGTCACGGAATACAGTGCCTTGAAGAAAAAAATGGGCTGCTGATTGCAGAACTTCAACATAGAATAAAATAAAAGGAAGCGCGTTGTCTGGTACGAGTTTTGATGCCAGACAACGTGCTTCCTTTTTATTTTGCCGTCACGAGATCCTGCCATATTTTTTGATAGGCAGTTTCCAAGTCGTTCATATAAATTGTGGGATCCATCAATGGAGAAGCTAGCATTTTTTCGCGTAACTGTCCTTGGTGAAGCTCGTCAAGACGATCTAAGTCATTGGCTAAAGCAATGGTTTTCATTACGTAGTCTTCTTTTGTGGCAGTGATACATTCTTCAAGCCCGATGGCTTTGAGCATGCTATAGCCAAACCTTGAGGCGTGGCGAGTCTTTTCAAGGGTGATGACCGGGACACCCATGAAAAGAGCTTCGCAAGTTGTCGCGCCGCCTACGTAAGGGCTGGTGTCCAAGGCGATATCTATTTCGCGGTATTCTTGCATGTGGGTGGCTGTTGCCGGGCGAAGATCAACGCGGTCTACGGAAAATCCCAGTGAGCTTAACCGTTTAGCGATGTATTCACGTCCGTAGGCATAGCCAAAGACCTTGCTTTTTAAGATCAATTTGGATCCGGGGACTTTTTCGAGGATTTCACGCCAAAGCAGCAGCATTTCATCGGTGGTCTTGGCAAAATTATTGAAACTGCCAAAGGTGATGCAGCCGTTTTTTCGAGCCGCGGTCTCGCCGCATCCGGGTGCATCGATTCTCTTGGCATAAGACCAGTGGGAGTGCGGCAGCCTTAAAAGCTTTTCAGTGAAAGAGTCGTCATTTTTTTCGAGCGGATCGACATTGGTATCGGTCAGAAAATAGTCGACGGCTTCAAGGCCTGTCGTATTGATATAGCCGATGCCGCAAACTTGCAAGGGTGCCGGCTGATAAGCGAGAATGTCGAGCCCATTCCCAGCAGTGTGCCCGCCGAGTTCAACCAAGATGTCGATTTGGTCTTGATGGATTTGGTTGGCGGCGGATTTTGCATCCATTGCTGAAATATCGCGCCATATAGTGCCTGGTGATTGGAGCTGGTCGGTGGCATCATCGGTGAAGGCGTTGCGGCGATAGCAGATGACTTCAAATGCTTGCTGGTTATAACGATGCAGCAGCGGATATAAAAAATATGCCATGACATGATGGTAAAAGTCGGTTGAAAGATAGCCGATACGAAGCTTTTTTTTACTTACTGCCGGTGGATGTTGGAGGGGGGCTTCTTTGGTAAAAAGCAAGCTGTATTTTTGATGCTCAGTGAGCATAGCTTCGTCAGATAAGTTTTCATCATAATTTGTGCTCATCAAATAGCTGCTGTAAGCGGCGCGCTTTTCTTCAAAGGATACGGCCGCTGCGGTGGCATCTAAGAAACAGGCTTTGCCAGAGGCGATATCCCCGAGGAGAATGTAGTCGCCGCCTAGCTCCATAAGGGCAGTGCTCAAAAGCTCATCATCTTGCTCGCGGCAGCATAGAACCGCTTTTTTTAAGCAGTCCATTCGTTCTTTAAGCAGTTTTTGTTTTTCGAGACAGCAGGCTTGGTCAATATAAGCGCGGCTGTGATTTTTATTGATTTGCAGGACTTTTTCCAGAGCGGCAAAGGATTTTTTGTCTTGTCCGATAGCCTCGTAGGCTTTTGCTATAAGGTAGAGCGTTTCGTAATCTTTAGGGCGCAGTGCCAATATCCTCTTAGCGGTTTTAAGTGCTTCTGTGTATTTACCCAGTACCATGTAAAGGCTGGCTAAAAGCGATAAGGCCGAAGTATCTTGCGGGTTTTCCCGGAGATGCTGCCGGAGCATCGCAACTTGATGGTTTATTTCATATGGCATGATGTATACGCACGCTCTTTTCTGAAAATGAAATAGTTTGTGTGAAATTCACTCTTTGTAGTATAGCATAGGGCAGACTTTTTCGATAAAAATTATTGTTTACGTGCCAAGTTCATCGTAGAAGCTGTATCTTGATTAGGCATATTTTGTAAAATGCGGGATCGTTTGATTTTTTAGAAGAAAAAGGATTATTGCGATAAAATAGCGAAGTAGAAATTTTAAGAAACCTATAAAGAAAATATCGATCATTTCAGCTGGCAGGGACGCCTCCGGCATACCGGGTACCTAATTTATTTGCTGATTGTGAGGAGAAGTATCGTGAATGCTTTCAAATTTTTCAACCAGATGTTCTTAAAAAATATCTCCGGTTATTTTCGTCTAATGATTCTGGCCATGGCAATGGGAATCGTACTGCTTTTCAGTGCTTTTTCCTACTATGAAATAGAAAATGCCAAGGCGTTTGCGATTCGGAGCTTCGAAGGCGTCGTATCCTTGCAAGCAGGGATGATCGACTATTGGTTCAGTGAAAACAACGATAAAGTAAAAATGGTGGCACAGCTCGATGCCGTAAGGCGTGGTGATACGAAGCAGTCACTCGATGTGCTCAAAAATAATAGCCCAGAATTTTCCTGGATAGCCTTTATAAATGCTCAGGGAATCATGTCGGGGTCAGGCATCAATGTGTCTGATCGAGAATATTTCCTAAGGGCAAAAAAAGGTGAATCGTATGTGACCAACACCCTCGATGA
>Ga0183099_1000204_pt1 | contig 51380 bp, 45 predicted proteins | sample Biomet1_FD_127788 | JGI IMG/M metagenome (GOLD analysis project Ga0183099, IMG submission 127788) | Microbial communities from bioreactor (seeded with anoxic lake sediment) at LBNL, California, USA - Biofuel metagenome 1 | ecosystem: Engineered > Bioreactor > Anaerobic > Unclassified ... | reverse complement strand
TTGGCCTGATAGTACAGTTTCTTCTACTATATCCTCTTGCTTTGGAGTAGAAACGGCAATATCTTCAATATTAATTTCTTGTTTGTTTTCAGGGTCTGGTGGAGTACTGGTAATAACCCCATTCTCATCCACGTAAGCTATCATATCTTCGAATGATCCACTACCACCATTTGCTTTGCGTTCTTCTTTCCGTTTTAGCTTTTCTTGTCTTTTCAGCTCTTTCTTCTTTTCTAAATCTCTTTTGTTAAATGAATTTGTTTTTGCCATTAATTATTGCTTTTTTATGCTGATATTGATATATATTTAGTCTTTTACTCTTTGAATATGCGAAATTTCTACACCCACACTCTTAAATAACAATTTACTTTATTTCTTATATAGAATGATCTTACTACTTTGTAAAAGTGCCTTATGATAGCTGTGTTGTACACTTCGCAACTTGTCAATACTTTAAACAAGTAAGTTGATCTTGATGTCGATTTTGACGATGAGAAGACCCAACAAATAATTGTGGAGCAAAGCATTGCTAAAGAGTATACAATATAAACTTGATAGTTCAAGTAACAAAAATACGAAATATATTTGACTATTAGCTAAACTCAGACAGTTATTTTTTATATTCTGCTTGCCTGCTTCTGTATAAATGTAAAATTTTGAATTTCAACCCTTTATTTATGCCTGGTTTTCCCAATAAAGACACGTGCTAAGAGATCATCATTTCATGCACTCCATATTCCGTTTTTGAATAACTGGAACTATTTCAAACTTCTCACTTTTATTGATTTCGGGTGTGAGATAAGATATTTCCTAGTCCGAGAATCCCATTAAATAGGAATATAAATACTTTTTTCTTCATATTTTTTATGTAAATTCTGTAATATAGTGAATAGCCTTGAAAAATAAGAGTATTCAGAATTAAGATAGCTAGTTAGATAACTCTGGTATGTATTGTTTAAAGTATCTATTCGAATCGATGCAGATATTGAAGTTTGAAAGTCTACAGATTTAACAGCCATTTCCATACAGGAACAACTTCAATCACCTTGCCGTTGACTTCTAACATTCGTTCCGTGTCTCGTGTAATAATTAGTAGCTTATTGCATTCCAAAACTTCGGTAATTTTCAGTAGTGCTTTAACTTCCCTGTCAAAGGTTCCATCACTATTGTCTAGATTGTAACATACCTGAATAGCTGTATAAGCATCAGGAATGTAGAAATCAACTTCTATTCCTTTATTGTAAAAGAAAACGGCATCATTGCGCCCATATTTACGTAGCAAATTCACGGCCACTATATTCTCCAACAAAGAAGTGTTTCCATCCAACAGAAAGAGATTCAGAATGCCATTATCCGTGTAATAGTATTTAGGAATAGTTTCTTTGTCAACCAGTTTACTTGCGATGTTTTGTATTGGATTGATTAGCCACGCGTCTTTGGCGTATTCCATATAATTAATAACAGTCTGTGTGCCGATTTTTGCCCCGGTTGACGACACAATATTTGCTATCCGGGTAAACGACATAGGCTGTTTTATACTTTCAGACAGCTTCTTAAATAAAATACGTAGGGCAAACGTATTCTCTACAGCATGCCGAGCTGCAATATCTCCTAAATATATTTTTTGATAAACACTTGTTAGGTAATCCCTCTTAGCTGAAAGATCAGCACCTTCAGGGAATCCACCAAAGTAAAAATAGTCGTTGAACTTTCGCAATACATCGGCTTTTCCTTTAGTTGATAGCAAGTAATTGGTGGTAACAGAAATATTGTTTGCCGTTAAAAACTCTTTGAAAGAATATGGATATACATCGACAGGGATATAACGTCCACCCAGGGTTGTCTGAATATCCTGACTCAACATTTTTGCATTGCTTCCTGTAATATAAACCCGATGTTTGGTATCGGCCATTCGACGGGCAAACTTTTCCCATCCGGGAATATTTTGTATTTCGTCAAGAAACAAAATAGGTTTCTTTCCATACATCTCTAAATGAACTTCTAACAGCAGATTTAAATCTTCTACAGCCATTCCGCTAAGGCGCTCATCCTCAAAATTGATGTAAAGCATCTCATCCCATTGTACTCCTTGGGCAAGTAACTGCTGCATCCGTTGATAAAGCAAAAAAGATTTCCCAGCTCGCCGGATACCGACAAAGACGTAGTTTCCAAATTCTTCAAAAGTGAAATTTCGAGGAATTACCTTATACTTCGGAACTTCCGTTTGATTGTCTGCAATAACTGCTTTGAGAATATTCTTATCCATATTTCCTGTTTTTATTCTGTCGATAGTACAAAAATAGCATATTATTATTTTATATACAAAACAAAATTGCTAAATTATTGTTTTGTCGACAGAATAAATATACTTTTGTCACTCCCTTGAAAAGAATACATCTTACCACTGCATGAGGAAACATAATCTCAGGGTGCTTGCCAAAGAACAGAGCTGCTCCATTCTTTGCAATTCCTGTGTTTGTGAATAGTTGTTCTCAAAAACTTATTTGTCAGAAATAAAAGGATTTAATTTAGATTCAATACGGAAATCCTTTATATTCAGTTCATCGGCTTCTGTATAGATATCAAACTTCGGGCAGGGGATAGCATCGAAGAAAATCTTGTTGCATTCCTGAAAGAAACTACGCATTTCTTCTACTGTACGTAGCTTCTGAGAGTTAGCACCTTCACGAACAAAGATAGAGCCGGAAAAGATATAAGGTTTGTTTTTACCGGTTGGCACTTCAATTACTCATACAGTTTTATTATCAATACCAACGGCTACATATCACAACGAAGTGCTGGAGATATTTCGCTGATAGGGCCTTGTATGGCAGATCGTTTATCGTTTTCTATATTTGTACCGATTATTTGTCTGTTATCATTAACCTCAATAAGCAAATATCCTCCGTCTGCATTTGAAAAGGCGTATGTTTTTTCGGTCAGTTCACGAACTTTTGAAGGAACTCGGACTTTGAATTCAACGTTATAGCCTTCTCTGCTATCAATGAGCAATTCTATATTTTCTGTATTAAACATATTTAGATTATAAGATTATAAAGATGTGATTATTTTACCAGGATAAAAGGTTTCTACTTATGAAAATAATAGATTTTATTAAATCAAGTTTTCGAAGCTTTACTAAAGAATCAAAAAGCAAAAAGCGCTTAATAAAGTCTAAGTATTTTTACTACAAATCACGAAAAGAAGAAAATACAGGTGCATTTCCGTTGTAGAGCGGATATATACTCAATTTTCGAGCATGCTAAAAAGGATTATCAGATAGGGAAAACGATCTGATAATATTTATTGGGGATACAAATGATATTTTATTAGCTTCAATGTCCTTTAATATCCGAAGATGGATAAGAAAAGTTCTCCTTTTGTGCATGAAATAATAGAATGGGTAATCTCGAATATTAAAAGTAATGAAGAATTAATAGAACTAAACAATTAGGTTTAGGCCTTTCCACATAATCAGTGACTTTTTAAAGGTCAACTATATAAGTAGTCGGAAGTGTTGAAATGGATAAAAGGATATTATCGTAGCTATTATTGATGTTTAAGGAATATAATTTATATATTCGATGAGAGCTAAATACATTCGGAAAAAAGTGATATATTTGACAATTATATTCAATGATATATTATGGTTAAGATTAATATTATAGGTGATGCTTTAGGCAGAATTAATGATGCTGCTTTTCAAGAACTAGGGAACAAATTTTTGAAATATAAATATGATTTTAAAAATATAATACAAACAGGCTCTGTCTCTGGAAAAGAGAAGACTCGTAAAGGAACACCAGATACAATTTTCATTAACAGTGAAGGTGGGTATGTTTTTGTTGAATACACAACACAGAAAAGAGAAAGAACCTCAAATGCCTTTATTTCAAAAATAAAGGATGATATCAATAAATGCTTTGATTTCCAGAAAACAGAGGTTGAAAATAATAAGATTATAAAAATTATTATTTGTCATACGGAGAAATTGAAACTATCTGAAATTGAAGAGCTAACATCTCTATGCAAATCCTTCAATAAAGAATGTGATTTTGAACAATATGGAATAGATGACCTTTCTTTAGAATTGGAGAAATATCCTTCCTTATTGAAAATATACCTCAATATTGCAGTTGACACAGGTCAACTTATGCAATTACCTGAATATATTAATCATTATGAAAAGCCAGACTTGAGTTTAGCTACACCTTTAAGTAATCAGTTTTATGGGCGCAAAGAAGAACTTAAAAAAGGACTTTCTTATCTTACTAGCAGTAACTTATTATTGATTTCCGGGGGATCAGGTGTTGGTAAAACAAGATTTGCTATTGAGTTGTGTCGAAAATACAAAGAAGGAAATAAGTCTTTTGAAATACTATGTTTCACTGATAATGGAAATAATGCATATGAAGATCTACAAACTCGTTTATATTCCGATAAAGATTATCTCATTGTTGTAGATGATGCTAATCGAGCTATAGGAAATTATAACTTCATTCTATATTTATTGAAAAAAGTGAGAAAAGGGAAAATAAAGATTATAGTTACTGTTAGAGATTATGCAACTGATTTAATTGAAAATGCTTCTTTTAAATACAACTTTGAAAAGTTAATATTAAACATTGTGTCTGATGATAATGTTGAAACGATTCTTAAAGAGTCCTTTAATATTCATAATAATAAATATATAAATCGAATTTGTTCAATAGCAAAAGGCAATCTAAGAATAGCTGTAATGTGTGCATTAGTTGCTTTAAGAGAACAGACTCTTGGCTCTTTGAATAACATATGTCAGTTATATAATCAATATTTCAATGAAATATATCAAAAAATAATAGATAATGATAAAGAAGAAACGCTTAAGGTTTTAGGGATAGTTTCTTTCTTTAGGGTGATTGCTAAAGATAGGACAGATGCCAATAGAGATATTTATTCTGTATTTAATATTAATGAAGGAAAGTTCTGGAATTATTGCAAAAAATTGAATCGATTAGAGATTGTAGATCTTTATGAAAATGAAATTGTTAAAATGTCAGATCAGGTGCTTTCTACATTTTTATTTTATAAAGTCTTCTTTGAAGAACAGATCATTAACTTTAATCTCTTAATAAAGAATTATATAGAATATGACTCATATTTTTATGATTCATTGAATCCTATTTTTTCATCATATGATTATGTCTCAATAAGAGATAAATTAAAAGAAATGATAGAGAATGACTGGCTTTTTCTAAGTAATAATGAGGATCACGCTACAGTTAAGAAGATATTAGATGTATTCTGGTTTTGTTTAGTTAATAAAACTCTTTGTTATTTCTATAACTATATCTCGTCTTTGCCAGAACCTTCAAATAAAAACTATGTTGCCGATTATGAGCAGAATGAAATGGCTTATTACGGCTGTGATAGTAATGAAATGTTGTTGATTCTCGCTAAATTCAGACATTTGGGAGATGAAAATACTAAGAATGCATTAGAACTAATGTTTTTATATGTAGAGAAGAAGCCGGAAGAGGCAAAAAGATTATCATTTGTTCTTAATGAAAAATGGATGATTGTTAGAGACGATTTTGATATGGAATTTCGTACTCAGCATTTGTTAATTGATTATCTCGTGGAAAAAATTAAAGAAAATTCAGAAAATACTCTTTATAAAGTTTTTTTCTATAAAATGGCTACAAAGTTGTTGCAAACTAGATTCCGTGAAAACGAATCCAATGGAAATCGATTTGCAATATATACAATCCATATTACGCTATCTGATTCAATAAAACAATTACGAAAAAAGATATGGGAATTTTCTTTTAAATTATATGATGAGAATCCCGATGCATTTTATAAGTTACTCCTTGATTTAAATTTTGAGAAATATGATGGTGCAAAGAAACTATGGACTTATGACTCATCAATAGTTTTGCCAATTTTATTTAAGTTAAATTATAAAGATTATAAAGCTTGCGAAGGAGCAGAGAAATATCTTCAAATATTGAGATGGAATAAAGTAAAATATGATAAATCTATAGAGTCTATTATATCAAATAGATTATTTGAATTGAATAAGTTACTTACTGAAAGAAATGATCACTCTGATTTAAAAGAATTTGATAAAAAGAGAAGAGATAATATTGCATCTTATTGTAGTGACTTTACAATTAAAGAGTATATCAATCTTTTGAACGATATAGAGCAACTCAAAAAGCTTACTACAAAAGTATATGATTATTCTGCTCCACTGACTTATGTGGTAGAAGATGCTTTATCAAAAGGAGAAAATACTTTTATTGATTTACTTTGTTATGCCATAGATTCAATATCCCCATATTTATGGAGTGTAAGATTAATTAATGCTTACTTTAATTCGAAGCCTATAAAATACAAAGATTTATTTTTTAGGTTAAATAATCTTGATTCTTCTCGAAAGAAATACTGGCTATTAGAGTATCATGTTGTAATTCCTCCTAGTTATTTAGATATAACAGATGATAGTTTACTATTGCATTTCTATGATTTATTATCAGGACTTGAAACTGAATTATATAATACAGATGGCATTATTAATAAATACAGTATATATCAATCAAAACTAACTATTTATTCCAAATTATTAGATATTCTTATTTCAAATCTATCAGCGATTGTTGATGAATCAGTTTTAGAGAAGATCCTTAATGAAACTGAAAATTATCCACAATGTGAAATATTATATTTAAGGTATAGTGTAAAAGATGAACATTATGATCACGATAGAACTCTGTTTATAGATTTGTTGCAGAAAGATTCAATGTTTATAACAAGATTTTTAAATGCAGTATATACAGAGGATAATCACAATAGAGATTATTATTATAAAAATGTAACATCGCTATGGACTCTTTCTAATCACAAGGAAATTGCAATGATTGCAATGAATAGCTTTATAGATAAAGGTTTTTATAATTATTCAGAAGATATGGCTATGATGATGTTCTCCGAATTAAAGGAATATAAGGACAGAGTAATAGTGTTCATTACAAATCTAATAAATGAATATCATGATAATAATACATATATGGAGGCAATCTTTGATGTTATTGCAAATGTTTTCTCTGATTATAGAAATGTATTTTTAAAGCAATTTCTCAAATTAAATCAGAATATCAGTTCGTTTGAACGAATTGATATTTTTCCTAGAAGTATGATGACTGTAGGAAGTCGCATACCATATATTCAAAATAGAATTGATAGTTGGCACAAAATATTAGACACCATAAAATCCCTTAATATGGGAATAAAATTAATAAATCATATTGCGTATGTTGAACAACAAATAAAATATAAAGAAGAAGAAATAAAGAGAGAGGCTCAATATGAGTTTATGGACAGATATAGATTGTAGAATTAATCGACTGAAGATTTTATCAAAAACAGGAACGATCTTGCTATCTTCCCTATACTCTAGAAGATATTTGATAGGCATATAAACGATCTGACATTTAATTCAGTCTACAAGAATAAGTTGGTTTATACGCATTTTCTAAATTTTAGAGCTCTACTATCTCAGAAAAACAAAAAAGCACCTAAACAAAAAGTTTAAGTGCTTCTGCAAGGTGGTGCCACCAGGAATCGAACCGGGGACACAAGGATTTTCAGTCCTTTGCTCTACCAACTGAGCTATGGCACCTTTTTTGCGATTGCGGGTGCAAAGATAGACATATTTTTGAAATTACCAACATCTTTTGTTTTTTTTCTTCTTATCTATTAGATAATTCAAAATTTTGCTTTACTTTTGCATGTGTAAACAATCGGAGTGTAGCGCAGTTGGTAGCGTACTACGTTCGGGACGTAGGGGTCGGGCGTTCGAGTCGCCTCACTCCGACAAAGCGATGAATGATGTAAATCATTTGTCGCTTTTGTTTTTCTGTACCACCTCATCAATCTTCTTGATTACTTTGCAAGGATTACCGTACGCCAACACACCTGCAGGAATATCTTTTGTAACCACACTGCCTGCACCAATTACTGAACCTTCGCCTATGGTAACGCCGGGAAGAACTGTTACGTTGCCGCACAGCCAGCAATTATCACTGATAACAACTGGGTGGGCCGACATGTAACCTTGGTTCCTGTCTTCGTAGCCGAGTGAGTGCACCACGGTATAGATGGAGCAGTTAGGACCGATGAAACAGTGATTCCCAATTGTGACAAGTGCTTCATCGAGTACTACTAGATTGAAGTTTATAACAGTGTTATCTCCAATTTCTATATTACCGAAGTCTATATGTATGGGGCTGTTGGGAAGAACATTGTGGCCCACTTTTTGTAGAAACCCTTCCAGTATCTGCCGCTTGCGGACTTTGTCGGATGGTGGTGTTTGGTTGTACTGGAAACAAAGATCTTGTCCTCGTTCTAATAGTGGCACAAATTCCGGGTTGAAGCCCCAATAAACTTCTCCGGCAGCCATTTTCTCCATGTCTGTCATTGTCTTTTTAAAATAATGTGTGCCAAATTTAATATAATAAAGGCATTAATATGGCGTAAGAGTGTTAAAGGAATGATAAATAACGTTTATTATTTAAAAGTATTTCTTATTATATTACATTCTGGCCCTTTATATAAACTAATTGCTTTATGTTTGTATCTATTATAAAGAAGCAAGAGGCTTTTTTTTATTATACACACACAGACACAAACTACTTAATTAACGAACTAAACGATTCTTCTAAAGTAATTATCAGGCTCTGAGAAAGAGTAAACATTAAAACACGAAAAAAATGAAGAAGATTTTAGTTTTAGCAATTATTGCTATGGTTTCAGCAACAGCAGTTGCACAAATTTCCTGGAATGTAAAGGGAGGGATTAATCTAAGTTCTTTTGGAGGTGAGGATCTGAATGGCTCAAAGCTCAATCTCAATTATCAGGTTGGAGTGGGCATGGATTATGCTTTAAGCAAAAGAATTTCCATTCAGCCTTCTTTATTGTTTATAACTAAAGGGGCTAAATATCATTCAGGCCTTGAGAAAACGACTCTGAATCCGCAATATATTGAGCTACCAATAATGGCGGCTTATAAATATCGCCTTTCTGACAAGATGAAACTGGCTATTAGTGCCGGTCCGTATATAGCTTACGGTATTGGAGGAAAGTTTAATGATGAGATCTCTACCGGCGGATCAACCACTCTGGTTGAGAAGAATATTTTTGGTGACCGGAATAATTTTACTAACAGACCTCTGACTGATAACAGACTTGATTATGGATTGGGTGCTGGTGCGGCAATTGAAACCAATCACTTTATAGTTGGTTTGAATGCTTCATCCGGATTGAAGAAAATTCTTAAAGATCAGTTAACTTTTAAGAATGCAAGGAATGTATGCTATTCATTATCTGTTGGATATAAGTTCTGATACAGATATTATCTGAAATAACATTTTTTAAAAGCGGCTTTTACAGTGATCTGTTTAAGCTGCTTTTTTTAATCTATCAGGAAAAATACATTTCATCCCTCACTCCCTCACTATTCTTGTTAATATGTTGATTAATAACTGGATATGCCGTGATGGTTGTAGCTTCATCCCTCACTAAACCCTCACGAAAAGGCGTCATCCCTCACTCTTTTAATAGTTATTAACTCGTTTTTTTTGTCGTCCGTCTTGTCCTGAAGTGCCCTGCTGTTCTAAAATTCATGCTAACATCTGTTAAAAAGGTGAGGGATGCCCCCCAAAGTGAGGGATGAGTGAGGGATGAAACTGCTACCTTCACGAGTTAAAGGTCATATTTTTAAGTGATTATATAAAATAGTGAGGGAGTGAGGGTAGTTTTTCATTTTTCTGTAGAATTTGCAAAAAACACAAATTAAAAACTCCCGCCAGCTTTTTTTGAACTCCCGCCGACTTTTTAAAAAAGCCGGCGGGAGTTTGGAGGAAACCAAACCGGAGTTTCTTTCCGGTTATTCGGCAATGAATTTCAGTCATTCACCAATGGATTTTATTTATTGCCGAATGGATTTCTATTGTCGTATTAAAACATTCTATTCGTCAGGTTGTTATAATTTTTAATACCTGAAACATAGAAATGCTTTTGTTTTTAAATGCTTTAATGCTAGAGTTATGAAATTCACTCCAGAGAAATATTCCATTGCTGATGAACGGATGAAACCATTTATCGACCCGGTAGAAATATGGGATTATCTGAATAATACTGTTTCTTCAAAAGAAAGGGTTCGTGAGATCATTGCCAAATCACTTTCAAAGCAAAGGCTGAACCTCGAAGAAGTTGCCTGTTTGGTAAATGCCAATACTCCTGAGCTGATTGAGGAAATCAAGGAAGGTGCTAAGGAACTTAAACGCTTAGTATATGGAAACAGGATAGTGCTGTTTGCACCGCTTTATATTGGTAATAAATGCACGAACGACTGTGCTTATTGCGGTTTCAGAATATCAAATAAGGATGCCATACGGAAAACTCTTACGGATGAGGAACTTGTCAAAGAGATTGAATCGCTGGAAGATAAGGGGCAGAAAAGGTTGATTCTTGTTTATGGCGAACATCCGGAATATAGTCCCGGGTATATTGCTCATACCGTAAAGATTGCTTATGGCGTAAAAAAGGGAAAAGGAGAAATAAGGCGGGTGAATATCAATGCCGCATCTCTTGATGTCGATGGATTCAGGGTGGTGAAAGCTGCCGGAATAGGAACCTATCAGGTGTTTCAGGAAACGTATAATCCCGATGCTTATAAAATTTATCATCCAAGTGGTAGGAAGGCCGATTATGATTACAGACTCACGGCTTTAGACAGAGCGCAGGAAGCGGGAATAGATGATGTGGGAATAGGTGCTTTGTTTGGTTTGTATGACTGGCGTTTCGAAGTGATGGGACTGGTTCGTCATGCAAATCATCTGGAGGCTTGTTACAATGTGGGTCCACATACCATCTCTTTCCCAAGGGTAAAAGATGCATCGGGACAGAATCTGAAGACGGACTATTTTGTGAGCGATGCTGATTTTACCAAACTGGTTGCTATTTTAAGATTATCTGTACCTTATACCGGAATGATATTGACAGCAAGGGAGCCTGCCCGGCTTAGAGATGAAATAATTCAGTTCGGTGTTTCGCAGATTGACGGTGGAACCAATATAGAGATTGGCAGTTATGCGGAATCCACTGCTAAAAAGAATCTGAACAGGGGACAGTTCCAGATAAATGATGACAGGCCACTGAATGAGATAATTGATGAATTGCTTGACCAGAACATGATTCCTTCTTTTTGCACGGCCTGTTACAGGATTGGCAGAACAGGTGAACATTTCATGGAGTTCTCTGTTCCGGGATTCATCAAACGTTATTGCACGCCAAACGCCATTCTCACATTGGCGGAATATCTCATTGATTATGCACCTCAACATACAGCCGATAAGGGCTGGAAGGTTATCAGCTCAACAATTGACAAGATGGACGATGAAAAGATGAAGATATCTATTCACGAGAAAATCAGTCTATTAAAATCAGGGAAAAGGGATTTATATTATTAATTCTAATTTTAGTTATTATGGGCCGGGATTTAAAACCTCATATCGGAATTTTTGGTCGGAGAAATGTGGGCAAGAGTTCATTTATTAATGCCCTTACAGGAATGGAAGTTGCCATCGTGTCTGAAGTTGCAGGCACAACAACCGACCCAGTAAAAAAGTCAATGGAAATATTAGGCGTCGGGCCTTCCATCATTATTGATACCGCAGGTATTGATGACAGTGGAGAGCTTGGTGAAAAAAGAATTGCAAAAACGCTGGATGTCATCAAACAAATAGATTGTGCCGTGTTACTTATTGCCGAAAATACGTTTGATGAGTTCGACGAAATGCTGATCCGTAAATTTGGCAGATATAATATTCCCTGTCTGATTGTGTATAACAAAACCGATATTGAGGCTTTGATGAATAGTACAATCAAAGAGATTCAGCAGTATACAAATGCCCCGATTGTAGAGTTTAGCGCAAAGACAAATTCCAATATCGACTGTGTTATTGAAACGCTCAAAAGTATCATCCCTGAAACGGCTTATCAGAGTCCATCTTTATTGAAAGGAATTATCAGTCGTGGAGACATTGTTTTGCTTATTACCTCTACAGATTCGGAAGCCCCTGAAGGAAGACTGATTTTACCTGAGGTAATGGCTATTCGTGATGTGCTCGATAATGGGGCCATTAATATTGTGGTAGAAAAAACCGAACTGGAATTATTCTTGCAGAATACTGCTATCAAACCCAAATTGGTTATTACCGATAGCCAGGCTTTCAAGTTGGTAAACAAGATTATCCCTTCCGATATTCCGTTAACCGGTTTTAGCGTGGCTTTTGCCCACATGCGCGGGCCTTTCAATGAATATGTGAAAGGGGCGAAAAAGATTTCAAATCTAAAAGATGGCGATAGGATATTGATTCTGGAATCGTGCACTCATCAGGTGAGTTGTGACGATATCGGACGATTTAAAATTCCGCGTTGGCTGAAAGAGTTTACTCATAAACAGTTGGATTTTGATGTGGTTACTGGTTTGGATGAAATAAAAAATCCAATAACAACTTACGCTTTGGTCATTCAATGCGGTAGTTGCATGATTACCCGAAAACAAGTTTTTAGCCGCCTGTCTGACGCCATTGAAGCGGGTGTCCCCGTTACCAACTACGGATTAACCATTGCCTGGATAAATGGAATTTTTGAGAGGGCTATTGCTCCCTTTATGAATTGATGTATGATTGCTGTAAGCGAAATATTAGAGAAACAGGAACTTTCAAGGCAGGATATTATTCGTTTACTTTCAATTACAGATAAAGGCGATCAGGAGCTGTTAATAAAGAAAGCCTATTCAATAAAAGAAAGTACCATTGGCAGGAAAGTATATCTGAGGGGATTAATTGAGTTTTCTAATTATTGTAGAAAGAACTGTTATTATTGTGGCATAAGAAGCGGGAATAATAAAGTTGCCAGATATTCACTTTCCGACGATGAGATTCTTCAAGTGGTTGAGTTTGCACAGAAGAATCAATTAAAAGGGATTGTTCTTCAGTCGGGAGAATTAAGCAGTCTGGATTTCACAGAAAGAATTACAGAGCTGATAACTAAAATAAAGAACGCTACTAATCCCGAATTTCGCATAACACTCTCTCTTGGAGAGCAATCATTGGAAACCTATCAGAGATGGTTTGATGCCGGAGCCCAACGCTATTTGCTGAGGATTGAAACCAGTAGTGAGGATCTTTATAAAAAAATACACCCTGCCGACGGTTTGCATAGTTTCAAAGTACGCCTCAAGTGTCTCGAGAATATTCAGAAAGCCGGATATATGACAGGCACCGGAGTGATGATTGGCTTACCTTTTCAAACAATAGAGAACCTTACAGACGATTTATTGTTTATTAAAGAAAGGGACATTGATATGGTAGGTATGGGGCCGTATCTTGAACATGCTGATACGCCGTTGTACGATCATAAAGATTTACTGATGCCTTTAATGGAACGGTTTAATCTGTCCATTCGCATGATCGCTGTTTTAAGAATAATGATGCCGGATATAAATATAGCATCGACAACAGCCCTTCAATCAATAGTCCCTTTGGGAAGAGAGTTAGGGTTGAAAGCCGGAGCAAATGTAATGATGCCTAACATCACACCATTAAAATACAGACGCAGTTATCTTCTTTACGATAACAAACCCTGTATTGACGAAGAAGCTGATGATTGTTTGGACTGTCTTGAAAAGAGGATTAAAATGATTGGCGAAGAAATAGTGCGTAATGAATATGGCGATTCAAAACATTTTATAAACAGGATACAAATAGATTAATCCAGATGTTAACCGAAGACGATGTATGCAATGTTAATATGATGACAGAAGAAGAAAAATATAATCTTCTTAAAACTGTGATCATCGATTACGACCGGAAGGAGAGTAATCTGATTCAGATTTTGCATATGGCACAGGCTATATTCAGTTACCTTCCTACTGAAGTTCAGTGTTTTATTGCCGACCAAATGGGACTGTCTGTCTCATACGTAAACAGTGTTTTAACGTTTTATTCTTTCTTTTCAACCAAGCCAAAAGGGGAATATAATATTTCTGTATGTTTGGGTACAGCTTGCTATGTTCGTGGGGGAAAGGAAGTACTTAATAGATTGAAAGACGAACTGGGAATAGATGTGGGCGAAACTACCAGCGACAAGAAGTATTCGCTTACAGTGATGCGTTGCATTGGCTCTTGCGGTCTTGCACCGGCAATGACCATCAACGGCAAGGTTTATAAACAGGTGAATCCAAATAGAATCAAACGAATTTTGGGTATGTTGAAATAGGTTAGTGAAACTCTAATCAATAAATCTATGAAAATCAATACACTCACTGACCTGGAAGCGATAAAGAATGATTTTCTGAATAAGGAGAATACATTTCAGTTTACTGCTCATATTTGTTATGGCGCGGGGTGCATCTCCTCGGATTGCAAGAAGTTCAGGGAGGCTTTTGAACAGGCGTTGGAACATGAACATCTTCAGTCGAAAGTACGGATAAACCTTACCGGATGCATGGGGGCTTGTACGCTGGGGCCTACCTTAATTATTAATCCAGGCAATACACTCTATTGCAATCTTAACCCTGCCAGTGCTTCACAGATTGTAAACGAACATATCAAAGAAGGAAATATAGCCAAAAAGTTTTGTTATAAGAACCGGGAGACTGGCGAGATTATACCTGATTTAAATGAAATTCCGTTTTTCAAGAAACAGAAAAAGATAGTACTCCAAAAATGTGGAGTCATTGACTATGCTTCTATAGAAGAATATATAGCTCACGATGGATATTTTGCATTGGTCAAAGCCTTTGCCATGACTCCAACTGAGGTGATTGACGAAATAAAAAGATCCGGATTGCGGGGACGTGGCGGTGGTGGGTTCCCTACCGGTGTTAAATGGGCAATGGCCAATAAAGAGAAAAGTGATCAGAAATATCTTATTTGTAATGCAGACGAGGGTGATCCGGGAGCGTTCATGGACCGCAGTTTGCTGGAAGGTGATGCCCATTCGGTGATTGAAGGTATGCTGATAGCCGGATATGCCATTGGTGCTTCCAAAGGGGTGGTTTATATCAGGGCTGAATATCCCATTGCGATTGAAAGGCTGACAATTGGTATCAAGTCTGCACGTGAACTTGGACTTCTTGGCGATAATATCCTTGGAAGTAATTTTAGTTTCGATATTGAGATTAGGATTGGTGCCGGAGCTTTTGTTTGTGGAGAAGAGACGGCATTGATGGAATCGGTGGAAGGAAAAAGGGGAGAACCCAGACAAAAGCCACCATACCCGGTGCAGAGCGGTTTATTTGGAAAGCCTACTGTAATCAATAATGTAGAAACATTGGGCAATGTAGCCCAAATCATATTAAAAGGAGCCGATTGGTTTGCATCCATTGGAACGGATAACAGCAAAGGTACAAAGGTGTTTGCCCTTGCCGGAGATATTGTTCACAAAGGGTTGGTAGAAGTAGCCATGGGGACTACTTTGGGTGAGATTCTTTATGATATTGGTGGAGGAATTCCAAGAGGTAAATTATTCAAAATGGCTCAGACCGGAGGTCCTTCAGGTGGATGTCTTACGGCAGAGCACCTCAATACTCCTATTGATTATGAATCTCTGACCAAGCTTGGTGCCATTATGGGCTCAGGTGGTTTGATTTGTACTGATGAAGATACATGCATGGTTGATATGGCCCGGTTCTTTATGGACTTTGTTCAGGATGAATCGTGCGGAAAATGTGTTCCATGTCGTATCGGAACAAAACGGATGCTGGAAATTCTGGAGCGGATCACCCGCGGTGAGGGAAAAGAAGGGGATGTGGAGCTCCTCATTGAACTGGGTAATACAATTAAAGATTCTGCTATTTGCGGTTTGGGCCAGACAGCCCCCAACCCGGTACTTAGCACCATCAAGTATTTCAGACAAGAGTATGACGAACATATCAGGCAGAATTACTGCCGGGCTGGTGTTTGCGGCAATCTTTTTCTTGCTCCTTGTCAGAACGCTTGTCCTGCAAAGGTTAATGTGCCCGGTTATGTTGCCTTGATTGCTGCTGGTAGGGTGCGTGATGCCTATAATCTGATCCGTCAGGAGAATCCATTTCCCTCTATTTGCGGCAGGGTTTGTACTCATCCCTGCGAGAGTAAATGCCGCCGGGCTCAGATTGATGATCCAATTGCCATAGCCGATTTGAAACGCTATGCTGCTGATTTTGTGTATAACTCAGGTGAACCGTTGGTCAACCTTAATTTCCCAAAGAATGGAAATTCCGTGGGTATTATTGGCGCCGGTCCGTCCGGGCTTACCTGTGGGTATTATTTGTCACGGCTTGGCTATACAGTTGATATCTATGAGGAGAAAAGTGTTGCAGGCGGAATTCTGGCTTATGGCATACCGGAATATCGGTTACCCAAAGAGGAATTGAAAAAAGAAATTGATTCAATTGTTCAGTCGGGAATTAATATCATCTATAACACGAAGGTTGGAAAGGATGTCACATTCAATGAATTGAAATCAAAATATAACGCAATATACATTGCAACCGGAACACAACTTTCCAGGAAAATAGGTATAGAAGGAGAGGAAAAAGGCGGGGTATATCACGGACTCGATTTCCTGACAGACATTAACCTGAATAAAAAGGTAAAGGTAAAGGGAGTTGTTGCTGTGATTGGAGGTGGTAATACTGCCATCGATGCTGCAAGGTCGGCCCTTCGTCTTGGTGCTAAAGAGGTGCATATCCTTTATAGAAGAAAAAAGGAAGAGATGCCTGCCGACAAAAGAGAGATTGAAGATGCGATAGATGAAGGGGTCATCTTACATGAATTAGTTGCTCCGGTTCGTTTTGTAGGAGATGGTAAAGTTACAGGGATTGAATGTGTAAGAATGATGCCCGGAAAGTTTGGGAAAGATGGGCGGCGGATACCGATAGAGGTGCTCAACTCTAAGTTTATGATTGATGTTGATATGGTGATTCCGGCAGTGAGCCAGTATTCCGATTTGCCGTTTATTCCAAGAGGAGAAGTAGGAGTGACCGATTGGGGAACATTTATTGTTGATCCTTGTACACAAATGACCACTCAACCTGGGATATTTGCCGGAGGAGATATAGCCCGCGGCTCTGATGTGGTGATTACGTCCATTGCTGATGGAAAGAATGCTGCAAAATCAATTGATCTCTATTTAGGCGGAACAGGAAAATTGAACATTGGTGAGCCGATAGAGATCCCGACAAGAGGGGTAGATGAGGGAATTACAGTTGAACATGAGCGGTTCCAGATGCCATCTCTTGATCCGAAAGAAAGGGAAGGCAATTTTGATGAAGTACGGCTGGGCTATCACAAACTTAATGCAATTGCTGAATCAATGAGATGCTTACGGTGTTCAGATCGTTGTTCTGATCATTAAAAATAGAGACTATGATAAACCTGGTAATTAATGATAAAGCAGTTCAGGTAAAAGAGGGTACCACCATTTTTGAAGCTGCCAAACAGAACCATATATTGATTCCTCACTTCTGTTACCTGGAGAACATTCACAAGATTGGTTCCTGCCGCATCTGTGTGGTTGAGGTAGAGGGTGCAAAGAATCTGATGGCATCCTGCGTAACAGTGGCAACCGAGGGAATGGTTGTTCATACCAATTCAGAAAGGGTTCGCAATGCCCGTAAAGTAATTTATGAACTGATGCTTTCTGATCATCCAAAGAATTGCCTTACTTGTTGGCGAAATCAGAACTGTGAATTACAGGAACTTGGTAATTTGATTCAAGTGGATGAATATAGATATGAAGGTGCAAAATCCAAAGACTTTATTGACAATTCAAGTCCGTCAATCGTTCGCGATAGTTCAAAGTGTGTTCTTTGTCGCCGATGTGTCACGGTCTGTAATCAGGTTCAGGGGGTTAGTCTGATGAATCCTCATCATCGCGGTTTTTCTACATTCATCGGCCCATCGGAGGATGAGCTTTTAGGAGAATCAATCTGTACTAATTGCGGACAGTGTGTCCTGGTATGTCCTGTTGGGGCCTTGAAAGAGAAAGATTCTACGGAACAGGTATGGGAAGCATTATATGATAAATCAAAAACGGTGATTGTTCAGACAGCTCCTGCTGTGCGGGCAGCACTTGGGGAATTATTTGGTTTTGAACCAGGTACGTTGGTCACTGGTAAAATGGCTTCTGCCTTGCACGAAATAGGTTTCAAGTATGTTTTTGATACCAATTTTGGAGCGGACCTCACCATCATGGAGGAAGGTTCTGAGTTTCTGGAAAGATTAAAAGATACATTTACTTCGAAGGATAGAACTGCCGTTCTTCCAATGATTACAAGTTGCAGTCCCGGTTGGATAAAATATGTAGAGCACCAGTATCCAGAGCAGTTATCTCATTTGTCGAGTTGTAAATCCCCTCACATGATGTTGGGGGCATTGACCAAAACTTACTTTGCCGGGAAGGTTGGAATTGATCCGAAATCTATTTTTATGGTTTCTGTAATGCCTTGTACAGCAAAGAAGTTTGAAATTATCCGTCCTGAAATGTACAATGACGGTTTGGCCAACGTAGATGCAGTGATTACAACGCGTGAACTGGGACGAATGATTAAGGATGCCGGGATTGACTTCCGGAATCTGCCCGAAGGTAAATTTGACAGCCCTTTGGGAATATCCTCTGGTGCGGCCGATATTTTCGGAACAACGGGAGGGGTGATGGAAGCAGCCTTACGTACTGTGTATGAGCTGGTAACCGGCCGTGAACTTCCTACGGAAAAGCTTCATCTGAAACCTTTGATGGGACTTAATCGGATTAAGACGGCGGAACTAAAGATTGAAAAAACGTTGCCCGAATTCAGATTCCTTGAAGGAAAAACTCTGAGAGTTGCCGTTACAAGTGGACTAATAGGTGCTGCAGAGTTGATGGACGAAATAGAAAAAGGTACAAGCTCTTATCATTTTATTGAATTAATGGGTTGCCCCGGTGGTTGTATGAGTGGAGGCGGACAGCCACGGCCAGTCAATGATGCGATCAGGATGCAGAGGCTTCAAGCAATTTACAGAGAGGATGAAGGAAAGGCCTTGCGCAAATCGCATGAAAATGAAGATATAAAGATGCTATATCGTGATTTCCTCGGAACGCCTCTTGGGCATAAATCGCACGAATTGCTTCACACTGTTTATACTCCACGGAATAAGAAGTGAGCCCCTAAAGTTGCTTCACTGTTCTGCTCAGAACTTATAAACAATCCGATTGTTATTTAGTTAGAGTTCTGCTTTAAGGATTGAATGTGATTAAATTGACTTATATTAATTGGGAGGATTACTTATGAAAAAACCGGCATCTCTTGTTATAGGCATTTTTCTTTTAATATTGGCCTTTATTCAGCTTATTCGTTTTACATTCGCTGTAACCATTGTTGTCAACGGATTTACGGTACCCGTATGGTTGAGTGCCGGAGTTGCAATCTTCTTTGGACTATTGGCTTTCTGGTTGCTGAATGAGAGGAAACATTGAACAGACCTTTTGCGATAAAAAAACAACATGCAGATATTTGGAAGTTCTGCTTTTCTTTTTTCTGTTTGATATACATCAAATAATAGTTTTGATGTATATTAAACGAGTGATTAGATGTATATCAAACAGATGACTAGATATACATCAAACGAAAAGTGTTTCGTTTAGTTTTGCCTGATCTCTCTTTGTATTTTTTAATTCGCTCTGTGAATATTCACAGGCGCTAGAAGTTGAATAATGAATTTTATAGGGTGATATTCTATATTTATAGATTAAAAATGCATAAAATAAACTTTTTTTATGCATAAAACTAAAAATATTCGGAGTTTATACATGACTTATCCGAAATTATGCATACTTTTGCGAACAATTTAGAATAATTATACATGACGACGAACAAAAGTAAACGATTAGATTCAATTAAGATGATCATCTCCAGCAAGGAGATTGGTAGTCAGGAAGAGCTGCTTAGAGAGTTAGCTAAAGAAGGCTATGAGCTTACACAAGCTACATTGTCCAGGGATTTGAAGCAGATGAAGGTTGCCAAAGCGGCTACTACAAATGGTAACTATGTATATGTCTTGCCTAACGATACCATGTATAAACGAACAATTGACGTACCTAGTCCTGGCGAAATGTTAATGCAGAGCGGTTTTAAATCGATTGACTTTTCAGGTAATATGGCTGTTATTAAGACCCGTCCGGGATATGCCAGCAGTCTTGCCTATGATATTGACAACCGCGAATATAAGGATATCATTGGTACTATAGCAGGAGATGACACCATTTTGTTGGTGTTCAGAGATGGTTATTCCAGAAATGAAATTAAGCAATCATTGTCTCACATTATTCCGAATATTTAATTCACATATAACATCCAATATTTAAAAAGAAAAGAAGATAAGAAATGGAAAGTAATATTGAAATTCTTGTTGCCAACGAGAGTCATATTCCATACGTTGACATTATTTTAACTACAATAGAGGTCGCGGCAAAGATTCGTGGAACGGGTATTGCAAAGCGTTCTCCTGAATACATAAAACAAAAAATGGTTGAGGGCAAAGCTATTATTGCGCTTTGTGAAGGTGAGTTTGCTGGATTTTGCTATATAGAGACCTGGAGTAACAAGAAATTTGTTGCCAATTCAGGACTTATTGTTGTTGATAAATTCCGTGGCCACGGTTTGGCAAAGAAGATTAAACGCCGTGCTTTTGAACTTTCACGTGAACGTTTTCCAGAAGCAAAGATATTTGGTTTAACTACCGGACTTGCAGTGATGAAGATTAATTCAGAATTAGGATATGTACCTGTTACATTCTCTGAACTTACTACTGATGAGGCTTTCTGGAAAGGATGTCAAAGTTGCGTTAACTACGATATTCTTCAAAGAACCGGAGGTACAAAATGCCTTTGTACAGGTATGCTATATGACCCTAGCAAGCATCCGGAAGATCCTTTTAATAAGAAAGAGGACAAAGAAAGTTCAGAAAATAAATAAGGTTATAAAAAAATTAAGATAGATATGAAAGAGAAAGTAGTTTTAGCGTTTAGTGGTGGTTTGGATACCTCATTCTGCGCAAAGTATTTGTCAGAAGAAAAAGGATATGAAGTTTATACAGCTGTAGCCAACACTGGCGGATTCAGCCCTGAAGAACTGAAAGTAATCGAAGAAAAAGCATATAAACTGGGTGCAGTTAAGCACGTTACTCTTGATGTGACTCAGGAATATTACGAAAAGAGTATCAAATATATGGTATTTGGCAATGTGTTGCGTAACGGTACTTATCCTATCTCTGTAAGTTCTGAACGTATTTTCCAGGCTATTGCTATTATCAACTATGCAAAGGAAATCAAAGCCGATGCTGTTGCTCACGGAAGTACAGGTGCAGGTAACGACCAGATCCGTTTCGACCTTACATTCGACGTCCTTGCTCCGGATATCAAAATTATAACTCCTACACGTGACATGTCACTTACCCGTGAATATGAGATTGAATATCTTAGAAAACATGGTATTGAAGCCGACTTTAAGAAACTTGAATATTCTATCAACAAGGGTCTTTGGGGAACTTCAATTGGTGGAAAAGAGACTCTTCACTCTGAACAAACTCTTCCTGAAGAAGCTTATCCTTCACAGGTTACTGCTCAAGGAACTGAAACTTTGAAACTTGAATTCGTAGAAGGTCAGTTGCACGCTGTTAACGGTGAAGTGTTTGAAAACAAAGTGGAAGCAATCAATAAGGTTGAAGCAATTGGCTCTAAATATGCTATCGGCCGTGATATGCACATTGGCGATACAATTATCGGTATCAAAGGTCGTGTGGCTTTTGAAGCTGCAGCACCTATGCTTATTATCAATGCTCATAAGATGTTGGAAAAACACACCTTGAGCAAATGGCAACAGTATTGGAAAGACCAAATTGGTAACTGGTACGGAATGTTCCTTCACGAAGCTCAATACCTGGAACCGGTAATGCGCGATTGCGAAGCAATGCTTCAAAGTACTCAACGTAATGTTAATGGTACGGTTAGCGTTATTCTTCGTCCTTATAGCTATACTTTGGTTGGCGTTGAATCATCTTTTGATTTGGTGAAGACCGACTTTGGTGATTACGGTGAAGTTGGTAAAGGATGGACTGCCGAGGATGCAAAAGGATTTACCAAAATTCTTTCTAATCCTTTGAGAGTTTATTATGCAAATCAAAAGAAAAACGGAAAATAACCAGATATTAGTACGCAAATTATGATTAAAGTAGGAATAATAGGCGGAGCGGGATATACAGCAGGCGAATTGATTCGCTTGCTGATAAACCATCCGAACGTTGAAATAGTGTTTATTAACAGCAGCAGTAATGCGGGAAATAAGATAACCGATATTCACGAAGGTCTTTATGGTGAAACAGATATGGTTTTTACCGATAAATTCCCTGTCGACAAGATTGATCTGCTTTATTTCTGCACGGCTCATGGTGATACCAAAAAGTTTATGGATAGCCACACACTGCCTGAAGAATTAAAGATTATTGATCTTTCAATGGATTATCGTATTGAATCCGATGAACACGATTTCATTTATGGACTTCCTGAGCTTAATCGTAGTCGTATTTCTCAAAGCAAGCGTGTGGCTAATCCCGGATGCTTTGCTACATGTATCCAATTGGGATTGCTGCCTTTGGCTAAGAACATGATGCTGAACAATGATGTTTCTGTTAATGCTATAACCGGTTCTACCGGAGCAGGAGTGAAGCCAGGTTCTACTTCTCATTTTAGCTGGCGAAACAACAATATGTCTATCTATAAACCGTTCTCGCATCAACATGTACCTGAGATAAAGCAATCTCTGAAACATTTGCAGGGTAACTTTGCATCGGATATAGACTTTATTCCTTATCGTGGTGATTTCCCTCGTGGTATTTATGCCACATTGGTCTTTAAAACAACTGTGGGACTGGACGAAATCAAACGTATGTACACTGAGTATTATGAAAAAGACTTTTTTGTGCATATCGTTGATGCTAACATTGACTTAAAACAGGTGGTGAACACAAACAAGTGTTTGCTGCATCTCGAGAAACATGGTGATAAGCTTCTTATCATTTCATGCATAGATAACTTATTAAAAGGTGCTTCCGGTCAGGCAGTTCATAATATGAACCTGATGTTTGGACTGGAAGAAACTACCGGGCTGAAGCTAAAGCCGAGTGCCTTCTAAAACAACCAACAAAAGAAATGAAACTATTTGATGTGTATCCTTTGTTCGATATCAATATCGTAAAAGGAAAAGGATGTAAGGTCTGGGATGATAAAGGGAATGAATACCTTGACCTTTATGGCGGACATGCTGTAATCTCTGTTGGACATTCACATCCTCATTATGTAGAGATGGTTCAAAAACAAGTTGCAGAATTGGGCTTCTACTCTAATTCTGTGATTAACAAGCTTCAACAGCAACTTGCAGAGCGAGTGGGAGTGATCTCAGGATATGAAGATTATTCTTTCTTCATGATAAACTCTGGTGCCGAAGCAAATGAGAATGCTTTAAAACTGGCATCTTTCCACAACGGAAGAAAGCGTGTGGTCTCTTTCTCAAAGAGTTTTCACGGCCGTACTTCAGCTGCGGTACGCACTACCGACAATCCTAAGATTGTGGCACCTATCAATGAGGGCATTGATGTAACTTTCCTTGCTCTTAACGATATTGATGCTGTGCGTTCCGAACTACAGAAAAAAGATGTTTGCGCTGTAATGATTGAAGGAATTCAGGGTATTGGTGGTATCAAAGTTCCTGATAACGGTTTTATGCAGGAATTGCGTAAACTGTGTACGGAAACCGGTACTATTTTGATTCTTGATGAAATTCAGTCGGGTTACGGTCGTAGCGGTAAATTCTTTGCTCACCAGTTTGCCGGAATCCGTCCTGATATCATTACCGTAGCTAAAGGTATAGGTAACGGTTTCCCGATGGGAGGTGTGTTGATAAGTCCGATTTTTACTCCGATATACGGAATGCTTGGAACTACATTTGGTGGTAATCACTTGTCTTGCGCTGCTGCTCTTGCTGTTCTTGATGTGATTGAAAAAGAGAATCTGATGGAGAATGCCGCTAAGGTTGGCGCTCACCTCATGAAAGAACTGGAACAGTTCCCTCAGATTAAAGAGGTTCGTGGAGAGGGTTTAATGATTGGACTTGAGTTTGCCGAACCAATAAAAGAACTCCGCAGTCGTCTGCTTTTTGAACAGAAAGTATTTACAGGAGTCAGTGGTACAAACGTTATCCGACTTCTTCCTCCGCTTTGTCTGACCATAGCCGAAGCAGATGAATTTATTCAAAGATTGAAGAAAGTCCTGTAACAAAAGGCTTTATTTGTTATTTTGTTTATTTATCCTCAATATTTAAGTATAATAAGCCTATTTTCTGGTTATATTACTTACATATTGAGGATTTTTGTGTAAGTTTGCCGTACTTAAACAGATAACTTTAGACAGTATGAAAATAGCGATAATAGGAGCCGGTAATATGGGGGGAGCTATAGCTCGTGGCCTCGTACAAGGTACCAAGGTAAAAGCTGTTAATATAACAGTCACTAACCCTACTAATGGAAAACTCGATGCACTGAAATCATTTAATGCAGGTATAAATGTTACTAACAGCAATCATGTTGCTGCCGAAACTGCTGATGTTATTATTCTGGCAGTGAAACCATGGTTGGTTAAGAATGTGCTTGAAGGAATCAGATTTAACTCAGAAAAACAGATTCTGGTTACAGTAGCCGCAGGCGTTCCTTTTACTGAATATTGTAAAATCATAGGTGATGAGGCAACTATTTTCCGGGTTATTCCTAACACTGCTATCTCTCTTCTTGAAAGTACCACACTGATAGCATCTTATAAAGCATCTAAAGAGCAGGAACAGTATATTCTTGACCTTTTTAGTGAAATGGGGCTGGCTATGATTATCAACGAATCACAAATGAGTGCTGCTACAGCACTTACTTCGTGTGGCATTGCCTATGTCCTGAAATATATTCATGCAGCTGTTGAGGCCGGAGTAGAGATGGGCATTTATCCCAAAGATGCTCAGAAAATGGTGGCTCAGTCTGTAAAAGGAGCTGCGGAACTTTTGCTGCAGAACGATACTCACCCTGCTATTGAAATAGACAAAGTAACCACACCGGGAGGGTTAACAATCAAAGGACTTAATGAATTAGAACATGCAGGCTTCAGCTCGGCAATAATTCGGGCTATGAAAGCAAGCAGATAATACCATTTATTATATGGACGAACAAATAAAACAAATTGCAGAACGATTACGTGGATTGCGTGACGTACTTGAACTAACAGTAGAGGATGTTGCCAGAGATTGCGAACTCTCTCTTGAAGAATATGTACAGGCTGAGAGTGGTGAATCAGATATTTCAGTAAGTATGTTACAAAAGGTGGCTCGTAAATATGGAGTGGCACTTGATGCGCTGATGTTTGGCGAAGAACCTAAGATGAGTACCTATTTTCTTACCCGTGCCGGGATGGGAACGTCTATCGAAAGAACAAAAGCGTACAAGTATCAATCACTTGCAGCCGGTTTTAAGGATAGAAAGGCTGATCCGTTCATTGTGACGGTAGAACCTAAGGATGAAGAGTGCCCGATTACTTTTAACGCTCATGCCGGACAAGAATTTAATCTTGTTTGTTCTGGTCGTATGCTCCTTAATATAAATGGTAAAGAACTGATTCTGAATGAAGGCGACAGCATCTATTTTGATTCAAAACAACCTCACGGAATGAAAGCACTTGATGGTAAATCGGTGAGATTCCTGGCTATGATTATTTAATTCATAGTTTTTTTTAATTAACCGATTTCCAACGATAATAATCAATATTAATATGATCGAAAGATTTTTAGAAAAGACAGAGTTTACCTCGCAGGAAGATTTCGAAAAGAATTATAAACTTAAAATACCTGCGAACTTCAACTTTGCTTACGACGTAGTAGACGCATGGGCTGCTGAACAACCTGATAAGCTTGCCTTATTATGGACAAATGACAAAGATGAATGTCATCGTTTCACTTTTGCGGAAATGAAGGAACTAACTGATAAGACAGCTTCTTATTTTCTCTCATTAGGCATAAAGAAAGATGATAAAGTAATGGTTATCCTGAAGCGCAGATATGAGTTCTGGCTTACCATTATTGCACTGCACAAAATTGGAGCAGTTATTATTCCTGCCACACACTTGCTAACAAAAAAAGATATTATTTATCGTAACAATGCTGCCGACATTATGACGATTGTGGCTGATGGCGATGAGTTGATTATTGGGCACATAAATGATGCTATGCCGGAATCTCCGACAATGATACATCGTGTGTCAATTGGTCCGGTTATTCCTGAAGGATGGGAAGATTTTCATAAAGGAATTGACAATGCGGCACCGTTTGTTCGTCCCGAACATGTGAACGATAATGAAGATATTATGCTTATCAGTTTCACTTCAGGTACAACAGGTAATCCTAAGATGGTGGCACATAACTTTATTTATCCACTGGGACATATTGTTACAGCTAAATACTGGCACAATCTTCATGAAGAAAGCTTGCACTTGACCATTGCTGATACAGGTTGGTTAAAAGCTCTTTGGGGAAAGCTTTACGGACAATGGATTTCGGGAGCAGCAGTTTTTGTTTATGACCACGAGAAATTTACTCCGGCAGCTATACTTGAGAAGATTCATGAATATCACATAACTTCTCTTTGTGCGCCTCCTACCATCTTCCGTTTCCTTATTCGTGAAGATTTAACCAAATATGATCTTTCTTCTTTGGAATATTGTGAAATTGCAGGGGAAGCATTGAATCCTGCTGTTTATGATCAGTTCCATCAGCTGACCGGAATAAAACTTCGCGAAGGCTATGGACAGAGCGAAACTACACTTGTGATCTTTACTTCTCCATGGATGGAACCAAAACCTGGAAGTATGGGTGTTCCAAGTCCTAATTTTGATGTGGATCTGCTTACTCCTGATGGACGCTCGGCTGAAGAGGGAGAACAAGGACAGATTGTAATCCATTTAGATAAAGGTTTCCCCGTAGGTTTAAGTGAAAGATATTACAGAAACGAAGAACTGACCAATGAAGCTTATCACGATAATACGTACTTTACCGGTGATTTGGCATGGAGAGATCAGGATGGCTATTTCTGGTTTGTAGGTCGTGCTGATGATGTGATTAAGAGCTCCGGCTACCGCATCGGCCCATTCGAAGTGGAGAGTGCCCTGATGACTCACCCGGCTGTTGTGGAATGTGCCATTACCGGTGTTCCTGATGAGATTCGCGGACAGGTTGTGAAAGCAACAATTATCCTGTCTAAGGAATACAAAGCCAAAGCTGGTGATGAACTTGCAAAGGAACTTCAGGATCATGTGAAGAAAGTAACAGCGCCTTATAAATATCCTCGTGTAATTGAGTTTGTTGACGAATTGCCTAAGACAATTAGTGGTAAGATTCGTCGTGTAGAAATTCGTGACAAGGATAAAGAAACGAAAAAGTAATCGTACTTTAATAAATAGTAGAAAAAGGCATTCCACAGCAAACCGGAATGCCTTTTTTGTTTATATTTGTAGCGATTATAAACATGTGATGCTAAACAGAATAATAAATTATTTGAAACAACCTTACCCTAGTAACTTTGGGAGATTTAAGGCGGTTGTGATTTCTTCTTTGCTTGTGTTTTTTCTGCTTGCTGTTTTCCAGCCTTTTGGACTCAGTAATATCAAAGAACATAAGTTTGTGGTTTTGTTTGGCTATATGCTTGTTACTTTTTTATCTCTTTCTGTTCTCTCTTTTCTACTTCCGGCTTTGTGGAAAAGTTATTATAAGGAGTCGAACTGGACAGTGGGTAAAGAGCTGCTTAACTTTCTGTTTATAGTTCTCACCATTGGTTTAGGCAACTCTTTTTATTCCTTCTTGTTTTTCTCTACCAGAATGGATTTTATCACTATTACGTTTTATCTTGTCGTAACTCTTCTCATTGCTATTTTTCCAATGACTCTGTTTACTATTCTGAGACAGAACAGACTACTTTCAAGAAGCCTTCAGGAGGTTACTGAAATAAATGGGAAGTTAATACATACAAAGACCCCTGTCTCTAATCCGGAAATATTGGTTACCATAGAAGGAAATGGAAAAGATTCGTTTGATATAGAGGTTGGCTCTTTTCTTTTTGCCGAGTCTAATGGCAATTATCTCAATATTTCTTTTTCGGTTGAAGGGAAAGTAAAGAAAAAGATAATTCGCTGCACTATGAAGCAGATAGAAGATACTTTTTCAGAGTTCTCGTTTATTGTGAAGTGTCACAGAGCATTTATGGTGAATGCTGATGCCATTGAGAAAGTGAAAGGGAACTCTCAGGGATATAGATTGGTGCTAGTCGGAGTGGAAGATGAGATTCCGGTTTCACGTGCATATTCCCGGCAACTGAAAGACATCATCGAAAGTAATTCAGAGCAATAATCAATATCCGTTCGTCACAGAATTGTGCCGTTCGTCACAACTGGCTGACTGGTTGTCACATACCAAAGCTGTATATCCCATTAATTTTATCTATTAATATCTTTCATCTATGTTTGCTGCATCAAATTAAATGCGTGAACATGATGAAAAGGATCTCCATTTTTATAGTTTTTGTTTTTATTGCTGCATTTACAGCTTTCGCCCAACAGCGAGTGATTGAAGGACAGGTTTTGGATGAACATTCAAAGCCAATAGAAAATGCCAATGTATTTATCAAAGGAACAACAGAGGGTACGGGTAGCGATGCCGGCGGTTGTTTCAGATTAATCACAGGTCAGAAAGGTGACATCGTGGTTTGTGTAATGATGCTTGGTTATTCTGAATTCACGGTAAAAGTGAAAGAGGGGGAGAAGGTACCGTTGATTATTAAAATGAAACCAGATAATGTTTCTCTTGATGATGTTGTGGTAGTTGCCGGTAATTTTAAGCTTAAAGGAAATAGTCAGTGGGGAGGAATGTCTGCAGTGGATATTGCTACAACGGGTGGTTCCTCGGGCGATTTATATCGCTCGCTTCAAACCTTGCCGGGCACACAGATAGTGGGAGAAACCGGACGGCTGTATGTGAGGGGAGGGGAAAGCACCGAATCACAGACCTATATTGATGAAATGCACGTTTTGTCTCCTTATACTACCACCGGTGCAAATGAGCCAGTTCGCGGACGTTATTCTCCGTTTATGTTTGAAGGTGTGAACTTCTCAACAGGTGGTTATTCTTCTGAATATGCACAAGGACTGTCGAGTGTATTACCACTTTCAACAAAAGATGTCAGTCCCATTTCAAAGATAGGTGTGAATCCTTCTGTAGTAGGACTAGGCGGTGGAGGTACGCAATCTTTTTCAAAAGGTTCTGTTTCTCTAAGCCTGAATTATGAGGATCTTGGTCCATACGAATCGTTATTTCCTGATAGGATGGATTGGATAAAGCCATACAAACTGTTTTCAGGAGGAACTCAGATGAGGTTTAATCCTAATGATAATACAGTTTTCAAGACCTATGTGGGATATGACAGAACTTCTTTTGCATACCACACAAATCCTCTGTTGGAGAACTCATTACGGAGTCTTGGGCTGAACGAGGATAATCTGTATATTAATTCTACTTTTAGAAAAGATATGCACTCAGGTTACAAGTTCTTTACCGGAGGTGCTTTTTCTTTCAAAAAGCAGAATATTGATAATGCGCTTTCTCAAGGCGACTTCTTTGGAGAAAAAGAGTGGGAGATGCATCTGAAGTCTAAAGTTACAAAGAGGTTTACTGATTTCCTGAAGCTGAATATTGGTGCTGAAAGCCTCTTAAGACATTACCAGATGTGCTATGATGATTCCTTGGCACAAAGATATAGTATCAGCCATTCCATAAATGGGCTATTTGCTGTAGTTACCTTGAATCTAAACAGTAATCTGAATGCGGAGCTTTCTTCAAGAGTTGAATATACAACTCTTAACAGCAACTGGAATTATGCGCCCAGACTGGCATTGACATACAATCTTAACGGATTTCACCTCTCCGGTATAGTGGGTCGTTATAATCAGTTGCCAGAGAATCGCTATCTCATAAGAAACAAAAACTTATCTTCTGAAGAATGCACTCATTACATTGCTGGTCTTTACCATGAAAAAAAAGATAAGATCTACCGTGTTGAGGCTTATTACAAGAAATACGACAATCTCGTCCTTAAGAATTCAAATACCTATAATTCTGATGGATACGGTTACAGCAAAGGAGTTGATCTGTTCTTTAACGATCGTTCTTTATTCAAGAACCTGGAATATATGCTGGCTTACTCATATAATCTTTCGAAAAGAAAATATCTCGATTTTACAGAGCTTACTACGCCTCAGTTTGGAACAAAACATAATGCAACTATTTCATTGAAGTACAACATATCATCACTTAAAACAATATGGGGCATCACAAACCGCTTTGCCAGTGGCAGATCATATCATAATCCTGAAAAAGCAGGACTGATGAATGAAACTACCAAACCTTTCAATAGTCTGGATATAAGTCTCACCTATCTGGCCAGTAAACGAGTGATAGTGTATGCTTCCGCTTCCAATTTGCTTGGCAGGAAAAACGTATTCAACTACTCATATTCCAAACTATCTGGAGAAGCAGGCAGCTATCAGGCTACTCCGGTAACCTCTTCAAGTGATCACTTCTTTTATGTGGGGATATTTATTACCCTCAGCGGGAAAGCGGCTTATGACGTATCTAACTTTTAATTATAAACTTTTAAAAACGAATCAAGATGGTAACAATTGAGTCTTACTTAGTAGCTATTTTATTGATGCTTTCATCAAGCATCTGTGCCCAGGATCTTTCTGCAGTAGTAACAAACATGAAGAAAGCAAACACTGAAAAAGAGTATGTAACTTTAAGAAGTGAACTGGAGAGACTTTGCATACAATCTCCCGGAGAGTGGCTCCCATATTACTACATAGCCTATGCTGATGTACAACTGTCTTTTAGAACTCCTTCCAAAGAGGTCCGGTTAAAGTATATCAATGATGCCGACAGTTATCTGAAGAAACTGGCTGATAAACCTGATGCTGATGCTTCTGAGGTATATACTCTCAAAGGATACAGACTATATGCATTGATAGCATTTGATCCTCAAACCAACGGGCCTAAATATTTTGGTGAGGTGACTCAGAATTATCAAAAAGCACTTGAATTGAATCCCGATAATCCACGCGCTATCATGCTGCGAGCTATGTTTAATAACGATATGGCGAAATTTATGCATCGAAGCTATGAGGGCTTTGAGGCCGAAATAAGTAAGGCTGCAACCCTTTTTACCCGCAATAATGAACAACCTAATCATCCTTCATGGGGAAAAGAATGGCTTGATAATAGATTGACTGTTAAGTGATTGCAAAAATAGTAATTGTAATGCTAATCTATCTTAAAATGTACAGTTCTAAATGACGTATTTTATATGTATAGATCAATACAAATGACACTAATATTTAGTATGTAACGGCTTCTTCATTGCTTTGAAATGAATATTACAATTAGACTAATAGCTTTTACATGTTTATTATGTAACAACTATTTAAGAAGCCGGAACTTTATTACTGTTTCTTAAATTAGTTTTAAAGTGTTTAAATGCTTATAATACATCATTCTATGTTGTTTAGGTAAAGTCTGCTTATTGTCTTTTTTATTTTGTTATTTGTTGTATTCACAAGAGGCTTTTTAAGAGTTACTATAGGAACAATAAGATTATTTAAATGCTTAATTAATAAATGGTTATTTTAAGTGTGTGAATTACATTTATTTGTTTACAACGTTTGCATAAAAGATAGTTTAAATGTATTTCCCCAGTCTTGTTGGAGATTATTTTTCTATCTATATTTGCCGCATAACCATTTTATAAAGTTTATCAAATGAAAACAAAAAAAGTCTCATTAATTGATGTATTTTCTGGTTCTCCATGGGAAGTAGAACTAATTAAGAACCTCTTAGAGGAAGCTAATGTACAAACTCAGGTTAAAGATGAAGCTGAAATGAGAGTTTCTGTTCCTAGTGAGAGTTATACAACAGCAATGAAGGTTCTTGCTAATCGTATCTGATCAAACATAAAACACAAAAATAAAATAAATTCTTTTTGCATCACTTTTTGCTGTTTTTAATTGTTATATTCGCAGAGTGACTAAACTTTAAAATATAATAGTTATGAATGCAAATGATAAAATTCCTTTGGTCGAAGTCTTTTTCGGAACTCCCTGGGAAGCCGAATTAGTGAAAGGATTATTGGAAAGTGCAGGCATTGATGCTGCATTAAAGAATTATAATCTTGTAAATTTTGCACCATCGCAGGGTACCACCTATGGTACTGGTGGTGGGATTAGTGTCATTGTCTCTGCAGAAGATTATGATGTTGCAAGTGAGATAGTGGCTACAAGAGAGCAGCCATAAAGGAATAGTAAGTCACTGCATTTGCAGGAATAAACAATTCCATTTTTGCAACAAATTAAGCTCTGTAGTTGTTCTATTTGTGGAAACAGTATTAATCCTCAAATAATAATTATTATGACTACAGATGATAACATCCCTCTGGTAGAGGTTTTTACAGGAACTCCCTGGGAGGCAGAATTAGTGAAAGGACTATTGGAAAGTGCTGGCATTCAGGCTGTATTAAGAGATGATAACTTTGGGAGCATGGTGCCGTCAATGACTGCAAACTTTGGTCCGGGTGGAATGAAAGTAATTGTTTCTTCAGAAGATTATGAGGCTGCAGTACAATTGGTGGAAACCCGCGAAAATAAGGAATAAAAAGAAACTGAATCGCCACAGATTAGATCTCTGATAAGATTTATCCTGAAAAAGGGACTTGTCAAATGTTTAATCTGTAGCGATTTTTTTGTACTTTTTAAAAGTTTTATACGTTCTATATTTTGAAAAAACTATCTTTGCATCTAACCAACAAGGGATAGACTACAAAAAGAATAGATAAATATTCATTATAGGAATGATGGCAATCTTTAAATATAAACTTAATATTAGTTTTCTTACAATCCTATTTTTGGGAGCATTATACATTGCTTTTCCTTCCATAAATAATTCTTTGGATTCTCTGTCTTATGCTGAAGAAATGAGAAGCGGGAGTTATCTGTTCCGTCCCCACCATTTATTATATAATGCATTTGGCTATCTGCTTGCTTATCTATTGAACATTAAAAGCACGTTATCTTTCATGTGTGTGGTGAACTCCATATTTGCCATTGCATGTCTGTTCCTTATGCGTTCGATGCTTTCAAAATTTATGAATGATCGTAAATGCGCTGTAATATTGATATTTGTAGGATCTTGTTTTGGCTTTATTCGTTTTGCTACGGATAATGAAGCATATATCATCCCTCTTTTCTTTTCACTTTGGGCAAGCAGAACCATTTTAAAAGGGAAAATGATTTTTTTGCCTTCTTTGTTAGCCGCAACAGCTTGCTTGTTTCATCAGGTACATTTTTTCTGGTGGTTAGGGCTACTGTTTTTCGTTTTGTTATCCCCTGAAAAGAACCAGCTTAAATGGGCTAAAAAGATACTTCTATATATTTCCGGCGCATTAATTGTTCCAATAGCCTATTTGATGGTGTTTTACTTTACGAAGCATGATAGTCCAACTATTATTCAGTTCGTGTTTCACGATTATTTTCAAGCGGACAATGTAAAACTTGCATTTAAACCAGTAACACTATTACTTACCCCTGTTAGTTTTATACGTTCTTTTCTGCAGGTACATGGCTATTTTATTCCTTTAATTCAGAAATATACTTATATGAGTATAGCTATGGTGCTGGCTTTTGTCTGTTTTTTGCTGGGATTATTCAAAATGAAAGGAGCTGTATCTAAGCGAAATATGGATTTATACTCCCAAAAATTTGCATTTACCCATTTACTGATCTTTATAATGCAGTTGACCTTTGCTGCTTTATCAGATGGTAATGCAGAGTTTATGGTAATGTTGCCTTTTGCTTTTAGTCTCTATTTCTTTATTAAATATGAGTTGCGATTATTTGTCCCGGCTTGTATTTCTACAGGTGTGCTGATCTGGAACCTATTTCTGGCTTTGATTCCATATCACTTTATGGAGTTAAGCTCTGAAATTCCACTGAGTCGTTTCATTGCGGAGCATCCTTCTAATGTGTACTATCTGAAAGATAATGTCCGGGTAGATAACATTCTTAGTTATTATCATCCCGGACAAAATTATAATATAAAATCTTCATTAAAGGGTGAAACTATCTTAGATAGTCTTATGTTTCGGAATAATGTAGTGCTAACAGATATTGTGAATAACTCAACACCTTTTTCCAGAGCAAGTGTTGTTCAAAATACCGATCAAAGACAGCTGCAAAAATATCTTTTAGTAAAAAAAGACAGTGTTCCGTATGACTTAGGAATATTATATATCACCTCAATCATTAATAAATAAGTACTTTTATAATTACTGAATTGTTTTCAGGTATGCTTCAATCCGGTCCATTCCTTCTTTGATATTTTCAAGAGAGTTGGCATACGAGAAACGGATATATCCTTCACCAGATGTGCCAAAATCTATTCCGGGAGTCACACCTACGTGGGCGTGTTCCAGAATATCGAAAGCAAACTTATAGGAGTCTTTCGTGAACTTACGGGCATCGCAGAAAATATAAAAGGCACCTTTTGGCTCCACATCAATTTTAAGTCCCATCTCTTTCAATCGGGAAATCATGTATATCCGTCGCTCATTGTAGATAGCTTTCATCTTTTCTACATCTTCCTTCGCTTCTGTTAACGCAGCAATACCAGCTTGCTGAGCAATACTTGGTGCACAGATAAACAGATTCTGTTGTAGCTTTTGCAGAGGCCGCATATATTCTTTGGGAGCTATGAGATATCCCAGGCGAAGTCCGGTCATTGCAAAGCGTTTTGAGAAACCATTCAGAACAAATGCTTTGTCTGTAAATTCAAGAATACTCCTTGCTCTACCTTCATATACCAGACCATGGTAAATTTCATCCGATATTACAGGAACTCCAAGCGTGGCAATTTCTTTCATGAAAGAGTCTTCAAGAAGTGTTCCGGTGGGATTCATCGGTGAGTTAATAAAGATGGCTCGTGTACGGGGTGTAATGCTTTTCTTTATATCCTCAATGTCATACTGAAAGCCATTTGAAGCCCGCAAAGGAACCAATACAGGATTAGCATGTGCCGCCAGTGTGAAATTTCGGTAGCAAGCATAACCGGGATTGGACATAATTACTTCACTTTCAGGCTCACAAAGCAGCATTAGTGTAAGTAGAATAGCAGGTGAAGATCCAGATGTTACTATGATACAATCAGGATCTATCGTTACATCATATTCTTTTTTATAAAATTCGGCTATGGCGTTCCGCAAATCAGGATGTCCTAAAGAATGGGTGTAATGAGTATGATGTTTGTCATAAGCATTTTTTGCAGCCTGAGCTACACATTCCGGAATATCAAAGTCGGGCTCGCCAACTTCCAGATGGATAATAGAGATTCCCTTTTTTTGCATTTCGTTCGCTTTCTCCAAAACGTCCATTACAATGAACGGGGTAATCTGTTCCACTTGTGGGTTTGTAGTTCTCATTAATAGGTTATTTGAATGCAAAAATACAAAAAAATAGCTTAGCAAATCTCCTTTTAATATACTTTTAACCAAATTGAAGGATTGGATATATCTCTATTTAATTCAGTTATAAAAAGATGTTTATAAAAAAAGAAAATAACATAATTAAGACAAAAACAACACCTACGAGGGCTATAGTAAGATTTCTTCCAATAAATTTTACCAACATGGCAATTGACGATACACATATAGCCGAAGATGCCAGAGAAAATGCCATGGCACTGCCCATTGTTAAGTCTGTATATTGAAGCAATGGCTTTAGAAAGATAACATCAGTACCGTTGCAAACGTAAAGTGGTATACCCACTAAAGTCATAATGATGGTAGCCCAAGGCTCATGACTGAAGCTCATGCCTTCTAAATATTGTCTGGGATTCCATAAGGCAAAAGCAAAGCTTATCAATCCGGCAATTAATATATATGGCAATAATTTACGTGTTATCTTAACGGTCTTGACAAATGGATCGCGATCAACAACAGCATCACATTCAGAAGTACAGGCTTTATAGTCGCCCCATGAAAATGATTTGAAATGTTTTGAAATATAATCGATGGCTATTCCTGAGATAATAGATAGTAGAAAAGAAAAAACGATTCTCAGTATGGCATATTTTAATCCTAAAACGGTGAAGGAAACCAGAATAATATAGGGATTGAGCAGAGGAGCTGCAATAACGAAAGTAATGATTACTTTTAAAGATGTGCGTTTCTTCATTGAATCAATCAATGGAACTACTCCGCAGGAGCATACAGGAAGTATAGCTGCATAAGCGAATGCCAATAATTGGTTTTTAGGGTAGAAACGTTTTATCTTGTAGAAATATCGTTCTACCAGAACTCCGGCAAATACCCCAAGAATCACTACAATGAACAATTCTAAAATATTTTCATACAAATAAAAGAACCATCTTGGAACTGAGCTGTATACAATACATGCTTCATGACTTAACGAACTAAATCCCATCATATTCATATATATCATATGAATGACAGTAATCATGATAACTGTAATGACTATTGTGCGTGACACACTCTTTTGACGTTCTTGTTGTCTTTTCTTGAGTTCTCTTATGTCAATAGCTGCTTCTTCTGCTTTCATAAACTTCTTATTGTTTAATGTTGAATAATTCCTGATGGAAAAGAGACTCTTTATCTACTTTTCTCATGATTGTGATTTTAGCACAATTTTTATTGTTTTGAATAATTAGTAGTGAGAGTTTCTTTTCCCACAGACCTTTCGATACCTCGATCCAGTCTGTCTGATTCCCAATATCGAGTCCGCTGACAAACACCTTGGCTTGTTTCATCCCCGATTTACATGTCTCAGGAAGAGTTCTCATTCTGACCAAAAGCTCAATTCTGTCTCCAAATTTATACTGTTCCTGCTTTTCCTTTAAATATTTCACCTGAATCTGAGCATTGATCTGAACAGCGATACAGAGAAATAATAATCCTAAATAATATCTCATCCTGATTACTGTTTATAGATGGCACTTCTTGGACAGCTTCTGGCACAATTTCCGCATCCTGTACATTTGGAAGCATCAATAACAGCTTTTCCTCCAGAAAAAGATAGTGCGCCATAGCTGCATGAATTCCTGCAATGTCCGCACCCGGTACACGTGGAAGAGCTGACTGCGTAGGTTGATGAAGTACTGCTTCCTGAACTGCTACCGGTTGTACTGCCAGAGTCTGTGCCCGATCCGGACGAACTGCTGCTTGTTGAAGTTATGGCACTTCTTGGACAAATTTTAGCACAATTTCCGCATCCGGTGCATTTGGAAGCGTCGATAACAGCTTTTCCTCCAGAAAAAGATAATGCACCATAACTGCAGGAATTTCTGCAATTGCCACAATCTGTGCATAAAGATGAAGAGACTGTGTAGACTGATGAGCTGCCAGTAGTACTTCCACTAGTTGTGCTGCCCGACGTACCTGAACTCGATGAACTGCTTGTTGAGGTTATAGATCCATCGGTTATGGCGTTTGATGAACAGACCAGTACACATTCACCGCATCCTGTACATTTAGTTGGATCTATGGATACTTTGTAAAGGTAGTCACTGTTTGAAATTGTGTCCCAGCTTATAGCATGCGAGCCACATACCTGAACACACTTTCTGCATCGGGTACATTTATCCGTGTTAATAGAATATATCTTGCCAGACTCTTTGCATGAATTCATAATAATCATCAATGCCAGAGTCGTAAAAAACAGAATGCCAAGTAACTTTCTCATAAGAGTATTGTTATGTGATGATTTTAAAATGTGATACGTAACTCCACTTTCCCAAAGAGCGAATTTTTGGATACATATTTCAGATAAGCCGAATCGTCTGTTATCATATTCGGATGGCTCAGGTATCCAATTGTAGTATTCAAAAGGAAAATCTTACCTAAGTTTTTGCTTATCGTGAAATCGACCTCCTTCATCTTGCATGGAGTTGTATTATAATCATCTGGAGTATAACCTGTAACAGTACCTGTTTGCATAGCTGCCTGAATCTTTAATGAGGTCTTTATGGCAGGAAATGAATGTTTTAATCCGATTTGTACGAATGGCATGTCCAGTGCATCAAGGCGTAGCACCTCTCCTGCAAAAATATTACTGAAAGAGTTGGTTGCTATGGCTCCTGCATCGTTCTTTTTCATCCCAATGTAGCGAGCAAATATTTTTGTCATTTGTCCATTTGTCCAGTCTATCTGTTTGTCGGCAATGGCTGAATAAATGATTGCATTATTATTTTTTGAAGATTGCAGTAATATTTCCGGTTTAAGATTTATTCCTCCCAGACTAAATTCTCCGTAAGCTCCTGTTATAAATGCTTTTTGGGAGATCAGATCACCAAATTCATGATAAGCAACTAGCCCCAGAGATTTTACGTTGAAAAAAGACTCCTTGGGTGTTGTACCAAACTCTCCGCCGGACGAGAATTCATTATTTCCTTTTGAAGAATTAGGATGCCAGGTTAAAGTAACCATACCCAGATTAGTCTGTCCGAAGCTATTGCCCAAATCAGAGCGTGGTCTTCCAGGTACAATATTGTACAAGTACCCCAAAGTGCAAAACGTTCCATTCCTTGCAAAGTCCTTCATTACAGAACCACCAATAGCATTGAAATCAATGTTACCAAGTTTTACCCGATAATTGGCTCCGACAACCCGTTCGTTTAAAAGATAATAATCATCACTCTTGGCTGAATGTAATCCTAAGGTAAGAGTTTGCTTCTCACCGGAATATCTGTAGAATGCTTCTCTGAGACCAAAGCTGTAAAGGCCATTGTTATCTCTGTCTCCACCTGAACGATACCACGACTTGAAACCACCTTCCAGATAGAATGTATTCTTATTTACGCTATAATCCAAAGCACCCAAAACCAAAAGATTGGATAAAGCTGATTTATCAATAAATCCACCTGTAGTAGTCACTTCACCAGCCCACATCAGGTTACTTTGTCCGAAAGGTTGCAGACTACCTCCCAATCTGCTGGGACATTCCCATTGAGCATTTACTGTTGATGAAATCATCAGTGCCAATACAATGACCGACAATATTTTTGTTCCGGATTTATGGTTGTTTATTTTTAAAGCTTTTTTCTTACAGCCATCAAAACATTCACCACACATAATGCAGTCTTCATTATGAAGAACTGTTTTTCTATCTTCGTGTATCATAGCCCTTTGATTACATTCATCGTTACAATTTTTACAATTCACACACAGCTCGTTTTTGTTCAACCTTCTGGCTCCCGGAATAAAAGATACCCATCCTAGAATGAGCCCTACCGGACAGAGTGTCCTGCAAAATGGCTTATATATCAGTACTGATGATATTAACAGAATACCCAGTAATGCATAACCAATCCAATTTGCCGACATCATGTTGAATGCCACTTTGAACGGATCTATTTCACAGAATAAATTTGTTTGGGTTATCACAAGCTGAACAATCCATAGGCTGAAGGCCGAGATCTGAATTATTTTCAGATACTTCTGTGCCTTTAAAGAGGTTGCCAACCTTAGTTTCCGCGAACGGAACAAGAACTCCTGTAATGCTCCGAGATGACATAGCCAACCGCACCACACTCGCCCAAACAGATAGGTGGCAGGAATCAGTAAAAGAAACCAAAGTAAAGCTTCCCAATGTATTTTTATGCCTGTAATAAAGAGTATCAAACTTTGGAAACTTGAAATCATGCACGAACATCCACCTCGGTAAAATCCCAGATACAGTAGCCCCCCAAGTAAAAAGATCCCCCTTGTTTTTCTGAACCAGGAATATCGTATCATTAATCCGATGATTCCTAGTATGAAAAAGATAATAACAGGTTCATAAATAAGAGATTCATTAACCTTGTTGTCAACTTTAAGAGGTGATACCAATGTAGAAGTTGAGTCTGCTGATTGAAATTCATTGTTGTTAGAAGTAGAAGTATTTGCATCGGCCGAGGAAAACTCCTCAGTCGAAGCTTGAGAGAATTCATTGCCTGGAGGCGATGTACGTGTAGATCCTTTCGAACTATCTGTATCCTGCGTAAATTCATTGCCAGGAGGGACAAATGAGTTGGCAGAACTTATTGGTTTGCTCTTATTTATAACAGGACAATTTTTAGGTACTGTCTTTGAACGGAGCAATGGAGGAATAAAATAACTCCCTAAAACCAGAATTATAAGAATAGAACTGATTGCAATAATGTATTTTTTCTTGTAAGTTACATATAACCATGCTGCACCCAAAGCAAGTAAGACGGATATGAAAATAGTATTTGTCATGTTTGCTCCCGGATGTTCCTGTGCATATAGTGAACACGACTGATCACATACAGCATTTGCACTGTTTAGTATCTTTGCAATACTATCTGCTTTAGCCTGAGTAACCTTTGCATTGAGTGATATACTCAAATGCAACATACACAGTATGATTATGATTTTCTGAACCAGAAATTTATGCATAAAGAGGGGCGTTATTTATCCAAAGTGAATACTCCATATCCTCCGTCTTTATCGCATGTACGTGAAGCCGAAAGCATAATTTTCTTTTTATTATCATTTAGAACCTTTGTCTTTATTTGTCTGGTGAATATACCCGGAGATTCCTGTTTCCAATCAGTGGCTCCAAGCACTTGAATCCCGCTGTATTTAAATTGGGTACTTTGTGCTGCTACTTTACAGTTTCTATGTATCAGTGTAAGCTTAACATTAACTATAAGTTCTTCTCCAGCCTTGCAGATTTTTCTGTTTTCAGGAGTTGAAAACTCAAAATGACATGCCATTGCATTTGACAATCCTACCACCAAGAAACAAATTAAAATTCCAAGCTTTTTCATACAATAGTTTTTTTATTAGTTATATATTGATTTATATTGCTTCACTAAAAAATATGTGTAAAGACCTTTTTTCTTCATTTTATAAATTACTTTTCAGATAATTTATTTGTGCATAAATTATAAAAAGAAAGGCGTGCTTAATAATATCATTCAGAATGATTTAAACCAAAGATATCAGAGGTGGGCATTCAGACAAAAAGGAATCGACATAAGCAAATATTTTATCGATGGAAATAATTTTTTCAACGAAAAGCAGGTTGCTCTTTTTGTCTATTCCTTCATTTTAGGGATTCTTTAAACGTATATTTCATAAAAACAATAATATCTTTACATAATTCTTATCACCTCTATTGGTCACTCAGATATATCGCTATTCTTTGAATATAGTTTAAGAAAACAAACGTATTTTATCACAGATCGATTATATTTCCTATATTTGTGCTTCTAATTTATAACAAGATGGCGTATCAATTTACAAGAATAGCAGTAAAGATAGGCAGTAATGTGTTGACACGTAAGGATGGTACACTGGATATCACCCGAATGTCAGCTTTAGTCGATCAGATTTCTGAACTGCGTAAATCGGGGGTAGAAGTAATTCTAGTCTCTTCAGGTGCTGTTGCTTCTGGAAGAAGTGAAATCCGTGCCTCGAAGAAACTGGATAGTGTGGATCAACGTCAGCTGTTTTCTGCTGTTGGACAAGCCAAACTGATAAACCGTTACTATGAGCTTTTTCGAGAGCATAAAATTCCGGTAGGTCAGGTACTTACTACCAAGGAAAATTTTGGCACAAGACGTCACTACCTCAATCAGAAGAATTGCATGTCGGTGATGCTCGATAATGGAGTAATTCCCATTGTCAACGAGAATGATACAATTTCCGTATCCGAGCTGATGTTTACCGATAATGATGAACTCTCCGGGCTGATAGCCAGTATGATGGATGCCCAGGCACTTATTATTCTGAGTAATATTGACGGAATCTATAACGGTTCACCTTCTGATCCCGATTCTTCTGTTATTGAAGAAGTGGAGCATGGGAAAGACCTTTCAGACTATATACAAACAGAGAAATCCGGTTTTGGCAGGGGTGGAATGCTTACCAAAACAAACATAGCCCGCAAAGTGGCCGATGAAGGAATAACTGTGATTATTGCCAATGGTAAGAAAGATAATATTCTGGTCGACTTGCTCAAGAAGCCAAAAGCAACAGTCTGTACCCGATTTATACCTTCCACTCAGGAAGTATCGAGTATAAAAAAATGGATTGCTCATAGTGAAGGCTTTGCCAAAGGTGAGCTTCACATCAACGAACAGGCTACCAAAATTATCAATTCAAACAAGGCCGTGAGTATTCTTCCTGTAGGAATTATCAGTATTGAAGGCGAATTTGAGAAAGACGATATTGTTCGTGTTATAGATTTTAAAGGCAAACAGATAGGCGTGGGCAAGGCTTCCTTCGACTCTGCTGAAGCCAGAGAAATGATTGGCAAACACGGTCTGAAACCGATTGTGCATTATGACTACTTATATATTGAATAAAATCTAATTATTGACAAATGATGGATTTAAAAGAGACCTTTCAGGCAGTTCAGTCGGCAAGCAGGAAGCTTGCTTTGCTGAATGACAATCAAATCAACGAGATATTACTTGCGTTGGCCGATGCGGCTGAAGCGCAAATACCCCTTATCCTTTCCGGGAATCAGAAAGATCTGGCAAAGATGGAGACGAGTAATCCTAAGTACGACCGCCTGATGCTTACCGAGGAACGCATCAAGGGAATAGCAAACGATATTCGCAATGTGGCAACGCTCCCGTCACCGCTAGGACGTATCTTGCTTAAGACTACCCGGCCCAACGGAATTGAGCTTTCAAAGATAAGCGTTCCTTTCGGAGTGATTGGCATTATCTACGAAGCTCGTCCCAACGTTAGTTTCGATGTATTCTCCTTATGTCTGAAGAGTGGCAATGCCTGTGTATTGAAAGGCGGTAGTGATGCCGATTATTCAAACAGAGCAATTGTGAAGATTATCCATTCCGTTCTGGAGAAATTTGGAGTAGATACCCATGTCGTGGAACTTCTTCCGGCTGACAGAGAGGCTACCTCTCAACTGCTCAATGCTGTGGGATACGTTGATTTACTTATTCCCCGCGGAAGTTGCAGTCTTATTCAGTTTGTTCGCCAGCATGCCACCATTCCTGTGATTGAAACAGGTGCCGGCGTGTGCCACACCTATTTTGATGAATTTGGCGACCTTAAAAAAGGAGCAGCTATTATCAACAATGCAAAAACCCGTAGGGTAAGTGTGTGCAATGCGCTTGATTGTGTCATTGTTCATGAAAAACGGTTGTTGGATCTGCCTTCTCTCTGCGAACCATTGCAAAAAAGCAAGGTGGTTATTTACGCAGACAAGAAAGCATATAAAGTATTGGAAGGACATTATCCTGCCCACTTACTGCATCCAGCCACACCAGAATGCTACGGCACAGAATTTCTCTCTTATACAATGTCCATAAAGGGTGTGAAAGATATAAATGAAGCTCTTGAACATATTTTCAGGAACGGTTCCAAGCACAGTGAATGCATTGTGACCGAGAATACAGATAATGCTGATTTATTCACAAAATCGGTCGATGCCGCTTGTGTCTACACCAATGTCTCTACCGCCTTTACTGATGGCGCACAGTTTGGCCTTGGAGCGGAAATAGGTATCAGTACCCAGAAACTTCACGCCCGCGGACCAATGGGACTCGAAGAGCTGACCTCCTATAAATGGATTGTTAAAGGGGATGGTCAGGTAAGACAATAATCAATGGATAATAAACTTAAAAGAAACAATATGAGACATTTTACTAATGTGCACGATTTAGGTGATCTGCAATTGGCTTTAAACGAAGCTTTTGAGATAAAGAAAGATCGTTTCAAATATGTAGAGTTAGGAAGAAACAAAACTCTCTTGATGATATTCTTCAATTCCAGTCTTCGTACTCGTCTGAGTACACAAAAAGCAGCCATGAATCTTGGTATGAACGTGATGGTGCTCGATGTAAATCAGGGAGCATGGAAGCTGGAAACAGAGCGGGGAGTGATTATGGATGGCGATAAAACAGAGCATCTTCTGGAAGCCATTCCGGTGATGGGATGTTACTGTGACATTATCGGCGTACGTTCTTTTGCCCGTTTTGAGAATAAAAACGATGATTATAATGAAGTGATAATCAATCAGTTTATCAAATATTCCGGACGACCAGTATTCTCTATGGAAGCAGCAACCCGCCATCCATTACAGAGCTTTGCGGACTTAATCACTATTGAAGAATATAAGAAAACCGCTCGTCCTAAGGTAGTAATGACCTGGGCTCCACATCCACGTCCACTTCCTCAGGCAGTGCCAAATTCTTTTGCAGAGTGGATGAATGCCACGGATTATGAATTCGTAATTACCCACCCAAAAGGTTACGAACTTGCAGACCAGTTTGTGGGCAATGCAAGAGTTGAATACGATCAGATGAAAGCTTTGGAAGGAGCCGACTTTGTATACGCAAAGAGCTGGGGTGCTTATGAAGACGATTTCTACGGACAAGTATTGAGCAAAGACCGTGCATGGACAGTAAGTGCAGACCACATGGCAGTGACCAATAATGCCTACTTTATGCACTGCCTGCCGGTTAGAAGAAACATGATTGTAATGGACGATGTGATAGAAGGTCCGCAATCCATAGTAATTCCTGAAGCTGCCAATCGAGAGATCTCGGCGCAAGTGGTAATTAAACACATTTTGGAAGGGCTTGAATAAAGCCCTTTCTTTTTTATTAACTTCATCTGCTATGACACACACAAAACACCTTATTGCCCTTTTACTCACTCTGGTCTGTTCATGCTGTGCAGTTGCACAAAATGCCGCAACCTATCTCTATGAGTATAACATCCCTTATAAATCACAAGCAAAAGATACATACGAGCAAAGTCGCTGTAAGCTCGATGTTTACTATCCAAAGAATAGTAAGAACTTTCCCACAATAGTCTGGTTCCATGGTGGCGGACTTGAGGGAGGCGAAAAATATTTCCCCAAAGAATTGATGGATAAGGGTATTGCCATTATAGCCGTTAATTACCGTCTGAGCCCCAAAGCAACCAATCCGGCATATACAGATGATGCTGCAGCTGCAGTAGCATGGGCATTTAATAATATCCGGAAGTATGGAGGAAGTACGAAGCAGATATTTGTTTCCGGTCATTCTGCCGGAGGCTATCTCACATTAATGCTAGGTCTGGATAAAAGCTATCTGGCAAAATATAATGTAGATGCCGACAGTGTAGCGGCCTATTTTCCAATCAGTGGTCAGACAACTACACATTATACTATTCGGAAAGAGCAGGGACTACCTCTCGATTTGCCTATTATAGATACTTATGCACCTTCCAACCATGCTCGTAAAGATGCTTCTCCTATGGTTTTAATTACTGGCGACCGTGGTTTAGAGATGTCGGCACGCTATGAAGAAAATGCACACCTGGCTGCTGTGCTTAAATCGGTTGGGAATAATCATACCGAGCTGTACGAATTAAGCGGCTTTAATCATGGCACTGTTGTTGCGCCAGCTTGTTATTTGATTGTTGAGTATATCAATAAGATGTGTAATAAGAAATAGACTAAAGGAATAAACTGATTAAATGTGTAATATGAGAATACATCATATAGCAATCTGGACTATACATCTGGAAGAGTTAAAACAGTTTTACTGTACTTATTTTAATGGATTTAGCAATGAGAAATACGTAAATGCTGCAAAAGAATTTGAATCGTATTTTATTCATTTTGACAATGGAGTCTCTCTTGAGCTAATGAGGCGTACTGATATTATTAAGCGTGCAGAAGGTGAGCTACTTGGATATTGTCACTTGGCTTTATCTTTAGACAGCAAAGCTGATGTTTTGAGGTTAACCGAACAATTGAGAAAGGATGGTTATCAGATTGTTGGTGAACCACGTGTTACCGGAGATGGCTATTTTGAGAGTGTAGTGCTAGATGTGGACGGGAACAGGGTAGAACTGATTTCTGAAGATTTCTAGATTTATGATTAACGTCAATGCAACTTCTGATATCAATGAAACAGGATACTGCAGAAGAACGTATAGAGTCCGTTAGTAATAATATAAATACATAGAATTACCGGCTTTAGTATATACGTTGTTCACAATATGTATAGTAAAAGCCGTTTTGCTATACATGTTATTCTCCTTTAAGATTCTTGCCTAAAAAGAAAAAAGGCGAGTCGCCCCGCCTAAAATGTTTTCACAACGGAATAATCCTTATTGTGAATTGCTTCGAAATTGTATTGCAAATATAAATAATAAATTTGTAAATGCAATTCTTTTATTATTTTATTTCTTTTTACAATAATTTATTTTTATCTTTAAGTCTTAAATGTAAAACTGCTATGAAGATGAAGAAGATATTAGGATTAGACTTAGGTAGTGCTTCTATTGGTTGGTCCTTAGTAAATTACCCTTTTTTTGATGGAAAAAATATAGAAATTATTGCAATGGGAGTAAGGATCATACCATTAACGCCCAATGATGCTGATGAGTTTTCAAAAGGGAATGCAATTTCTAAAAATGCAACTCGTACTCAGGCAAGAGGATCTAGAAGATGTTTACATCGTTTTAAACTTAGACGTAATGAGTTAAAGTTGGTGCTGATTAAGTTAGGTATGTTACCAGCCAAAGAATATTTTGAACTTTCAGCGTTGAATCTGTATGCATTAAGAGATAAAGCGTTAAAAGAAAAAATCTCTTTGCAAGAGCTAGGTCGTATTTTCCTTCATATGAATCAAAAAAGAGGCTATAAGAGTAATCGGAAAGCTCAAGATTATACGGATAAAGGAAAAAGAGAAAATGATGCTGATTCTTCTAAAACGTCTAAAAAAGGTTATTTAGATTTAATAGCTGATCGTGAACAGATTCTATTTAAAAAGAAATTAACTATCGGACAATATCTCTATATGCAGTTATGTGCAGATTCTCTTTTTCGTGTGAAAGAGAATATTTTTATGCGCTCTAGTTATGTCGATGAATTTAATAAGATCTGGGATGCTCAGAGTAAATATCATCCGGTGGAACTAAATGTGGTTAACAAGATACAGATAAGAGATGAAATTATTTATTACCAACGTCCTTTAAAATCTCAAAAAGGTTTAGTCTCTGTATGTACATTTGAAGGTAGACGGTATAAAGATAAGCGTAGTGGATATAAAAGTGATGTGTTTAGTGGACCAAAAGTGGCTCCAAAAAGTTCACCATTGTTTCAAGTTTCAAAGATATGGCAAGAACTTAATAATATTGTGATAACGAGTTTTCAGGCTATCAAGAATCCTGTTATTTTTGAAACAGAAGGTAAACCAAGCTTTGATATATATGGTAATCGTTCCCTTACACAAAATGAGAAAGTCAAATTATTTAATAAATTAAATTGGGGTGAAAAGTTATCTCCAAAAGACATTCTTAAAGAACTAGGATATAAATCTGGATTCAATGAATACAAAATAAATCTTCGCAATGAAAAATTCATGGAAGGTAATCGTACATTAACAGCTATCCGTAAAGTATTCGAAAAACATAAGATTAAAAGAGACGATTTGCTGCAATTTGAATTGTTAATCTCCAATAGTAGGCTTTATCCTGAAACAGGAGAATTACTAAGCCAAGTAGATGCTTCCTTTGAAAAGGAGTCTCTTTATGGATTATGGCATTTGATATACTCTGTTGATTCCCCAGATGAATTAGTGAGGATTCTTATAAATAAATATGGGCTATCTGAACCTGTAGCTAAAGACTTATCAAGAATAGATTTTTTGAAACAGGGATATGGTAATATGAGTGCAAAAGCATTACGAAATATTCTTCCATTTCTAATGAATGGTGAACAGTTCTCTGATGCTTGTGTAAGTGCAGGATATAATCATTCAAACAGTATTAATAAGGCTGAAAATGAATTGAGACCTTTATTAGATAAATTAGAAATTTATCCCAAAAATTCACTTCGTCAACCCGTTGTTGAGAAAATAATAAACCAGGTTGTGAATTTGCTAAATGATATAATTGATCCTCTAAATGGATTGATCACTAAAGAAGAGCGGTTAGCCAAAGATCAATTTGAAATAAAAGTTGAGTTGGCAAGAGATCTTAGACAAAGTGCAGAGGAAAGGAACAAGGCTTATCTTAATAATTTAAAGATAGATAAATATAACAAAGAGATTGTTGATATTTTTAAAAAGAGAATTAGGATTTAAACGCGTAAGCCAGAATGATGTAATTAGGTATAAACTTTGGCGGGAATTTGGTCAAGTTTCACCTTATGAACCCAACAAAGTTATCTCTTTAAAAGCTGCTTTTAACTTAGAAGAGGGAGTATTGTATGAAATTGAACATATTATCCCTAAATCTAGGATTTTTGATGATTCTTATTCAAATAAAACGCTTTGTCCAAGAGCTCTTAATTCAGGAATCAATGGCAAAAATCAAGATACTGCATATGATTTTATGAAAAGGCAGGGTGAGGATAACTTTCTGCAGTATGTTGAATTTTTAAAGATTCAACTAAATAGAAAAGATGGAATTAGTAAAAGTAAGTATAATAAGCTATTAATGTCTGGGGATAAAATTCCTGAAGATTTTATAGAACGTCAGATGCAGGAGACTAGATATATTTCTCGTGAGGTTCATAGTCTTTTGCAGAAAGTCTGTAGGAACGTTTATTCTACCACAGGAGCCGTTACTTCTAAATTGCGTAAACTTTGGGGATGGGATGAAATTTTAATGAATCTTCATATTGATGAATATAGGGCTCAAGAACAAACAGAAATTATTGAGATTAATCGCTGTGGACAAATTTCTCATAAAGAGCGAATTAAAGATTGGACCAAACGCTTAGATCACAGACATCATGCGATTGATGCTCTCTGTATAGCTTGTACAACTCAATCAATGATACAGCGAATTAATACATTGAATGCAGAGTATACTCGAAAAGAAACAGACAATAATGTAAATAAGTACAATGATAAATTAAGTTCTTTGGAGAGATATTTGATACAAAATAAACCTTTTAAAACTCATCAGGTTGAAGATGCCACTTCGAAAATCATTGTTTCTTTTAAGAAGGGAAAAAGGGTTGGTGCATTAAGCTCAAATAAGGTTAATGGGAAGATTGTAAAGACTTTAATACCAAGAGGGGAGTTACATAAATCTCATTTTTATGGCCAAATCAAACAATATGAGAAAGCCGAATTATCTCCTAGTTTCGATAGATTTGATGATATTGCAGATGAGTCAGTAAAAAAGAAACTTTTTTTGTATCTCTCGAAATTTACTGTTGATAGAGTAAAATTATCTCCTGAAGAACAATTCATTAATCAGCGTAAGATTGGGTTTAGTAAACGAGAACTAACTAAATTCCTTTCTGAAGGAGGTTTTAATAAAGTTACTCTTTATAAAAGTAAATTTGTTTTCCATTATAAGCTTGATTCTAGTTTTAAATTGGAGCATGTTGAATCAATAGTTGATAACAAAGTAAAGGAGATTATCCGTAACAGGTTAATCCTATCAAACAATAATTCAACAGATGCCTTTGGTGATCTTGATAAATCACCTATTTACTATGATGATAAGAGAAATATTCAGATAAGAGGTGTTCGTAGGGTAATCCGTTCAATAGATTTAAACCCCCTATATGACAAATCTAATATTTTTGTCTCAACAAATAATAATCACCATATATCTATTTATAAAGATAAGAATGGCGATTTAAAAGAGAATATAGTTACTTTCTGGGAAGCGTTTGAACGGAAGAAAATGGGGTTACCTGTGGTCGTAAAATCTCCATCAGATTTATGGACTCATATTATTGATTCAGATATTGAAACTAATTCTATAATTGAAAATTTACCTCAGGATGGATGGGAATATGTAACTTCAATGCAACAGAATGAAATGTTTGTTTTTGGAATATGTTTGGATGATTTGAAGAAATATATAGAAGATAGTAATTATCAATTAATAAGTAAACATCTTTATCGCGTTCAAAAGATAGCTAAGAATGATTACTGTTTTAGATTGCATACTGAAACCAAGATTGATGATAAAAATGGAGCGCTGTCAATAAAACTTGGTAATTTGATAAGAATAAGAAGCCTTTCTAGTATGTCCGGAATAAAGGTTGTTGTTAATAAACTAGGTAGAATTAGATTAGATGCAGACTATGATAAAGAAAACGTTATATTTTGGCAATCCTGTTTATTTGAGCTTAAAAAATGAGCAACTGGCTATTAAATTGCCAGAAATTGAAAAAAGCTCATTGGATACAGAGTTCAAACAATCAGCTGTAAGAACTATTCCGATTGAAGATATTGGGCTGATTCTTCTTGATCATCAGCAAATAACTATTACACACGGTGTAATGGAAAAGCTTTTGGAGAATAATTGTGCTTTGATTACTTGTGATAGCAGTAGAATGCCGGTAGGACTGATGCTTCCTCTTTGTGGAAACACTGTACAAAGTGAACGTTTTAGTGAACAAATTGATGCTTCTTTACCTCTAAAAAAGCAGTTGTGGCAGCAAACAATTCAATCTAAAATAGAAAACCAGGCTCATGTGTTACATACAAAGCGTAATGTTGTGGTTAAGAATATGCTTGTTTGGGCTAATGATGTTAAAAGTGGCGATCCGGATAATTATGAAGCTAGGGCTGCAGCTTATTATTGGGCAGGAATGTTCCCTTCCATTCCTGAGTTTACTCGTTGGCGAGAAGGAATTGCACCTAATAATTTATTGAATTATGGATATGCAATTCTTCGCGCCATTGTAGCTCGTTCATTGGTTGCAAGTGGTCTTCTTCCAACTTTTGGCATTCATCATCATAATAAATACAATGCATATTGCTTAGCAGATGATATAATGGAGCCTTATCGACCTTTTGTAGACAAATTAGTGGTTGAAATTGTAGATAAAGGTGTGGCAATTGATGAATTAACCAAAGATTTAAAGGCTCAACTGTTAGGGATTCCTGTTCTTGATGTGGTTCTTTCTGGTAAAAGAAGTCCTTTGATGGTCGCAATTGGACAAACAACAGCCTCATTGTATAAATGCTTTAGCGGTGAACTAAGGAGAATTGCATATCCTGAATTCCCATAGATTATGTTATGGAACGTTTTAGTGAATATAGAATTATGTGGATACTTGTCTTTTTCGACTTACCGACAGAAACAAAAAAGGAACGAAAAGTCTACACTGATTTT
>Ga0183099_1000203_pt1 | contig 51842 bp, 50 predicted proteins | sample Biomet1_FD_127788 | JGI IMG/M metagenome (GOLD analysis project Ga0183099, IMG submission 127788) | Microbial communities from bioreactor (seeded with anoxic lake sediment) at LBNL, California, USA - Biofuel metagenome 1 | ecosystem: Engineered > Bioreactor > Anaerobic > Unclassified ... | reverse complement strand
CTTTCACCGCAGTTCAGCATCGTCGAAATTACGATTCCTAAAATATTTTTGAATAAAACCCTGCTGGAATCCGATATCCGGGCAAAATACGGCATCAATGTCGTGGCCATCAAGCGCGGCGACGATTTGATCATTTCCCCGCTGCCGACGGAACGTCTGCAAGAGGGGGACATCGCGATTGTTGTCGGCAGCAATGATGGCATTAATGGTTTGGAGGCATTGCGGTAATGGAGATTATTGCTAGTACAGCGAATAAAAAAATCAAACTGGCGGCGAGCCTCAAGCAAAAAAAGCATCGCGATACAGAAGGCTTGTTTCTGGCAGAAGGCGTGCGGCTGATCGAGGCTGCCGCAGAAGCGCATTGGCCGGCTGTTTATGGACTGTGTACGGAGCAGGCCATGGCCCAGGAGCGGGTGCAGGCAGTGTTGCTCCAGTTGGCGAAGCAGAACTGCCCGGTGTACCAGGTTCCGAAAGCGATTTATGACAAGGTAAGCGATACGCAGGAACCGCAGGGCATTCTCTTGGTGCTCAAGAAAGCGCCCGCCTCTTTGACCGCACTGGCACCGGCGACAAAGGCTCCGTTTATCATTGTCCTGGATCAGTTGCAGGATCCCGGCAATGTCGGCACGATCATTCGCACGGCGGATGCGGCTGGCTGCAGCGGTATTATTTTGACCAAGAATTGCGCGGATGTGTATGCGGCTAAAACGGTTCGGGCGGCGATGGGATCCTTGTTTCACCTGCCGGTTGTGGCAGATGTTTCTGCACCAGAATTATTGGCCTTTCTTGATGCGCAGGGTATAGAGTTGCAGGTGACCGCCTTGGATGCTACTGCCCAAGCCTATTTTATGGCTGATTTTACGCGGCCGACGGCCATCGCTTTTGGCAATGAAGGCAACGGCATTTCGCCGGAACTGTTAGCTGCCGCTTCGCAGTGCATTTTTATCCCGATGGCAGGGCAGGCGGAATCCCTCAATGTCGCTACAGCGGCAGCTGTGGTCATTTATGAAGGGCTGCGCCAGAGGAGTGCCCGATAGCGCTGCGGGATTTGTCTTTCAAACGCATTTGTGCTATACTGTTTTTCATAGTATCATATAAAAACAAGCAATGATGAAGAGAGTAGATCATGTTCGCCTTGTACAGGAAGATATTCGTCGCGACTGAGAACGATATCGGGGCCATTGATTGAAGTTCACTTCGGAGCTTTTTCGGTGAAGTTTTTAGCTGAAACGTTGGCGGCGTTAACGCATTGGAGTATCAATTAGGGTGGTACCGCGAAATATGACTTTCGCCCCTTACACGGGGAGCGGGAGTCTTTTTATTTTTCTCATGTATTCTGAATAATTTAGGAGGCACGTATGGAACAGCAATTAAAAGAGTTAAAACAAGAAGCTGCGGCATTGATTGAGTCCGCAAAAAGCATTACAGAATTAAGTGATACCAAGGTCAAGTATCTTGGCAAGAAAGGCGTCCTGACCGGGATTTTGCGCGGTATGGGCAAGCTGAGTCCCGAAGAGCGCCCGCGCGTCGGCCAATTGGTCAATGAGGCCCGTGAGGAGCTCGAAGCCCTTTTGGAAGCTCGTACCGCAGCCCTCAAAGAAGCAGAATTGATGCAGCGTTTGGCTACAGAAAAAATCGACGTGACACTGCCGGGGCGTCAGCAGCCTTTAGGGCATTTGCATCCGTTGACGTTGACCCTGAACCGCATCAAGGAGATATTCCTGCGCATGGGATTTTCTGTGGCAGAAGGCCCGCAGATTGAAAAGGATTATTTTAACTTTGAGGCCTTGAATTTGCCGAAGGATCATCCGGCCCGCGATATGCAGGATTCGTTCTACATCACAGAAGATATCCTGATGCGGACACAGACTTCGCCAGTACAGGCACGGACGATGCAGGCACACGAGCCAAACAGCCCAATCCGCATCATTGCTCCAGGCCGCGTTTATCGCCGCGATGATTACGATGCGACGCATTCGCCGATGTTCACGCAGGTAGAGGGTCTTGTCATTGACAAAAATATCAGTCTGGCTGATTTAAAGGGAACGCTGGAGCTGTTTTTGCACCAAATTTTCAATAAAGACGTTGGTGTGCGCTTTCGTCCGAGCTTTTTTCCCTTTACAGAACCGAGTGCCGAAGTTGACATATCCTGCGTAATGTGCCATGGCAAAGGCTGCCGCGTCTGCAAGGGGACGGGCTGGCTGGAAATCTTAGGTGCTGGCATGGTTCATCCACATGTTCTGGAAATGAGCGGCTACGATCCGAAAGAAGTCAGCGGCTTTGCCTTTGGTCTGGGTGTTGAACGCATTGCGATGCTCGCTTATGGCGTTGATGACTTGCGCCTGTTTTATGATAATGATATGCGCTTTTTACGGCAGTTCTAATATAGGGGTCACGGAAGGAGATAAATTATGCAAGTATCAATAAAATGGTTGAAAGATTATATAGATTTTACCGAAACACCAGCTGCTTTGGCTGACAAACTGACGATGGCGGGGATTCCCGTAGAAAACGTCGTAAATCCGGGAGCAGGACTGGAAAAAGTCATCACCGGCCGAATCGAAAAGCTGGAAAAGCATGCCGATTCAGACCATCTGCAAATCTGTACGATGAATGTCGGCGCAGCTGAACCGATCATTATTGTCACCGGGGCACAGAATGTAGCGGCCGGCCAGGTTGTGCCGGTCGCAATGATTGGCGCCCATCTGCCAAACGGCTTGAAGATTTCCAAAGGGAAGCTGCGCGGCGTAATGTCTTATGGCATGCTGTGCTCGGCACAGGAACTCAAAATGGATCTTGAAAAATTACCGGACAATCAAAAAACGGGGATTTTTATTTTACCGGCGGATACAGCCATAGGAATGCCGATCGCGAATGTTTTGGGCTTAAATGATATCGTGCTGGAGTTTGAGCTCACCGCTAATCGCGGCGACTGTTTCAGTGTCTGGGGTTTAGTGCGGGAAATTGCGGTTCTTACAGGGAACAAGCCGAAATGGACGGATATTACTGTAAAGGAAGATGATGCGGCAAAAACGGCAGACCTCATCGCCGTGGACATTGAAGCAAAGGATCTGTGTTCGCGCTTTTCCGCGAGAATGCTGAAAAACGTCAAGATCGGTCCATCACCGGAATGGATGCAGCAGCGTCTCGATGGTGCTGGAATTCGCCCGATCAACAATGTAGTCGATGTGACGAATTTTGTTATGATCGAACTTGGCCAGCCGATGCATGCCTATGATTACGATCAAATTGACGGTCATAAACTCACAGCCCGCCGGGCGATTCCCGGTGAAGAGCTGCATACGCTGGATGATTCTTCCCGCAAGGCAAAAGACGAAATGCTGGTTATCGCTGATGCTGTGAAGGCCGCTGGTCTGGCTGGCGTCATGGGGTGTTTGGAAACCGAGTTACCGAAGCTACCCGGACGGTTGTCCTGGAAGCGGCAAGCTTCCATGGGCCGAGTGTCCGCCGCACGGCCAGAGCTTGTGGACTGCACTCGGAGGCCTCCGGGCGCTTTGAACGCGGCATCGATGCGACAAAGACCGAACGCGCCTTGAACCGGGCTGCCCAGCTGCTTCAAGAAATGGGAGCTTGCACGGTCTGTCCGGGGATTGTCGATGTTTATCCAGCACCGAAACAGCCGGTAAAAGTTTCTTTTACGGCCGAACAGATCAATCGCCGTTTGGGCACGGAGATTCCGCAGGCACAGATGATCGACATTTTGACGAAATTGGAATTTGTGATTGAAGGCGCAACGGCAGACGAGGTCGTTGTTACCGTCCCTACCTGGCGTTATGATGTCAATTATATGGAAGATATTTCGGAAGAAATCGCCCGGATTTACGGCTTTGACAATATCCCCTCGACAACGCCGGCTGGCAGCGTCATGCAGGGCGGGCAGAGCGACAAGCAGAACTTCATCGACCGCATAAATGCTGTGTTGAGCGGCCTGGGCTTAAATGAAACGGTATCCTTTAGCTTTACCCATCCTTCGATGTTTGATAAGCTCAATATTCCACAAGACAGCGAACTTCGCCAAGCGGTTCCCATCATGAATCCGCTTACGGATGAATATCCGCTGGTCAGGACCACCCTGTTGAGCAGTGTATTTGAAAACGTTGTGCGTAATTTATCGCGGAAAAATGATGATCTGAAAATCTTTGAAGTGGCCCCCGTCTTCAGGCCAAAGGCCTTACCGGTTACCGAACAACCGATTGAAACCTTGAAGCTGGCCGGGGCGCTTTTGGGCCGCCGCGATGTCATCGGCTGGAATCAGGATAATGCCGCCGTTGATTTCTATGATGCCAAAGGCATTGTCGAAGAACTGCTGGCTGAACTCAGCATCGGAAAATATACGGTAGAAGCCGGCGAACATTATGCGATGCATCCGGGGAAAACCGCCTGCTTCAAAAAGGGCCGCGATGTGATTGCAACGGTCGGCGAAGTGCATCCGGCTGTTTTAGCTGCATTTTCCATCACGAAGAAAATGTACATCTTTGAAATGGACGTTGCAACGCTGATGAAATACACCGCCGGCAATTTCAAATATCAGTCCCTGCCCAAATATCCGGCGATCAGTCGCGATTTGGCAATGCTGGTCGATGAAACGGTCAATGCGTCCGCCATCGAGAAAATCATCGTGCAAAATGGCGGTAAGTTCCTCAAGGATGTGCGTTTGTTTGATGTCTATCAGGGCGAACAGATCGAAAAAGGACAAAAGAGTCTGGCTTTTTCGTTGCAGTTCCAATCCGGCGATAAGACATTGACGGACGAGGAAGTTGAAGTTCCCTTTAAGGCGATTTTAGAAAAGATAGAAACGACATTTGCCGCGAAACTCAGAAGCTGATTTTTATAAACTTTAAAAATGAAGCCGGCCCGCCTGTCGTGTGAAAATCGGTGAGGGCTGACCGGTTTCTTATTTTTGAAGTTAGCAGGAATTTACCTAAGGTAAGACGAACATTTTATCTAATACAACACTGAAATATACAGGTGAGGCTGATGGATAAAAATAAAGTGACGGTAGAGATTTTTGGCGATACATATGCATTAAAAGGCGACATGGATGCTGCACGCGTGAAGTGCTTGGCGCAAATGGTCGACGAACAGATGCGCCAGCTCGCTAAAGGCAGTCAGCATTTGCCACCGACGAGGCTGGCTGTATTGGCGGCGATGAATACTTGCGATGCGTATTTGAAATTGCAAAAGGATTACCAGGAATTATTGGAGATTTTGAAAGATAACTGATGGCAAAAAGCATCCGCAGGGGTGCTTTTTGTTTGTTTGGCAAAAGTTTGTTATAATGAAAAGATATGTATTTATGATGGTAGCGTCGGCATGGAACCCTTTTGCCTTGTTGCGGCTATGACGGCCAGTTAGCGGCAGCTTTCTAATTTTATTTGCGCGTGTTATAATCGACATATATTATAGGGGATTTCTGGCCTGCCCTGCCGCAGGAGTGCAGGTGGGCAGTTTAAATTGTAGGGTATTTGGGGAAGGAATGAGTTTTTTGGTTGAATTATTAGCGCCGGTTGGTAGCCGGGAAGCATTGACGGCTGCAGTGGAAGGCGGAGCCAATGCTGTGTATTTTGCGGGGCCGATGTTTGGAGCCAGGGCCTATGCGAATAATTTTGATGACGCAGCTCTGAAAGAGGCCATCGAGTTCGCCCATATGCGAAATGTACTGGTCAACGTAACGGTAAATACGATTGTTGACAATCGTGAAATGGCTGCATTAGCCGAATATCTGCGGTTTTTATACAAAGCCGGAGCCGATGCGATTTTGGTACAGGATCTTGGTGTCGTCAAACTGGCGCAGGAGATCGTACCGGATTTGCCGCTGCATGCCAGCACACAGATGACCGTGCACAATCTCGAAGGCGTATTGGCTTTGGAGAAACTTGGCTTTAGCCGCGTTGTCTTGTCACGGGAAGTGTCTTTAAAGGATATTAAACATATTTGTGCGAACAGCCATGTGGAAATAGAAATATTCGTACATGGTGCTTTGTGCGTCTGTTATTCCGGGCAGTGTCTGATGAGCAGCATGATCGGGGGACGCAGCGGCAATCGCGGCCGCTGTGCGCAGCCTTGCCGGTTGCCTTATACTCTGGTGGATAAAGATGACAATGATGTGTTGCAAAATGCCGATGCCGGACAGTATCTGCTGAGCCCGCGCGATCTCAATACGATTGAGATTTTGCCCGAACTCATCGCTGCCGGGGTGGCCTCTTTGAAAATCGAAGGGCGCATGAAGCGGCCGGAATATGTGGCTACCGTGGTCGATACCTATCGCCGGGCCATTGATTCCTGCCTGCTTGGCGACGCGTCATATACCATTGCTGCAGCGGATCAGAAAAATCTGGCACAGATCTTTAACCGCGATTTTACAACGGCTTATCTCAAAAATCGTCCGGGCCGCTTTATGATGAGCGACCGCCGACCCAATAACCGCGGGGTTCTGGCTGGAAGAGTCGTCCGTTATGATATGGCCAGCCAAAAGGTTACGGTCAAGTTGTCGGAAGAACTGCGGCTGAACGATATTGTAGACTTCTGGGTAAAAGTTGGCGGCCGCGTCAGTGCGACGATCAGCGAGATGTGGGTCCACGGCAGCCCTGTCGTGGAAGCTGCTGCTAATGAGGAAGTAAGTTTTGCCATTGCCTCGCCGGTGCGGGATCACGACCGTGTCTTCAAGGTCTTTGATGCCCAGATGATGGAACGGGCCAGAACCTTATTCAACAGCGGTGCTCCGGTAAGGCGCATTCCTTTAGCTGTAAAGGTAACCGCCCAGATCGGCCGCCCTCTTCAGATCGAAGTGCAAGACGGTGACGGCTTCAGCGGCTGGGCTGAAACAAATTTTATTGCTGAAAAAGCTTTAAAGCGCCCCCTGACCGAAGAAAGCCTCAAAAAGCAGATCGATCGTTTGGGAACAAGTGTATTTGAACTGCAAAGCCTTGTCTGTGACATTAAAGGCGATGTGATGGTCCCGGTCAGCGAGATCAATGAAGCGCGGCGGCAAGCTGTAGAAATGGCCGGCCGTGAACGTCTGGCAAAATTTGCCCGCAACCCTTTGGCCGTTAAAGAGAATATACGAGGAAAATATTTTTCTCATAAAAATAAACCTGCGAACCAAAAAGCGGAATTGGCCGTCAGTGTGGATACCGTGGCCAAAGTGCAGACAGCGCTGGAAAATGGCGCTGATTGGATCATCTTCGGTGGTGAGTCCTATCAGCATGCGGCCATTTTGCCGGAAATGTATCAGGAAGCGCAGGCCCTTGTCCGAAAATACGGCAGGAAGATAAGCTTCAATACGCCGCGCATCTTGCGGCAAAGCCAGCTGGCGGCATTTAAAAAATTATTAGGCAAAATTTAAAAATTTTGCCCCGGATGAAATTCATGTGCATAATATTGCTGTGATTTCTTTGGTCAAAGAATATTGCACGGTGCCCCTGCGGGCAGATTTTTCGCTGAATGTCTATAATAATCCAGCGATTGAATTTCTGCAGGCCTTGGGCGTCAGCGGCGTAACGCTTTCGCCGGAACTCAATATGGCCCAGGTTGAAAACATCGCGCAGCATGCAGTTTTGCCGCTCGAATGCATCGTTCACGGGAATTTGGAACTGATGGTCTCGGAATACTGCGCGATGGGCAGCTTTTTAGGCGGCATTGATAAAGGTCCTTGCAGCCAGCCCTGTACCAAAAAAAGTTATTGGCTCAAAGACCGCAAAAATGAAAAGTTCCCGCTGGTAACGGATCAGTTCTGCCATATGCATCTTTTAAATGGCAAAGAGCTCAGCATGCTGCCGCATGTCATGAAATTCGGCCCGATGGGGGTAGGACGCGTGCGCATTGAGGGCAAGTACATGGATGCAAATCATCTGGCAAAAATAACAAAACTTTATCAGGAACTGCTGTCTTTTGGCGAAGATCATCCGCTGATGCGAAACGATCAGATGGAAAAAACCGAAGGCGGACAAATCACCCGCGGGCATTATTTCCGCGGGGTATTATAAGGGTGGAATTATGGATTCAGCAGTATTGCGAACATTAGAATACAATAAATTTATCGAGCGGCTCGCCGACAAGGCGAGTTCCTCTTTAGGAAAAGAGCGTGTACATAATTTGCTGCCGAGCAGTGAATTGGATGAGGTTCGGGCCGCGCTGCAGGAGACGGCGGAGGCTTTCGCTGTGCTGCAGACGAGCACCCCGCCGTTTGGCGGAATCCGGGATATCCGGGAGTTTTTGCACAAGGCAAAAATGGGCGCGGTCTTGGCGGATTATGAATTCGTCGACATCATGAGCACTCTTTATGCTATGCGCAATATAAAACGCTTTTTTAAAGAGCTGGAAACAGACACCATGGTTTCCAGCCTAAAAGAATGGGCTAAATCACTGGAAATTCTAGGGCAATTAGAAAATAACCTCCACAATGTAATTGATGAGCATGGGCAGATGCGCGATGATGCCAGCGTTGAACTCAAGCGGATTCGCCGCGAAATCAAAACGTCCCATGGACGCATTAAGGATCGCCTGAACAGCGTGCTGCATGCCACGGAATACCAAAAATATTTTCAAGATGCCATCATCACAATGCGTAGCGACCGCTATGTCGTGCCGATCAAACAGGAATACCGTCAGTTTTTTCCGGGGATTGTCCATGATCAATCCGCCAGCGGCTCAACACTTTTTATTGAACCGATGGCGATTGTCGATTTAAACAATGACGTAAAACAGCTTATTGTGGCGGAGAAAAGGGAACGCGAGCGGATTCTAAAGGCATTGTCCTTACAGCTTGCGAAAAATGCGGCAATTCTTACCGAAAATTGCTGCATTTTAGCGCAATTTGATTTCACCTTTGCCAAGGCGAAACTGGCACAGGACATGCAGGCCGTACAGCCGATCCTGAATAATGAGGGCTATACAAATTTGCAACAGGCCCGTCATCCCCTGATTGATCCGGATAAAGTCGTGCCGATCGATATCACTTTGGGGCGCGAATTCCATACGCTGCTCATCACCGGCCCGAATACGGGCGGCAAGACCGTCAGCATGAAGACTTTGGGGCTGCATGTGCTTTTGGCGCAATCCGGCTGCTTTATTCCGGCACTGTCGGGTTCGGAGATCGCGGTATATCGCAGGGTATTTGCCGATATCGGCGACGAACAGAGCATCGAACAAAGCCTCAGTACTTTTTCGGCCCATATGACCCATTTGGTCAAAATTTTAGCCGAAGTCGAATATGAGGATCTGCTGCTATTGGATGAACTTGGTGCTGGTACGGACCCGGAAGAAGGGGCCGCACTGGCCATGGCGATTTTAGAACAGCTGATGAGCATCGGCGCCAAAGTTGTGGCTACGACGCATTACAGTGAACTCAAGACGTTTGCTTATTCGCATGACGGCATTGAAAATGCCAGCGTCGAATTCGATATAAACACCCTGCGCCCGACCTACCGCCTGCTCATTGGCATACCGGGCGCCAGCAACGCCTTTGCCATCAGCCAGCGCCTCGGCCTGGCGGAGTCAGTGATCATTCGGGCAAAACAGCTGATTAAGGCGGATCATGCCCAGTTTGAAAATGTCCTGAATACATTGGAAGCGGAAAAGCTCATGTATGAGCAGAGAAATGCCGACATTTCCGAACGGCAAATGAAAGTCAGACAGCTCGAGCTGAAGATCATCGAAATGAAAGACGATCTGGCAAAACGTAAGGATCATGTGATCCGCAAGGCCAAGGAAGACAGTGCAGCGCTTGTCCGCAAGACGCGGCGGGAATCGGAACAGATCATCAAGAGCCTGAAAGAGCAGTTCAATGATCAGGGCATACAAAAACGACAGGAAGCGATAGACGCGGCGCGCAGTCGCATAAAGGAAGGCATTAACCGGACGAGCACGGCCGCGCTGCAGCAAAAAGCCTATACAAAGCCTGTCGAGCTCGCGGGGCTGGTTTCCGGTGATGTCGTTTATGTGACCCCCCTCGATCAAAAAGGCTCCGTCATTTCCATCCGTGGAAAAAGCATTGCTGTACAGCTTGGCAGCATGAAAATGAATGTGAAATCCAGCAATTGCATGTTTGTTGAGCATGCAGCCAAAGAAAAGTCGGCAATAAAGCAGGCAAAAGCTGGCGGCTTTATCCATAAGGTCAGTGCGGCGCAGCGGGAAATTGATATTCGCGGCATGCTGGTAGATGAAGCGGAAGCTGTCGTCGGAAAATATTTGGATGATGCCGTTTTAGCGGGAATGTCGCAGGTTCTGATTATTCACGGAAAGGGAACCGGGGCACTGCGCAAGGGGATTCAGGAGTATCTCAAGACGCACATGAACGTTCTCAGCCTGGCAATGGGCGACATGAACGAGGGCGGGTCAGGCGTTACGGTTGTCGAACTAAAATAGACATGCGAAACACTCGTGTTTTGTGATACAATGAAAAACATATGATTTAATAAGGAGGATCCTCATGGAAAAACGCAGTAATAATAATCAGCGGAGAAATGTCCCAAAGAAAAGCGGCGGATTAAAAAAGACAGTCCTTTGCATTGTGACAATTTTTGTTGTTATGCTTACCGGGATTGGCTGTGGCTTTCTGACAGCCAGTATAAATACAAAACCGAATTTGGCGGATGATATACGTCCGCCTGCATCCTCGCAGATTTATGATACGAATGGCAATTTAATTGCCAATGTACACGCTACAGAAAATCGTGTATTGGTAAAAATCAATAAGATTCCTAAGGATTTGCAAAATGCCTTTGTGGCGGTCGAAGATGCCCGCTTTTACGACCATTACGGCGTCGATCCGCGCGGTATTTTGCGTGCGGTATGGGCCAACTTCACGGACGGAAGCGTATCGGAAGGTGGCAGTACCATTACGCAGCAGCTGGCTAAGAATGCCTATTTGACACAGGAAAGAACCTTAAAGCGCAAGGTGCAGGAAATGTTCCTGGCCCTGCAGCTTGAACGGCAGTATACGAAACAAGAAATCCTGGAACTCTATCTCAACCAAATTTATTTTGGCCAGGGAGCTTATGGCGTTCAGGCGGCCGCGCAGACGTATTTCGGCAAAAATGTCGAAGATCTGAACTTGTCGGAATGTGCCATGTTGGCCGGGATTCCAAAGAGCCCGAATTATTATTCGCCTTTGAATAATTTAGCCGCAGCAACCGAAAGAAAAGATACTGTTCTCGACCAAATGGAAAAGTATGGCTATATAAATGCTTCTAAGGCAAATCAGACGAAAAAAGAGGCCCTGCAGCTGGTGAAGAAAAAACAAAAAAGCGATACTACACCGGCCGCTTATTTTATTGATTACGTGACGCAGAAATTAATCGACAAATACGGTGCCGATGCTGTATATAAAGACGGCTTAAAGATCTATACCACGCTGGATATGGATATGCAGCATGCGGCCGAAGCGGCAATGCAGCAACTGCCAACCTATCATACGGATGGAAATGGACTGCAGCAGCCGCAGGGGGCCTTGGTTGCCATCGAACCGCAGACTGGACATATCAAGGCGATGGTTGGCGGACGAGGCACAGATCAGTTCAACCGGGCGACCATGGCGGAACGCCAGCCGGGATCGGCTTTTAAACCGTTTGTCTTTGTTGCCGGGTTGGAGATAAAATGACGCCATCGACCATCATCGACGACAGCCCGATCACGATCGGCGATTGGAGTCCCCAGAACTACGAACGTTCCTTCAGCGGGAAGGTCAACCTGCGCACCGTGGCTGAACAATCCATGAATGTGCCGACGGTAAAGATCGCCCAAAAAGTCGGCATCGACAGAGCAATCTATTATGCACAGGAAATGGGGATTTCCACTTTGGTTTTGGACGGGCCGCAAAACGATAAAAACCTGGCCACTGCTTTGGGCGGACTCACCAAAGGGGTCACCCGCTCGAACCGGCGAGCGCTTACGGAACTTTTGCCAACCGGGGCATCCATACGCCGCCGGTTGCCATCATAAAAATTCTTGATCGCAACGGTAAAATCATCGAGCAGTCGGAACGCAAAGAGCGCAGCGTTGTCAGCGAAAAATCAGCGTATCTCTTAACGGACATGTTAAAAGGGGTTATTGCGAGAGGCACTGGCACGCGGGCCAATATTGGCCGTCCTGCCGCAGGCAAGACCGGCACGACCAGTGATTACAAAGATGCCTGGTTCGTCGGCTATACACCAGATCTCGTTGCCGCCGTCTGGATCGGTAATGACGACAATACCGTTATGAATGGCATGACCGGCGGACGCGAACCAGCTTCGGTCTGGAAGGCCTTTATGCAAAAAGCGCTGTCTGGCATAAAAGCCAGGGACTTTGTCCGACCTGACGGCATAATCGTGGATGATTCCGTAATGGAACTCGAATCATCGGATAAAGCCAAAGATGCAAAAACAGATAAAGACAGTAAGTTGACGGATAAGGATAAAGCCGCCAATAAAGCGAAAACGGATAATACAAAGCCGGGCAAACCGCAAAATGGCGCTGATGCCGCAAAAGAGGGAGCAAATCAACCCGTAGCGCCGGCACCGACAGCACCGGAAATTGGCGGAACGGCCGGCAAAGGCAAAAACTGATCGATAGAGGACAAATAATTTTCACTGGTTAACCTATGGGGAGGATTCTGAAATGAACGTATATGACGAATTGAAAGACCGTGGCTTTATAGCCCAGGCAACACATGAAGAGGAAATTCGCGATCTGCTGGAAAAGGAAAAAGTGACCTTCTATATCGGTTTCGATCCGACGGCAGACAGTTTACACGTCGGCCACTTCATGGGCATGATGGCGATGGCTCACTTGCAAAAAGCCGGCCATCGTCCGGTCTGCCTGATTGGCGGCGGCACTGGCACCGTCGGCGATCCTTCGGGAAAAACCGATATGCGCAAAATGCTGACCGATGAATTGATTGAACACAATTGCAACTGCTTTAAGCAGCAGATGGAACGCTTTATCGACTTCAGCGATGGCAAGGCACTGATGATCAACAATGCCGAATGGTTGAAAAAGCTGAATTATATCGAACTGCTACGCGATGTCGGCCCGCATTTTTCCGTAAACCGCATGCTGACGGCAGAATGCTATAAACAGCGTCTGGAACGCGGCCTGACATTTCTTGAGTTCAATTATATGATCATGCAAGCATACGATTTTATGGAACTCAATGAACGCTATGGCTGTAAACTGGAAATGGGCGGCGATGACCAGTGGTCGAATATCATTGCCGGGGTGGAACTCATCCGGAGAAAACAGAGCAAAGCGGCGTTCGGTCTGACCTTTACGCTTCTGACCACCAGCGAAGGCAAAAAAATGGGCAAGACGGAAAAAGGCGCTCTTTGGCTCGATCCGGAAAAAACTTCGCCATATGATTTTTACCAGTACTGGCGTAACGTGGCCGATGCCGATGTCGAAAGGTGCCTGGCGCTCCTGACGTTCCTGCCGATGGCAGAAGTCAGACGTCTGGGGGCATTAAAGGATCAGGCCATCAATGAAGCGAAAAAGGTTCTTGCCTATGAAGTTACGACCCTCGTGCATGGCGCTGCCGAAGCCGAAAAAGCGCAGCAGGCAGCCGAAGCTGTATTTGGCGGCACGGGCAATTTGGAAAACGTGCCAACCATAACGATCACCGCCGCTGATTTTGGCACAAAGCTCATTGATATTTTAACGCGGGAGCAGGTCGTCGCTTCCAAAGGCGAAGGCCGCCGGCTCATTCAGCAAAATGGGATCTCCCTGAACGATGAAAAAATAACCGATGCCGACCGACTGCTGCAGCCGGAAGACCTTACAGCGGACGGCGCACTGCTTAAAAAGGGCAAAAAGAAATACTATCGTCTGATCCAAGCATGAATTTTGCGAAAACAGCATAAATATGATAATATATAAGTTAGTTTTTAAAAAGGAGCGAAAAATTTAATGTCAGGACATTCAAAATGGGCAAATATCAAACGAAAAAAAGGCGCAAATGATGCCATCCGTGGCAAGGTCACGACAAAAATCGGCCGTGAAATAACCGTTGCCGTAAGAATGGGCGGAAGCGATCTGACCGGCAATATGCGTTTAAAACTGGCTTTGTCAAAAGCAAAGGCCAATAATATTCCGAAAGACAACATCCAAAGGGCCATTCAAAAGGGTATGGGGGCTGCGGATGGATCCAATTATGAAGAATTGGTATATGAAGGTTACGGACCGGCAGGTTCGGCTGTCATGCTTGATATTATGACCGACAACCGCAACCGCACGGCGGCCGATATCCGCCATCTGTTTTCGAAAAACGGCGGCAATCTCGGTGAAACTGGCTGTGTTGGCTGGATGTTTAAGCAAAAAGCTGTCTTCATCGTCGATAAAGAAACGTATGCCGATGAAGAAGCGCTGATGATGCTGGTCCTGGAAGCCGGTGCTGATGATTTTATCGCCGAAGATGATTCTTTTGAAATCACTGCGGATCCAAAGGATTTTGATACAATCGCCAAGGTTTTGGAAGACAACAACATTGAAACGGTGGAAGCCGAAGTCACGATGGTTCCGGATACAACCGTGAAACTTGCTGGCAAAGATGCTGAGAAGGTACTGAATCTCATAGAAGCTTTGGAAGAACATGATGATGTACAGAATGTTTATGCAAATTATGATATTGATGAAGAAGCATAAAAGCAAGTGAAGTTTAAATAAGAAACCAGGCGTCCCTCACTTTGTTCAGGCAGTTTGAATTGAAGTGGGGGATTGCTTTTAGTTTGGAGAATAGAAACGATGCTAGCACTGGGAATAGATCCGGGGACGGCGATTTGCGGCTATGGGCTTGTTGACATGCAGGGGAGCCGATTGAAAGCGGTCGCCTATGGCGCGGTACTGACCAGCCCCAAAAGCAAGCCGGAAGACCGGCTGTTAAAGATTTATAATGAATTGGACGATCTAATCAAAGAATACAAGCCCGATGTCATGGGCGTGGAACAACTGTTCTTTAACCGTAACGTGACCACGGCCATTCCTGTAGGGCAGGCCCGCGGTGTCATTTTACTGACGGCAGCCAAAAACAATCTTGAACTCGTGGAACGCACACCTTTGCAGGTGAAGCAGTCTGTTGTCGGTTACGGCAAGGCAACAAAAGAACAGGTGATTTATATGGTGCAAAAGCTCTTGCATTTGCCGGCGGCGCCGCATCCCGATGATGTGGCGGATGCTCTGGCCGTGGCAATTTGTACGACGCATTGCATGAACAGCATTGCGTGGCGTAATAAGCTGTAAATTTTAGAGAAGCATGGAATGGAGGCAGCCTATGATCGGCTATTTGCACGGAAAAATCACATATTTATTGGTGGATTATTGCCTGCTCGATGTGCAGGGGGTCGGCTACCGGGTATTCATCGCGAATTCAACCCGGGCAAAGTTAAAGCTCCAGCAGGAAGCGACCTTGTTTACGTACCTGAATGTGCGCGACGATGCTATGCTGTTATACGGATTTTATTCCCAGGAGGAATATGATTTATTTCATAAACTGATTTCGGTTGCCGGCATTGGCCCGAAGGTGGCACTCGGCATCTTATCGGCAATTACGGTTGATAATTTATGCCGGGCCATCCAGCAAAAGCAAATTGGCATATTGACAAAGCTGCCGGGCATCGGCAAAAAATCCGCCGAACGCCTTATCCTGGAATTGAAGGATAAGGTGCAAAGCGTTGCTGACGTGGAAGATTTCCTCGTGGTACAAGGCGAAGCAGAGGTTGGCGACGATATGATTTCCGAGGCCTTACAGGCGCTAATGGCACTCGGTTATACACAGGCGGAAATCATGCCGATACTCAAAAAATCGGTCAAATGTGAATCTGTTGAGGCGATTATTAAATTTGCCCTGAAGGAATTTGCGGGAAAGAGGTAGCTTATGGATGAAGTAGAAAATCGCATTGTCGTCGGAGACGAGCAGGAAGTCGATCAGTGGCAATACAGCCTCCGGCCTCGCAAATTCAATGAATACATCGGGCAGGATAAGGTCAAGGACAATCTGTCGATTTTTGTCCGGGCGGCACTGTCACGGGGCGAGGCACTCGATCATGTCCTTTTATACGGGCCTCCAGGACTCGGTAAGACCACCTTGGCGGCAATTATCGCCAACGAACTCGGCGTGAATTTTCGCGTGACCTCAGGCCCAGCGATTGAACGTTCCGGCGATCTGGCGGCTCTTTTGACGAATTTAGGGGAACGTGATGTGTTGTTTATTGACGAAATCCATCGCTTGTCGCGCAACGTCGAAGAAATTTTGTATTCGGCAATGGAAGACTTTGCTTTGGACATCATTATCGGCAAAGGGCCGAGCGCGCGTTCCATCCGGCTTGATCTCGCACCTTTCACGCTGATTGGAGCGACGACAAAAGCCGGAGCCTTGGCACCGCCGCTGCGGGATCGCTTTGGCGTCATTTCCCGGCTGGAATATTATGAACCGGATGCCTTGATTTTCATCATCAAGCGGGCAGCGGAAATTTTGGAAATAGCGATAGAAGACCGCGGTGCTCTGGAAATAGCGCGCCGTTCCCGCGGCACGCCGCGCATAGCGAATCGCCTGCTCAAGCGGGTTCGTGATGTTGCTCAAATCAACGGAGCCGGGATCATCACCGACAGCATTGCCGATCAGGCCTTGGCCATGCTTGAAGTCGATAAAATGGGTCTCGATCATACGGATCGAAGAATGCTTGAGACGATGATCTTGAAATTTGCTGGCGGGCCAGTGGGACTGGAAACTTTAGCCGCCGCGATCAGTGAGGAAACAGATACCATTGAGGACGTCTATGAACCTTACCTGCTGCAGCTCGGTTTTATCAACCGCACGCCGCGGGGCAGGGTGGTCACGAAAGCCGGTTATGAGCATATGGGTGTGCCCTATGTGGAAGATTAATTTGTGAGGCAAAAAAATGAAGATATTATTGCATATGTGCTGCGGGCCTTGTGCTTGCTACCCCGTAAAGCGTTTGCGGGAGCTCGGATTTGAGCCGGTAGGCTATTTTTTTAATCCGAATATACATCCTTATAAAGAGTTCATGCATCGGCTCGAAACAGCCAAGGAGTACGCTGAAAAAGTCAATATGGAGCTTATTGTGGACGATAACTATCAGTTACGGGAGTTTTTAGCAAAAGCTCTCGCAGCGGAAGCGGCTGCGGAAAACGGCCGCTGCCGGATGTGCTACAGCTGGCGGCTGGATCAGGCGGCAAAGTTTGCCAAAGCCAACGGCTTTGATGCCTTTACCGCATCGCTGTTCGTGAGTCCGTATCAGCAGCATGATGTCATGAAAGAAACGGCGACGGCAATTGCCGCGCGTGAAAGCATTGATTTTTTCTACGAGGATTTCCGGCCGGGTTGGCAGGAAGGTGTAGATATCAGCCTGGATTTAGAGCTGTACCGTCAGCCTTATTGCGGCTGCATATTCAGCGAAGAAGAGCGCTACAGCAAAGCCTGGCGCAAAAAGCACAAACAGGAACGCAAAACGAAACAGCAACAGACCGCACCAACCTAAGGCTGGCATAAATGAGGCGAAGGAGGCTATTTCGTTGAAAGCAGCAAAGCACATTCTTGTTTTAGTCCTTTTACTTATGGGCATGCTCGCTTCGGTTGAAGCCGCCGGCAGCAATGGAAACGAACCAAATCTGCGCATCGGACTGGAAGAAAAGCAGCCAACGGTAACGCTGTCCTCGGAGCAGCCACTTGTTGTGCGCAATGCAGCGGATCAAGCGATCATCAAAAAATATCCGGCTGGATCCCAGGTTGTTTTTATCTGGAAAAACAGCCAGTTATACATCGACACCCTGCCTGTTAAATCCCTGCAGCTGACAATTGAAACGGCAGCGAATGAGAAAAAAGACGCCGTCATCAGCGTTAACGGCAAAGCTTACCGCGGCACCATTGCGGTAAAAGCCGGCACCGGCGGTCTGGTTGTTATCAATTGTATTTCGCTGGAGGATTATCTTTATGGCGTTATACCAGAAGAAATGCCCGATAGTTGGCCGACGGAAAGCTTAAAGGCCCAAGCGATCGCGGCGCGAACCTTTGCTTTGTACAGTGTAGGAAAACATGCAGCAGAAGGATTTGATCTCTGCGCTGCGACCCATTGCCAGGTATACGGCGGCAGAAATGCGGAAAAGGCAAATTCTTCGGCTGCGGTCGATGCAACGCGCGGTCAAGTTCTCTTATACAAGGGAAAATTGATTTATGCGCCATTTCATACAACTTCCGGTGGGATGACCGAAAACAGTGAAGACGTTTGGGGCAGTTATCTGCCATATTTGCGCGCGGTAAAGGATAGCGATGAAACTGCACCATACCATCAGTGGCATTTGCAATTTACACCAGCAGAGCTGCAGACAAAATTGCAGGCGGCCGGCTATGTGATCGGAAACCTGCAATCCATAACACTCTCACCGCTGCAAGAAAGTGGCAGCCATACAGCTGACCGTTCACCTGCCGGTCGGGTTAAAACTATGCGCTTTACAGGAGACCGGGGAACAGTACTTATTCCCGGCAACAAAGTGCGCAATCTGCTAGGGCTGAAAAGCACGTACTTCGATATGCACATGCTGGTGTCACCGACGAAGAAGATCGATGTTTCCTTTGGTGTCAATTCTACGGCAAAGGAAATTGGCATTCAGTTGCCTCCTTATAAGGAAGCCGGGCTTTATACCGATGCAGCCGATATTCGCCGCGTCACGGGTCGTCCAGGTGAATTCATCTCGGTGGAAGGCCGCGGCTGGGGACATGGTTTGGGTCTGTCACAGTGGGGCGCTAAAGCTATGGCCAAGACGAGCGATTATGCAGCCATTTTGCATCATTATTATACGAATATAGAAATCAAGAAGATATATTAGGGAGTTAGATTATTATGTTATTATCGGAATTCGACTACCATCTGCCGGAAGAACTGATTGCTCAGACACCATGCGAACCGCGCAATCATTCGCGGCTGATGGTGCTGGATCGGGAAAAAAATACCATCGACCATCAGCATTTTTATGATCTGAAGAAATTTTTAGTTCCAGGCGATACCTTGATTTTCAATGATACACGGGTTATGCCGGCAAGACTTATCGGTCACCGGGAGCAAACGGGCGGCAAGGTAGAGGTGTTTCTGCTGCGCCGTGTCCGTGGCGATGAATGGGAAACCTTGGTCAAGCCGGGAAAAAAAGCGCAGGTGGGTACGATCATTCGCTTCGGCGAAGAACTCGCCTGTGAAGTCCTAGCGCATACCGATTTTGGCGGGCGCATTGTTAAATTCCGTTATGAGGGGATTTTTGAAGAAATTTTAGACCGCCTTGGCGAAACACCGCTGCCGCCCTATATCCACGAAAAACTTGCCGATAAAGAACGCTATCAAACGGTGTATTCAAAAGAACAGGGATCGGCGGCCGCGCCGACGGCCGGATTGCATTTTACCGAAGAAATGATGCAGGAATTAAAAGCACTGGGCGTTAATCTGGGCTTTGTCACGCTACATGTAGGACTGGGGACCTTCCGGCCCGTCAATGTGGAGAAAATCGAAGAACACGTCATGCACAAGGAATACTATTCGGTTCCGGAAGAAACGGCCAAACTCGTTTGCGATACAAAGGCTCGCGGTGGCCGCGTGATTGCCGTCGGCACGACTTCGATCCGAACCTTGGAGTCGGCAGCAAAGCAAAAGAATGTCCTAAATGCAACGAGCGGCTGGACCGACATTTTCATTTATCCGGGATATGAATTTAAAATCGTTGATGCGATCATCACAAATTTCCATTTGCCAAAATCAACGCTGCTCATGCTGATCAGCGCTTTTGCCGGCAAGGAATTTGTCTTGCGGGCCTATGAGGAAGCCGTTAAGGATAACTATCGTTTCTTCAGTTTTGGCGATGCCATGCTGCTGATAAACCAAAAAAATGACTTGGAGGATGTACGTTGACAGCAATAACTTATGAATTAATAAAAGAATGCCCTACGACCGGTGCTCGTGCCGGCCGCATCCATACGCCGCACGGCAGCTTCGATACGCCGATGTTTATGCCGGTCGGAACGCAGGCTTCCGTCAAGACCATGTCGCCAGAAGAGCTCAAGGACATGGGGGCCGGTGTAATCCTCAGCAATACCTATCATCTCTTCTTGCGGCCAGGTGCCGAACTCATCAAAGAAGCAGGCGGCCTGCATAAGTTTATGAACTGGGATCAGGCTATACTGACGGACAGCGGCGGCTTTCAGGTTTTCAGCCTGGGAGATCTGCGTAAAATAACCGAAGAAGGCGTGACGTTCCGCTCCCATATAGACGGCTCAAAGCAGTTTTTATCACCGGAGGTCGCGACAAAAGTGCAGATGGATCTAGGTTCTGATATTATCATGGCTTTTGACGAGTGCGTACCGTATCCGGCCGATCATGATTATGCGAAGCAATCCACCGAGCGGACGACGCGCTGGGCCAAGCGCTGTAAAGATACCTTGACGACGAATAATCAGGGCCTGTTTGGGATCGTGCAAGGCGGTATGTACAAGGATCTGCGCACGATGAGTGTGCGCGATCTCGTGGGAATGGACTTTCCTGGCTATGCGATTGGCGGACTCAGCGTCGGCGAACCGAAAGATCTCATGTACGAAATTCTCGATCATACGGTAGAACAGCTGCCAAAAACGAAACCACGGTACCTGATGGGCGTAGGCACGCCGGACTGTTTGGTAGAAGGCGTCAGCCGGGGCATTGATATGTTCGACTGCGTATTCCCGACCAGGGTTGCCCGCAATGGTACGGCCATGACCTGGCAGGGCCGTTTGGTGATAAAGAATGCCGAATACGCACATGACTTCCGGCCGATCGACGAGCACTGCGGCTGCTATGCCTGCCGCAATTATTCACGAGCCTATATCCGCCATTTGGTGCGCGTCAATGAGATCTTCGGATTGCGCCTGATGACAACACATAATCTGTATTTCCTGCTTGATTTTATGCGGCAGATGCGCGAAGCCATCCTGGAAGATCGTTTTGTTGCGTTCCGTGCAAACTTTTTAGCAAACTATGTGCACTGATTAAAAAGGAAATTGATGGAGATTGTCGAATTTAATAAAATTGTGACTGAATATAAGCGCTTAGGGGGAATTACGAATGGATTTGAATCCAGAAACCGTAGGGATGCTCGCATCCTATGGACCGATTATCGTAATGGTTGTGATTTTTTACTTTTTATTGTATAAACCGCAAAAGAAAGAACAAAAACGCCGGAAGAGCATGCTGGAAAGCCTGAAAAAAGGCCACCGCATCATGACCATCGGAGGCATTTACGGGGAAATCACCAGCATTGACGAAAATACCGTAAAAGTAAAAATTGCCGATAAAGTTGAAATTGAAGTTGCCAGAGCGTCGGTCAGCGCCGATATTTCGCAAGACAAAAATAAAGAGAACGCATGACAGCAGAATCTTTGCTTGCAGCTAAAAAAGGGCTGCGCCGCAGCGTATTAGAGCAGCGGCGCTCGCTAAGTCCGGCGGAAATCCGCCAGCGAAGCGAGCAGATCTTGCAAACACTGCTGCTGCTGCAAACGTTTAAGCAGGCCAAGACGATCATGTGTTATGCCGCCGTTGCCGATGAGGTGCAGACCAAAGAAATTATGGCCTGCGCCTGCCGGCTCGGCAAAAAAATCTGTATACCGTATATACGCAATAAAGCCGGTATCATGGATGCCGTTTATGTTAAAGAAAGCGAGGCTTTGGTTGCTGGTGCCTACGGCATTTTTACGGTTGAAACAACTAAAGCAGAAATTGTCTCTCCGGAGCAGATCGATTTGGTCCTGGTTCCCGGAGCGGCTTTTGATCGGGCCGGCCATCGACTGGGACTTGGCGGTGGCTTTTATGACCGGTTTTTAGCGCAGACACAAAATGCCTTTTGTTTGGCGTTGGCATTTTTCTGCCAAATAAAAGAATTGGTTCCTTATGAGCCGCATGACCATTTGATGGATGCGGTTTTAACGGAGCAGGGACTGCTCGACTGCAGGGGGAACCGCTAGTATTCATCTTGTTTTTAAGCGGGGAATTGGTATGGAAATAAAAATTGGCATAGCAAAAACAACAAAATACGCCGTATCGCATTCCGGTGATGCTTGTGAAATAGCGGAACGACCGCATGGCGGCGTTTCGGCTATTTTAGCGGATGGACAGGGCAGCGGCCTCTCGGCTCATCATACGAGCAGCTGGGTCGTAAACAAAGCTGTATCGCTGATCGCCGACGGCGCCCGCGATGGTGCTGTGGCACGCGCTGTCCATGACTATCTGTATGCAATGAAAGACAAAAAGGTATCGTGCACCCTTACCGTTTTGAGTGCGGACTTGGAAACAGAAACCATGGTGATAAGCCGGAATTCAAATTGTCCGGTCATCGTCAAGACGGATGAGTATCTGTCGGTTTATGATGATGAGGTGAATCCGATTGGCGTGCATCGCCATATGAAGCCGCTGATGTATGAACTTCCGTTTTCGCCGGGCATGCTTGTTGTGTCCTATACCGATGGTATTCAGGCCGCTGGACGAAAAAAAGGAGGACCGCAGGCTGATTTTGAGGCAATTCTCAAGATTGTCAAAAATAATGCCCCGGAAGATGCTGAGTTCATTGCCCAAAGCATTCTCGAATACGCATTGGTGAAAGATCAGGACCAACCAGGGGATGATATGACGGTTGTCGTCATGGGGGTTTGCGCCAAAGAAGGTCAGACGAATAAAGTGCATCGTTTGAGTGCAACGTATCCGTTTTAAACGAGGAGATGTTTAGCTTGTCAATAGCAATCGTCGGTGTATGCGCTTCAGGAAAGACAACGCTGGTCAAAGGCCTGAAACAAGCTGGCTTTGATGCCTACAATGTCGCCCAGGAACATTCCTGTATTAAAAAGTTTTGGAATAAACATCAACCGGAGTTTTTGATCATGATTGATGCCGATTTGCCGGCCATAAAAAAGCGCCGCTTGGTCTATTGGGATGAATCCCGGCTCGCCGCCCAGCATGAACGCTTGCGCGATGCTATGGAGCATGCAGATTTGTATATTCAGACCGATGCATTGTCTGCCGAACAAGTTTTGGCCAAAGTCGTTGCTTTTGTTGAAAGTAAAAACGGCCCGGCACACACTGGCGAATGTACATAATTTCGGATGTAAAACTCTGCACGGAAACAATATTTTTAGATTAGACAAAATAGTAGGAGGGGTCCACAGTTGAGAAAGGATAAATTCATTAAGCTGCTCATCGCTGTTATCGCTATCATCGGCGTATTTGCTTATTTTGTATCACCCTTAGCTTATTCGATAAGACAGGGTCTTGATTTACAAGGAGGAACACATGTTGTTCTGGAAGCCGTCGATACGCCGCAGGCAGCTGTAAATGATGATGCCATGCAGCGGGTAGTAAAAATCATTGAAAAACGTGTAAATGAATTAGGTCTGACAGAACCGATCATCCAGAGGGAAGGCAATCGCCGCATTATTGTCGAACTTCCAGGGATAAAAGATCCGGATAAGGCTATCCAAATATTAGGGAAAACGGCTATGCTCGAATTTCAGGATGAGGCCGGTAATACCGTGCTGACCGGTACTGATCTAAAAGATGCAAAAGAACAGACCGATCAAAGCAATCAGAATCTCGTCGCGCTGGAATTCAGCGATGAAGGCGGTCAGAAATTTGCTGATTTGACTAGCAAAAGCGTCGGCAAAAAAATCGCCATCTTATTAGACGGCGAAGTTTTGACAGCACCGAACGTAAAAGAGCCGATTACCGGCGGTAAAGCCGTAATCACAGGATCAAGAACTTTGGAAGAAGCTCATAACCTGGCAATCTTACTGCGTTCTGGCTCCTTGCCGGTAAAGGTTGAAATCATCGAAACGAGAACTATCGGGCCGACTTTGGGACAAGATTCCAAAGATAAGAGCGAATTCGCCTTTGCCATCGGAATTGGCGCTGTAATTTTGTTTATGCTCTTATTCTATCGTTTGCCTGGTTTTATCGCCGACGTGAGCCTGATGGCGTATGTCATCATGTTGTTGTTCCTTTTGAAAATTATGGATGCAACCTTAACGCTCCCGGGTGTCGCAGGAATTATCCTCTCGATCGGGATGGCGGTTGATGCCAACGTCTTGATTTTTGAGCACTTTAAAGAAGAATATCGTCTGGGGAAAACGCTGCGGCTTTCCATGGAAGCTGGCTATAAGCGCGCATTTTTAACCATATTCGATTCGCATATGACGACTATCTTGGCTTCCGGGGTGCTCTTTTTAATGGGCACAGGAACCGTCCGCGGTTTTGCGATCACCCTGGGGGTAGGTACCGTTCTGAGTTTATTTACGGCAACAACGTTTACGCAATACATGCTGCGACTTTTGTTTGGGGCTAACCTGTTTAAAAATCCAAAAGTTTATGGAGCATCGGCACAGTCAGGGATGGTGAATAATAATGCAAAAATTTGATATTGTTGGCAGACGCAAACTATGGTATATGCTTTCCTTGCTTGTTATTATCCCGGGAATTATCTGCATGTTTACCAAAGGATTCAACTTAGGAATTGATTTCACTGGCGGAACCATTATCGATCTGAGATTTGCCAAACCGGTAACGATTACGGAAGTAAGAGATGTGCTGAAAGAGTATAAACTCGACAACAGCATGATTCAACTTGCTGGCGATAACAGCAGTGATTCGCTGGCACAAGATGTCATGATCCGAACAGTTGATTTGGCAGAAAATGAACGCAAAGTGGTCATGGCTTCGCTAAAAGAAAAATTGGGGAATTACGATGTCATGCGGGAGGAAAAAGTCGGAGCAACCATGGGATCGGAACTCATGATGCGAGCCTTATGGGCGACGTTGCTTTCCTGGGCAATGATCGTGCTGTATATTTCCTACCGGTTCGAATTTAAATTTGGCGTCGCTGCGGTATTAGGCTTGGTACATGATATTTTGATTGTCCTCAGCGTCTTTTCTTTCATGCAGAAGCAGGTGGATGCTTCGTTCATTGCCGCGCTGATGACCATTGTAGGGTATTCAGCAAATGATACCATCGTAATTTTTGACCGGGTTCGCGAAAATCTCAAGCTTCACTTCCGAAAAGGCGGCGATATTGAGGCTCTTGTAAATACAAGCATTTATCAGACCTTGACGCGATCCATCTACACGGTGAGCACGGTTTTGTTCACTACCTTTGCGCTTTATTTCTTTGGCGGCGATACGACCAAGGATTTCTCCTTCGCCTTACTCATCGGCTTTGCCGTTGGCGCGTATTCATCTATTTTTGTTGCGAGTCCGCTCTGGATTGAATTCAGAGAATGGGGCGACAGGAAGCGTTCGAAAAAACAAGTTGTTGCAGCAAAATAAAAGCCAGCAGAGCACAGGTATTCTTCCTGTGCTCTGTTTTTTACACAAATAAACGCCAAGTTTGATGTTTGAAAGGGATAGCATATGCAAAAATCATGGAAATTTGCGGCAGTCGATGCCGTGAAAAAAAAGAAGTTGGCCGCAGAACTGGCGGTTTCAGAAATCGTCGCTGGTATATTGCTGCGACGGGGGATAACAGAAAAAGACGCGGCAGAACGATTTTTAACTGTTGAAAAGCAGCCGTTTTATGACGCTTTTTTGCTCAAAGATATGGAAAAAGCGGTAGCGCGAATAGAAACAGCAATTGCCAAACAACAGAATATAACCGTCTATGGCGATTATGACGTCGACGGCATCACGGCAACGGTTGTCCTGCTGCGCACCTTGCGGGCGCTTGGAGCCAAAGCGGACTTTTACATACCAGATCGCCAGAGCGAGGGGTACGGTTTAAACACCGCCGCTCTGGAAAAAATCAGCCAGACTTCAAGCTTGCTGATTTCGGTGGACTGTGGCATCCGCGCGGTCGCTGAACTGCATTCGCTGGAAACGGCGCTGGATGTCATTATCACGGATCATCATCTGCCCGGTGACAGCTTGCCGCCAGCAGTAGCCGTCATTGACCCGCACCGGCCGGACTGCCCTTATCCCGACAAAAATCTTGCCGGCGTCGGTGTCGCTTTTAAGCTCTGTCAGGCGCTTTGGCAATCCGCTGAAAACACTGTATTTGAAGGCGATCTCGATATTGTAGCCTTGGGAACCATTGCCGATATCGTCCCCCTGTTGGGCGAAAATAGGCGTATGGTGAAATGTGGTCTGCAGCAAATGCAGCAAACTCAAATTCTCGGCTTAAAAGAATTGCTGCAGGTATGCGATTTAACCGGCAAAAAAATTGAAGCCGGACATGTTGGCTTTATCTTAGCGCCGCGGCTCAATGCGGCCGGACGGCTTGCAAGTGCTGCACTCGGCGTCGAATTGCTGCTGACGCAGGATCCGGTACGGGCCTTTGCTTTGGCGAAGCGGCTTGACGACGAAAATGGTGAGCGCCAATTGCGGGAAAAAGAGATCCTGGAAAAAGCGGAAATGCAGCTGGCCGGCAGCGATGTAAGACAGGCCAAGGTTTTGGTTTTAGCGGGTGAAGATTGGCATACTGGTGTAATTGGCATTGTCGCTTCGCGCCTCGTCGAAAAATACTATAAACCAGTGATCATCATCGGAATCAAGGACGGAATCGGCAAAGGATCCTGTCGCAGCATACGGGGCTTTCACATGTACGATGCCCTCGTGAGCTGTCAGGACATTCTCCTGGGCTTTGGCGGGCATGCGCAGGCTGCCGGCCTCAGTGTATTGCCGAAAAACATCGAACTGCTTCGCACCCGCCTGACGGCTGTGGCGGATCAGGTGCTGACGGAACAAGATTTTATTCCGGTACTGGAAATAGCGTCTGACTTAACTGTCCGAGAGGTCGACGCTGCGCTGATGGCGGAACTCGATTGTCTGGAACCTTATGGCATGGGCAATCCCCGGCCAATCTTCTCCTGTTGCAACGTGGCTGTGCTTACGGCCCGCACGATGGGCCGGGAAGGCGTGCATCTGCGGCTGAATCTAGAGCAGGACGGGATCCAGGCAACAGCCCTTGCCTGGAATAAGGGCGAGCTCGCTGGGGAAATAACCCGTAAACACATGGACATCGCTTTTCAGCCGGAATTTAACAGCTGGCAGGGCAGAACTACCCTCCAGCTCAAATTGCAGGACCTGCGCCTGACTGCGTCATCTGAAGCGTCCTGTCCGGATCGGGAAATCATCGGCAAAATCTACCTGCTCTTAAAACGGGGCAGAAATGCAGCGGGCTGCCTTGCGTTGACGCTCAATGACATCGCCGCGGAATACAGAAGCTGTTATCAGGGAAGTATTTCTGCTGTTCATATAAAAATATCCATAAAAATACTCGCCGAATTAGAACTGATCGCCGTCCGTTTTTCTGCGGCAAAAATAGAAATTTGTTTTCAGCCAGCCCCCAAAACAAAATTGGATCTGATGCAGTCCGCTACGTTTGTTGCCGGACAACAGCAGACCGATGCTGTACTTCGATAAAATGTTTACAATATACGCAAATAAAGCGGTGCATTTTGTTAAATAATGTTATAATGATAAAAAGGATTTTTAGATATTGTTTTAATGGGGTTGAATGAAATGAAAGAAACAGCCGATCAGGCGATTACAATTGATGATATTATTCAGTCGGTCGTGCGTTATCAGCCCGATGCGCAGGTCGATTTAATCCGCAAGGCCTATGAACTGGCCCATGCCGCCCATGCCGGACAAACGAGAATTTCCGGCGAAGAATACATTCACCATCCGCTCAGCGTTGCGCAAATTTTGACGGAACTGCAGATTGATCCGCTTACGATCAGCGCGGCTTTACTGCATGACGTCGTCGAGGATACGACCTATACCATTGACCAGATGCAGGAGCTCTTTGGCGAAGAAGTGGCGATGCTCATCGACGGTGTCACCAAGCTCAGCCGTATGGAATACAAGTCAAAAGAAGAACAACAGCTGGAAAATTATCGCAAAATGTTCTTGGCCATGGCCAAGGATATTCGCGTTATTTTGATTAAACTGGCCGATCGGCTGCATAATATGCGGACGTTGAAATTCATGCGCGAAGATAAGCAAAAGCGCATTGCCAAAGAGACCTTGGAAATTTATGCGCCATTGGCCAACCGTCTCGGCATATCGAACGTAAAATGGGAACTGGAAGATCTTTGCCTGCGCTATTTGGAACCGGAAACCTACTATGAACTTGTGGAGAAGGTAAAACAAAAACGGCGGGAGCGTCAGGAATTCATCGATGATTCCACCAAACAGCTGCGCGCCCAGCTCGAAACAGCCGGCATAAAGACAGAGATCCAAGGCCGTGCCAAGCACTTTTACAGTATTTATAAAAAAATGAAACGCGATCATAAGGATATCAGTGAGATCTATGATTTATCGGCTGTTCGCGTACTCGTTGACAGCGTAAAGGACTGTTACGGCGTATTGGGCGTTATCCATGCCATGTGGAAACCTTTACCGGGACGCTTTAAGGACTACATTGCGATGCCGAAATCCAACGGCTATCAATCGCTGCATACGACAGTCATCGCGACCAATGGCTATCCTCTGGAAATACAGATTCGCACTTTTTCCATGCACCGGGTTTCCGAATACGGGGTCGCAGCGCATTGGAAATACAAGGAATCCGGCAAAAGCGTTGGCGCTGCCAAAGAATACGATCAGAAATTGTCCTGGCTGCGCCAATTGGTGAATTTGCAGCAGGATTTATCGGATCCGCGCGAATACGTCGAAGCGCTTAAGGTCGACGTGTTCTCGGATGAAGTTTTTGTCTTTACGCCGAAAGGGGACGTCATCGATTTGCCGAAAGGATCAATTCCGCTGGATTTCGCTTACCGCATTCATACGGATGTCGGCCATCACTGCATCGGGGCTAAAATCAATGGCAAGATTGTACCGCTCGAATACAAACTCAAAAACGGCGATATCGTAGCTGTCATCACGAATAAACAGAATACCGGACCGAGCCGGGACTGGCTCAACATTGTAGCTTCCTCAGAAACGCGCAATAAGATCCGGCAATGGTTTAAAAAAGCCTCGCGGGAAGAAAATATTGCCCGCGGTAGCGAACTCATCGAAAAAGAAGCCAAGCGGCTCGGCTATGACCCCAAGCAGCTCTTAAAAGACAATCGCCTGATGCAGGTCACCAAAAAACTCAATATTTCCAATGAAGACGATTTGCTGGCAACGCTGGGATACGGCGGTATTGCAACAAACGGCATCATCATGAAGCTCATCGAATTGCACAAAAAAGAGCTCCAAAAAGCCACGCCGCCGGATATTTCACAAATGCTGGAAAAATTGAAACCACAGGGGCAGAAGAAAAAATCCAGTCACGGCATCCTTGTCGAAGGGGAAGGCGGCGTTCTGGTCCGCCTGGCACGTTGCTGCAATCCAATTCCGGGAGATCCGATCATCGGCTATATCACGCGCGGCCGCGGCGTTTCGGTGCATCGGGCCGACTGCCCGAATGTCATCAATGAAAGCAGCGATTTTGCGCGAGTCATTGAGGTAAACTGGGATATCGGCCTTGATAAGGTCTATACCGTGACAATTGATGTCACCTGCAATGATAAATCCGGTGTCTTGACAAGTTTGCTGGCGGTTCCTTCCGAGTCCAAAATAAACATCAGTGCGGTTTATGCCAGAGCGAATAAAAGCAACAAAACATCGATTGTCACCATGGGGTTAGATGTCAAAAATGCTTTGCAGCTTGAGCAGATCATGACAAAATTCCGGCGCGTCAAAGATGTTTACAGCGTCACGCGCAGCATTACAGCAAATACGAAAGAGGAATAGGCCATGAAGATAGAAACCATTACGGTAGGCCCTTTAGGGGTGAATTGTTATATTGTGGAAGATCCCGTTTCAAAAGAAGGAATGGTCATTGATCCAGGCGACGATGCCCCAGCGATTCTGGACTACATTCAACGAGAAAATATTCAGGTGAAATACATCGTCAACACCCATGGCCACGCAGACCATATTGGCGCCAATAGCGAATTGCAAAAGGTGACAAAGGCAAAGCTGTGCCTGCACGAAGCTGACGCACTCATGCTCAGCGATCCCAAGAAAAATTTATCTGTTTTTTGGGGGCAGTCCGTCACATCGCCGCCCGCCGATCAGTTTTTACAGGACGGTCAGTTCCTTTCTTTAGGCAGCCAACAACTGAAGGTTTTGCATACAGCGGGTCATTCGCCTGGAGGCATCTGCCTGGCAGGCGACAAGATCCTGTTCAGCGGGGATTCCCTGTTTGCTGAATCAATCGGTCGCTGCGATTTTCCCGGGGGGAATATGGAGCAACTGGTTCAGAATATAAAACAAAAACTGCTGCCACTTCCCGGCGATACCGTCGTGTATCCCGGCCACGGACCCGCAACTAAAATCGGTTGGGAACGGCAGCATAACCCCTATATGGCATAAACAAGGAATGACCGGATAAATTTTCTTTGTATTCTTTGCCTATTTTTGATAGAATAAATGTATTTGAATCATAAGTTTATCGGCTTGTGCATCTAAAGGAGATCTATTTAGAGATATAGAGGGGAATTCATAATGCCTAAAAAAATTACGATGGATGATTTAAAAAAGAGACTGCAAGAGCGGCAGCATAAGCTTACACCGCAGCGACAGACGATATTGCAGGTTTTTATCGATCGTCCAGGAGACCATTTGAGCGCCGAAGACGTACATGGTATCTTGCGGGGGGATTGCTCGGAAATCGGTCTGGCTACCGTCTACCGCAGTTTGGAATTGCTCAGTGAGATGAGTTTGCTGCAGAAAATGGATTTCGGCGATGGCCGCAGCCGTTATGAGCTCAATGATACCGATCCGCAACAGCACCAGCACCATCATCTGATTTGTTTAAAATGCGGTGAGGTTCGGGCCTTCGCCGACGATTTGCTGGAACCGCTGGAAGCAGATGTTTCGAAGAAAAGCCATTTCCAGATTGTTGATCATCAAGTAAATTTTATGGCTATTGTCAGGAGTGCCAAAAAAGCGTGAAGATTAGAAAGTTTTATCTCAACAGCGATAAGAAATTATTGTAAAAATCGTAAAAGAAATATTGACGCTGTTTAAAATCCAAATCGTTGCCGAAGAAGAAATTTTTTGCGATTATGACTGGCTGAAGATCGAAAACATTGTTCATTCGGACAATCGCGTAACGGTGACGACAAGACTTGCTGTGGGCAAAGGTACAAGCGAAAGCGTTTATGAACGGGCAGCTGCCGCCGAAGCTGATGAAAAGCCGGGGGCAGCTGCTCATCGCTTGATAAAGTTGAATTTATATCATATATTCCGGCAGAAATTTTCTCTGCTGCCTGCGCCATGGGGCATATTGCATGGTGTACGGCCGACGAAGATTGTCCACCGCTACATAGAGCAGGGAATGACGGCAGAGCAGATTGTTCAGCGCTTGCAGCGCGACTATGAGGTCAGTACAGAGAAAGCCGGCAGCATAACGAAGCTGGCCTTTAAACAGCGGGCGTTTTTGGCGACATCGGATGAACGCACGGTCAGCATTTATGTAGGAATACCATTTTGCCTGTCGCGCTGCCTGTACTGTTCTTTTCCGGCTTATGTTTTGCCGCCGGAAGCCAAATTGCTGCAGTTTTTGACAGTTTTGCACAAAGATCTCCTGGCAGCCAAAGCTGCGATTGAAAAACATCATTTAAAAGTGCAGACGATCTATATTGGGGGCGGAACGCCGACAAGCTTGCCCGATGAGCACTTCAATACCTTGCTCGACTGGGTATATGATTCTTTTTATGGCGACACGACAGTTGAATTCACCGTTGAAGCAGGGCGCCCGGACAGCATTACCAGCGCCAAAATTGCATCGATGCTAAGGCATAAAGTCGACCGTGTCAGTGTGAATCCGCAGACCATGCAAGCAAAAACATTAAAACGGATTGGACGAAACCATACTCCAGAAGCTATAATAGAAATGTTTCAGCAATTTCGCGCTGCCAAAATGAAGCATATCAATATGGATTTGATCATCGGCCTGCCGGGGGAAACCCCGGCGGATGTTGCGGACACGATGCAAAAGGTCATAGCCTTGCAGCCCGATGACATTACCCTACATGCTTTGGCCCTTAAAAAAGGTTCTAAACTGAAATTGCACCTGGAAGAGATCGAACTGCCGGATGACGCGGCGGCCCAGGAAATGTTTGCGATTGCCTTGCAATATGTAGAAAAACTTAAGCTTGAACCTTACTACTTATATCGTCAGGGTTATATGAGCGGACAGTTAGAAAATGTTGGCTGCAGCCGTCCGGGCGCAGAAAGCATGTATAACATTCAGATCATGGAAGAACATCAGAGCATTATCGGCATTGGGGGAGCGGCGACGACGAAAGTCATCCATCCGGTCACAAAGCGACTGCAGACATCATTTAATGCCAAGGATTTAACTACATATCTCAATTGTGTGGATAAATATATAGAAAAAAGATCGGCTTTATTGGATGAAGCATTTGATCAATAAGGGGGAATTCATTTATGCTGACAACCGGTCCTCGTGGAACAAAAGACATCCTGCCGGATACTGTCGGACAATGGCTATACGTTGAAAAGACAGTGCGCGATATCTGTGAATTATACGGATATAAAGAAATTCGCACACCGATTTTTGAGCATACAGAGTTGTTCTTGCGCGGCATAGGCGAAACAACCGATGTTGTAGAAAAAGAGATGTACTCATTTACTGACCGGGGCGAGCGAAGCCTGACCCTGCGCCCGGAAAATACAGCTGCGGTTGTGCGGGCCTTTTTAGAACATAAATTGTATGCGGATACCACACTGAATAAATTGTTTTATATCGGATCCATGTTCCGCTACGATCGGCCCCAGGCCGGCCGTTATCGGGAATTTCATCAGTTTGGTGTCGAAGCCTTGGGCAGCAGCAATCCGGCTGTTGATGCTGAAATCATCATGCTGGCAACGCAGTTTTTGCAAACCTTAGGTTTGGCTGAATTGGAACTAAGTCTGAATTCCGTAGGCTGTCCGAAATGCCGCCCGGTTTATCGACAGAAATTACAGGAGTTTTTCCAGGATAAGCTGGACGGGCTTTGTGAAGACTGCCGTTCACGTTATGACCGCAATCCCATGCGGATTTTGGACTGCAAGAATGACCGCTGTAAAACCTTGTCGGTAGGGGCACCGAATATTACCGACTGCCTCTGTGAGGAATGCACGGATCATTTTGTGCAGGTCCAGACCTTTTTGACAAGCGCCGGCGTGAAATTCAAATTAGATCCAAGGCTGGTTCGTGGTTTGGATTATTATACCAAGACAGCTTTTGAAATCCAATATGCTCCGCTGGGAGCTCAAAGTGCCGTAGCCGGCGGTGGCCGCTACGACGGTCTTATCGAAGAGTGCGGCGGCAGTTCCACGGCAGCTATTGGTTTTGCTGTAGGGATTGAACGCGTTCTCTTGGCCCTGGAGAAGCAGAATTTGCTGCCGGCTAACGCTTCGCCGACGGATGCCTTTATTGTAGCACTAGGTGAAGGCGTTCAGGCGGATGCTTTTAAGATTTTATGTGACCTGCGAGCCAAAGGCCTCAAGGCCAATATGGATTTTGCCGGACGCAGCATGAAAGCCCAGATGAAACAGGCAAATAAAGCAGATGCGCTGTTTGCCATCATTCTTGGTGAAGATGAAATAAAAGAATCCTGCGCTGTGTTGAAAAACATGGAAACAGGGGAGCAAGAAAAAGTTGCTTTACAAGAATTAGTAAATAAGCTATACGCTGAGGTGAAGGATTAAATGGAAACATTAGAAGGATTGAAAAGATCCCATCATTGCGGAGAAATCCGCAAAACAGATGAGACAAAAGAAGTTGTATTATGCGGTTGGGTGTCAAGACGCCGTGACCATGGCGGATTGATTTTTGTTGATTTAAGAGACCGTTCCGGTTTAGTTCAGGTCGTATTTTCCGAAGAAAAAATGGAAGCAGCAGCATTTCCGAAAGCGGAATCGCTCCGTTCCGAATTTGTCATCGCTGTAAGAGGCCTGGTTTGCAGCCGTTCGGCGGAAACGGTTAATCCGCATATGGAAACCGGTGAAGTTGAAATATACTGTGTGGAACTGCGCATCTTGAACAAATCCAAGACGCCGCCATTTTATATTCAGGACAATATTGATGTGGATGAAACCCTTCGCCTTAAATATCGTTATTTGGATTTGCGCCGTCCAGAAATGCAGAAGAACATTATCCTGCGCCATCGCGTGACCAAGATCATGCGCGATTACTTTGACAGAAACGGCTTCCTGGAAATAGAAACGCCGATGCTGACCAAAAGCACGCCGGAAGGCGCGCGCGATTATTTGGTTCCGAGCCGCGTAAACCCAGGGAAATTTTACGCTTTGCCGCAATCGCCACAGATATTCAAGCAGATTCTGATGGTTGCCGGCTATGAAAAGTATTTCCAAATTGTCCGCTGCTTCCGCGATGAAGATTTGCGGGCCGATCGTCAGCCCGAATTTACACAGCTCGATATTGAAATGTCCTTTGTTGACCAGGAAACCATTTTGACGATGATGGAAGGTATGGTAACGGAATTATTTGACCGTTCTATCGGCGCTAAGCTTTCTACCCCGTTTCTTCGCATGACCTGGGAAGATGCTATGGCCCGATATGGTTCGGATAAGCCGGATCTGCGCTTCGGCATGGAACTGATGGACATCTCCGATGTTGTCAGAGGATCTGATTTCAAGGTGTTTGACGCTGTGCTGCAAGACGGCGGTCAGGTAAAAGCAATTAACGTCAAGGGATATGCGGCAATTCCGCGCCGTGAACTCGACGGCTTGGTTGATTACGTTGCCAACTACGGAGCCAAAGGACTGGCCTGGATGCAGTATCCGGCGGAAGGCCTGAAGTCCCCGATCAAGAAATTCTTCTCGGATGAAATTTTAGACAATATCAAAACGGCCACGGGCGCCGAAACCGATGATTTGCTCTTGATCATTGCGGATAAACCAGCCGTTGTAGCACAAGCATTAGGGGCGCTCCGCTTGGAAATGGGACGCCGCCGCAATCTGATTGATCCGAATAAATTATCGTTCTTATGGGTGATTGATTTCCCGATGTTCGAATACAATGAAGAAGATAAGCGCTGGACGGCGATGCATCATCCGTTCACCGCACCGCGCGAAGAAGATATCCAGTATTTGCAGACCGATCCAGGCCGGGTTAAAGCCAAAGCCTACGATATGGTTCTGAACGGTACGGAAATTGGCGGCGGCAGTTTGCGTATATATAACAGCGAACTGCAGGAAAAAGTATTTGAAGCCATTGGCCTTACCGAAGAAGAAGCCCGCCTGAAATTCGGCTTCATGCTCGATGCTTTCGAATACGGAACACCGCCGCACGGCGGCCTGGCCTTTGGTCTTGACCGACTGGTCATGATTATGGCAAAACGCGATTCCATCCGTGATGTCATCGCCTTCCCGAAGACGCAGAGTGCTTCCTGTATAATGACGCAGGCTCCGTCGGAAGTTGATACAAAACAATTGAAAGAATTATCCATCCGTACCGCTGTCGCGGCAAAGAAAAAATAAAATATGATTTACATAAAACACAAGATATGACGATATATCTTGTGTTTTATTTTGTCTGCCATCCAGCTGATCCGTTATATTGCTCAAGACTTAATCTTATGTTACAATATAAAGATGAGAGAAATTTTTTTGACAGAGGGGTATGAAAGTGTCATTTCAAAAAGTTGATATATTAGACGTAAATGTAGCGTCACTTACAATGGATGAGGCAGTTGCTGCTGTAGAAAAATACATGGATGAAAATACCGGTGCATTGATTGCTACAGCAAATGCCGAAATGATCATGATGGCAAATAAGGATGCCCTGCTCAAACAGATTTTAAACGAAGCGGATTTGGTTGTTCCCGATGGAGCCGGCACTGTTTGGGCGGCACATCATTTAGGTGCAGCAATGCCGGAACGCGTTGCTGGCTATGATCTGGCACAGCATTTGCTCGCCCGGGCACCTAAGAAAGGCAAAAAAGTCTTTTTCTTCGGCTCAGCGCCTGGCGTTGGCGAAAAGGCAAAATTAAAAGCGGAACGAGAATATCCGGGCATTGAGATCGTCGGCGTCCGCGATGGATATTTTAGCAAAGCGCAGGAAAAAGAAATCATTGAGCAAATCCGCAGCGCCAAACCGGATCTGCTCTTGGCGGCGTTAGGCGTACCACGGCAGGAAAAGTGGCTGAAAGAGCATTTGGCGGAACTGGCTGTGCCCGTGGCCATCGGCGTTGGCGGAACTCTGGATGTAATGGCAGGCGTTATGAAACGCGCCCCGCTGTGGATGCAAAAAGCAAAGCTCGAATGGCTTTTTCGCGGGCTGCTGCAGCCTAAAAGAATCGGCCGATTGCTAGCACTGCCGCGCTTTGTCTTAAAAGTTTATGCTTATAAAAAGTAGTGGACAAAGCAAAAACAGTGAACTATAATGACTAAAGAACAGGACGAAGTGTCGTTCTGTACAGGATTTCGTTCACTGGTAAATTTGGTATTAAGATAGAGGTGAGTATTATGGTGAAAGCTCCTGTAATAAAAGAAGGTTATCGCTTTATAAGCATAGCGCTGTTGCTGGCTGTAGTTGCCGGCTATGGACTTAGCCCATATGCAGCTGTTGTGCCAACAGTGTTGGCGCTATTCTTCATGTTTTTCTTCCGCAATCCGGTGCGGAATGTGCCGTTGGATCGATCTGTGGTCGTTTCGCCGGCAGACGGCAAAGTAATGGATATTGTTCCGGTCGATGATGATGCTTTTGTTGAAGATCCCGGGATGAAAGTAATTATATTTTTATCTGTTTTTAATGTTCATATCAATCGGAGTCCGATTGAAGGAAAAATCAAATGTCAGGAATACACTTGCGGCCGCTTCCGTCCGGCTTATAAAGACACGGTCGGTTTTGAAAACGAGCGCCATATGATTGGCATTGAAAATGATACTTTGCGGGTTACCGTCACACAGATTGCTGGCATTTTAGCCAGGCGCATTGTTTCCTGGGTGACATTGGATGACAATTTGACTAAGGGCGAACGCTACGGCCTCATTCGTTTTGGCTCCTGTACGGAGATCGTCATGCCGAAAAATGTAGTGGTATTAGTTAAAAAAGGCGATAAAGTAATCGGCGGCGAAACAATTATTGGGAGGGTCAATGATAATGTATAGAACGTTAATACCGAATATATTGACATCATCTAATTTGGTATTTGGAATGTGCTCCATTATTTCTACATTCAGCGGAAATTTTCTCTATGGAGCGATTTTTATCGTATTAGCGATGGTTGCGGATGGTCTTGATGGCCGTGCTGCAAGGTTTTTCGGCGTCAGCAGTGATTTCGGCAAAGAGATGGATTCCTTATGCGATCTCGTTTCTTTCGGCGCAGCTCCGGCAATACTGGCGTATGTTTTTTATCTGCATGAGTTTGGCTATTTGGGTTGGGCTGCCGCCATCATGTTTTCACTTTGCGGTGCTCTGCGTTTGGCGCGTTTTAACGTAAATGCATCCGTCGTTCATGGCTACTTTATGGGCCTGCCAATTCCAGCCGGCGGCTGCCTGATTGCGACTTTTATCATGTTATGCGTTATGCTGGGTATTGATCCTACTATCTTTGGCAAAGCTTTCCCTATTTTAGTCATGGTATTTGGCTATTTGATGGTGAGCAAGGTTCGATATCCTGATTTCAAGGGGAAAGGTGAAAAAGCGCATCTCTTGCCGCTGATTCTTTCCTGCATCCTGGCACTGGCTATACTGATTGTCTGCAAAAATGCTATTTTTAATGCCATCATGTTTGCCATTTTCATCACCTACACGGCTTTTGGTGTTTTAAATACAGCAGCTTCCGTAGTTGCGGAAGCCAGAGAAGTAGACGATAACATCTAACGAATAGTTCTGAGTTATTTAGGATTTTAAAGGAGAACGAAATCCATGTATTATATTTTTGATTATATAATGGTTCCAATACAGATCATTATATTTGTTTTCACGATGTATTATTTTCTTATCGGTTTTTGCGGGATGTGGCGAAAGAAGGAAACGAAGATTCTTACGCCAGAAAAGACATTTGCCGTTATCGTAGCTGCACATAACGAAGAATCGGTTATCGGCCAGCTGATCAATAATTTACAAACTTTGGAATATCCTAAGGAATTATATGACATTTATGTCATTGCGGATAACTGTACGGATGATACCGCAGCCATTGCCCAGAATGCTGGTGCCATCGTCTGTGAAAGAACACATGCCGAGAAAAAAGGCAAAGGGTTTGCCATGGAGTGGATGTTTGCCAAACTTTTTACCTTTAAAAAGCAATATGATGCTGTAGCCATTTTTGATGCAGACAACCTGGTTCATCCCCGTTTTTTGCTGGAAATGAACAATCGCCTCTGCAAGGGGGATAAATTGGTTCAAGGGTATTTGGATGCGAAAAATCCTTATGATACATGGGTTTCAGGAACTTTTGCCATAGCTTTTTGGGTTATTGATCACATCTGGCATTTGGCAAAGACCAATATCGGGTTATCCTCTGTTTTGGGTGGGACAGGAATGTGCATCACGACGGATGTTTTGAAAAAACATGGTTGGGGTGCGACCTGCTTGACGGAAGACATGGAATTTACGATGAAGGCTCTGACCGAAGGCATTAAGACAACCTGGGCGCATGATGCCATCGTCTATGATGAAAAACCGCTGACATTCAAGCAGTCCTGGGATCAAAGAAAGCGCTGGGCGCAAGGACAGTTTGATGTAGCACATCGCTTTATTCCCAAAATGATTAAAGCGGGTATTCTGAAGCGCGATATCCGAATTCTCGATGGCTGTCTGCATCTGTTGCAGCCGCATTTTTTGATGCTGTCGACTTTTTTTGTTGTCATCAGCTATTTGCAGTTGTTATTTCCGCCTTTTTACACCAACATATACAATTTTATGCCGTCCGAATTGATGACGGTCATTATGTTGGGACAGTATATTTTGCCAATTATAATTTTGCTCAAAATTCATGTAAAACCTAAAGCTTGGTTTTATTTAATATTGTATCCTGTATTCATTTACAGCTGGATTCCCATTGTCTTTATCGGGTTCCTGCATCGGCATGAACATGAATGGAGTCATACAAAGCATACACGAGCTCTAAGCTACGAAGAACTTATGGATGACGCAAAAGGGGACTCGCTGCTGAGCCGAGAGGCAAGCAAATAAAAGGCATGAAGATGCTGGCAAAAAAGGTGAGTGTATGCACTCATCTTTTTTTGATTAATAAAAATAATGGATTGGACGTGACCAAATGTTTGAATTAAGTGTAAAAGTTGAATTTGAAGCGGCACATAGAATCGTAGGTTATCCGGGGAAATGCAATCGCCTGCACGGGCACAATTGGACCGTAGAAGTCAATGTGATTGGCGAAAAGCTCAATGAGCTCGGCATGCTCGTGGATTTTAAAGATTTAAAAGAAGAAGTGACGGTCGTAATGGATCGTTTGGACCATCAGTATTTAAATGAATTGCCGGCATTTGCCGAAGGACATAATCCAACGGCAGAACATATTGCCGAATACATTTATGATGCGTTGGCAAAGCAAACCGTATTTCAACAAAATTGCCAATTGAAAAATGTTAAGGTTTGGGAATCGGCAAAATCTGCAGTTATATACAGTAAGGGTGAATGAGTGTGCGGGCAAATGTGGTAGAAGTATTTTCATCAATTCAAGGTGAAGGAAAATATGTCGGCTGCCGGCAGGTATTTGTCCGATTTTCAGGATGCAACCTGAAATGCAAATACTGCGACACCTTAGTTTCGCATGCGCCGTATCGCTATTGCACGACAGAAGAAGATGCGGGCAGCCGGAAGTTCATCCAACTCGATAATCCGGTGTCTGCCGATGAACTGATCTTGCGTATCCAGCACCTGTTGGAAGTGCCGCATCATTCGATCAGCTTCACCGGCGGCGAACCGCTGTACCGGGCTGATTTTATTCATGCCTTAGCCGACAAAATTGACTGTCCGCTGTTTTTGGAAACAAATGGCACGCTGGTTGATGAATTGCGAAAAGTCATTGACGATGTCGCAATCATCAGCATGGACATAAAACTGCCGAGCATTACGGGCAAAGAGCTGTGGGACGAACATCGGGATTTCATGATGCTCGCGAAGGAAAAGGACTTATATATTAAATTGGTAGTTTCCGAGGAAACCACAGCCGAAGAGTTTTTAAAGGCAATCCATTTAGTTCGGGAGGTTGATCCCGCGATTCCTTTTATCATTCAGCCGGTAACGCCGATCAATGGCTGTAATGCCGCTTCACCTGCGGATATTTTAAGCTACCAGCAGCAAGCGATGGAACTCCTGTACGATGTGCGCGTTATTCCGCAGACGCATAAAATGATTGGACAGATGTGAGGAGGGGCTTTCGTGAAAATATTATTGGTGAACGATGACGGGATTGGTGCTCCAGGAATACAGGCACTGTGCGCGGTTTTCGCGGCAACTGCCGGCTGGGAAGTAATGGTCGCTGCGCCCGCAGTTGAACAAAGTGGCATGGCCCAGGCCATCACAGTGCATCGGCCAATTCGGGTGGAAGATTATACAATGTCCATCCAGCAGCAAAACATCCGGGCCTGGAAAATCCACGGCACCCCGGCAGACTGTGTCAAACTCTCCTTGGAAGTTTTGCTGGTGGAGGAAAAGCCAGATTTTGTTATTTCCGGCATAAACAGAGGTTCTAACCTGGGAACCGACGTGCTCTATTCGGGGACAGTAGGCGCTGCCATTGAAGCCTATCTGCATGGCATCCCTTCGATCGCACTTTCACTCGATGTGCAATCAAAACTCAGTTTTTCTGCTGTGGCAAAAAAGGTGCAGGAACGCTTTCATCTCTGGTATGAACAGGCCACTGCGCCTTTTTTGTATAATGTCAATTTCCCGGAGAAATTGAATTCTCTGGCAGATCCTTTTGTCTTTACAAAACTTGGGACACGGGACTACGACAATGCTTTTCATCGCATTGTCGACGAAGAAAACCATGTGGCCTATCAGATGGCCGGCGAAATAGCGGATGGTGAGAATGATGAGGCCACGGATATATTTGCTGTGAATAGAGGCTATATTTCCGTCACGCCGCTGCAACTCGATTTGACGGATTATCTGATTATGGAACGGCAGCTGCGGACAGGGCAGTAAATTCATGACCGAGGTGCTATTGGAAAAACATTGTTAAGAATGTTATAATTTTCATATCAACGAAAAAGGGGAGGCTATTTTTATGGCTGAAATTGCAATTATTGGAGGAACCGGAGTATATGATCCTAGTATCCTGCAGAATGTTCGTGAAGATGAAATATTAACACCCTATGGCGACGTGAAATACAAACTCGGTGAATACGCCGGCACGGAGGTCGCTTTTATTCCCCGGCACGGCAGCCACCATTCGATTCCGCCGCACAAGATCAATTACCGGGCAAATATTTGGGCCATTAAGAAAATCGGCGTTAAAAAAATCATAGCGACTACAGCGGTGGGATCCTTAAATCCGGCCATGAAACCGGGGGACTTTGTGTTGATCGATCAGTTCCTCGATTTCACCAAAAGCCGCACCAGCACTTTCTATGAAGGCGGTGAACGCGGTGTCGTGCATTTGGATGTTACCGAACCATACTGTCCGTCGCTCCGCCGCACGATAAAAAAAGCAGCGGATGCACTTAACCTGCCCATTCATGAACAGGGCGTTTATGTTTGCACCGAAGGGCCTCGTTTCGAGACCCCCGCTGAAATAAACATGTTCGCCAAGCTTGGCGGTGACTTGGTCGGAATGACCAATGTACCAGAAGTTGTTTTGGCACATGAAGCGGAAATGTGCTATGCAACGATTTCGATGGTCACAAATTCAGCAGCGGGAATTTCCGAAACGATCTTGACGCATGCTGAAGTTGTAGAAACCATGGCAGCCAACAGCGAAAACATCCGAACCTTGATTATGAAGAGCATCGAATTGCTGGATTTAAAACAGACGGACTGCAACTGTCCGCATGTACTCGCTGAATTTGGCGGTTTTAAACTCTGAGCAGAGGAGGCAAAAACTTGGAAACAATGAAGTGGAACGGCCGGATCTTATCTCTTTTGGATCAGACAAAACTGCCGACAACTGTAGAATACATCGCTTGCGATTCCTATAAACGAGCCGGCAAAGCGATTGAAACGCTAGAAGTTCGCGGGGCACCGGCTATTGGAGCTGCCGCCGCTTACGCTTTTGTCCTAGCCGCCAATGAATTTGCCGCCGCGGCAGACTTTGAAGATAAAATGGCCGAGGCTGTTGCCTATCTGCGCGCAACGCGGCCAACTGCCGTGAATTTGTTTTGGGCGCTTGATAAGATGCAGGCTGTTTTTCAGCAGCATATCGAAGCGCCGCGGCCGAATTTATTAAAGGAACTGGAAGATATGGCTACAGGCATTGCCGAAGATGACAAAGCCGTCAATCATGCGATGGCACGGCACGGTGCCGCGCTATTTGCAAAACCCATGACGATCCTGACCCATTGCAACGCCGGTGCGCTTGCCACTGTCGAGTGGGGAACCGCTTTGGGCGTAATTCGTCAGGCTTATCAGGAAGGCCATGTGCTTCAGGTATTTGCCGATGAAACGCGGCCATTGCTGCAAGGAGCCCGCCTTACGGCGTTTGAACTCTCGCAAGACGGCATCCCGGTGACCCTGATTACGGACAATATGGCCGGTTGGTGCATGAAACAAGGCAAAATCGATGCGGTGATCGTCGGTGCTGACCGGATTGCCGCCAATGGCGATACGGCCAATAAGATCGGCACTTACAGCGTCGCTGTTCTGGCGAAAGCCCATGGTATTCCGTTTTACGTCGCAGCTCCGGCTTCGACTTTTGACTTTTCCCTCAAAACGGGCGAGCAAATTCCGATTGAAGAGCGCAGCAAGGACGAAGTCACGCATTTCCAAGGGGTGCAGTCCGCTCCCTTAGATATCAATGTGTTCAATCCAGCCTTCGATGTGACGCCACATGAATACATCGAGGGAATTATTACCGAATACGGTGTTCTCAGCGGCGATTATAGCGCCGCTATCCAAAATTTAAAGAATAGATTAGGAGCAAAACAACTATGAAATCAATGATTCGCGACATAACACTGGCACCGCAGGGCCATGATAAAATCAACTGGGTAAAGAATTTTATGCCGGTTTTAGGGGCCTTGGATGCTGAATTTTCCCAAACCAAGCCTTTTGCCGGTAAAAAAATGGTCATTACGATGCATCTGGAGGCAAAAACCGCTTATTTGGGCCTGGTATTCAAAAATGCTGGCGCGGATGTCGTTGTAACCGGCAGCAATCCGCTGTCGACCCAGGACGACGTTGCCGCCGCTTTGGTGGATGCCGGCGTTACGGTATATGCCTGGTACAATTGCACGAACGAAGAGTATGATGTCTTCTTAAACAAGGCATTGGACACGAAACCCGATATGATCATCGATGACGGCGGCGATCTCGTTTCGATGCTGCACGGTGAACGGGCTGATTTAGCGGCAAACATCATCGGCGGATCGGAAGAAACGACAACCGGGGTCATCCGTTTGAAGGCATTGGCGGCTGCCGGGAAAATGCAGTTCCCCATGATCGCTGCCAACGATGCATATTGCAAATACTTATTTGACAACCGTTACGGTACCGGTCAATCCACCTGGGACGGCATCATGCGGACGACAAATCTTGTCGTAGCTGGCAAAGATGTTGTCATTGCGGGCTATGGCTGGTGCGGCAAGGGGGCTGCGATGCGTGCGAAGGGTTTAGGCGCTAAGGTCATCGTTACGGAAATTGATCCCATCAAAGCCATCGAAGCTGTATTTGACGGTTTCCGCGTCATGCCAATGGAAGAAGCTGCTAAAGTCGGAGACATTTTCCTGACCGTTACCGGCTGCAATGATGTTATCCGCAAGGAACATTTCGCTGTAATGAAAAATGGCGCCATGATGGCTAACGCCGGGCACTTCGACGTAGAAATCAACAAAGTTGACTTAAACGAAATTTCGGTTTCCACCCGTACTGTCCGCAAAAACATTGAAGAATTCGTTCAGGCCGACGGCCGCAAGATTTATCTCCTGGCCGAAGGACGTTTGGTCAACCTGGCTGCGGGTGATGGTCATCCGGCAGAAATCATGGATCTTTCCTTTGCTGTACAGTTCTTCTCAGCCCTGCACATTGTCCAGAACCATCAGAACATGGAAAATAAAGTTTACCTCATGCCGGAAGAAATCAATCAACGCATTGCAAAAATCAAGCTGCAAGCCACCGGCATCAATATCGATAAATTATCGGCTGCACAACAGGCGTATTTAGAACAGGAATAAGCTTTCCTGTCAAATAAATCGGTTAAAATAATGAAGGTGGGTTGTCAGTTTTGAATACTCTATTAAAAAATGCATCGGTTCTATTGCCGAATGGCTCGGTAAAGAAAGCTGATATAGGAATAGAAAAGGATCTTATTGCCGGTGTCGGGGTTTTACCGGAAAATTGGCAGGCGGATCAGACCATAGATGCTTCTGATAAAATGGCTGTAGCCGGTTTTGTCAATGCACATACGCATGCGTCAATGACCTTGCTGCGCAGTTATGCCGACGATATGCAGCTGATGGACTGGTTGCAAAACAAGATCTGGCCGATTGAAGCCAAAATGAAAAAAAATGACATATACTGGGGAGCAATGCTGGCCGTTGCCGAAATGATCAAAAGCGGCACGACGACTTTTGCCGACATGTATGCCGATATGGAAAAAGTCGCCGATGTCGCTGAGGAATCCGGCATTCGCACCGTATTGTCGCGCGGCATGATCGGCGTTGCGCCGAACGGTCAGCAGGCATTGGCTGAAAATGTACAACTCTTTAAGGACTGCCACAATACAGCCGATGGCCGCATTACCGTGATGTTCGGACCGCATGCGCCATATACCTGCCCGCCTGATTTCATAAAACAGGTTATTGGCCAGGCGCAGGCCTTGGGTGCAGAAATCCATATGCATTTGTCGGAAACCCTTGATGAAGTTGCCAACTGCGTAAAAGATTACGGCAAATCACCGATTGCCCTGATGGAAGAACTCGGACTTTTTGAATGCGGCGTTTTGGCAGCACATTGCGTCCACGTATCCGATGAGGATATTGCGATCATGAAGAAACATGATGTACGCGTAGCACATAATCCTGCCAGCAACATGAAGCTGGCCAGCGGAATTGCTCCGGTGCCGAAAATGCTGGCAGCAGGACTCATCGTTGGCCTTGGTACCGATGGAACTTCCAGCAACAACAACCTTGACATGCTGGAAGAAGTCAATTTAGCAGCACTGTTGCATAAAGTCAGTGCCTTAGATCCTTTAGCCGTACCCGCATTTCAAAGCATACAGATGGCAACGGAATACGGCGCCAAGGCTGTTGGCTTGAAAAATACAGGAAAATTAGCACCGGGTTATAAAGCAGACATCACCTTGTTCGACACGAAGGGCTTGCAATGGTCACCAAGGCATGATCTGGTATCCCTGCTCGTTTATTCGGCAAACGCCAGCTCCGTTGACACGGTATTTGTCAATGGCAAGATGCTCATGGAGAAAGGCAATCTGCTCACACTTGATGAAGAACGCATTATCTTTGAAGCGAATCGCTGTGCCCAGCGCCTGATTAAATAAATTTAAAAGCCCTGCACCAGCAGGGCTTTTTTTAAGGAGAGAGTTATTTGGCTCCCAAAAAGAATTATTATGCCGTTAAAAATGGCCGCCAGATCGGCATCTTCAAAACTTGGGCAGAATGCCAAAAATTGGTGCAAGGATTTCCCGGGGCCTTGTTTAAAGGCTTTGTGACAAAAGCTGAAGCTGACGCCTACATGGCAACAACGGTTGCTGCCCCGGCCATCGTGGATGAGGCTTTAGAGCAGCGACATCATATCTACGTAGATGGATCGTATTTCAATAAAAAATACAGCTGGGGATTTGCCGTCTATTTTGAGGGAAAACTCCTTCATACGGCCAATGGAGTAGGCAATTCAGCGGCTGCGGCTAAATTACATAATGTCGCCGGGGAAGTCGAAGCAACGATACAGGCCGTAAAATGGGCTGAACGTGAAAAGCTGCCTTCGGTGGTCATTTACCATGATTATACGGGCATTGCCGAATGGGCTGAACGCCGCTGGCAAGCAAATACGCCGGTCACGCAGGAATACGCAGCATTCATGGCCGATTATCTCGGCTGGGTGATTTTCCGCAAAGTCAGTGGACATACCGGCGTCGAGGGCAATGAATTGGCTGATAAACTGGCCAAAGCAGCCCTGGACATTTAAAATGATAATTTATAAAGAGAAGTGGTGAGCCGCGTGAAGAAGAAAAAACCAACGCAAAAAATGAAAAAGAAAGCCATAAAAGAGGCTGTCCCCAGTGATCGCAAATACGAATTGCTGGGAATTGTCTTTTGCACGGTGGGCATTATTTCTTTTATTGGTTTGTTAGGGTACAATGTCGGCTTTATCGGCTTTTACTTTGCCAAAGTATTGCTGTATATGTTCGGCATTGGCGCCTACATCATTCCGCTTTTCATCATGCTCATCGGTTGGCGCTATATTTGCCGGCATCAACGCATCGCTTATTCACTGCGCTTTTTCGGCGTAACAGCGATGTTCTTTTCCCTGCTGGCGATTTACCATCATTTTGTAGTTTTGCCCGGCAATGAAATTCTGCCGGAAAGCCTGCCAGCCGGCGGTGGTTTAATTGGCGGCGCAATCCTCTTTGCCTTGCGAAAATTTTTCGGAGTAGACGGCACGATTATCATTTTGCTCGCCGGTTTTATCGGTTCGATTTTATTGTCAACCACCTGGTCATTGGCCGCCGGCGTACTCAAGACAAAAAAGCAGGCGAAATCTGGCATAGTGACGGCAAAGCAGACCATTTCAGCTACCTACGAAAAACTTGTCGAAGTGGAGACCAAGGTCAAACATTCTGTTTACAATCAGGAAAAAGACCCGCATTTTAAAGAAGACAGCACCGCAGAAATGGCCATACCAAGCAACGATGAAGAAAAAAAAGAAGCCGCTGCAGGAAAACAGCCTTTGGAAGAACTCTCCCTGGCCCCTGAAAATGTTGTAGAAACAACTGCAGCTCCGGTCGATGCAACGGACTTCCATATTCAGTATATGGAACATGATATAACAGCTTCCACCGAAGTGCCTACAGAAGCCGCTGCGGAAGGTCTTGCCGCACCTGCGCCATTGCCGCCTACAACAACAGATAGTACTGTTCCGGCAACGATTTTGGACTCCTCTGAAGTTGTTACTGCGGAAAAACCGCCTGCATATGAACTTCCGAAAGTACAGAATCTCCTGAGTAAAACGGTAAAAGGGCAAAACACCCAACTCAAAAAAGAAATCGCTGCAAATGCAAAAATATTGGAAGAAACGCTGCAAAGCTTCAACGTCAAAGCAAAAATCGTAAATGCCTGCCATGGTCCGGCCGTCACGCGTTATGAACTGGAACCTGCCCCTGGCGTAAAAGTCAGCAAGATCGTAAACCTGGCTGATGATATATCCCTGAAACTGGCGGCGCCCTCCGTCCGCATCGAAGCGCCGATTCCCGGCAAAGCGGCAATCGGCATCGAAGTTCCGAACAAGGAATTGGCCGGCGTCCAGCTACGTGAAGTGCTGGAAAGCGACAAATTTGCCCAAGCCAAGTCAAAGCTTACCGTCGGCCTGGGCATGGATATCAGCGGCCAGGCTATTTTTGCCGATTTAGCTAAGATGCCACACTTGCTGGTAGCGGGCGCGACCGGTTCAGGAAAAAGCGTCTGCATCAACACACTGATCACCAGCGTCCTGTTTAAAGCAAAGCCGGATGAAGTCAAATTCATCCTGATTGATCCCAAGATGGTGGAACTGTCCAATTACAATGGCATTCCTCATTTAATGGTTCCGGTTGTTACCGATGCGAAAAAAGCCGCTTCCGTGCTCAATTGGGCTGTGCAGGAAATGGAAAAACGTTATGCAAAATTTGCCAGCCATGGTGTCCGCGATATGGAACGCTATAATCGCAGTACCGAAGATGAGAAAATGCCGGCTGTCATCATTATCATCGATGAATTAGCGGATTTGATGATGGTGGCACCGCATGACGTAGAAGACGCCATCTGCCGCTTGGCACAAAAAGCCCGCGCGGCCGGCCTGCACTTGGTATTAGCGACACAGCGGCCATCAGTCGATGTCATCACGGGCATCATCAAGGCCAATATCCCATCGCGCATTTCTTTTTCGGTTTCCTCTCAGATCGACTCGCGCACGATTCTCGACATGGGGGGCGCAGAGAAGCTTTTAGGAAAAGGTGACATGCTATATTACCCTATAGGCGCTTCGAAGCCTGTACGCGTCCAAGGGGCCTTTATAAGCGATCAGGAAGTAGAAGACCTTTTGGATTTTATTCGCCAGCAGGGCGCTGAAACTGAAGCAAATGAAGAAATCATCCATTTCACTGAAAATGCCCTAAAAGAAGACGCTGCACCAAAAAAAGGTGAAGCCCAACAAGATGAACTGCTCGAAAGGGCCATTGATGCAGTCCTCTCGACCGGCCAGGCATCTTCATCAAGTTTGCAGCGGCGCTTTCGCATCGGCTATACGCGGGCCGCACGCCTGATTGACATCATGGAAGAACTGCAGATCATCGGGCCCAACAATGGCAGCAAGCCACGCGAAATTCTGATGACAAGCGAAGAAGCTCGAAACCTTCTGCAGAAATAACACGCATTGCGGTTTGCGAAAGATTAGAAAATTAAACGACACAGCTCAAAATGGGCTGTGCAAAAGAAAGGTCTGTATAATTTATTGTCATGGATAAAAAATTAACTTTATCATCTTATATATTAGTTGGTTCTATGCTCTTCGGCTTGTTTTTCGGCGCTGGAAACCTGATCTTCCCCGTGCATATGGGGCAAGAAGCCGGCAGCAATGTCTTTATTGCTACACTGGGTTTTTTGATCACAGGAATCGGCCTGCCGTTTTTAGGCGTAGTTGCCATTGGCGTTTCAAAGGCAAACGGCCTGTTCGGGCTGGCCAGCCGCGTCCATCCATTATATGCCAGCGGTATGACCATTTTACTTTATCTGACTATCGGCCCTTGCTTTGCTTTGCCGCGAACCGGTACAGTTTCTTATGAAATTGGTTTAGCACCATATATTGGCGCTGATTACCAAACCATCAGCCTGGCATGTTTCACGATTTTATTCTTTGCCATCGCCCTTATTTTTTCCTTAAAGCCGAGTAAAATCTTGACCTGGGTCGGCAAGATTTTAAACCCGCTCTTTTTGCTGTTTTTAGCCTTTTTAATTGGTATCAGCTTTTTATCACCGATGGGAAGCATTTCGACTGCCACTGTCCAAGGTGCCTATTGCGACGGAGCTTTTTTTAAGGGCTTTACCGAAGGGTATAATACCATGGATGCCCTGGCATCGCTGGCCTTTGGTATCATTGTCGTTCAGACGCTGAAAGATCTGGGCATAAAGAGCCCGACCCACATTGCCATGGGAACGGTTAAAGCCGGTTTTGTGACCATCGTTTTAATGGGTATCATTTACAGCTGTCTGGCTTATATCGGTGCCACCAGCATCGCCCAGTATGAGCTTTCTGCCAACGGCGGCATTGCCTTAGCGCAGATTGCTCGGTATTATTTCGGCCCGGCAGGCAGCATTTTACTCGCCTTTATCGTAACCCTGGCCTGCTTAAAAACAGCCATTGGTTTAATTACAGCCTGTTCAGAAACCTTTCAGGAATTGTATCCGAACTTCCTGAGCTATCGCGCGTATGCTTTCTTATTTACAATTGTCTCCTGCCTGATTGGCAATGTCGGTTTAACGCAAATCATTACGCTGGCTATTCCGATTCTGATGTTTTTATATCCGCTGGCCATCACCTTGATCCTGCTGGCATTTTTGTCCCCGCTGTTCAAGCATCGTCAGATTGTCTATATGACGACGACGTTTTTCACTTTATTGGCGGCAATTGGCGATGCGCTCAATGCAGCACCAGCCATTATCAAGAATGAATCCTTGATCCAACTGCTAGTCACCGCCTACCAACAAGTATTGCCGTTCTTTGCCATAGGTATGGGATGGGTACTTCCCGCACTTTTCGGACTGATTAGTGGCTGGATTTGGGGCGCATGTCAAAAGGGAACGGAACGAACTTTTTAAACAAATACATGTTAAACTTAAAATTCTATAAAATGCAGAAAAGTTCCAGCCGCTTGGCATGGGACTTTCTGCTAAAAAAGGACTTTTTGGTAAAATGTAGAAAACTATCTATAAAGACGTTTAACTAAGAAGAGGAATTCCATGGTATTACAGAAAAGAGGCAAAATATTATGAAATTACAGACAAAACAGCAAATACTAATTGCACTTTACTTAGAAAGTCAAAAAGACCGTCCTCATATGGAAAAAATTACTCCGAATGGCTTGCTGATAACACAGGAGAAATTCAATAGCAGCATTATGGAGTTGATGGAAGATGAATTGATAAAAGATGCAAAGATCATCGATGAAGATGCCGGAATACCTTTGTTCATCGCCATGAATCAGGTAAAAACAACCCATCAAGGAATTTCTGAAGTTGAAAATATTTTAGAAATCAACAATTGGTGGGAACCTGAAAAAAAAGTGGAAAAAGTGAAGCGAAAAGCTGCTGAATTGAGCCTGACAGCATTAGAGAACTTTGCCGCAAAGGTGCTGGAAGATATAGTTAAAGGGCAGTAAAAGCAAAGCGAAAAGATGCTCTGTTTTCAGCATAAAATATATCGTAGGGAAATAAAACACCTCCGGCTGCGCCAATAAAGCATCTTACTATTGGCGCAGCCGGAGTTCATCATTTCACAATTCTTCAATTAGTTTTTTTACAAAAGCTTTTCGTTCAAAAGGGGACAGCTTGTTCAACTCTTCCAGCGTGTCTAAAAAATCTTGCAGAGCAGGTAATTTCTCTTTGTCTGCCACAAGAGCTTCATTACAGTCTGCTGTGGTATGTACTTTATTGTCCATGTGGAATCGCTTCTTTCCATAGCTTCAGAAAATCCGAGGCACTATTTATTGTCCTGCCGTAAAACAGGGAGTACTATAATAGTATACCATAAAAATAGGCAGTTACTCCCAGAATATGCGGAAGAAAATCCGAAAATGTGCTGAAAATTTTCGGAGGTGATCGACTTATTTACCAACAGGCTTATTCTTCATACTGCCAAGCAATTATAGCAGCATATATTTTATTCACGCTGGAAGTCTTGTTTAGCCTGCATTCCGCTTCATCCGGTATTCTCGCAATCAGTTTATTATTGGCATCGTAAAAGCGGTGATTTTTTGTATTTAGCGTTCCTGCCGTTCGGTTATATGTAGTGAAAGAAACGCTATAACTTATTTGGGACCAATTTACTACATCGTATGCATCTTTATATTTAGCAATGAGTTCGGCCAGGCGATCGGCCGTCATTTCCGTCTTAAGATCTGCACAAATAACATCGATTGAGCCGTCATTTCGCACCGTATTCGGATTAAAATAAAACGACTGATCACCTTCTTGATAGGCCAATTGCCAGTTTACTGCCGCCAAGGCTGTACCACTGAACAAAAATGCTAAAACTAACGATAACGCTAAAATTCTCTTCATCATAAATGATATCACTCCTCCATATTTTATCGTAAAGCCTGTCAATGACAGGTTATTTTATTTCTCCATAAAAACAATATTTCCATCTCTATATAATAGCATAAAAAAGTCGATAGAGTACAATTAAGTTCGCAAAAGTAAAAAAGGAAAAGCCATCGAAACTCCGAAAAAGGTAAGTGTCCAGCAAACCAATAAGGA
>Ga0183099_1000202_pt1 | contig 52044 bp, 42 predicted proteins | sample Biomet1_FD_127788 | JGI IMG/M metagenome (GOLD analysis project Ga0183099, IMG submission 127788) | Microbial communities from bioreactor (seeded with anoxic lake sediment) at LBNL, California, USA - Biofuel metagenome 1 | ecosystem: Engineered > Bioreactor > Anaerobic > Unclassified ... | reverse complement strand
CCCCGCCCCGGTCCCCCCCCGGGACCGGCTGGCCGAAAGACCACCAGCCGTACCGGCAGGACCTCCACCGATAACCAAAACGTCTGTTTCTGCAAGTATAGGAATTTCCCTGGCCGGTTCGGTAAGGGTTTTGCCGGTTCCCCGAAAGGTTGTGCCCGATGCTAATCCGGTACGGACACCTTCGGATCCGGATTTATTGTCGCAGCTTACGCCCAGTCCGAGGGCTGCACCTGCCAGTAATGAATTTTTGATAAAACGTCTTCTTTCCATGATATTAGATTGCACTAATTTTACTATATAAAATACACTATACTAGAACTTTACAATACACAAAGATGCCAATAAAATTAGTACAATCAAAGAATACGGATCTAAAAAAGATAGATGTACATAAAATAAAAACGGGGCGAATCCGCCCCGTTTTTATTTTATGCTATCGAAAATCCGTTATACTTTTTTCCAATCCGGCCATATCATGGTTGAATTCATACTTGAAAGATATCCACTTTCCTTTACTGGTCACCATGTATTCATCCAGCCTTTTGATCAGTATTCGATTAAGCTGGTCCAACTCATCGATCCTGGCCAAATAGGAAGACTGTCGTTCCTTGGGTATGGATATTTTTCTGTCCCTGAATTCAGAAAGTCTTTTCTCTACACTGCGACTTTTTCTCTGCGATTCCTCCTTGAATTTTCGGATGGAAATAAGGAATGCCTTGGCCTGATCCTCACGAGTCAGGAAAAGTTTTTCCCTGGCCTCCTTGATGACATCTCTGGCGTCCTGGATCTTTTCAGCCAGAATTTCAGTTACACCAGTCTCAAGCCCTGCGGGGGAAAGATCTGTAAAATCTGATTTGTCTACCATTATCCTATTTTTTGATCGTGTAAAAATATAGTCAGGCGCAAACATCGAAAACTCCGGAATTATCCTCTCTGTGATTTGCTTTCTGCAAATACGGGCTTCTTCTTTAAAATGAATTTGGAGGTACGTTCTGTCTTTGGGGGTGTTGTTCCTTGTTTCGGAGCATTTTTTCTCTCCGTTTGGGCAGGAGTGTTTCTCTTGCCAGTAGCCCTTTGAGGACGTTGCTTGGGGGCTTCTTTCACCACCACGTTGTCCATCAATGGGTAAGGGTGTTCATTGTTCACCGGAATTTTCTTGCCGATGAGCTTCTGGATGTCCCTGAGATATTCTTTTTCTTCGGCATCGCAAAAGCCGATGGCCACTCCGCTTGCCCCTGCCCTACCGGTTCGGCCGATGCGATGGACATAGGATTCCGGAATGTTGGGCAACTCATAGTTGACTACGTGAGTCAAATCGTCGATGTCGATGCCTCTGGCGGCAATATCGGTTGCAATCAGGGCACGGGTCAGCTTGCACTTGAAATTGTTCAGGGCATTCTGACGAGCATTCTGCGACTTGTTGCCATGAATAGCCTGTGAAGTAATGCCTGCCTTGGTCAAATCCTTGGCAACCTTGTCTGCTCCATGCTTGGTACGGGTAAAGACCAGTACTCTTTCAATGTCTTTGTCCTGCAAGAGGTCTATGAGCAAATTTTTCTTATTCCCTTTATCGACAAAATAAATAATCTGGTTGATTGCTTCCACCGTACTGGAAGCCGGAGTAACCTCCACCTTGGCAGGATTCCGGAGAATGGTGTCGGCCAGCTGTACAATGGCGGGAGGCATCGTTGCTGAAAAAAACAACGATTGTCTTTTTACCGGCAATTTGGCAATAACTTTTTTCACATCGTGTACAAAACCCATATCCAGCATTCTGTCAGCCTCATCGAGGACAAAAAACTGTATGCCGGTTAGACTGATGAAACCCTGATTCATAAGGTCCAGCAAACGGCCGGGCGTGGCGATCAGTACATCCACACCCTTGCGCAACATGTCGACCTGTGGTTTTTGATTAACACCACCAAAGATGACCTGATATCTGAGGTTTAAATTTCTTCCATAGCTTTCAAAACTTTCGCCTATTTGTATGGCCAGTTCTCTGGTAGGAGTTAAAATTAGACTTTTGATCTGGCGCTTTCCTGGCGCCTTGTTTCCATCCTGACTCAAAAGTTGAATGATGGGTATGGCAAACGCAGCAGTCTTACCGGTACCCGTCTGGGCACATCCAAGAATATCTTTTCTTTCTAGTATAAGTGGAATCGTTTCTGCCTGAATGGGTGTAGGTGTGGTGTATCCTTCTGTTTTTACAGCCTGAAGGATAGGCTCTATCAATTTTAAATTTTCAAATGACATATTGGGGTAATTAGTGTTCAGACCAGATAAAATGATAAAAAGTTTGTAATCACTGGTCTGGTGTGAAAGAGTTCAACTGGTGAACTAAACTTAGTTTTGTGGGATAAATAGATCGGAAGTATTGAAAAGGAGAAGTTTATCAATAAACCGGATTCTACCGCTTATGGCCAGAATCCGGTTTCTACCCGATTAGAAATCGACACAAAGGTACGCAAAATTTATCACACCTTGATAAAAATGCTCTTTTTGTACATATACCACAAGAAAATCCAACAAGAACCGACATATCCACAGCTCAAAATCAGTGCATTAACAGGTTCGGGACAAAGTTGGGCAAAAGACCCGAATAAGAACTCGCTGACTCTTGAGAAGTTAAAGATGACCTGTGCCATATAGATGGCAATAGAATTCAAACCGATCACCCTAAAGAAAAAAGACCATTTTACGTACTGGCGGACATCAATGATCCAATAAAATATGGACAATAGCAAGTAGCTGACTCCTCCTGCCAAAAGCAGGAATGAGCTAGACCACAAGGCTTTGTTGACAGGAATAACAAGACTGAAGATCATGCCCAACGCCAGAAGTGCGATGCCAGCCACAAAAAGGATCAGCGCCTTTCGTTCAGGGCTATCCTTGCCTTCACGCATCAAATAGGCTCCTGCCATGACACCCAAAAGCGCAGTAGCGACAGCAGGAACCAGACTCAGCAAACCTTCAGGATCAAAATTTCCGCCATACAGCTTGCCTGGCAGAAACCACCGGTCAAACTGCGCCGTAATATTGTTTTCTGCTAGAAAAGGATTAGAGCCAACGGCATCAGGAGCCAGAACCAGTAAATTCAAGAGGCCATAACCGACAGTGAGGCAGGCCACCCAGATAGCGAGAGAAGACATCTTCGAAGCGTACATATAGATGACTGCTCCCAAAAACCAGGCTATCCCGATATGGGCAAGCACACTGGCATATCTGGCATCGGCAAAACCGTCTCTCAGAAACCCGTTATACAGCAAACCAAGCAGAACAAGGGTCAACGCCCTTTTCAGCAAATGCCGGCGGATAATTTTTTCCGGTTCCTGTTTTTCACGCCTTTTTGCCAGTGAAAACGGGAATGCCACCCCAGCAATAAAAAGGAAGAGCGGGAAAATAAGATCCATAAAATGAAAACCATCCCAAGCTGCATGTTCCATCTGGTCGTTGCACCATCCAAGGGATGTTCCTCCAAAAATTTGATAAAGCGCATTGATGATCATGGGGCCTCCCATAATCCACAGCATGTCAAATCCGCGCAAAGCGTCAAGTGACTGCAATCTTTTTCCTGTATTAGTCATAGGTCTTTCAAAAATGATAAGGTTAGATGAAATATTTTTCAAAACTATAAAATAAACCCCATTTTCCATAACTTGCAGCCAAGTTAAAAAGCAATTCACATGAAACGTCCAGACCAAATGTTCATCATCGAAGACATGAGTGACATTGAGAAAAAAAGCGGCTGTGCACAGCTAAATATAAACTATAGTTACATCAACGGCCCTTTTGGCAAAATGCTGGCAGCATCCACGACAAAAGGTCTTTGCTATTTAGGATTGGCCATGGATGAAACAGTCGCATTGGAGGCATTAAAAAGCAAGTACCCGAAGGCCGGCTTTAAAAACATCACAGAAAATATCCATCAAGATGTGCTGCACTTTTTCTTCCCGGAGTCCGGTCTTGCAAAACCGATCAGACTGCATCTGAAAGGCAGTGCTTTCCAACTGGATGTCTGGAAAGCATTGATCAGAATTCCCATGGGTAAACTGGTTTCCTACGGAGATATAGCCAGAGAAATCGGTCGTCCCAAAGCTTTTAGGGCCGTGGGCTCTGCCGTTGGCGACAATCCTGTCTTTTTTCTGGTTCCCTGCCACCGCGTCATACAATCAAGCGGCGCATTGGGCAATTATTACTGGGGAAAAGCCATCAAGGCCGCCATCATAGAATGGGAATCAGTCCGAGCAAACCAAGAATGAGCCCATTACTTCAACAGTCCGGCCAAACTTTCCGGAAGATAAAATGTCTTGTTCACATCCACATAAACGACAACAGACTTCAGCTGGATATCTTTGCCGTTCAGGTTAATAACATTTGAATTGGCCGTGGCTTTCAAAATATTTTTTCCATTAGTGACGGTCAGCATCGGATGATTCTTTTCTATATCTGCATTGGAAGTGTATTTCATACCTTGAAAAACCTGCGTATGTTTGGCAAAATACCGGCTAGTCATTGCAGGCAGCTTATTCTCGAGGTTCAGAAGCTTACAGAGATAATCGTTAATCTCAAAATTGTGGAAAACACCGACAGGCCTATCACCCATTGGATGATAGGTGGCCAGAAATACATCTTCTCCGGTATGGCCTCCAGTGGTAAAACCAAAACAAGTGGCCTCGGTCATGATTTTTGCCAGTAACGAAGAAACACTTCCTCCTTTTCTGCTCTCTTTTGGCAACGTGCTCTTTGCGTAATTGCTGCAGTTGTTCAGCACATCAAGCTGAGCATCGGTCAATTCAAGCTGCGTATATTTCTTTACAAGAGCCTTGGCTTGAGAGAAGTCGTTCTCATTGAGAATAGCGGCAAGACCTTCCGAGGTTTTGGTAAAATTTGAAAAATTATAGAACAACTGGTCTTTGGTGAGTGTTGCATAACCGGGACATCTGGCACTGCCAAGGCTGATCCCGCTGTTACCGTGATCGGGGAGTATGATAACCGCCGTGTTGCCATCTTTTTGGGCAAAATCGAGCGCCACCTTGCAAGCCCGGTCAAAAGCAAGAAAATCGGTAACCATGGCTATCGGGTCGTTCGCATGTGCAGCCCAGTCCACTTTACTGCCTTCCACCATCATGAAAAAGCCGTTTTTATTCTTGGACAATGTCTCAATGGCCTTGGAGGTCATTTCCTCAAGGCTAGGAGTTACCTTGGGGTCTCTGTCTAGATCATACGGCATATCGTATGCATCAAAAAGGCTCCAGAGTTTCTTTCCGTTATAGTTGCGCAAGCCTTCAACGTTATTCAACTGTACGTCATAGCCGTTTTCTTTCAGAAATGCTTTTTGGTCTTCCTTCAGGATATCGACGCCTCCTCCAATGACCACATCCAGATTGTTGTGGACCATTTGGGATGCGATATTCGTATAATTGCTGCGGTTGTAACAATGGGCAGAACAATCAGCAGGTGTTGCATGTGGAAACTCACAGGTAACAACCAGACCGGTCGATTTGCCGTAAAGCAGCTTGGATGCTTCCAATACTGTCATCAGCGGCTGATACGCTTTGGTTGAGTCCATCGGGTAAATATCGTTTTCCTTGTCGGAAAGCGGATAGGTTGAGACCCAACCGGCTTTGGATGCAACTCCTGTCATATAGCAGGATGTCGTCGGAGCAGAGTCTCCGATGGGTGCATTGGAGCAATTGGTGCGGACGGTACCGCAGATAAAAGGATCGATGTTCAGATCCGGTTTGGATGGATTCAAATACCACTGATACCAACGGGCAGAGGCTATGGTTGCCAAAGAGCAGCCGTCGGGAATCATCAGAATGACATTTTTAACAGGACGGACCGAATTGAAATTCCGTGCAGTTGTCGCCTGTTCTTTATTCTTTACTGGCCCTGTATTGTCTTTCGCACTGGCGCTGATGTTGTTGACTGACAGCAGGCATAAGACCACTGCTGCATAAATGGCTTTTTTTATCAGAGAATCGAATTTCAATAAAGAGCTCATAATTAAATATTTATACAATGATTATCTGGGACTCACACAAGTCTGGGTAGTTCCTGATTGGCCTTGGGTCCATCCCTTAGGGCTTGGCATAAGCGCAAACATTTTTCAAAGATAACATTCCATTTTCGGAATCTTTACCTTTTCCTGTGTTAAAAATTACAGATTTTCATCAATGTAAATCAACAAAAAGAGCACCGGGCAAATGAAAAGCAGAAGAGGTTGCCCCCGAAAGGACAACCTCTTCAATATTATAAAATCCGGATGGACCGGATTGCTTATTTCCAGAGTTTTGCAGGATAAACACCTTCCTTGATCAAGGCTCCAATCTTTGAAACCACCGCTGGACGATCTTCAGCATAGGTCACGCCAAACCACTTGGATGGAGTATCCAAAACCTTGCAGGTAACCTGACCGTCAACAATAAGATTGTTCACAACCAATGGAATAAAATATTCAGCCTTGATATTGCCTTCGCTCTCTTTCAGGAAAGTTTTGAAAGCCTCTTCCGAATATTCAAAATAATCAGGAGTGAATCCCCACATATTCATGGAAACAGGAGTATTTTCAGCCACAGCAACCATCTGACCGTTTTCATCCTTGTACTTGACCTGACCATCAGCGTCACGGACAATATAGGTGCGCTCAACGACAGTCGTCAGATTGGCCTTGTCATCCATGGAGCAAATGCCACGGGCAACAGAACCGCTTTCCGAAAGCGTGTTGCCTACACGGTAACCGATCATGCAATATTCGTTTTTCTTCCCTTCCATATTAGACAACCAGTCTGCAAGTACGGCAAAGCTTTCCTTTCCGTAGAAATCATCGGCATTGATAACAGCAAAAGGTTCCTTAATGGCATCTTTTCCCATCAGCAGGGCATGGTTGGTACCCCATGGTTTTACACGTTCAGCAGGACAAGTGAAACCTTCGGGCAGATACTCCAGTTCCTGAAATACGATTTCCACGGGGATAACCCCTTGATATTTATTGACTACAATTTTCTTAAAATCTTCTTCAAAAGAATGACGGATAACAAAAACCACCTTACCGAAACCGGCGCGTTCAGCGTCGTAAATCGAATAATCCATAATGGTTTCTCCGTTGGGCCCCAGGCCGTCCATTTGTTTAAGGCCTCCGTAACGGCTGCCCATTCCTGCTGCTAAAACGAAAAGAGTTGGTTTCATGATTTGTATGTATTTTTAATAGATTTGCCGTATCTTGCGCCCGCAAAAATACATATAATATTTAAAAATAGAAGTGTATATTTGCCACTTATTAATAAAAAAGTAGATTCAGGCGACTGTACTTTTTTTACAATCATCATCTTATTAATTATCAGCACTATGACAGCCGAAGCAAAAAAAACGGGCAACATCGTTCTCATGGAAACATCGATGGGCAATATTAAAATCCGCCTCTATGATGAAACACCTCAACATCGCGACAATTTTCTCAAACTGGTTAAGGAAGGGTTCTACAACGACCTTTTATTTCATCGTGTCATCAAGGATTTTATGATTCAGGGCGGCGATCCCGAATCCAAAGGCGCAGCCGCTGGCAAATCTCTGGGTTCAGGCGGCCCAGGCTATCAGATTCCGGCTGAGATCCTTTATCCGCAACTCTTCCACAAACGCGGTGCACTTTCCGCCGCACGTACGGGAGATCAGGTCAACCCGCAAAAACAATCCTCAGGCTCACAGTTCTATATTGTATGGGGATCCGTTTATTCTGAAGCGCAGCTGACCGGTATGGAAAACCAAAAGAAACAGCAAGCCATGCAGAACTACTTCCAGAGCCTGGCTATGGAAAAACGTGAAACCATCCAGAAACTTTACGATGAAAAGAACCAGACAGCGCTTGATGCCTTGCAGAAGGAACTGGCAGAACTAACCGAAGCCGAATTTGCCGGCAATCCGGAAAAAGGAGGTTTCACGGCAGAACAGAAAAAATCCTACACCACCCTGGGCGGAACACCGCATCTTGATGGAGAATATACCGTATTTGGCGAAGTGATCGAAGGTTTGGATATCGTAGACAAAATCCAGAACTGCCAGACCGGCAGCAGCGATCGTCCCAAAACCGATATCAAAATGAAAATGACTATCGCAGAATAACCGTCTGACATCCTAAAAAGAAGACACTTTTAATCGCTGTATTGAAGTGTCTTCTTTTTTTGTCTGTTACGGGTAAAAAAAGCGCTCATAGTTGAGACAAATTTCTGTTTAATAGGGATTGGCTGATCGTATCCTCCACTCATTCGGATAAGCATTGTTCGCTCTGTTTCCAATGTTTTTCATCCATCCAAGGGGATGCCCCTCATAAAGCATCAGAACCCACCCCAGAGGACATGTTTCCGGTAAAGCAAAAGCCTCACGGCGCAAATAATCGATGGCTTGCTTCAGGTCAAGCCTACAAACGGGAATTTTATCCAGATTCAGCTCTGTAGACAACGCCAAAGAAATGTCCGGCAAAAGATCTTTGCCTTTCATTTCTCCCAACACGATACCGGCGTGGACGATCCGGAGTTTCTCCTCCAGCAACCGCAATGCCTGTTTATGCTCTTTGGGAAAAGCATAAATTTGCCCTTGCCTGTTCAGGGAAAAATCATAGAATGCCGGCGACTTAAGAAAATCACGGACCTTAGCAGAAATTTCAGGCTGTTTGTTCTGCCCACTTTCCTTTTTCAGGGCCTTGGATTTCCGGGACCAAACAGAACACTCCTGCCCACTCTCCTCTGTTTTTTGCAAAAGCGTCAGAAAAAATCCCTCCCCTCTGGTCTTGTGAGGCAGGAAGCGATAGACGGGCTGTTCCGTTTTAGAAAACGGAGCCAGCGATCCGGTGATTTTCCATTCTGCCTCAATAGGTATTTCCACGAACCTCGCCCCAAGTTCTTCACATATCCAACGCACATTTTCTTCATCCTCATGTATGTTGTAGGTACAGGTGCTATAAATCAAAAAGCCTCCTGTTCGCAAAGCCGGCCAGCAATTGGTCAAGATCTCACGTTGCCTGGCAGCACAAAGCTTCACATTATCTTCCGACCACTCAGCAATGGCATCGGGATCTTTTCGAAACATACCTTCCCCGGAGCAAGGAACATCCGTCAGAATCAAGTCAAAAAAGCCCGTAAGAGCTTTAAAAGCGGAAGAATCACTTTGAGTTACCACAATATCGGGAGTGCCCCATTTGATAAGGTTTTCAGCAAGGATATTCGCTCTGGTACGGATCAGTTCGTTGGCCACCAAAAGGCTGCCTTTGGGCAAAACGGAACTCAGCAAGGTCGATTTTCCTCCCGGAGCAGCGCACAAATCAAGCATTCTCAGGGCATTCCCATCCATCTCAAGCAAAGCCCTCTTCAAAGCCTGTTCCACAAACATGGAGGAAGCTTCCTGTACATAATAACAGCCGGCATGAAGCAACGGATCAAAGGTAAAGGCTGGGCGATCCTTCAGATACTGGCCTTCCGAAGACCAGAAGACGGGCCCGTCAAGCTTTTCCGGATTTTGAAGAATCGGTTTTTCCGAAAATTTCTCTGGATTAAACCTTATACTAACCGGCGCAGGTTTTTCCAGGGCCATGAACAAGTCAGCAGCCTCTTTTCCCAACAAGGCTTCTGTATGCTTGATAAACGCTTCGGGTAATGACATGGATTTCTTATTTTTATCGCCGACAAAGATAATGTGAGATTGTGAGATTGAAAAAATCATTTGCACTTCTGCCCTTTTTCATCGTACATTTGTGCCCTGAAATCAACCATCTTTCACGTAAAACCCCACAAAATGTCAGGTATCCTGTACCTTTTTCCGGTAACGCTGGCCGAGAGTCCACTCGAACAAGTCCTTCCCGAGTATAACAGACAACTGTTGATGCCCATCAGGCACTTCATTGTGGAAGAGGTACGAACAGCCCGCCGTTTTCTGAGGAAAGCAGACCCACATTTTGACATCGATGCCTGTCAGTTCTATGCACTCAACAAGCACACCACCCCAGAACAGATTGCCTCATACCTGGAAGCACTTGAAAACGGTGCCGACATGGGGCTCCTTTCCGAGGCCGGTTGTCCGGCTATCGCAGATCCTGGGGCCGATATTGTCCGCATCGCTCAGGAAAAAGGGTACAAGGTGGTGCCTTTGGTCGGGCCGTCCTCCATTCTGCTGGCCCTGATGGCTTCGGGGTTTAATGGTCAACGATTTGCTTTTGAAGGCTACCTTCCCGTCGAAAAAGAAGACAGGATCAAGGCCATCAAACGTCTGGAAGCCAGATCCTATGCCGAAGACATGACACAGATTTTCATCGAAACGCCCTACCGCAACATCAAGCTGCTTGAAGACCTATCCACCAACCTTCGTCCTCAAACACGCATCTGTGTAGCTTTTGACATCACAGGCCCGGAAGAGAGTATCAGGACAATGACGGCCAAAAACTGGAAGAACAGCTCGGCTGAACTCACAAAAAAGCCTTGCATATTTCTCCTATACAAGGCATGACGCGGAATGCACAAAAGGCTATTCTGCGGAGGTGATGGTTTTCAGAAAATCAAATTCACCTTCCAACATATTGCTGAAAAAGGATTTTCCCAGATTTTCCTGAATCTGCTGCACAGTCCAGAACTTTCCCTGAGTCTTATTCAAACCAATCAATTCGTCTTCATCCTTTACATGAAGGGCATAGAGCAGCACCTGCCATTTGCCCACTCCGTTTTCATGCTTATATTTGAGCAGGAAAGTGGGGAAACCACTCTTCGGGAAAAACTCAGATTGAAGTCCTTTGATTTCGTCTTCAATGGATAGGCCATATTGCAACATTCTTTCAAAAGGATGATCGTATTTTCCATGATAGGGCGAATATTCCTGATCTACCGGCAACAAATAAATAGAGCCGGGTTTATAGACCATGATCCGGATCATAGGATGTTGATATTTGCCAGGAGTTTCCACAGAAACAGAGCGTGCGACACGACCGATCACGTTTCCGCCGTCATCCACTATGGGAAGCCAAAATTCCTTCCGTTTACTTCTCTTTATCAGGTACTGACGAAAAAAAAACAAACCTGTTGCAACCAACACAAGAATAAAAACCAACAACGCCAGCAAACCCGTTATTGGAGTTTCCGCATTGGAAATTGCGCCTTTAAAAAAATCAATGGTAGCATTCATATATGGAAAGTGAAATCATAACAGTGGAACAATTAGTAATCAGATTTGTTCGCTTTTTCCTGAATATAAATGTTTTTCCGCGTGATAGGAAGAACGGACCAGCGGACCACTCTCTACAAAGGCGAAACCCTTCAATGTCGCAAGTTCCTTATAGCGAGAGAAATCGTCGGGATGAATGTATTTTTTCACCGGAAAATGCTTCCGGGTAGGTTGCAGATACTGCCCAAGAGTGAGAATGGAGCAGCCGGTATGGAGTATATCGTCCATTGTTTCAAAAAGTTCTTCTTCCGTTTCACCCAGTCCCAGCATAAGACCTGACTTGGTGCGGATTCCAGCATCGGAGAGTTGTCTGAGGACAGACAAACTTCTTTCATAAAACGCAGCAGAACGGACTTCGGGAGTCAAACGTCTGACTGTTTCCACATTGTGGGAAACAATCTCGGGCCTTTCATCAATAATCAGCCGAATTAATTCGGGACACCCCTGGAAATCTGGGATCAAGACTTCAATAGTGGTCTCTGGATTCACACGACGCACACTTCGAATGACCCGGACCCAGTGAGCAGCGCCCAAATCCGGCAAATCATCCCTGTCTACCGAAGTAAGTACAACATGCCTGAGTCCCATCTGGCGAACAGACTGGGCCAGTCGTTCAGGCTCGTTTAAATCAGGTGGCAAAGGTTTTCCCGTCTCAGTATTGCAAAAACGGCACGATCTCGTGCAGATAGTTCCCAGCACCATAAACGTAGCAGTTCCCCGACTCCAACATTCGGCTTGATTGGGGCAACGCCCGCTGCTGCAGATGGTGTTTAAATGCTGTCCTTCTATGATTTTCCGCGTATGCAGGAAACAGTCATTATCACCCAGACGGACTTTAAGCCACTGTGGTTTCCGCACATAATCAGACATAGGCCGCTACAGATTCTTAATAAGAAAATCGACCATCCTGTTGTATAGATGCTTGCGGTAGGTCTTGCCCAGAATGCTGTGGTTACTGGTCGGATAGAGCTGCGTATCAAATTGAATACCAGCCTGAATCAATGCTTCCGACATATCCAGACTTTGGTTGGTACGGACATTGTCGTCGGCCATGCCATGCACCAAAAGCAAACGTCCTTTCAGGTCTCCGGCACGAAGCAAAGCAGAACTAGCGTCATACCCGGTCGTATTTTCCTTTGGCATTCTCATGAACCGCTCCGTATAGACCGCATCGTAATACCGCCAGTCACAAACCGGTGCCACGGCTATACCAGCCTTAAAGACACCCGACTTATCGGTCATGGACATCAACGTGGTGTAGCCACCATAACTCCAGCCCCAAATGCCGATACGGCTTCCGTCCACGTAAGGTTGTTTTTTCAGATAGTTGGCAGTGGCCACCTGGTCTTCGGTCTCCTGAATACCCAGATTGGACCAGGTCGATTTGCGGAAAGCCTCTCCTCTTCCCCCTGTGCCACGACCATCTACACATACGACGATGTAGCCTTTTTCAGCCAGGTAATATTCCCAGCCAAAGTCAAATTCATCCAAAGCCTGCTGTGAATCAGGCCCGCTGTATTGAATCTGCAGCACTGGATATTTCTTGTTTTTGTCAAAATCAACAGGTTTGAGCATCCACCCGTTCAACATCTGACCATCGGCTGCCGGCACAGAAATAAAGATCTTTTCTCCATGGTTGAATTGGGACAAAGCCGATTTCAGCGAGGTATTTTTTTCCATCGTACGGATTTCTTCCCCTGCGCTGTTGCAGACTGTATATTCCTGTGGAGTGTTGATGTCAGACCAGGTCTTGATAAAATAGCTGCAATCGCTATTGAACAAGGCTTTGCTGAAACCGGACTTTGTACTGATTTTCAAAGTCCTGCCTTTCAGATCCACCTTATAAAGAGATCTTTTTGTGGGTCCATCTTGCGTAGACTGGTAATAGAAAATATTATTGATGGTATCACAACCATAATAATCGGTCAGATCCCATTTTCCGGTAGTCAATTGCTTTTTCAATCCGCCTTTGGCCCCATATAGATAAAGATGCCGGTAACCACTTTTCTCGCTCACATAAGTGAATTCTTTCGAAGAAAACCGGATGGCATCGTACATCGGATCCACATACTTTTCATTCTGGTCCGTCAGAATCAGAGTACTTTGAGCCGATTTAGGATTGGAAAAATACATCTTGAATACATTTTGCGCTCTGTTTAGGGTCATGACGGCCAATTGACTGCTGTTTCTGGTAAACCGGATGCGAGGGATGTAATCTTCCTGTGCAATGGGCAAATTCATCTGTTTGGCGGAACGGACCTGAAGGTTAAAAGCATAAACCGTAACCCTGGACGTCACATCGCCGGCAGACGGATACTTGAAACTATAAGAACCCGGATAATACATATTCGGCTTGAGAGCAGACTGTTTCAGGCCATACAAAGGTAAGGTGTAGGTCGGCACCGCCTTTTCATTGAATTTCACATAAGCCAGGAATTTGCTGTCAGCAGACCAGTCGTAGGCACAGGTTTCGCCAAACTCTTCCTCATAAACCCAATCGGCCACGCCATTGATAACAGAATTCTCTGCGCCATCAGTGGTTACGGGTATTTCCGTTCCGAAGTCCAGCCTCTTGATAAAAAGATTGTTGTTTCTGGCAAAAGCGATAGACCGCCCATCGGGAGAAAATCTGGCATCACGCTGAGCACCGTTTTCTGACAAACGTTCGATCAATTGTCGTTTACAGTCGTATACATAATATTCGGTGGTAAAGGAATGACGGTAAATGGGAGTCTTTTCCGACCAAAAGAGAATTCTGGTTCCCGTCGGGCTGATTTCATAACCGATCAGCTTTTCAACCGAAACTCCTTTTGACTTTTCCAGATCCAGAATCACATCCGTTTGTTTGCCGGTGGCGTAGCTATACTGGACAATGCGCTTGCCATTCTCATCAATGCAGGTATAATATCTTCCGTCCTGCATGGAAGATATCTGGGGTATGCCGGCGGTACGATATGCTCCTGTTACTATGGAATCCAGTGAAAGAGCCTGTTTGGCTTCAGACATAAAAGCAAAATTCAAACCAAGTATCAGCAGCAAGGATAGTTTTTTCATAACATCGTTTTTTATGATACGCAAAAATACGAATTTGAATCGGGAAGCTCCATTTTTCAACCACTTTTTCTGTACTTTTGCACAATATAAAGGATGTAAAGCCATTTTCCAGGTTTTCTATCCTCAACAAGAACAAATGATGCGAAAGCCCCTGTATCGAAATTTTCAGGATTTCCTGAGCGAATATTTCAAAAACAAAATTCAAAAAATATCCCTCAATGCAGGATTTTCCTGTCCAAACCGGGATGGGAATAAAGGCTTCGGAGGTTGCACGTATTGCAACAACCAAACATTCAATCCCGCCTACTGCAAAACCGAAAAAAGCATCACGGCCCAATTGCTGGAAGGTATTCGTTTCTTCGCCGGGAAATACCCATCCATGGATTATTTGGCCTATTTCCAGGCTTACACAAATACTTATGGCGAGTTGGAGAGACTAAAAACGCATTACGAAGAAGCGCTTCGGGTCAAAGGAGTCAAAGGACTTGTCATCGGAACAAGACCGGACTGCATGCCGGAAGAATTGCTGGATTACCTGCAAACCCTTTCAAAAGAATACTTTATTCTTGTTGAATACGGTCTGGAATCTACCAAGGACGAAACCTTAGCGCTCATCAACCGGGGCCATAATTTTTCCTGTTCAGCCGATGCCATCCGACGTACAGCAAGCAGAAACATTCCTGTCGGAATTCATATGATCCTTGGACTACCTGGAGAGAACGAGCAAGACATGCTGCAACACGCAGACAAACTGAACAGCCTTCCCATAAAAACGGTCAAGCTCCACCAGCTCCAACTCATCAAAGGTACCAAAATGGCGGCTCAGGCTGAAAGCAACCCTGGCTTCATCCACCGGTACACCGCAGAAGAGTATGCCGCCTTGGTTGTTTCCTTTCTGGAGCGCCTCAGACCGGACATTGCCGTAGAGCGCTTTATTTCCCAATCACCACCCGAGTTGCTGATTGCGCCAAACTGGGGGCTCAAAAACTACGAGTTTACCCATCTCGTTGAAAAAGAGCTACACAGGCGGAAAAGTTTCCAAGGCATCGCCTTCGCTTCACAAAAATAGAACAAACGGGAAAATATTGCCAAAGTAAACTTGTCATCAATTTCAGTAATATTTGTTCTAAATTTCGTCAGGAAACATAGCAGGTTTATTACTTTTTATTAATACTTTTGCTCCACGTTTTCACACAGTTTTATCGTCTGGAAATATGGATTTAAGATTGCTTGTGTCCAATTTCCAGATTTCCTTAAACAAACTACATGTCCGGAAAATCTTCATACCGCCAAATATTCAAGGCCACTTCTCTATTTGGTGGAGTCCAGGTTGTGAACATTCTCATCGCTATTGTCCGTTCCAAATTTGTAGCCGTCCTCTTGGGAACAAAGGGTGTAGGCATCATGAACCTGCTACAGAACCCGGCCACCATGATTGGAACACTAACGGAACTCGGCATCAACCAGAGTGCCGTCCGTGACATTTCCGAAGCCAACGGCATGGAAGATAAGAGCCGTATATCCCATACATACACCATCTTCAACCGCTGGATCTGGTTTACAGGCATACTGGGGGCTGTGGTCATGATAGCCATGTCTCCATGGCTCAGCCAGTGGATATTCGGAAGCGCAGAATACACCCTTGCCTTTATCTTTCTCTCCGTCACCTTATTGATGGGAGCTCTTTGCAACGGTCAAATAGCCCTGTTGCAAGGATTGCAGAAAATGAAACAGATGGCTTCTGCCAATGTAATAGGCGCCATTGTCGGGCTTTTTGTGTCCATTCCCCTTTACTATTGGTTCGGATTGAAGGGCATCGTGCCAACCATGATCCTAACCTCGGGAACAGGGCTGCTCATCTCATGGTACTATTCACACAGAATCAAGATTCCAAGGGCAGACATTTCGGCCAAGGATACTTATTACGGAGGCTTGAACATGGTAAAACTGGGATTTCTGATGACCTTGAGCAGTTTCATCAGCTACGGCGTTTCCACACTGACCAATGCTTTCATCAACAGAATGGGTACCACCGGAGATGTCGGGCTTTACTCGACAGGTTGGAGCATCACCAACAAATACGTCGGGATGGTCTTTACAGCTATGGTCGTTGATTACTTTCCACGGCTTTCCAAAGTCAACCACGACAATTCCCAGGTGAGAGAAGTGGTAAACCAACAGGCTGAAATAGCCATCCTTATTCTCTCCCCCATACTTATCACCCTGCTTTCAACAGCGCCAATCGTCATATACATCCTCTATACCAAAGAATTTCTTCCGGCCGTAGGCTTGATTCAGTGGGTCATTCCAGGCATTCTGTTCCAGGCACTGTCCTGGTGTCTGGGATTCGTACCTTTGGCCAAAGGAGATGGCAAAATCTATTTTTGGAAAGAGTTTTTCAGCAGCCTGATCAACCTGATCTGCAACCTGACCGGTTTCTATCTGGGAGGCGTCACAGGACTTGGTATCGCCTTTACCGTAAGCAATATTCTAATATTCATACTGGTGAGAGGCATTTGCATCCGTCAATACGACCTGCATTTCTCGCCCGAGTTCCGTAAGATATTCATTCTTCATCTAGCCCTCAGTGTTGTAGCATTCCTGATCGCAAACCGGTTCGGATACCCCATCGCCTATATTTCCGGAGCCGGATTCCTTGCACTTACCGGATGGCTCAGCTGGAAAGCGCTTGACAAGCAAATGGATCTGAAGAACATGATTATCGGTAAATTCAGGAAAAAGACAGGATCAGAACAATAAAACTATTTTTATATCATGATATACGCTATTTTAAATGGCCGGTTGGGCAACAACCTATTCCAGATAGCCACTTGCGCAAGCTTGGCCGCCAAAAACAATACTGAATACTGCATTTTCCCGGGAGAATACATCACTCCTCCACCCGAAAACCTTTCTCTGGTGGATTACGTCAGAAAATTTGACACCACCATCCTGAGAAAAGTACCTGTAACCCCTAAAAGACCCGATTTCTCAACCCTTTATCAGGAAAAGAATTTTCAGTACGAAGACATTCCTTTTGAAGAGAACATGATGATAGATGGGTTCTTTCAGAGTGAAAAGTATTTTGTTCCCGAGGTGGTACGCGACCTCTACGAAATAGACCCTGTCACCAAAGCCTATATAGAAGACAAATACGGACACCTTTTCAAGGAAGAAATCACCGCCCTTCATGTGCGCCGGGGAGACTATTTCGGAAACGTGGACAATCATCCCATCTGCACCCTGGATTATTTCCGGAGCGCCATCAAACACATTGGAAAGGACAAAAGATTCCTGGTTTTCAGCGACGATATCGCCTGGTGCAAGAAAAAATTCCGAGGTGAAAATTTCTTCTTCGCAGAAAATGAAACTGCCATCGTGGACATATACCTCCAGTCCTACTGCACCAACAACATCATCAGCAACAGTTCGTTCAGCTGGTGGGGAGCCTGGTTGAATTCCAACCCCGACAAGACCGTGATCGCACCGGATCCCTGGTTTGGAGTGGCTTACCAATACAAAAACACGAAAGACCTGCTACCCGAAAACTGGATAAGACTTAGCAACAAAATGCCGCTTTATCTGCGAACCTATGGCTATTACCTCTGGTACGACAAACGCATCCGGTATTTTATCGACACGAAAATCAAGAAGAAAAAATAATAAAAAAGAACAACGATACCCTACTCAAATGTTGGGTATCATTGTTTTATGGTCATCGAAGAAAAAGCCAGCTATCCTGGTCACCTTGTTGTACCTGTTGATTCTTTGATTGGCCAGAAAACCAGGCAGGTAAGGATGCTTTATGGAAAACCGATAGACCATCCTGCTAAAGGTCGTCAGGGATTGTTCCTTTAACAAAAAGCCAATATACCTATTCCTCCTTTCATCCATGTTCCTGTAGAAATCCGGCGCATCCGGAAAGTACCGATCAAACAGGAAAGCTTCTGCCAACAACCAAAGACAATACCTCTTCAAAGCCAACTCATAGATCTTTTTCAAGTCTTCTGCAGCCTTGAAATAGCGGAGTCTTTCCTCAAAGGTGTCAGCCAGACAAATTTCCTTTCTAACGGTTTTGATATGCACAAAGCTATCCTCTCTCTGAAAATAATAATACAGGTATCGGGTTGTAATGCAGATACGTTTGGATTTATGAATAAGCTGATACAAAGTAGCCTCATCTTCCCGGATGCTGTCCACCGGAAAACGGAGGGTTTCAAACAGCGATCTCTTGTATAGCTTGTTCCATACCACCGTCATGTTGATACTGCTGAAAGTGAAAAAAAGGTCGAGCGCCTCCAGATTGGTTATGGTCATGGTTTTGAAATCCTTGTTATCGGGAACATCGTTGTGGTCATGCACCTCCAGAAAAGAGCAGACAGCCATATCGGCATCACCTTCCATCAAATTTTTCAACAGAGTTTCGCACATCTCAACATGCAGAAAATCATCGCTGTCCACAAAAACCAGGTATTCCCCGGTAGCTATTTCGATACCGGCATTTCTGGCATCGGAAAGGCCTCCGTTTTTCTTGTGTACGACCTTTATTCTTTCATCCTTCAAGGCATAGGCATCGCAAATAGCACCCGAATGATCGGGAGACCCATCATCCACCAGTATGATTTCAAGCTCCCGATAGGTCTGATTGATAAGGGATAGGATACACTTTTCCAGATAAGCCTCCACTTTATAAATTGGAACAACAATGCTGATCCTGGGATTTATTTCCATGTAATGATTCTTTAATGATTAATGAAGTTTCCTCTATTTTTCCAAGATTATGGGTATCAGCTCAAATATGGCATCGGCACGCCGTCCCGGCTCCCATTTTTCTAAACAAATTTAGGAATATTCAGGGAATATTTACAATGAATTTTGCATTATTTTATCGTGACAATTAGTTTATCAGCAAAAATGCTTAATTTTGTATGGCAAAAACCTGATACAATGCAAATAAAGATAGCCTACTGTCTCCCATCCCTTTATATACCAGGTGGTATGGAGAGAGTCCTGACCATTAAAGCTAATTATTTCGCCGACGTCCTTGGATACGATGTATACATCATCCTCACAGACGGCAAAGACAAAGCCCCATACTATCCACTTTCGCCGAAAATCCATACAATCAACCTGGACATCAATTACGATCACCTGAACGGTCTGACCCTTTACAAAAGGTTTCCCCGCTATCTGGTCAAGCAGCGGATATTCAAAAACAGGTTAAAAAAATGCCTGATGGAAATTAAGCCGGACATCACGGTGTCCATGCTCAGACGTGAAATCAATTTCATTAATTCCATCCACGACGGCAGCAGGAAAATCGGTGAAATACACGTCAACAAGAGTAATTTCAGAGATTTCAACGAGGAAAAAGCATCCGTTGTCAAGAAACTTCTTGCCAAATTCTGGATGAAGCAGCTGATCAGTGCCCTCAAGCAACTGGACAAGTTTGTCACGCTCAGTCAGGAGGACAAAGAAAAGTGGACAGAAATCGACAATGCCATAGCCATTCACAACCCACTCTCCTTTTTTCCGGAAAAAATCTCGGACTGCTCCAGCCACGAAGTCATAGCCGTCGGCCGACTGATTCCGCAAAAAGGTTTTGACATGCTCATCGACGCCTGGAAAATTGTATCGGACAAACATCCAGAATGGACACTCCGGATTTATGGTGAATGCGACCAGACAGAATACCTGAAACAAATCGACAGACTCGGTATCGAAAAAACCTGCAAGCTGGAAGGAGCCGTCACCGACATTGTAAGCAAATATCAGGAAAGTTCCATTTTTGTACTCAGTTCCCGTTTTGAAGGTTTCGGTATGGTCATCACCGAAGCCATGGCCTGCGGACTTCCGGCCGTTTCCTTTGCTTGCCCCTGCGGCCCCAGAGACATCATCCACGAAGGGAAAGACGGTTTTCTGGTGGAACCGGGAAACATCAAAGAGCTGGCCGAGAAGATCATCTACCTGATCGAACACGAGGATATCCGTAAATCAATGGGGCTTGAGGCCAGATCCAACAGCGAACGCTTCCGGATGGAAAAAATTGCCGGACAATGGAATACACTGTTCGAATCAATACTTGCTCTAAATAAACAAACATCCACCAAATAGCTTAAGAGATGAAATGGTATCAAAAATATTTATCGGTCTTTGAAAAACCCTTTGACGAAATCCCGCAAAAAAGCTTGGAAGAAATCAGGGAAAAACTGAAAAAATTCCAAAGTACCGACCCCATAGCCACGGTCGTTGTCATCGCCCACAACGAAGAAAAAAGATTGTTGAGCTGCCTTTGGTCATTGAGCGAAAACCTTACGACCCACCCCATCAGAATCATCGGGGTGGACAACCACTCTGAGGACAGAACCTCCGATGTTTTCAGAGCAGTCGACCTGCCTTTCTATTACGAGGAACGTAAAAGTCCAGGGTATGCTAGAGACTGCGGTCAAACATATGCAGAAGGCAAATACTACATATGCATCGATTCCGATACCATGTACCCGCAGGATTACATCCAGATCATGGTTGACGAACTGGAAAAACCGGATGTTGTAGGAGTGTATTCTCTATGGAGTTTCCTGCCAAGTAAGAATTTTCCGGAATGGAAATTGTTTTTTTACGAACTCATGAGGGACATCAACCTCAGCCTCCAGGCCATCAAAAGACCGGAGCTCTGTGTCAGGGGTATGGTCTTTGCCTACGACCTCAAAATCGGTCGTGAAATAGGATACAACCACAACATCATCCGTGGTGAAGACGGCTCCATGGCATTCGGTCTGAAAAAATACGGTAAACTCGTTTTCCTCAAAAACCGCAAAGCCAGGGCTATGACCTGCAACAACACCCTTCAAGCCGAAGGCAGCATATTCAAGGCATTGGCAAGAAGAACCTTGAAAGCTTTTCGTTACCTGGGAGGTTATTTTATCAAGAAAGACTTCTACAAGGACCAGGACTCCAACCTAATCAAATAACCGGCATGAAAATCGTCTATATATACCCGGCATTAAGTACCATCGGAGGAGCAGACAGGGTTATCGTGGATAAAGCCAACTATTTTGCCGAAAAGTGCGGATACGAAGTCTACATTGTGACCGCTCACCAGAACGGACAGAATTCATTTTTTTCCTTATCCGGCAAAGTAAACCACATCGACCTGAATGTCAATTTCAACGAACAATACAACCACAACTTTTTCGCCCGCGGATTCATCTACCTGATGCTAATCAGCCGTTACAGAAAAAGATTATCAAAACTACTGCACGAATTAAAGGCCGACTTTACCATCACCACCATCAGTCGGGACATTGATTTCATACACACCATCAAAGACGGAAGCATTAAGATTGCCGAAGCTCATAGCCCCAAACATTACCTCAGAAACCTGCACCGCCTGCAGTTCAAAAACTGGATGTACCAGATCTCCGGAAAAATATTCACCAGGAAGCTCGAAAAGGCCGCAAAAAAATTCGCCGCATTTGTTGTCTTGACCCAAAACGATGCCGATTGTTGGAAAGATATCCGTCCGTGCACCGTCATCCCCAACTCTTTGCCCTTTTTCCCGGAAAAAGCAAGCAACTGCCAAAATAAACTAATCATCACAGTCGGCCGTCTATATCCCGAAAAGGGCTATGAAAGGCTGATCGAAGCCTGGGCCATGGTTTCTCCCAAGCATCCGGACTGGAAAGTACGGGTTTACGGCGTCGGAATCCTGAAAGACCCCTTAAACAAGCTGATCCGTAAAAAAGGGGTTGTTGATACCTTTTTCTTGGAGGGAGCAACCAAAAACATATCAGAAAAATACCTTGAAAGCTCATTTTACATCATGGGATCCATTTTTGAAGGATTCGGCATGGTGCTAATTGAAGCCATGGCGTGCGGTTTGCCGGTTATTGCATTCGATTGTCCCGTCGGGCCCGCTACCATCATTAAAAACCAGGAAGACGGTTTTCTGGTCAAAAACGGTGACATCGAACAATTTGCACAAAAGATATGTTATCTGATTGAAAACGATGAAGCACGCATACAAATGGGCGAAAAGGCCAGAGCAAACGTGCAACGCTTCAATCGGGAACTCATCATGCAAAAATGGATAGACCTCTTTCAATCACTGAAAGAATCAAAAAACTGAATTTTCAGATGGGCCGATTAAGAAGTACATACAGAAATCTGATCAACCATATTTTTTGGCAAACCGCTGTTTTTCGCGGAAAATCCCTTCCGGATTTTGACAGCATACTGATCGTGTCACCGCATCCGGACGATGAAGTTTTAGGATGTGGTGGTCTGCTCAGCCATCAAAACAGGCAGAACAAAAGCGCCAGCATCGTCTATCTGACCCAAGGAGAAAACTGTGATGCAAGAATAGATCCGGACACACTCAAAGTTGAACGCAGAAAGCTTACCGACAAAGCTCTTCAAGCCATTGGACAGGACATGAACAAAACCTTTTTCCTAAATTATAAGGATGGAAGTGTCAGCCAAGACAATCCGGAAACAGAAAAACTAAAGACTTTGGTTCGGCAAATAAACCCGCAAGCTGTTTTCGTCACGCATCGGTTTGAAGGATGGAATGACCACGAAAAAGCTTTTGACATAATGCAGAACATCCTTGCAGACATGCCGGTGGACTTATACGAATACTGCGTTTGGTTTTGGTACACAACTCCTTTCAGCAAGTTCTTCGACATAAAATGGAAAGGGGCACGTATCCGCCGAATGAGCGAGAAAGAGTATTCTGCAAAAAAACAGGCGATAGAAGCATACATGAATGGAAAGTCCAGGGAAGGCATTGCCTATTCAGGGGTTTTGCCGAAGATTCTTCTTAAATTTTGCAGTATCAAAAAAGAACTATTTTTCAAGTCCGGGGTAAAAGGATCTTAAATACAGTATTTTTACAAAAGGTTTTTCATTTCTAATGTAAAATACCATCAATTTTAAAATTTTCGTCTTATCTTTGGTTCCCGGAATCCGATTTTTATCTCGACATAAATTAACGCAGGAAAAGTTTGTATTTATATTTAATTTAACAATACCAATATCCGAAAGATCAACCAGAATAACCATGAGTAAAAGGTTTTCAGTTCTTTCTTAATCTCTATACATGAAAATTGTTTACATATATCCAGCACTTACAACAGTTGGCGGAGCCGATCGGGTAATCGTGGAAAAGGCGAATTATTTTGCTGAAAAATGCGGATACGAAGTCTATATCATCACCGCTCATCAAAACGGTCAGAAATCCTTCTTTCCCATTTCCGACAAAGTCAGGCACATCGACCTGGACGTCAACTTCAACGAACAATATGCCCATTCCTTTCTTGTAAGGGGTTTTATCTATTTCAAGCTGTTGCACATCTACAAAAAAAAGCTATCAGACATGCTGGGAAAACTCAAGGCCGACTTTGTTCTGACCACCATCAGCCGTGATATCGATTTCCTGAATTCCATCAAGGACGGAAGCATCAAAATCGCCGAGGCCCACGTTTCAAAGAAATACCTCAGAAATCTTCACCTGATGCAGGAAAGGAACATCCTCTACAAATGGACAGGCAAATACTGGACCAGACAACTAGAAAAGGCAGCCACTAAATTTGACGGCTTTGTCGTACTGACCAATCAGGACGCTGAGAACTGGAAAGACATCAGGTCCTGTACCGTCATACCCAACTCCTACCCTTTCTATCCCGAAGTTCCAAGCACCTGCAAAAACAAGAAAGTCATTAGTGTGGGCCGTTTTTACGCGCAGAAAGGTTTTGACATGCTGATCGAAGCCTGGGGTATCGTTGCAGAGAAATATCCGGAATGGCAGCTGAATATCTACGGAAACGGCGAATTCAAAGATCAATTGAATGCACAAATCAAGGAAAAAGGACTTACCTCATCCATCACGCTGAAAGACCCGGTAAGCAACATCGTTGACAAATACACCGAAAGCTCTGCCTACGTTATGAGCTCGAGATTCGAAGGATTCGGCATGGTCCTGATTGAGGCCATGGCCTGCGGCCTGCCGGTCATCTCATTCGATTGTCCCGACGGTCCTTCTGACATCATCAAAGACGGTGAGGACGGACTTCTGGTAGAAAACGGAAACATCAGCAAACTGGCCGACAGCATCCTGAAACTGATAGAAAACGAGGATTTGCGCATCCGAATGGGCCAAAAAGCAAGAGAAAACGTAAAAAGATATAACCACGACATCATCATGCAGAAATGGGTTGAACTCTTTCACACCCTGAAGCATTGACAGACCAAACACACCCCATGGAAACCACTTTTTGGATATTTGCCTTTGTCGTTTTTTACACCTATATCGGATACGGCATCCTTTTATTTCTGCTGGTAAAAATAAAGGAAACATTCTCCCCCAGAAAAGAGGAGAAGTCCAGCCCGGATCTTCCTGAAGTTACGCTGCTGATTGCAGCCTACAACGAAGAATTGGTCATTCGTGACAAGATGGTCAATTGCCAAGCCCTGAACTATCCGGAAAACAAACTGCATTTCATGTGGATCACCGATGGTTCCAACGACGGAACCAATAAATTGCTTGCCGAATATCCTGAAGTAAACGTTATCTATAAACCCGAGCGGATGGGAAAAACAGCGGCACTCAATCGCGGCATACCGTTTGTAAAAACGCCCATCGTGGCATTCACAGATGCAAACACCATGCTCAACGAAAATGCCATTCTGGAAATCGCCAACGCATTTTCAGATAAGAAAGTCGGATGTGTTGCAGGAGAAAAGCGCATAGAGCAGAACGAGACTGGAGATGCCACAGCCGGAGAAGGCATCTACTGGAAATACGAATCTTTCCTAAAATCGCTGGATGACAGGCTTTACTCAGCTATCGGCGCCGCAGGAGAGCTTTTCGCCATCCGGACAGAATTGTTTGAGATCATGCCCAACGATACGCTGCTTGACGATTTTATCCTATCCATGAAAATTGCCCAGAAAGGATATAAGATTGCCTATTGCAAAAAGGCCTATGCCATCGAAGAGCCTTCCTGCGACATGAAAGAAGAAGAAAAACGCAAAGTAAGAATTTCAGCAGGGGGTATGCAGTCAATTATCAGGCTAAAAAGCCTGCTGAATCCATTTCGTTATGGTATCCTTAGTTTCCAGTATATATCCCACCGCGTATTGCGCTGGTCCGTCACACCTGTGATTTTCTTCCTTCTCTTCCCACTGAACATCGTGCTTTTAGCACAACCCCACCGGCTCCTTTTCTATGGCTGTTTGCTGATTCTTCAAATTCTCTTTTACACAGCCGGATTTCTTGGGCAGCAAAACGCAAAAAAGCAAGTAAAAAACAAATTGCTGTACATCCCCTATTATTTCTTGTTCATGAACATCAGCGTTATCAAAGGCTTTAAATACCTCAAGGATAAAAAAGGCAGCGGAGTGTGGGAAAAAGCAAAGAGAAGTTCCTAAGCATTTACGATCCTTCGCATCATGACCTTCAACTCATCGGGATCAATAGGCTTGGCCATATAATCCGATCCGCCCGCCGCCATAAACGCATCCCTGTCGCTTTCAAACGCAAAAGCAGTAATAGCGACAATGGGAATGTTCTTGTCGACCTCCCGAATCTGACGGGTTGCATCCAAACCATTCAACAGAGGCATCTGTATATCCATCAAAATAACATCCGGATGCAATTCGGAGTACATCCTGATAGCTTCCACTCCATTTATCGCTCTTATCAACTGATAATCCTTTCTCAGCAAAATATTCACCAAGGCATAGCTGCTGTCCGTATCCTCAGCCACAAGTATTGTAGGAACATTCATCATATTTCTTTTTATCAAAAAAATCCCGGCAAAAATGTCTGACCATGCCCAACCTTTTGTTTAAGGTTAATGGAAAGCTCAGGCGAAAGCAACTTCCCCGATCAATCAGAAAACCAGAAAAGAAGTCAAAAATAAACAGCTTTATATGGTACCATAAGTAGGAACAGACAACTTTTTTCCTTTATTGAAACGTCATCGGTTAGTAGCATTCGGTATCAACAAAAACCAAGGCGAATGTACAATCGTTGACCGAGGTATGCAAACTATTGATGTTATTTTCAGCTAAAAACGTTTAAAAAAGAAAAGCAGAAAAGAATGACAATCAGAAGGAAAGCACACGCGATAGCTTTATTCATGGGCGATTCAGCCCATTTATCCAAAGCTGGATTGCATAATCATTCAGATCTAAGCAGATTTCTCACTATTATACCCGAAAGAGCTCAAATCTTATTGTTTTTTCGAATATTCAAACCAATTATTCACATAATATTGTAAATTTGCTTAAAGATACAAAGGTAATAAGGGTTTTCAAACTGCGTTTGTTCTAACAAGAAGCCAAAATGGGACACACCATCAATCATTTGGACGGAGAAATGCCAAATAACACCAGCAGTCTGCATTCTCCGGAAAGCACGGACAAAATCTTAAGGATGACCGCAGATACTATGTTCCTGATCACCAAGGAAGGCATTTGTATCGATTTGGAAATCCATACAGATCGCTGGTTTCTTCAGGACAAATCGTACTTTATCAACAAAAACATATTCGACATCATCCCGGACGAAACGTCAAAAGTTTTAAAAACAAACTTTGACAAAGTCGTGTCTACAGGAAAAACAATAACAGACAACTACGAGGTTCGGATATCAGGAAAAAGCTATTTTTTCAAGTGCATCATCTACAACTACGACGATAATCACATTCTCTTTCAATACAGAGACATAACACAACGGATCCTGCTAAAGAACAAGCTGGAAATCATGAACAACCAGCTTCAGGACATAGAGAAGGTTGCCGGAATCGGGCAATGGACATTAAATTCCTTGTCCAGGGAGCTAAAAATAACGGGATATACGGGCAAGCTGATCAAAGACGGCGACACAAAAAATATCAGTCTGGATAAGTATATGGAAAACATACACCCCGACGACATTCCCGGATTCAACAACTTTATTTCCGACTGCCTGGATTCTAAAACGGACGGATATTTACTTTTCAGGTACCGGATAGAAACAAAACTGTTTTTCTTTAAACTGAAGCCCATCAGCTGTTATTACGAAAACGGTGCCAAAATCATCAACGGGTATGTTCAAAACGTAACCGACATCATGGAGAAACAACATGAACTGAACATGGTGACACTTGCCATAGAAAACTCGACAGATTATGTTTTCGCCATGGATCCAGAAGGGCAACTGGTTTTCGGGAACAAAAAATTCAAGGAATACAACGGATTGGATCTCAGGGAAGAAATTTCACGCGTCAATTTCTTTGAGATGAACTCACATCACTCAGACATTGTTCGATGGCAAGATATTATAAATCAGTTGAAATTATCGGGACGTACCATCAACTTTGTCCATCCGTACCCCATACCAAACAAACCGGAAATTCTGGCTTTCGACTGTACATCCTATGTTGTAAAAGACGCCAAAGGAATAGACCTGATATGGACATTCGGCAAAGACATCACAGAACGTGTTCAATACGAAAAGCAAGTCAAGGAGTTGAACCAGATCATGAGCACCGTCCTGAGAAACATACCCATGTCCATTTCCGTCAAGGACGTTGATAACGATTTAAAATACATTTTCAGCAACAATATAGGAGGAGACTTTCATTGGGGCGTTCAGGATGCCATCATAGGCAAAACGGATTTCGATATTTTCCCCAAACAGATTGCAGAGAGGATGAGGGAAGAAGATCTGGCAACCATTCAGGACAGTAGTGAAAACAGGAAAATTTTTGAAGCCAGAGATGAATCCGGAACAAAACAGGTTTGGGATCAGTTCCGTATACTGGTAAAAGATGAATTCAGACCATTACTAATCTCCATCGAAAGGGATATCACCAAAGACAAGCAAATGGAACAGGATTTGATCCATGCCAAAGAAAAGGCAGAAGAATCAGATAAACTCAAATCGGCTTTCATAGCCAACATGAGTCACGAAATCCGAACCCCATTGAATGCCATTGTTGGGTTTTCCAGAATCATGGCAGACACACAGGACATGGAAGAAAGACAGACCTACTATTCCATTGTGGAATCCAACAATGCCAAATTACTGTGCCTTATTAATGAAATTCTGGACATCTCAAAAATAGAATCCGGAATCATGGAATTCAATTACGAATCCACAAACCTGTTCATGCTATGCAATGATTTGATCCAAAGTACACCAATGGAAGACAGTGAAGTCAAGCTTGTTTTCGATCCATCAGACCAGAACCTCGTCATTCGTTGCGACAAGAACAGATTGACCCAGGTTTTCAACAACCTGATTGGCAATGCCGTCAAATTCACCAAACACGGAAAAATCAATTTTGGATACACTCAAAAGAACGATCGTATAGAATTCTACGTAAAAGATACAGGTACAGGCATTCCCACCGAAAAGGTCGACAAGGTCTTTGAGCGTTTTGTCAAAGCCGACAGCTTTTCACAAGGGACAGGACTTGGTCTGTCCATTTGCAAATCCATTCTGGAAAAAATGGGTGGAAGCATCTCCGTCAGCTCTGTCTTCGGTTCAGGCTCATGCTTTACTTTCAATCTGCCGGACAGTTTAATCATCCAAAGCAACACCAGTACCGGAAAAAAGGAAACAGACGGAGAAAATCTATCCGTAAAAAAGGCGAAAATCCTCATAGCAGAAGACACAGACAGCAATTATGTACTCTTACGCGCCATGCTTGGGAACACGCACACTCTGATCCGTGCAAAAAGCGGTCTGGAAGTGGTCAATTTATTTGAAGAAACGCACCCGGACATCATCCTGATGGACATCAAGATGCCAGACATGAACGGTCTGGAAGCCACAGAAATCATTCGCAGCATCTCTAAAGAGGTGCCCATCATAGCACAAAGTGCTTTCGCGTATGAGGAAGACAGAAAAAAGGCATTGGCAGCCGGCTGTAGTGACTTTATTACAAAACCGTTCAAAAAGAAACAACTTTTAGAAATCATAAACAGATATTTGTAAACATGGGCAGTAACGCATTGCTCCGCATCGTTCGTTTTTTTATCGCTTTGATAACCCTTATCATTGCGGTTCTGACTATTTGTGCATACATAGGCTCAAAGCATGGCGGAGCTTTCCAGATATTTGCATTTTACGGTCTTTTTCAGCCATTACTGATACTCTCAAATTTTGTCTTGCTTGTTTATTGGTCTGTCCGTCTAAAAGGCTGGGCCATTGTCCCCCTGATCGCCATCATCCTGAACATCGGATATATCGGTGCTGTTTATCAGATACCATGGAAAAAAAACAAAGCCGAAGTTTCCGCACAGCAACACTTCAAACTGGCAACCTACAATGTCAAAGGCTTCTACCACGGGCTCAGGCCATTGACCGTAAGCATGATTTCGGACTTTATGAAAGAAAAAGAAGTCAATGTCATTTGTTTTCAGGAAGTCGACTACGACTCCACATTCACCATCGACAGCATCGCCAAGGCTTTTTCCTATCTACCATACAGAAGCGTGGCCATTTCTGAAAGAGAAGGCTTTAGTCTTATGGTCCTCAGCAAATTTCCGATCTCCCATTCCATCAGGATACGCTTTGGAAACGAAGGGAATCAAGCCATGCTTACCGACCTAGCTATAAACGGTGATACGATCAGACTTTTCAATTTTCATTTGCAGACCACCAATTTCAATCAAACCAGATTTCCCATCGTTCCACAAAACTGGCTTTGGGACCTGTCAGGCGAAACAGAAAAATCCATGTCCGTTTACGATGTCTTAATCAACAATTTTAGAAAAAGGACGCAACAAGCGGCTTTCTTGCACCAGGAAATGCTGCGTTCTCCCCACCCCATACTGGCCTGCGGAGACATGAACTCAAACCCGTCCTCGTATACATATCATCAGATAAAAGGCAATCTGCACGACGGATTCAAAACTTGTGGAAGCGGCTACGAATACACGCTCGAGGGCTTACGCAAACTGTTCCGCATCGATTACATCTTCCACTCCAGAGAGTTCAGAGGATACAATTACACATCCTATCCGTTGGACTACAGCGACCACAGGCCCGTCATCATGGAATTAAGTTTAGGTAAAAGCAAAAAAGAAAAAGCTTTGCCTTACGAATTTCCAGGGAAGTAAAAAAATCAGTCCTGTCCGTGGGGGGTATGGATAAACGTCTTTCCCTTCTTGATCTTAAAAAAATTCATCGCCATTGTCACAAAAAGGACTGGAACGGTTTTCCAGCATTTGTTGAGAAAAACCCGAAACAAGGGCCAGGGTGTTGAAATGGCAAAGATCAGGATCATCACAAGAATCAGGATCAACCATTTAATAGAACTTTCCCATGCAACAATCAGAAGCAAAAAAGCGATAACACCTGTAAGCCCAAACATAACCACACGGGGCAGCAACATCCATTGCAAAATTTTGTCCAGATAATTGATGTTGCCAGTCTTAATGCACATCGGTATATCCTTCAACTTGGAAAACAACATGGTATACTGTGCAGCCAGCCACCTTTGACGTTGGCTGGAAAACGCTTTTTGCTGACTGGTTTTCTCATCCTTTACATACAACTCTTCGAGATATTCAATGTAGATATTCTGCTTCAGCAAAAGAGCCTCCAATTCTTTGTCCTCCCCAGCCGTACATAAGTGGACAACATTTTCCTTAAACCAATTGAAATCGAACGCCATACCCGATCCAACCAAAGCAGAAGACAGTCCCAAGGCACAATGTCCCTTTCTGAAAATGGAATGGTTCACTTCTTCACTAACCGCATCAAAAACAGCCACATCCGTTTGGGTGTTCTTGGCAATACGGTGAGCCTGAATGGCACGTATACCGGACTCATAGACCCGGTTTATTTCATCCAGATAGCATGGCTGTACCAGGTTGTCCGCATCCAGTATCGTTACAATGTCAAAGAAATTGACCGGATACTGTTCCAACGCAAAATTCATAGCCTTCGCTTTGGAACTTTGCTCAAACTTAACTTCAAGCAAGGTGGCAGACAAATCCCTTATTTTCTGGTTGGTTTCATCTTCCATATGGTCGGAAATCACTACCAGTTCATACTTGTCTCTGGGATATTCCTGCAAAAGAAAATTCTCAACAGAAGTCAGAATCACCCGATCTTCTTTATATGCAGGATACAGTACCAGAATCCGATTTTTTTTGTCCGTTTGAGGATACTTCCTGACCCTATAAAATTTGGATGCTATGACAAAAACAAAAAGATACAATACGGAAAGAGCGACTATGCAAAAAATCACCCAGTCCAAAATAGTAAACAGTGTATACAAGATCATTTTTTCGGAGTTATTTTTTCATGCTAAAGAAAGCATTGATACCACGGAAACAAGCTTTAACCAAAGAGAACTTGCCTTCCCTGACAAACAGGACACAAGCTTTTGTGTTCGCTACAAACAGAAGATACAGAATCGATAGCCACTTCTTTAAGCCGTCAATGTTTCTCCACGCATAAAGCATACGGTTACGGGTCATGTAAAAAACCTGAAGCGGACTGTAAGCTCCCGTACTTTTGCTACCCTTATGATAAACCGCGCAGGCCGGTGCATACCAAAGTTCCATTCCTGCACGCAAGACAGCCGCACTCCAGTCCAGCTCCTCGTAATACAGGAAATAGATTTCCGGCATCATGCCCACCCGTTCAATGGCAGACCGTTTGAAAAACATGGCAGCACCATGAACGATGGGTATAGAATAAGCCGTGTCCCATCTGCCGTCATCGGGGTCACCTTCTCCCAATACACTGTTGCGAAGTGTGACTTTGGAGAGAGGAGTATATCCCGCAAACTGAATGGTGTTTTCGGGGCTTGGATTCAGTAATTTGGGTGAAACGGCTGCAATGGAAGGCTTCTGATTCACAGCATCAACAAGCGCACGAAATCCATCGTTGCAGACATAGGTATCGTTGTTGAGGAAAAACAGATATTCCCCCTTTGCATTGCGTATGCCAAGATTGTTGCCGCCTGAAAATCCTAGATTTTTGTCGCTTCGGATAGCTACGATACTGGGATATTTTTCCCGGAGGATCTTTGCCTCATCCATTCTGGAAGCATTGTCCACAACAACGATCTCATAATCGACGGAATGAATATGCTGCACCAGAGAATCAATTAATTCACAGGTATCATCCAGACCATTGTAGTTGATCGTAATGACAGAAACCAATGGCTGGTGGCCGTCTTTATCCTTTATTCGTTCCGATTTTGACCGATCCACGTTTTCCATCAATAAAAGATTTGGTAATTATCACTTTTTCGGTATGGAAAAACTAAAGGTCGTACCAACATTTTCTTTGGAAGTAAACCAGAGTCTTCCACCTATTTTATTGACAAAATCCTGACAAAGAAGCAACCCCAATCCGGATCCCTCCTCATTGTTCGTTCCAAAAGTGCTGAAATGCGTTTCGATTTTTAGCAGCTTTTTCTGGGCTTCTTCGCTCATGCCAAGACCGGTATCCTTCACACTGACCACCACTTTTCCATCCTCCTCAGGCACGTTATCCTGAATACGTACAACTATGGAACCTCCAGGCTTACTAAACTTAAGGGCATTGCTCAACAAATTCCGAAGAACACTCTTGACCATATCCCTGTCCGCATAAACTTCGCAGGTTTCAGGACTCTCAATCAGCATGGTCACTTGTTTGAGTTCTGCCAGTTTAGTCTCAATTTCAAGTACCCCCTTTATAAGGGAAACAATTTCCGTCTGTTGGAATACCACATTGAGCCGGCCAGTCTGACTTTTTGTCCACTTTAGTAGATTGTCCAGTAAAGAAAATGTTTCCTCCGTCGTTTTATTGGCCAGGCTTAACATCTCGTACATTTCACTGCCAATGACCTCAGGCGGAAGGGTTAGTATGACCATGTTCAGCATCATCTTGATGGATCCCATCGGTGAGCGCAAATCGTGAGCGATGACAGAATACATCTTGTCACGCGAATATATCGAATTCTGAAGCGCTTCTTTTTGTTGGAGGATAATACGTTTGGCTGCAATAAGAGAAATCTGGTGCTTTACACGAATGATCAGTTCTTCTTTACTGAAAGGCTTGGATATGAAATCATTGGCACCAATCTGAAAACCTTTTACAATCTCAGCGGTTCCATTCAAAGCCGTCAGAAAAATGATGGATATGTCACAGTAGGGCTCCGGCATACTTCTCAGTTGCCTGGTCACTTCAAAACCATCGACATCGGGCATCATTACATCCAGCAAAATCAAGTCAGGAATATCCTGCTGAACCTTGTCCAAAGCTTCCTTCCCTCCCATCGCCGTAGAAATCTGGAATTTCTCGTTAGAAAGCAATATTTTTAACAGCAGTACATTTGAGAGTACATCATCTACAATCAATATCTTGTACTCCGAGTTGTTGATTTCAACATCCATTTAGTCAAATTTATAGTCGCGTAAATACTCAAAATCCAAGTCTGGCTTAGCTAAAATTAAATATTCAATACTAATTTAAAATAATTGATCGTTTTTAGCAAGCCTTCCTCCAGCTGAATGGTCGGGCTCCAATCCAGTTTTTCCTTTGCAAGGCTGATATCGGGCCTTCTTTGTTTCGGGTCATCGTGAGGAAGAGACATATAGCAAATCTTTGACTTGGCACCAGTCAGACGAATGACCATTTCTGCCAATTGGCGAATGGTAAATTCATTTGGATTACCAATATTAACAGGACCAAAAAAATCGTCACCCGTCGCCATCATCCTGACCATACCTTCCACTAGATCATCGACATATTGGAAACTTCTGGTCTGTGAACCATCTCCATAAATGGTTATATCTTCGTTTTTCAATGCCTGAACGATAAAATTCGACACCACACGACCATCATTTGGATGCATGTTCGGACCGTAGGTGTTAAAGATACGGATAATCTTGATTTTTACATTATTCTGCCTGTGATAATCCATAAAAAGGGTCTCCGAAACCCTCTTACCTTCATCGTAGCAAGAACGGATACCAACTGGATTCACATTTCCCCAATAGCTTTCTTCCTGTGGATGCACGAACGGATCACCATAAACCTCACTGGTTGAAGCCTGAAGCACCTTGGCATTGGCACTCTTTGCCATTCCGAGCACATTGATGGCTCCCATGACGGACGTTTTCACCGTTTGAATGGCATCGTACTGATAATGCACGGGAGAAGCCGGACACGCCAGATTGTATATTTCATCCACAAAAGCAAAATATGGATGCGTGACGTCATGTCTTACAAGTTCAAACCTTGGATTGGAGAGAAAAGGAATTATATTGTTTTTTGAACCGGTGAAAAAATTATCTAGGCAAATGACATTATGGCCTTCCTTAAGCAATCGTTCACACAAATGAGAGCCGATAAAACCAGCGCCTCCAGTAACTAGAATCTGTTTCATATTTGTACTATTTTCAATGGTATCTGTATTAAGCCGTAAAGATAAATTTCTTTTTTCAATGCTCAAAAATAATGATGTGACAAAAAAGAAAAACCGCCACCAAAAATACATTTGAGGACGGTTTTTACAAATAATTTATTATTTCGCCATTTTTTGGCAATTGTTTTATTAGTGTGAATACACATAACCCGTTTTAGGGGATGGATTTTCATACCAGAAGGTATTCTCAACTCCACCGGATGTACACCAGCCTGCAAATTGAGGATAGGCGCGAGTAACATCAATCAATTCGGATGCATAATTGAACGATGACGGTATCAGCAAACCCCATATCAGATTGCGGGTGGAACGGTATTTGCTCGTGGCGGTAGAAGCGTCATCCCCAGTTCCAAACAAAGAAGCATCCATCTTGTCAGTCGGCTCAAATCCGGAAAGATGAATTTCCGTTCTCTTCGCTGTCGTTGAAATGGCATCGGTCACAATAAAGAAATTCAGGTTCGCAATGGAAATATCGGATGGATCGATTGGACTGGCAAATGTAATTGTCACCGTATTGCTAACCGGAGCGTAATAAGTATTGCCAATAACGGTATTGAGCATTCCCGATGCGCTATTGGTCAGGACAGAATGCGCTTCATCAAACATTGGAATTACAGCTTTGGATTGACCTGTTTCCAGACCACCTTTTTCTGTCGCAAAGACCTGCCCCGTAAGCACTGGAGTGGCATAGCCAACACTGGAAACCTGTGCAGGAGTCAGCTTGTCCAATTGAAAAGCAGCTGCTATGTTCTTCTGGGCTCCAACAGCTCTCAGCTTATAGGTTACCATCATTTGGGTCGCCTTATTGTCCGCATTCTGCAAATAGCTGATGTTCAAATCCACCACAAGGTCATTCAGATCGTAATCGCCAAGCAACGGCCAGTTGTCTTCCATAATAAACGAATAGTTGGTCGTCAGATTCACAACAATGGGAAAAGCCGGATCTTCGGGAACGACCGGAGTTGCAGGATCGGTATAACCCACATGACCTCCGGCATTGCATTCACTGCCCGCAATATCGGTTGTTGCCTTTCCTGTCAATGCCCAACGTACATCAGATCCCTCCACCACATAAAACGTGTTGTACTGAGGATTTTCCGTACATTCTGTACACTCAATCTCAGATTTTCCACTGAAAGTAATATTGGAAGACAAGCTTTTCGAATTGGACGGTGTTATCTCTTTCAGGCGAGCCAGTGCATAGGAAGATTTACCACCCTTGATGTAATTGCGCCATGTAGTGAACTTCGCGGTTTCAGCTTCCAGAATAGCTCCACCATCCATCTCAAAGGTTGTCCCATCACTATATAAGCTTGATGTCTTCAAAAGCGATTCGTTGTATAAATAGACGGTTGTCCCGGCTGCATTGAATTCGTCTTCAACAAGCAGATGGCAGTTGTTGTAGATCTTGGCACCCGAATTGGAAACCATATCCTTCGTAACGATGGCTCCGGTGTTGTAAAGCGAACAAGGAGAAGCAAGCTGCAAGGTCTTGGCCACGGTAAGAGACCCCTCGTTTGAGAAAGGAGCACTATGAAGACTTACATCCTGAGCATCAAAATCTCCCGTATTGGAAACCGTACAAGTGTTGTTTGTAGTGGAAAATGTCTTGACATCAAATTTTCCGGTATTGTAAAGCTTAGCCTGGGAAGTCATTTCAACGGAATTGTTCGATGTAAACGTTCCCTCATTATGAACTTCCGCCGTATTGGTGGCCGTAAATTTCACACAATCCCATGTACCGTAATTATAGAAAACAGCATTGTTGGTGATGGATATGTCATTGGTACATTTAGCATCACCATAATTCTTGATCACCGTATTGGCATCAAACTGAAAATCACTTTTCGAACTACTCTGGAAGGTTCCTCCACTTTGGATAACCAGTTTGGAGCCGCTTCCCATGGAAAAATACTTATTTCCAGCCATTTTATAATCACCTTCCACATAAAGTGTGGAATTATTACCAAGCTGCACTGTTCCAGAAAAGGATTCCCCGGACTTGATCACATAATCCTTATTGTTGGTCCAATATACATCACCCGATCCTGACGTAAGGGACACGGCACCGGAGGGGGTAGGATCACTTGCGACCTTAACTGTCGAACGTAAAGACCGGATGGCCGGCATCGCCTTTGAAGCCGACGCAACCTTTGCAGACAGAAAACTGCAGGTCAGGCTGCTTCCGCTCACCGCTACAGCCTGAACGGTTTCACCCTTTAAAGGACTGATTTGTTTCACGTAAATCACATCGGTTGAAGTAGGCAAGTTAAGGACCGTTATAAAATTCTTGCCAGCTTTAGCGACACCTTTCGCCAGCAATGTAGCCTTTGAATCAAGAACAGGATTCGACCCATACACTTCAAAAACATAGTAATAATCGCTGCTATATGTATCGGCAGGAATAACCGTCAGTTGTGCCGAAGTCAGAGAAGACCAACTAAAATCGTCGGGAATGACAACATCTTCAATATTTTTTTCATTCAAAAGATCAATATCATTCCGAACGCAAGATGTTGCAGAAAAGACCAGAAGCAGGGCAATTATCGACCTTGTCGTTATTTTTTTCATAATCTCAAATTAACGTAAATGAACAACTGATAAATAGTTGGATAACTGGTACAAACATAACATTTTAAAGCCGAATATGCAATAAAATACATATAATTAGGTAAAACGATCTGGAAAATACCTCGAAAAGGGGATTCTTTTCCTAAAAACACCCCGAAAATCCAAATACATTTTTTACCTTTGGTGCGAAAACCTTAATTTTAAAGTTACTTTAGCTTTTTTCAGCTAGACACTAAACTTAAAGAGTTCCAAAATGAAAAAAAAGATACTCATAGTCGACGACAAGGAGTCCATCGCCAAAATTATATCCATTTATTTATCACCGGATTTCGATTTGGTATGGTTTGACAACCCCATCAAAGGTATAGCTTGGCTACAAGAAGGGAACATCCCGGATCTGATCATTTCCGACATCAAGATGCCAGAAATGCGTGGAGACGAGTTTTTACACTACCTCAAAAGCAGCGACTTATTCAAATCCATTCACGTCATCATGCTTTCAGGAGAAGACAGCACCTCCGAACGCATCCGTCTCTTGCAGGAAGGAGCAGATGACTACATCCTAAAACCTTTCAATCCGCTGGAACTCAAGATCCGGGTGAAAAAAATCATACAATGAGGCAAAAAGTCTTATACATCGGAAAAAGTAAAAAAGTCATCAGTCACTTCACCGAGATACTTGAAGAGGAAATCGAGGTTTTCGATTCCCACGCCGAAGTATTGAAACGGAAAGCGCTTTACAAAAGCTTTCCTGTCGTATTCTTCTTGCTTGAGAAAAACAAACTTGAAACAGACATTGAGTCTATCAAGGCAATCATTAAGGCTTTTCCTAATGCATACATCATACTGGTTTCAGAATCGCTTTCTAGCGACGAAATAACAACATACCTGAAAGGCGGCATCCGCAATACCATTTCACCCTCCGTCAACAGAGAAAAAATCATGGAGATCTTCGACTATCATCTGAAAATACAGAAGAAAGTTGAAGCTGCTTTTACAGAAAATACCCATTCCATAAGGACATTCAAACTCCCGATCTGGAAAAGGACGTTCGATATCATCACGTCTTTTCTGGGACTTTGCATCCTTTCCCCCATCTTTCTGATTGTAGCCACAGCCATAAGGCTCGAGAGCAAAGGCCCCATTATCTACAAATCAAAAAGGGTGGGAAGCAATTACAAAGTCTTTGATTTTCTCAAATTCAGGTCCATGTATCAGAATGCAGACAAAAGGCTTAAGGACTTTTCACAGCTGAACCAATACCAGCAGAACCAACAAGAAGTCGAAAAAATTGAGATGGCAGAGGTCACAGACGAATCGATGTTGGTAGACGACGACCAGGTTTTGATGGTTTCCGACGATTATGTTCTTACCGAAGAAGACTTCATCCAGGCACAGCGTACCAAACAAAGCAACGCGTTTGTGAAGTTCGAGAAGGATCCAAGAATCACAAAAGTGGGACAGATTATCCGCAAATACAGCATAGACGAATTACCACAGCTCATGAACATCCTGAAAGGAGACATGTCTGTCGTTGGAAATCGCCCTCTTCCTCTATACGAAGCTGAACTTCTCACCAACGACGAATACATAGACCGGTTCATGGCTCCTTCTGGACTTACCGGATTATGGCAGGTTGAAAAACGCGGAGGAGCTGGTAAAATGTCAGCGGAAGAGCGCAAAAAACTCGACACCCGATATGCAAAAGAATTCTCGTTTCTTATGGATATGTCAATAATTTTTAGGACATTTACAGCCTTTATTCAAAAAGAAAACGTATAACTATGGCTTTAATTAGAAAACATACAATTATCATTGTGTCAACATTCCTCTGCACAGGACTGGCATTCAACCTCTATGCGCAAAGAAAGGATACGACGGTTGTTGATATGAAGGAGCAAACCAAAACGCTGGCTAACCTCACGGCCGGGGATTATGCAAGAATGGTTCTGCCCCCACTTTCCTATCTGATGGAAACTGCAGCCAGTAGTCCAAAGGTTGTAAATCTAAGGTTATCCAAAGACGAAGAAGCCGGAAACCTAAAAACCGTCAAAAGAAATTTTCTGAGCAATTTCTACGTATTCGGTACCTACCAGTACGGACAATATGGCGCCGACGTGTACAACACAACATCTCAGACCGGCCTTGTCAGACAATACACCTCTCAAGCACAAACCGTATACAGTACGGGGTTGGGCGTAACCATCCCGTTTGAACTATTCATCGACCGGAAAAATAAAATTGACATCCAAAGAAAAAGAGTTAAGGCCATCGACAGCCAAATTGAAGACGCTATCAACACGCAGAAAATGCAAATAGCGGAAATGTATGCCAACGCCATACAGCAGCTGGCAACCCTGAAAATAAAGGCCGAAGTCTATTCAGGAGCAAACACGCAAATGCAATTGGTTCAGGATCAATATCTGAACGGAAATGTCAAGCTTGGAGAATACAATTCTGCCAAAACAGCCCAAGCAGAAGCCGTCATCAGCTACGAAAGCACAAGATCTGATCTAAATAAAGCGATCTTGTCTCTGGAAATCCTGACAGGGGTTAATATCATTAAAAAATAGCTCACATGAATATAATTTCCTCACTGCTCCGCTTCATTTACCGACTCAGATACTGGCTGATTCTCGGGCCGACCATTGTAACAGCGCTGGTCATTTATTTCACATCCAACCTGCCCAAGACTTACGAAGCGAACACCACAATCTTCACCGGTATCATGTCAAACCCGGAAATTGGTTCCCAGAAAAACACAGACTGGAACTCCACCAACAATGCCTTTGACAATATCATTAATCTGGTCCATTCACGCGCCACCATGGAGCGCGTATCCATCCGGCTTTTTGCTCAGGCCATGATTAAAGGAGATCCCAAAAAGGACAACCTGTATATCAAAGCATCGACATTCAACGACCTGAACAAGATCGTTCCGGACGACGTGAAAAAACTGATCGACAAAAACGACGAACAACAAACAGTACAAAATCTTCTGAACTACAAAAAAGAAGACCGCGATAATTTTCTATACGGTTTGCAAAACTGGTTTTATCCCTACTATAGCTTCAATGCACTCAGCGCCATTAGTGTAAGCCGCCTTGGGTCCAGTGACATGTTGGAAATTAAGTACAGTTGCGGTGACCCGGGTATCGCACATCAAACCCTGATTTTTCTCAATGAGGAAATCATCAGCGAATACACCAATTTGCAATTAGGCCCGTCAAACAGCGTCATCGATTATTTTGAAGATCAGTTGAAGCAAATTCAGGACCAACTGAACACCAAGGAAGATTCCTTAACCATTTACAGCATTCAAGGCAAGATCATCAACTACGAAGAACAAACCAGACAGTTGACCCAGATCAGCACCGATATCAGCAACAAATATGAGCAGGCTCTCATGGATTTCTACTCATCCAGAAAGTTGATCAACAAACTGGAATCCCAGCTGGACGCCCGTGCCAACCTTGTCAAAGAAAACAGACAGTTTATCCGTGCCATGAACGAAGTCAGCCTGCTGACCAAGAAAATTACTGAAATTGAGGCCTTCAACGAAGACAATTCAACCGAACAATTAAGCAATCTTCCAAGATACAAGGCTCTTTTGGAAAAAAGCGAGGGCAGATTGTACGACATAACCAGCGATATCAGCGCGGCACAATTTTCCAAAGAAGGTGTTTCTATGGAAAGCATCATCCAGCAATGGCTTGAATATATGCTCCAGAATGAAAAAGCCAAAGCTGAAATCAGTGCCCTGAAAGGCAGGAAAAAAAGCATCGATGCGGAATACCTGCGCTTCACTCCGATCGGACCAAACCTGAAAAAACAGGAACGTGACATCTCTCTTGCTGAGGAATCGTACCATACCATCCTGACTCATTTGGCCCAGGCCAAATTGCAGCAAAAAAACATTCAGATGATCTCTGCAACCCTGAAGGTGGTTGCACCTCCTCTCTATCCGCTTGCTGCAGCCGGCACCAAAAGAAAACTGATGGTTCTTGCAGGATTCTTCGGTAGTATCGTCTTCATTCTTGGATTCTTCATCATCTTCGAACTTCTCGACAAAACCGTACGTGACAAAGGCAAAGCAAAGAGATTCACCAAAGCCGAAATACTTGGTGCATTCCCCGGTAATTATAGCCTAACTCATAGAGGCTATGCCAAAGAAAACAACAGGATTGCCTCAAATTATGCATGCAACAGGCTTCAGAATTACTTTGTCGCCGACAGGCCTACTTTCATTAACCTGATCAGTATTGAAAGTAGGGAAGGAAGAAGCTACATCGCCGATAATTTCAGGGAATACTGGGAAGACAAAGGACTTACAGTTGAAATTCTTTCCTACGAATCCGATTTTGACACAGAATCCAAAAAATACCTAACGGCGGAAAACTTCAACATACTGTACAGGCAAAGTTCCAACTTCCAGCCAGACGTCATCCTTGTTGAATATCCTCCATTGCGTCAAAGCAATATACCCAAGGGGCTCATTCAGGAAGCAGACGTCAACTTATTCATCGTAAAGGCCACAAGAGCCTGGAAAGACATCGACCAAACTTACCTCGATGAAGTCAGCGCCCAGTCAAAGAAAGGTCCATTGTATCTATTCATTAACTGTGCCCAGAAGTTTGCCGTTGAAGATTTCACCGGTCAGCTTCCTCCTTACAACAAATTCAGAAAAAGAGTATTTGAATTGCTTAATTTAGGTCTGACATCAGACAGAAACACAGACATTGAATAAGTCTCGTTCAAATAATGCCTCTTTGCTCCAGTGGGCAATCGAAAAAGGAATAATAGGCGGCATTCTTATTGTCTGCCTGTACGAAATTGCTAAAATTTCCGCCGGAGGTGGCATATCGACAAGTATCATCCTGTCGATATCGCCATATATCCTCATGCTGATTTTAGCCATAGCCAGCAATCCTTTCGCCGGCCTGATGGTTATATTTGTGCTGAACTATTTCATCATGGGTATCAGCCGTTATTTGCCTATCGGTTATCTTGGGGTCTCCACCGACGCTATGATTGTCATTACGTTGGTTTCATTCATGTTGAAGGGCGCTTTCAAGGAGAACATCGAGTGGAGCAAAGTAAAAGACAATATGCTGCTGAAAGCTTTGTTGATCTGGTTGGCATACTGCATTATCGAAATCATGAACCCTACCGCCGTAGCAACAGCCTGGCTTTCTGCCATCAGGCAATACGCCATCTACCCTATTTTCATCGTCCTTTTCACAACTTTGCTATTCAACAAGTTCAAACACTTGAAAATGATCCTGTTCCTATGGTCATTCTTCACGTTGATGGCTGTTGCAAAAGTAGTCATGCAGATGACTTACGGATTTGATTCCGCAGAGCTTAGATGGCTGGCCGAAGGTGAAAATGCCCGTACCCACTTGTTGGTTACAGGTATCCGCTACTTCTCCTTCTTTACGGATGCAGGATGTTTCGGTGCAAATATGGGATATGCGGGCGCCGTATTCGGCATTATGGCTTTGAATGTCAGAAAAACGTCGCATAAGATCTACTATTTATCCGTATCTGCTGCAGCGATATTCGCCATGTTCATTTCCGGGACCCGTGGGGCGCTTGCTGCTCCTCTTGTCGGATTTACTCTTTACACCGTATGTTCCAAGAACTTCAAAAGTATGATCGTTGTCGGAACATTCTCCCTGCTTTCTGTCGGATTTCTTGGTTATACGAACATTGGACAAAGCAACTCCTATATCGCCCGAATGCGTACCGCCTTCGATGAAGACGATGCGTCTCTGGTGCTTCGTCAGCAAAACAGGGCCACCTTGGCCGTCTACATGAAAAACAAGCCCTTTGGCGAAGGCCTCGGACTGTCCGGAGGTGAAGGTGCAGCCTTTGCGCCAGGCCGATTGACAACCAGTATTGCCAACGACTCCTGGTTTGTAAAAATCTGGGTAGAGTCAGGCCCGGTAGGTGTTACGCTACATGTCTGCCTGCTGGCTTTCTTTCTCATCTATGGTATGTATTTGATTCTGGTCAAGATCAGGGACAAGGAGCTCCGGGGGCTTATAGCGGCTATTCTTTGCGGTGAAGCTGGATTTATTGTCAGTGCTTGGGGTAATCCGATTTTCGTACAATATCCCAGCGGAATCCTGAACTATATGGTACAGGCTTTCGTTTTTATGTCATTGACTTTCGATCAGGAAATAGCAGATGCAAAAAAATTGACAGAAAATGATGAATCAGGAAAGTTGGTATGAGTTAATAAAGGGTGTGGATTTCATCGTCTATCTATATTTTCTTTTTTCAGTTTCATACCTTTTCATCTTCGCGCTTTTTTCATGCCGGAGACGGAGAGACAAATACTTCAAATCTCAAAAGCAGTACCGATTTGCCGTTCTTTTCCCTGCTTACAAGGCGGACCAAATCATCTGTGAATCGGTGATATCTTTCCTAAAGCAAAAATATCCGAAAGAAAAATACGACATTGTCGTCATTTCTGAGAACATGAAGGAGTCCACCAACCAAAGATTATCAGAACTCCCCATCACACTCATGCAGCCCAGACTTAAAAACAGCATCATTGCCAGGGAACTGGAATATGCCGTCAAGAATCTGGATCCAAAGTCCTACGATGTTGCTGTCGTTCTTGAAGCCAACAATACGGTAGACCCGAATTTCCTTGAAGAGATCAACAAAGCCTATCATTCAGGCGGCACCGCCATACAGACACACCGGGTATCCAAAAACCTGCATTCAAACACATCCGTTCTGGATGCCATCAGCGAAGAAATAAATAACTCTATCTTTAGGAAAGGACATGTCAGAATGGGATTTTCAGGTGCATTAATCGGATCGGGAATGGCTTTCAACTTCGATTGGCTCAAGAAGAACATCCATAAAGTAACCGACAAGTATATCGCAAAACAGCTGGAAGCGATCTTGCTTAAACAAGGTATCTTCATCGATTATCTGGATGATGTTTACACCTATGCTGAAAAAATCCAGGATGCATCCTCCTTTTACAAGCAACGTAAAGAATGGCTCTCCAGCCAATCTAACACCTTCTGGAGATTCTTTACAGATTTGCCCAGATCCTTTTTTGCCGGTAACTTCGACTATGCTGACAAGATCCTACAATGGATGATGTTGCCCCGTGTGCTTCTGCTTACCTTTACAATACTTATCAGTTGTTCGTTCATGGTTTACGACTGGACTTTATCCATCAAATGGCTGGGACTTTTGTTGTTGCTAGCTTTAACATTTAGCCTGTCCATTCCTGAAAAATTCATGAACGCCCGTACTTTTAGGGCACTCTTTTCTTTACCAGGCCTGGCATTACTCATGTTTTTCGGACTTTTCGGCAGAAGGAGAAGATGGAAAAAAGGTAAAAACAATTACGAACTTTAATTTATACCGATCACAGAATCGCCTGTGATTTTTCAAATACCGTATTTTATGAAAAACCAAAATTTTCTGATTACCTGCCAACAGATTTGGGAAACCGAAATCGGCACCACCATTCGGAATATGGCCTTAGAGATATCCAGGGAAAACAAAGTCTTATATGTAAACACTCCGCTGGACCAATCCACCTGGTTGAAAAGAAAAAACCTGCCGGCCAGCGATCCCAGACTGGATGTCATCCGGAAAAAGAGATCTCCCCTCAGACAGGTAAACGAAAACCTATGGGTTCTGGATTGTCCTTTCATGGTCTATTCCATCAACAAGATTCCATTTGCCTGGCTTTTCAATTTTTTCAACAAGTTGAACAACCGAAAGATCGCCAGGTTTATCGAAAAACAAGCCAAAATCCTGAAATTCGATAATTACATCAACTTCATAGACAACGACATATACAGGAGCATGTATATGAAAGAGTATCTCAAGCCAAGACTTTCCATCTATTACAGAAGAGATTACGTCATCGGACAAGCTTATTGGAAAAAACACGGAACCAGACTTGAACCGCAAATTGTAGCCAAGTCCGACCTTGCCATGGCCAATTCCACTTTATTCTGCGAAGAAATCGGAGCCTATAATCCCAACGTCTTTCTTTTGGAAACCGGAGTCAATCTGGATCTGTACAATGCAGCCAAAGACTACCAGCAACCGGAAGATCTGAAAAATGTGCCTAAACCCCTCATCGGCTATGTCGGCTCTATCGACAGCACACGCCTGGATGAAGAACTGATGTGCCAAATGGCAGAAAAAAGGCCAGACTACAGCTATGTCCTCACAGGTCCGGAAGATGATCTTTTCAAAAAAAGCAGGCTTCATCAACTGAAAAACGTCTTCTTCACTGGTTCCAAAAAATTGGAGGAATTACCTGTTTATATCTCCGCTTTTGACGTTTGTTTGAATCCACAAAAAGTGAATGAAATCACCTTGGGTAACTATCCCTTGAAAATTGATGAATACCTGGCTTTGGGTAAACCGGTGGTGGCTACCACCACTCATATTATGAATGAGGTATTCAAGGAACAAGTGCATTTGGCGGAAGGTGTCGAAGACAATCTGAAAGCTATTGACAACGCACTTTCTGAAACCAAAGACGAAAATCTCCGGGAAAAAAGAATCAAGTTCGCCTATACACATAGTTGGGCAGCCAGGATTGATCAAATGTACAAGATTATCGAGCATTTTGAAAAAGGAAATAAAAAATAAGGACCTTGCAAAAAAGGCTGTCTCATATTGTTTGACAATCTAATTTATTCTTCATGAAAAGATATTTATTAACTCTGATGATGGGTTTGTTGTCGGGGTCGCTGTTCGCAGGATATACCGCGAAGTGGGTAAGTACACCCGCCATTTCTCCAAATGGAAAAACCGTCGTGTTCGGTTATATGGGTAATCTGTACAGTATCAATTTGGATGGCGGTATAGCTACTGCTTTAACAACAGGCAAAGATTACAACACCCGACCGGTTTGGAGTCCGGATGGTAAAAATATCGCTTTTGCCAGCGATCGATCAGGAAATTTTGATGTCTATGTGATGTCTGCTGGTGGCGGTATTCCTACCCAGCTAACCTACAACAGTGCCAATGATTATCCCTACGATTTTACAAAAGACGGAACAAAAGTTCTTTTCGGTAGTGGACATGAAGCTCCGGCTTCAAGTGTTCGATTTCCCGGACCGGGTTACTTTCTCAATCTGTATACTGTTCCCGCAAACGGAGGCAGACCTCTTTTGATTTCGGCCGCCGGAGCCGATTTCGCCCGCTACAACGCATCTGGAACCAAGATTGTTTTCCAAGACAAAAAAGGATATGAGGACAACTTTCGCAAGCATCATCAGTCAGCCATTACCCGAGATCTCTGGACATTTGAGCTTGCAACCGGTCAATACACTCAAATAACATCTTTTAATGGAGAAGACCGTGAACCCGTATTTGACGGAAAAGACGACCGAATCCTTTATTATCTGAATGAAAAAGACAACACACAAAATGTATACAAGCTCAATTTGACCGATCAGTCAGAAATTCAGTTGACCCATTTCAAGGATTTTCCGGTGCGAAGTTTGAGCGCATCCGAAAATGGGACGCTTGCTTTTGTTTGGAAAGGAGATCTCTATACGTTAAGAGAAGGCAGTGAACCTCAAAAACTGGATTTGGAAATAACCGATGATGCAGGATATCAAGCCGTTCAAAATTTGCCCATCAACAGCGTGAGTGAATTTGAAGTCAGCCCGAATGGTAAAGAAATCGCATTCATCAACCGGGGCGAACTTTTTGTGACCGGTGCCGATGATTCACGAACGAAACGCATCACCAATACGGCGGAACAGGAACGCATGATCCGTTGGTCTCCGGACGGTAAATACCTCTATTTTTCTTCCGAAAGAAACGGTAGCTGGAACATCTATAAAGTTTCGCTTCAATATCCGGATGAAAAATATTTCTTTGCTTCAACGGTGTTAAAGACCGAACCGGTGGTAGAAAATATATCCGATGAATTTCAGCCCGTTCCTTCACCCGACGGTGAAAAGCTGGCGTATGTGGAAGAGAGAAACATTTTAAAAATACTAAATCTGAAAAACGGCAAAACCCTGACCGTTTTGCCCGAAGGTCAGAATCATTCCTACAGCGACGGAGACTGGGGCTTTAGCTGGAGTCCGGACAGTAAATGGCTGCTTGTAGACGACCAAAAAGGATATATGTCCGTTCAAAATACGGCATTGATAAAGGCTGACGGCTCTGGTGAAAAGATGTATCCCGTAAATGGCGGTTTCGGTGAAAACAATGCGAAATGGGCTCTTGGCGGAAAAATGATGACCTATCTCAGCAGCAGAGATGGCCTGAAATCACTAACCAACAGCGGCTCCGCTGAAGAAAACCTGTATGCCGTTTTCTTTGATCAAAAAGCCTACGACGAATTTACACTCAGCAAAGAAGATTATGCTTTGTTTAAAGAAAAGATAGATACTACAAAAAACGACACAGCCAAAAAAGACGCTGATAAAAAAGCCAAGAATAAAAACCAATATGTTATTGAAAAGGTAAAATCCATTGAGCTTGATCTTTCCAATCTGGACAACCGAAAAGTCAAATTAACCATCAACAGCTGCGATATCAGTGATTATGCAGTAAGTAAAGATGCCGATAAAATCTATTATATGGCATCTGTTGAAAACGGATATGATGTCTGGGTAACTCAACCCCGAACCGGTGAGACCAAAGTGTTGGCAAAGCTGAAAGGTTCGCCCAGCGGAATTGTGCTGAGCAAAGACGAATCGACCTTGTTTTTAAGCAACCATGGCAATTTGGTAAAAGTCAACACCAACAGCGGTGAAATTTCTACTGTTGCAGTTGACGGGAAAATGGAATTGAATCAGGCTGCAGAGCGGGCCTATATTTTTGATCACATCTGGCGTCAGGTATCCAAAAAATTCTACGATCCAACCATCCATGGCATTGACTGGAACAAATACCACGAAGATTATGCCCAGTTTCTGCCCTACATCAACAACAACTACGATTTCCAGGTATTGCTCAGCGAATTTCTGGGTGAATTGAATGCATCGCATACCGGAGGCCGTTTCAGTCCGAGAAAAGAAAATACCAATCAGACGGCTTCCCTTGGACTTTTGTATGATGAAACGTATGAAGGCCCTGGTATCCGTATTTCGGAAATCCTAAAAGGCGGGCCTCTGAGTCGTTCCGACAATCAGATCAAAGCGGGCGATATCATTACCAAAGTGAATGATCAAACCATCGATGCAGACAAAGACTGGAACAAGTACCTGCTTAATCTTCGCAATGTAAACGTCCTGTTGACCGTACAATCCGGACACAAGACCTTTACACAGACTATCCGCCCGGTATCCATGGATGTGCAAAGCGGTCTGATGTACAAACGCTGGACCGACCGTATGAGCAGCATGGTCGACTCACTCAGCAACGGACGTTTGGGATATGTTCACGTTCAAGGGATGAATGAGAACAGTTTCCGTCAGGTCTATGAAAATGCATTGGGAAAAAATCTGGACAAGGAAGGCCTGATTGTGGATACCCGCTTTAATGGTGGCGGTTGGTTGCACGACGATCTGAATACATTCCTGAGCGGAAAACTTTACATGAAATTTGCTCCTCAGGGGCAAATCCTGAAAGGAGGAGAATCCATGACCCGTTGGACCAAACCCAGCATCGTACTGATGAGCGAAGGCAATTACAGCGACGCATTTATGTTTCCCTTCATTTACAAACAGAACAAACTCGGTAAACTCGTTGGCATGCCTGTAGCCGGTACCGGTACAGCCGTTTGGTGGGAACGTCAGATCGATCCGACCATTGTATTCGGTATACCAATGGTGGCCAGCATGGGGGTGGACGATATCGTAACCGAAAACAAGCAACTGGAACCGGACATCAAAGTTCCTCTTCCTTACAGTGAATTCCTGAAAGGGGTTGATCCGCAATTAGAGACAGCCGTCAATGAAATGCTTAAGGATTTGAAGAAATAAACGACGGAGCACAACAGGGTTTATCCCGTAGAAAAATTAGGAATGAAGAGAAGGTGGATTAAGAGTAAAATATTGAGACACCTTCTTTTTGTTTATAGAGCTGTTGTCCTCCGTAAACATAATGTTGAGTTATAAGAGCAAAATCGATCAGTTTCTGACAGCTTTGATCTTATGCTCCATTTGATCTTTTTTGCCCTGCTTATTATCGAATGTTGCGGTGCAATAGACACGTTCGGCGTCTTGCTCTAAAATAGCATTGGCTTTTGAAATGATACTCAAACACTCATCCATCGTATCGCATTCCACGATTGTGCCCATCGGGGTAAGTTGACTAGGACATGGTAAAGCATCTATCATCTCTACTACCTTTTTGACGTATTGGCTCACATGTTCCCCTTTATCCATGGGGAAGATGGCAAATTCCATAATGACTGACATAATTTTAATTTAATATAAGGACTTACTTTTTAAGGATCAAATGTAAGTTATGAATCTATAATAAAAAAGTTCATTTGGATACTTTATAACAAGAATTCCTACATTTGTAAGACAAAAACAGAAAGCTGGATGTCAAAACAGCCAGCCACAACCAGAATCTAATTTTATGGAACGTCGAACATTCATCAAAGCCCTGGGAATAGCAGGAGGCATCATGGTCACACCCAACATTCTTGAGAAGTCGTTGGCTTTCGCAAGAGACCGGGAAGATTTTATGCTCACCGACTTGCACGTGCATCTGACCGACCAGTTCACCATCGATCACGTTATGGAGATCGCTGAAAAACGGAACGTAAAATTTGGAATCGTAGCACACCCGGTAGATTGGGCTATTCAGAATGACGCCGATCTGAAAAAATACATCGACAGCCTTAGACAATATCCGGTTTACATTGGCTTGCAGCCTGTGGCCATCGGATGGGCGAAAAACTACTCTCCAGAGTTGCTCAAACAACTGGATTACATCCTCATGGATCCGCAAACCATTCCTCAGAAAAGTGGCAAGCCACTCATGATTTGGGAATACGACACGTACATCGAAAACACCGATGTGTTCATGCAACAATACATGGATTATACCCTAAATATCCTTCAAAACGAACCCATCAACATTTTTGCCTGGCCACTCTTTTTGCCTGTATGCATTGCCCGTGACTACTACAAACTCTGGACAGACGAGCGTATGCAACAGATCCTTATGGCGGCAAAAGCCCGCAACATCGCCATTGAAATAAACGATATGTCCCACACGCCGCACGAACGCTTCATCAGCATGGGTAAGGAGCAGGGGCTAAAATTCACCCTTGGGTCCGACGCCAGGAACGACAACGCGGGTCGTCTGGATTACTGCAAATCGATCGTAAAAAAATGTGGATTGAAGTTAGATGATTTCTATGTTCCGGGCAAAAACACGCTCAAATTTGATTTTTGAGCTAATAAAGAAGTCCCTTGATTTTATGCATTAATCCTCAATCTTCACATACGCAATCTTGCTTTTTTTCTTTTCCAGGACTATTCCATAATCCTTTAAACAATTCAGCCAAACATCCAAGTCCTTATTCTCGTTGATAATATTCAGCTTAAATTGATATTTGATATCTTGATATGCGTTATTACATAAAACCGGAATTCCAAATTTGCCCTCTAATACTCTTGCTAAATCCTGTTCATTTCCATATTCTGAATCAACATTAACACTTCGGTAACTGTATTTTGAAGTTGTTTTTTCAGTATAGGTATCCACTTTATCTGAACTTCTTTTTTGTACAATTTTTATAGTTGAGTCATTGGGCATAATCTGCTTCAGCACAAGCACCGTTGTATCGCATTCAATCAAAGTAGAATGAAGATCGAACAGCAAATCAAGCTGCTTTTGTAATTTAAAAGTTGAACCGGGCATGAGATTTGAAATAGAATATTCAAGATTAAATAGATTATTGGGAGTATATGAATTAATCCATTTAATAGATTGAGGATAGATAAAACGATTTATTGACAAATTATTATAAGCAATCTGATATAACCCAAGTGCATTCATACGACATATTTTAAACTTCATAACAACTTCTATTGTGTCACGGTAAGAATCTGAACTATAGCCATATACAAACTGGACTGATTTGATTACGGGTTCTGATTGAATGTATGAAATATCATCTAAACTAGATCTTTTAAAATTAAAAACAAGAAGACCATTTAAATTGTCTTCGTTCTGTTCTGATATTGAAGAACTTTTTTGTGGTAAACTATTGATTTTATTGTTCAAAAGATCTGATATCACTTCTTCGGTTATAAAGCTTGGGTGTGTGATGTTTTGTATGATACCTTTCTTATCAATTACGATGGAATGAGGTATCTTATTATGAGGGAAAAGCATGGACAGCTCGTTTTGTTTTTCAAAAAGAAAATGAAACGGGAATTGATTCTCTTTTATGAAACTGACGGTTTTGTCATATTCCAGCTTTGAAACACCAATGACGACCAAATCGTTCTTAAATTTTTCTTGAATGTTTTTCAGGTGAAATAAACCGTCAATACAGGGTCCGCAAGAAGTTTCCCAAAATTCAACAATGACAATCTTTTCTTTGGTGAGTTGAGCAAAACTGGCATCCGTTAATGTCCCATTATTTATTTCCTGCACTTTAATGTCAGACAGCAGTTTGTCACCAACTTTAAGTTCTTGGGAAAAGGCAGTAGTATAAACTAACACGCAAAATATAAAAGCCATGCATTTATTCCTTTGCATATTTTTAGATTTTTCTTCACTAGTGTCCCGTTAAAAGTCGCTGAAACTGAATAACATAGGATGATCGTCCGAAAATCGTTCAGTTACAGTTTTGTTAAATATC
>Ga0183099_1000201_pt1 | contig 52141 bp, 54 predicted proteins | sample Biomet1_FD_127788 | JGI IMG/M metagenome (GOLD analysis project Ga0183099, IMG submission 127788) | Microbial communities from bioreactor (seeded with anoxic lake sediment) at LBNL, California, USA - Biofuel metagenome 1 | ecosystem: Engineered > Bioreactor > Anaerobic > Unclassified ... | reverse complement strand
GTGAGACTTCAAGAAATTGTTGACATCCTGTATCATGTCCTCCACGCTTGGTGAGACTTCAAGAAATTGTTGACATCCTGTATCATGTCCTCCACGCTTGCGCGACCGACCAATGTACGGGTATTGCCGTTGAAAACGCATACGCAGTCGGCACTGCTGTAAGTGTAAAAGTCCAATGTGATTTCCTTATAGTCGGCGCTGGAGCGGTGGAACGTGACAGACATCTCCAACTGCCGCTCCGCAGCATTGTCCGCACTGCCGTCCGCGGACAGAGCGTAGATCTGGGATAGCCAAGCGTTGACCTTGTCAGCGTCCACGCTCTTCCCGCTGCTCGTCCAGGTAGTGACTTCTTCGGTCTGCGTTTCCGTGCCGGTTCCCGTTTCCGTAGCGGAGGTGGTAGGACTCGGGCTCGCGGGAGCGGCCGTGGGAGTCGCCTTCACGGTTTCAGAGCCCTTGGCAAGATTGTAGGTCACGCCGTTTAGCGTAATGTCTACGTCCGTCACGGTGTCCGTGTCTACGATGCATACATTCTTGGCCGCCAAGGTCGTCATGTCCGCGAACATGAATCCGTCCAGTACCGTGCCGTCAACCAGATAAACCATGCTCGAACCCTTGATCTGTGCATAGACGCTGGTGCCGGAATAGTTTCCAAACAGCATTGTGAAGCTGTGCGCCGCGCCGTCACTGTCCGTATAGGCAATCGCAACACGCCCCTGCGGGTTTTTCAAGCCGTAGCCGGCAAGATCCGCGTCCGTGGCGTTCCAGGCGACGCAAGAATTCCATTTGATATCTGTGACGGTCTTGTAAAGCGTCTGTACGCTGTCCGTATCGAGCGGCGTATACATGTTTCCGTCTACTGCGAACCAATGGTATTGGTCCGTATAGCATACGCCGGTGCTGTCCTCCAGATATGTTAGCTCTGCCTTTGTGCCGACGGTATCAATGCTCACACCTGTGACTGTCTTTATATCAGACGGCACTGTCTCCATTTTCACGATATCGGTAAGCCCGTAAGAGAACGCATCCGGCAGCGCGGCGGCCACGGTGTAGACCTTATCGCCGCCGTTGACGCGGATATAGTACTCTCCCGTGATGGTGCTGGTATTTCCGATGTCATATACGGTTTTGGCGTCCGCGGTGGATGCGGTGACGGTGAAATCCGGCTTGTCCAGACCGTATTGGCTGAAATCGGTCACGGATTCGATGCTCACGTCCGCTGAGACGGTAGATACCGCTTCCAGCATTGTCTTTACCTTGTCCGGATCGATGGGGCAGGCAGCTTCATCGGCGCTTGCCCAGGTATCCTTGTCCGCGTTGTAGGTCAGGGATACGGTGTTGCCTTTATAAGTCCAGGAAAGCGCGGTGATGTCCGCGGACTTGCCGGCGGCCAAGTCGGTGGTGTCCGCCGCTTTCTTAGCCGCCTCTTTGGCTGTCTGATCTTTTGACAGGGCGTTCACAAGAAAATACAGTCCTACGCATACGGCCAGCGCCCCGATCAAAATATAGATTTTTGCCGACCGTTTCATTATCTGCGCCTCCTGCGAACGAAAATCAAAATGCCCGTACCAATAAAGGCCAAAGGAATTACAATAATAAACATGACCCAAATGAGTGTTGCCGCTGTACCTGAGTAACCTAATATATCCGACGATACCGTTTTAGCGTGGATAGAGATCGAGTCGTCTATCTGGCACATCCAGTCTACGGCGTTCAAGAACAGATCCTCATTCGCTCCGGAAACCTCATCACTGTACTGTGATTCTGTAAATTGGCTGGATGTAAACACCACGAGCTGTGCGCCAGTGGTGCTGCTCTGGACAGCGGCGCCCAAAACATAGGGTCCGTCGATGTCTCCACTCTCTTTTGCGTAGGTTGTGGCGTTCTCGATGTCCGTCTTGAGGTATGCGCCGTTTGAGGTGGATAGAAGCTTCGTGACGGTCAGGTCGTCGGGATAGGAATCCGCAACCTTAAGGCCCTGCGCATCCGGCATCAGAACATGATATTCATTTTTGATGAGCGGATCCGTGATTTCATGACTTCCGATATCGGGTAGTAAAGCATCAGGGTATCCGTAAAAATAGTAATTAGAGTCAGATTCGATCACGCAGCCATAACTCAGCCCCAAACCATAATCGGACAGAAGCTTCTGGAAATTCGTCATGTCCGCTTTGGTATACGTTGTCGTAATCAAAATCTTCCCGCCTTTGTTCAAATAAGTTTCGATCATCTGTACCTCATTTGAAGACAAATCAGAAGTAGGGCCGCACAGAAACAACATACCGCAGTCATCCGGCACGGCACTTACGGTCAGAAGACTCAAATCTTTAATCTGGACGTTTTCCAACGTTACCGCAGATTTCATATCGTCGCTCAGGCCGGTTTCCCCGTGGCCGGTCATCGTATACGCGATGGGCTGCTCCTCGCTCGTGACATAGCGGATGGCGCTCGTCAGCTTTTCCTCGCCGGCAAAGGTGTCCGGATTCGCCTGCCCTGTAGAAGCGTAGTTCTGGTACGCTTGATCGGACATCGTAAAGATGTCGTTGCTGCCGATGAACGTGGAGCGGTCGCCGCACGTCACAACAAGGCTATTGTTGGAGACAGTATCGCTGGTGTATTTGGAGACGAAGTTTGGATATTTCACCGGGTCCACCTGCGTGACGGTCACATCTTTAAACTCCGCGTATTTCCCCAATATCTGCTGGAGCGCCGCCGCCTGCTGGCCGTCCTGCACGATCCAATAAACATCAACTTTTTTATCCAGATTCGTCAATACCTTTACTGTCTGGTCAGAAATGGAATACACTTTTTCTGCTGTCATATCCAACTGCGTGGAAGAAGCGGGCAGCGCTTTGACCACAAGATTAATGACCACCGCAATGGCAATGACAATGATGGCCGCAAACACACTGTATACACCTACATGCCAGGCGCGGGTTTGGAAAGAAGCTTTGATTCTTTTCCCCAGCAACTTTTTGTTCTTCTTCATCAGCTCCATCTCCTCTTCTCCATGGCCTGCACCGTCAGAAACAAAGACACTCCGGCTACGGTAACGTAATAAACGATAGAGTTTATATCAAATATTTCTTTTTGGAAGTTTGAAAAGCGGTTAAGCAGCGCCAGCTGTTCGATCACCTTCGCAAAAAGTCCCGAGAAGCTATCTTTCCAGAGAATATAGCAAACAACAAGAGCAATCTCCAGCACAGCAGTAGCTATACCGGCAAAAGTAATGTTTTTGGTCATCAGCCATAATATCAATCCAATGAGCAGCCCCAGGACTGCGAACGCTGCGAGAGACGCACCCTTATCGGACGAAATCAACTCCGCAACATTTCCCATGAAGTAAAGAAGCGCAAATACCGCTACGCTCAGCCCCATGGAGACACCCATGTTTTCTGTCAACGACGAGATAAAAAGACCGATGGCTGTGAGAGCCGCACCCAGAAAGAATAGTCCAACAATTGCGCCGTAGGCAGGTCCATAGACAATAGCACCGTTTTCCGCAAGGCTTGTGAGCACCAAGGGATATAGGCAAATCACCAGGATCGGCACCGCCATAACCGTCAGCAGGGCCAAATATTTGCCCATTACGATCTTCGTCATATTCATCGGCAGCGAATACAGCAGTTGATCTGTTTTCTGATGGCGTTCCTCGGCAATGGATCGCATCGTAAGAATTGGAATGGCCAAAAGGTATACGTAGCCGAGATAATAAATCGTTATTTCAAACTGCGTATAGCCAGACGACAAATTTACAATCAAAACGAGGAAACCTGCCGCCAGCAGCATAAAGGCGCCGTACAGATATCCCGTAAGGCCATTAAACTGGGAATCCAATTCCCGCTCATAGATGGCTTTCATGCCGGATCGCCTCCCTTGCCTTGCTTCTGCCCGTCGTCAGGCGTTTCCACGTTTTTCTTTTTTCCCCCTTGCGGTTTTCCATCGCCCGTGGTCAAGCCGATGAACGCATCTTCCAGGTTTGTCTTTTTCTGCTCCAGCCGCAGCACCGGCAACCGGGCATCGGACAGCGCAAATGACAGCTTCTCATCCATTTTTCCGGCATTGGCAGTAGTTATGACTGTCACATCGCAGCGGTCATCTTCCTGCGCCGTAATGTTAATGCTCTCGATGCCTTCCAGTTTTTCCAGCGTGTCCTTCACGGCAATGGCACTGGCCTTGACCGTCAGCTCATAGGTAGTAGCCTCCGCGAAAAGCTTCTCCAAGTTTTGCGGTGTATCACAAGCTACGAGCTTTCCTTTGTTGATAACCAGAACCTGGTCGCAGATCGCCTGCACCTCGCTGAGAATGTGGCTGGACAGAATGACGGTGTGGGTCTTGCCAAGCGACTTGATAAGATCGCGGATCTCAATGATCTGCAGCGGGTCCAAGCCCACGGTAGGCTCGTCCAGAATAATGATCTCCGGATCTCCCAATAGTGCCTGGGCAATGCCTACACGCTGGCGGTAACCTTTGGATAGGTTCCGGATAAGCCGGTCAAGCACATCCTCCAGCCCTGTGACGGACACAACGCGCTTCAGCTGCTCTTCAATCTTCCCGGCCGGCACACTCTTTGCCCTGGCCACAAAAGTCAGATATTCGGCCGGCGTCATATCTGTATACAGCGGCGGCACTTCCGGCAGATAGCCAATGCGCCGTTTGGCCTCTTTCGGATCGTCAAAAATATCATAACCGTCAATGTCGACTTTTCCCTCTGTAGCCGCCAGGCACCCCGTTATGATGTTCATAGTCGTAGATTTTCCAGCGCCGTTCGGGCCAAGGAAACCATAAATTACGCCGTTTTCCACCGTAAAATTCAGGTCGTCCACGGCACAGTGGCCCCCATAGCGCTTGGTAAGGTGGCTTACCTCAATCAATGCCATATCCTCCTCTGCTGATAGATAGTAAGATTTTATCACCGACCGACACATGTTTGTGACAAGTCTGTGAACTTATGTAGGATGAAATATTAACAAAGTTTTACCCGTTTGGTTGTAACCCCGTTCATAAATGCTGTGGTCAGCAGTCTTTGTGCCGGCTTCCGGCATAGCACCGCTGCTTTTTCTGGTTTACATTTTGCGTCAATTTTGTTATGATTCTTTTAGATTTCTCTCAACTATTTTGCAGTTTGCGGCACTTCGCAACCGGAGGAACCAATTATGCGCATGAGAAAGAAAAAAAACCTTGGCCCGCGGATGGAACGCTGCGCTGAAGTGCAGGTATTCGAGCCGGAAACTTTGCGGGGCCGTTGGGCTAAGGAAACTGGATACGGTGAAATCCGTGCGGAACTCGGCTGCGGCAAAGGCCGTTTTACCGCCGGCACGGCGGAGCAGAACCCCGACTCTCTGCTGGTGGCCTTGGAAAAAGTGCCTGACGCCATGGTGGTAGGTATGGAGCACGTCTGCGAACAGAACCTTAAAAACGTGCGCTTTCTGGATATGGACGTAAACCGCCTGACGGAAGTTTTCGCTCCCGGCGAGGTATCGGTTATCTATATCAATTTTCCCGACCCATGGCCCCGCAGCCGGGAGGCCAAGCGCCGTCTGACAAGTCCCTTGTTCCTGGAGCTGTATAAGACCGTTCTCGCCCCCGGCGGACGCATCGAGTTCAAGACCGATCAGGCGCCGCTGTTTCAGTACAGTCTGGAGCAGCTGGATCTCGCTGGCTTCGACGTAATCGAGGCGACCGGTGACTTGCACGCCGACGGCCCCGTGGGTGTGATGACGGACTATGAGGCAAAATTTTATGAACAGGGCGTGAAAATCAACCGCTGCGTGGCAGTTAAACCTCTATGACTCGCCAGAAAAACTATCTGGCTGCGCCAGATGTTTTGCGCGTTTTCTGCATCTTTTTCATCGCCTGGTACCACATCTGGCAGCTGTCGTGGCTGAATCCCGGCTTAACCGTCGGGAGTGTGTACGTGAATCTCCAACAGATCATCCGTAACGGTTATATGTTGGTGGATATTCTGCTGTGTCTGTCCGGCTTTCTTCTGTTCCTGCCCTACGGGCGGTTTATGGCAGGGCGTGGGCCGTGGCCTGAAGCCGCTGAATTCTATAAGAAACGGGCGCTTCGGATTTTGCCGGCATATTGGTTTGCCGTTTTCCTGATTTTGTTCGCCTACGACCTGCCGAACGGCGTTTACGCATCGTCCGGCGCAATGTGGCAGGATCTTATCACCCACCTGACCTTTACCCACAACTTAACTCGACAGACCTACTATTTCACAAATCTGGACGGGGTACTGTGGACGATGGCAGTGGAAGTGCAGTTCTATTTCATTTTCCCGCTGCTGGCCCGTGCGTTTGTAAAGCGCCCCTTGCTCACTTGGATGTGCATGGTACTGGCGGCTCTTGTATGCCGGGCCCGGATACTGCTGCTGCAGGATACCACCTTCTGGGTAAGCCAACTGCCGTGTATGCTGGACGTATATGCTCTCGGTATGCTTGCAGCCTACCTGTTCACGAAACTGGAGGACAGGCCCCTTCATCCCGCCGTGCGGCGGCTGATAACGCTTGCGGCGGTTTTTTGCCTGCTCGGCATACTATGGATGCTCTATAAACAGCCCATCTCCGACGCCGCCTACGTCCGCTGCTGCCAGATGATACGCCGGTTTCCCCTGGCCGTGTTCGGTGCCGGATTTTTGCTTTGCGGTAGTTTGGCCCCAGTGCGTCTGAGTAAAATTCTTGGCAATCCTGCGACCAGATTTTTGTCTGACATATCCTACAATTATTACATATGGCACCAGTTCTTGGCCCGCCGGCTGGTAGAATGGAATTTCCCTGCTCACCTATCCGATACCCCAAATTTTGACTATGAACAGCCCTGGCAAACCCGCTATACCTGGGTTTGCTTTCTGGCCGCCTTCGTCGCCGCCGTGCTCGTGACCTATCTGATTGAAAAGCCAACATATCGATGGGGTGCAAAAAAGCTATTCAAAAAAGGAAAAGTTTCAGCTTGACCCTTGAGCAAACATTTTCATACGTCCAAATGCAGTTTTTGTACTTTTATAAAAAGTATAGTACTATAGAAAGAAAGAGGCGATTCACAGATGAAAGTGACATTTTTGGGAGCTGACCATGAAGTCACCGGAAGCTGCACCATGCTGGAAGTGGGCAGCAAACTGGGACTTGTCGACTGCGGCATGGAGCAGGGCCGGGATATTTTTGTAAATCAAACTATCCCCGCAAAACCGGCAGACCTGGATTTTGTTCTGTTGACTCACGCACACATCGACCATTCCGGTAACCTTCCGCTCCTTTATAAAAATGGTTTTACCGGTCCTATATACGCAACGGAAGCCACCTGCAACCTGTGCGCCATTATGTTGCGCGATTCCGCTCACATTCAGATGTCCGAGGCGGAATACAAATCTCGCAAGGCCAAGCGCGCCGGTATCGCGCCTGCGGAGCCGTTGTATGATTTAAACGATGCCGAAGGAGTCATAAAACTGCTGCGCCCCTGCTCCTACGGGGAAATGATCGCCGTGGAAGACGGCGTCCGTATCCGCTTTACAGACGTAGGGCATCTGCTGGGCAGTGCCTGCATCGAGGTGTGGGCTTCCGAGAACAATGTAACCAAAAAAATGGTCTTCTCCGGCGATATCGGAAATATCAATCAGCCTATTCTCAAGGATCCGAGCACCGTGGCCGAGGCAGATTATGTGATGATCGAATCTACATACGGCGACCGGCTCCACGCGGAAGGCAGTCCCGACTATGTCGGCCTTTTGGCAGGCTATATTCAAAAGACCTTCGACCGGGGCGGCAACGTGGTCATTCCCTCGTTCGCCGTCGGACGCACGCAGGAAATGCTGTATTTCATCCGGCAGATCAAAAACCGCGGTATGGTCACCGGTCACGGCGACTGGCCTGTATACGTCGATAGCCCCCTGGCTGAGGAAGCCACGGCAGTTTTTTTGCAGGCCGATCTGCAGTATGTCGACGAGGAAGCCGCTGCGTTGGTGAGATCCGGAGAAAACCCGTTGTGGTTTAACGGCCTGAAAACCGCCATAACCAGCGATGATTCCAGAGCAATCAATTCCGACACGGCGCCCAAAGTTATTCTTTCCGCCAGCGGTATGTGCGACGCCGGCCGCATTCGTCACCATCTCAAGCATAATCTCTGGCGGCCGGAGTGCACCGTGCTGTTTGTCGGCTATCAGGCCGAAGGCACTTTGGGCCGTAATCTCATCGACGGCGATCAGGAAGTCAAGTTGTTCGGCGAGTCAATTGCCGTCAAGGCGGAAATCGGAGTGCTGCCGGGCATCAGCGGCCACGCAGATAAAGACGGTCTTCTGAACTGGATGCGCGGCTTTACCCAGAAGCCTCAGAAAGTGTTTGTAAACCACGGCGAAGACAAAGTCTGCGACACATTTGCCGAGACGCTTCACTCGGAACTGGGACTTGATACTTTTGCCCCTTACAGCGGCACCGTGTTCGACCTTCTCACCGATGAGATCACGGTGCGCACCGAAGGCATCCCTGTCGTCCGCAAAGTCACCGCCAAAATGAGTCGGCCAAATGACCGTACGCTGGATGCCTTTGCCGATCTGGAGAAAGCCGGACAGGAACTCACTGCATTTCTTGTATCTTGCCGGGGCCGCGCCAATCGCCAGCTGCGCTCCTTGGCGGCGGAAATACGTGCTCTCATCGAAAAGAATCGTTAGTTTTCCAAACTGAATCACAAAGGGAGGAAGCGCCGCTTCCTCCCATGATTTATGGATTTGTAAGTTCTGTTTCACAAAAACGGAACATTGCATTGAACTTTCCGTTTGCGCGACACCAGAGAATGTCTTTTTCCTTCACCCAATCGAACGGCACTTCCTCGCCCGGCAACGACTCGGCTCGATAGTCTACCCACAGGAAACGGATGGGATGAACCCTGTGATAGTCCGGCTCCAGCAGATCACACACCCAGTCGAGATACCTGGTATTCGTCAGGTGCCCGTTCATGTCCGTTTCACTGTATGTCACACAGCGCTGGGAATGCTCCGTGAATTCCGGAGCTTTCAACAATACGGGATGCTTCATGGGCGGCTCCGGCGGCTCCGGCGCATCGTATGTGAGCCAGGGAAATTGACTGGAGAGCATGGTTCTTTTTTCCGCGTCCGAGATGACCCAGCTGGCCGTCGCGCGCACAAGGGTATTTCCCTGCGCGTCCTCCATGCGATACTGCCAAGGGTACATACCAAGTCGGGCCGACTCCAACCAGGTCAAAACAATTATCCGTTCCTCACAGCGCGGTGTGCGGAGAATGTCGCAGGCCATGCGCGCCACAACCCAGATAAGCCCCTTGTCCGCCGTCGTCCGAATGCCTGCCCCGAGATTATTCAGCACCGCTCCGCTGCCATCCTGAAACAGGCCCATAATAACGGATGGGCGCATCCGCCCAAACATATCGCACTCCCGCATGCGCACGGTATATTCTCTTCTATCGACTAAATTCATAAAATTATTCTACCACCGCTGTCAATCATACAAAGGAGCCGGCCATGGATTCCATCCTCGCAATTATTTTTCAAAACGCAAAAGAAATACCTGACACGCCGTGTGTGGCGGACGGCAGCGGTCCGCTGACCTACAGGCGGTATAGCAGACGCATCGCAGGCGCCGCAGCGGCCCTGCGGGACCGTGGCCTTAATCCAGGCGAACGTGTGGTGATCCGGTGCACGCAGGATGCAGATTTTCTGGTGTCCATCCACGCGGTGCAATTGGCAGGCGGCATATCGGTACCTGTGGAAAAAGGCTGTGCCCAGACTCGCATCGACGCGATTTCCGCCCAGACAAAGGCGGCATTCGTTCTAAACCCTCGCGAACTGTCAGGCCTCGAATCGGACGAAATCATTCCGCTGCCCAATCCCGGAGCAGCCCTCTCTGATTCTTTTCACAACCGGCACTACCGGCGCCTCCAAGGGCATCTGCCTTCATCACGCAGCGGACGTAGCCGTGGCGGAAAACATCTTATATGGAACAAAAATGCGCCCCGGAAACATAGAAGTGAGCCCCATGCCGCTGAACCATTCGGCGGGACTGCGGAGGTACTTCTCCAATATGCTGGCGGGCGGCACATTCGTCATTGTCGACGGACTTATGGTCATCCGGCGCCTTTTTGATGCGCTGGACACCTACGCTGCAACATCCGTCGCCGCCTCCCCCGCGGTTCTTCCGCTCATTTTCAGGCTCACGGGCGACCGCCTCGGTCAGTACGCTGACCGGCTGGAATTCATGAGTTTCGGCACCGCTCCCTTCCCAGACGCCGACAAGGCGAAACTCAAGACGCTTCTTCCCCGTACCCGCCTTTACGACCTGTTCGGTTCCACGGAGGCAGGCGTGTCCTGTGTGTCGGAGATCACCGGCCCGGAAGCCGCGCCCAAGTGCATCGGACGGCCCACGCATAACGCAAAACTGCGCATTCTTGACGAGAAAGGCTGCGACAAGGAAGCCACAGCCGAGGACCCCGGTCTGTTCGCCTGGGGCGGCGCGATGTGTATGAACGGCTATTGGAACGAGCTGGAACTGACCGACAAGACACTTGTAGACGGCTACGTACATACCAGCGACCTCGGCTACCGGGATAAGACCGGCCGGGTGTTTCTGCTGGGCCGTGCGGATGACGTCATCAACTTTGGTGGACTCAAAATTGCCCCCGGCGAGGTGGAAGACGCCGCGCGTGTCTTTCCCGGCGTGCAGGAATGCGTGTGCGTGCCGGTTAAAGACAAGCTCGCGGGACAGGCCTTGAGTCTGTTTTACGAGGGCGAAGAACAGGACCCTGTAAAATTCCGAGACTTCCTGCGCTCAAGGCTGGAGCCTTATAAGATACCGAGCGTCATCACATATCTGGACGCTTTGCCGCGGACCTATAACGGCAAGCTCGACCGCAAGGCTCTGCGGCAATATTAAACCGGCGGGGATCTTCCCCGCCGGTTTTCTCATTCTTCTGTCAGTCCGTCAGCCCTGCGAGCTGTTCAAAATACATCGTCGGTTTGTTGCCGATCTTCTGTGAATAGATCGCATACGCATCGTTCCAGGACTCATAACCCGTTAAGCCGCTGCGATCATCCAATCCGTAGTTTTCCACCAAGTACGAACCCAGCCAGTCGGTGAACTTGATGGAACCGTAAACATTCGTATGTGTATTGTCCATAAAATCGGTTGATACATCCAGTCCCACTGCGTCATAAGTGGGTTCAGAGTTGAAATTGATCGCCTGGTACCCACGGGCCTCGACCATGTCGCAGAACCAGTTGAGCCGCTCTTTCTGGTTTTCGTGCTCCAGCAGAGGCGCTGCCACGAACAGAACTTTGATGTTGTTTTCGTCGCAGTAGTCCAAAAGTCCGTTGAGTGCTTTTTGAGCACGCTTCTGCGGCTCGGTACGGTTTTCCGTGGTCAGAAACGTATCGTGCTCTGTCTGCACGGTCTGGATAAAATCGCTGTAATAATAGCTGCCCTTCGTGGTATCCACAGCGGCAGTAAAGTCATCCTTTGTCAGTTCGTCCCACCGCGAGTGAAAGCGCAGTACCGGGAAATAATATTCCAGCGCCTCAAACGGCCAATATTTCTGATAGAGGCAAAGCCTTGTCACCAGTTTGAAACGCGTCCAGCTGAGGGGAAAATAATCGATGATGTTGTGGAGGTTTGCACCGTCTAGTTCTGAGTCAGTATAAGCGCGAAGGTCTACGATGAAAAGATCCACGTTCTGATTCTTGCGGGTCTGCTCCATCAGGTACTCCGTGGCTATCCCCGGCATGCTGGCCGTGGCAAAGTTCATGACCGTAATGCCGTATTCCTGATAAGCCAGCGCTGACTGCCAGAATCGGTAGACGCCGGAGTTTCCGATATAGACGGCCTCCAGGGTATCGTCCGGCTGACTGGTTACGCCCTGTACTGTGACTTTTGACTGCCAGATATTCACCGTGAACGGAATCGACAGCAACCAAAGCGCCGTACAAACTGCCAGCAAAAACGAAACGGCCCGAATGATCTCTTTTCTCGTCTTTTTCATCTCAGAACACCGCGTAAATAAAGTCGGCCGGGTCGTACTCCGTTCCGTACTCGGCAAAAATCACCATAAAAATCACACCGACGAGTTCCAGACTCATCTGCACTAGGACAGGCCGTTGTTCGAACCAGCCGCGGATATCCCGGCCTCTTTCGCGCAAAACACCCACCACGATCATCATCAAAACACCAAAAGCCACCACAATCAGGTTTTTCCAGCTCACGCCTAGGCCCAGCACGGTCTGGAGAAATGCACCGTCGCCTTTCCAGCGGGACAGGACACTGCCCATCATAAAAAGCGCGGTTTTCACATCCGCCGCACGGGTGAAAAACCGACCGATGGTCACAATCAGGAAAGTCCGCAGCACCCGCCAGCAATACCAGATCCGGCACTCGCTGTTAAAGTGAATTCTCTTGTAAAATTCCTGAAAAAACGGGCCTGTTAGTGTAGCCAGCGCGATAATGGCGCCGTTCCAGACCCCGTAGGTTAAGTATTTCCACCCCGCTCCATGCCACACGCCCACCGCAAGGAAAGTCACAAGCGTCGCCACACACAGCGGGATGGCCTTTCCGATGTAGCGGCCGCATTTTTCGGACATCCTGCGGCCCCAGCGGGTCATTCCCTTGGACAGAGCCAGCGGATAGAAAATATACGTCCGCATCCAGTTTCCCAGCGTGATGTGCCACCGCCGCCAGAAATCGGACAATGACGTGGAAAAATAGGGCTGGTTGAAGTTTTGTTCCATGTCAATGCCCAGAAGTTGTGCGACGCCCCGTATAATATCGATGCCGCCGGAGAAGTCGGCGTAAATCTGTATACCATAGCACACCGCCGCAAAAGCGATAACAGCGCCGGAATAGCCAGCGGGAGCGTTGAATACCGTCTCCACAAGCACAGCCAACTTATCCGCCACGATGCACTTTTTGAAATAGCCCCAGAACATCAGCCGCAAAGCTGACCGCGCCCGTACGACATCAAATGTATGCGGTTCGTATAGCTGGCTCGCCAACTGGTCATACCGGGAGATGGGCCCTTGAATCAACTGTGGAAAGAATGACACAAACAGCGCGAATTTCGCGAGATTTTTGTCCGGCTCATACTTGGCATGATATACGTCGATGACATACCCCGCCGACTGGAAGGTATAAAACGAAATGCCCAGCGGAAGCAGAAGCTCCAGCTGAGGCAACCCATTTCCAAGAATGCTCATTGTGACCGAGGCAAAAAAATTATAGTACTTCAGAACCGCCAGAATGCCGAAGTCCAGCAAAAAACAGGCAGTGATAACAAGGCGCTTCTGAGCCTGGGCGGCGGCGCGGATATCTTTTTTTTGTGTTCGGTCATCGCAGTCGGCCATGCGACGGCGTGCCTTGCCGGCGATGTTTCCCATGATAATACCGGCATAGAACGTCGTCAGCGTGGTGGCGGCGATAAACGGAAGGTATTTCCAGCTGCAAAGGGTATAAAAAGCGTAACTCGCCGCCAGAAGCACTACCCAGCGAGCCTTTTGGGGGACAAAAAAATAAAAAAGGAATACCACCAGCAGGAAAAACAGGTATTCCAGACTCACAAGGCCCATTTATATTCTGTCCTGAATGTCTTCGATCAGTTCCAGCATATCCTCCGCCGAGTTAAAACGCTCGGGCAGTATCTCATCGGCGGGAATTGTGATGTCGTAATGATCCTGCAGTTCGCCCACAATCATGACAAGGTCGAAGGAATTCAGAATTCCCCCGTCCACCAGCGCCGTCTCGTTTGCAAAGTCCACATCGGGCTTTACGGAATCCAATACTTCCAACAATTCGTCCATGTCTCTACCTCTGCATAAAATTCATCAGTTTTTCTTTTGAAACCTGCCGTCCTCCAGTAGGAATTTTTGATTTTCTTCTTTGGCCTTCTCCAACTCCCCCGCGGAGAGATTCGAGGACGCGGTGATGGAGATCTCCTGACGCTTACCGGTATCCAGATCACGCGCCGTCACATCGACGATACCATTTACGTCGATGTCGAAGGTTACCTCGATCTGCGGTACACCCGCAGGCGCCGGCCGAATACCGTGTAGCATGAATTTTCCTAACGTGCGGTTTTTCGATGCTTTTGGATCCTCACCCTGCAGCACATGTACTTCCACACTGGTCTGGAAAGGTGCGGCGGTGGTGAAAATCTGACTTTTCTTAATGGGGACGGAAGTGTTTCGCTCGATCAAACGGGTGCATATGCCGCCGATGGTCTCAATGCCAAGGCTCAGCGGGGTCACATCCAACAGCAAAAGTCCCTGTACTTGTCCCGCCAGAACACCGGACTGAATGCAGGCTCCCATTGCTACGCATTCGTCGGGATTGATACCCCGGCTTGGTTCCTGTCCCATGAGTCTACGCACTGTCTCCCGTACTGCGGGAATGCGTGTGGAACCGCCCACCAGCAGGATCTTTCCGATCTGCGCTGGCGTTAGTCCGGAGTCTGCCAACGCCTGCCGGCATGGCTCCAATGTCTTTTGCACCAGCGAAGCAGTCATACCGTCGAATTGGGCGCGGGTCAGCGTGATGTCCATATGCTTCGGACCCGCTTTTGTAGAGGCGACATATGGCAGGTTCACTTCGGCCATTGTCACGGCGCTCAGCTCACATTTGGCTTTTTCCGCCGCCTCGATCACCCGCTGCATGGCGGCCGGGTCTTTTGACAAGTCAATGCGTTCCCGTTTATAGAATTCCCCCACGAGCCAGTCCGCAATACAGCGGTCGAAATCGTCACCGCCCAGTCGGTTGTTGCCCGCCGTGGCCAGCACCTCGATGACGCCCGCGTTAATGTCTAGGATTGATACATCGAACGTGCCGCCGCCCAGGTCATAGACCATGATCTTTACGGCGCCGCCCTTGTCCGCTCCGTAAGCAAGCGCCGCGCTCGTGGGTTCGTTGATGATTCGCAACACATTCAGGCCCGCGATGGTGCCCGCATCCTTGGTGGCCTGACGCTGGGAATCGGTGAAATAGGCCGGTACGGTAATCACGGCGTCCGTCACTGGCTCACCGAGATAGTTTTGCGCATCTTCCCTGAGTTTTCGCAGAATAACGGCCGAAATCTCCGGCGGAGTATATTTTTTCCCGTTGATTTTAACTTTCCGATCCGTGCCCATATCCCGTTTAATGGAGGAGATGGTATGGTCCGGGTTTGTGACAGCCTGACGGCGGGCCATATCGCCCACGAGCAGCTCTCCGTCTTTCGTAAATGCGACAACGGAGGGTGTTGTCCGCTTCCCCTCCGCATTCGGTATAATGACTGCTTGTCCGCCTTCCATGACGGCCATGCAGCTGTTTGTCGTTCCAAGGTCAATTCCGATCAATCTTGCCATGTCAGAGCCTCGAGTTTCAGGGGTAGGTTTGATAGTAGCTATATCCGCCGGGCATCTGTACGTAGCCTCTATTATTGCCGGAGCCGCCTAAATTATAATAAGAATAGCCGCCCGTCAGCATATATAGCAAAAGCTTAAACAGAAGAATTGCCATAAAGATAAAGAACATAAAGCCGAGCGGATTTCGCCGGGGTCGGTACTGGCGGGATTGGTAATAGACAAAAGGATCAAATCCAGAGGGTCCGGAACTCGGACCATATCCGGGTGTATACGAATCGTGTTGCGGCTGACCCGTTTGGCTGTTTTGGCGGTTTCCCGACTGCCGCATTGCCTTGATATCGTCATAGGCCTTGTTGATATGGCTCATACGTTCCGCCGCGTTCTGATCGCCCGGATGCAGATCCGGATGGTACTTTTTCGCGAGGTCCCTGTAAGCTTTTGCTATTTCCTCATCCGAAGCGGCCGGACTTACGCCCAAAGTCGCGTAGGGATCGTTCATCCTCAGGTTTTCCTTTCAAATCTTCTGCCGCACTTGCGGCAGGTCAACAAAATCTTGCCTTTTCCCTTCGGTACCCTCAGCAACGCATGGCAGGACGGGCAGCGGAAAAAGCGGTACTCCTTGCGTTGCTTCCAACGGTCCCTCAACGAACGAAACCACTTGGATACCGCGTTTTTCTGCCGGAGGTACCATTCATTTTCGCTTCTGCGCTTATAAACGTTTCTGGAAAGAATACGGAAATAACAGTAGATCAGGGCAGCTAGTACCAATGCCCAAAGAATTGATCCCACCAAGCCCTTGATAAGCATAGACAGCAACAATAGTACCAGCGATAAAACAAGCAGAAACCGGCATAGTTCATCCGTACCGTTGCGTCCATCCATAAACCGTGCTATTTTCTCTCTGAATTTCATTCTATCACCTGTGCACACTTTATTGAACCAATCATAGCCCACACGCACATGTTTATGTTGAACAATCTGTAAATTTACAATTTATGATTGTAACATCGAAAAAGAATCGATGCAACAAGAAAGCGGTGCCCCTCCCGAAAAAGGAACCGCTTACTTGTTAAAAAATCAAGACTCTAGTTTATTCGGAACCGCCGGAGATGTGCTATCCGAGGCTGTAAGCTCCGTTTGCGGCCACGAACTGAACATAAGTCATGGCGGGTTTTCCGATCCAGTCCGCATCAAAAAGCATATCTACGGGGAAATCCGTATATTTGCCGGCGCGGATAGCGTCGTAAAATTCCTGCTCATGGCCGCCAGCCGGAATGTCGCCGCAGTTGGCAACGAAAGCGCACAGGTAGTTCTGATAAGCAGCCTCGCTGGTATCGCCGCCGGAGGAGCTTGTTGCGGCAGAAACGACGGTGGTATTGGAGGAAGCTTCCTTGCACCAGGTAGCGTAGTCTTCCGCGCCGAAGTTATTCACATACATTTCAAACGGAAAAGCATTCACATCGTCCCCAAAGGCCACATTTTTAATTTCATCCAGCGCCATCTTTCGGACACTGTCATCAAAAGATCCGTCGTTTAAGCCGCTGTAATCGGTCAAATACTGGCGCAGATACTCCACATAGGCAGCAAATTCTTTCTGGGTTTCGGGCTGAGCGGCGCCGGACTGGGCGTCGTTCTGATTTCCACCGTCGGAAGACGAACCGGCATTATTATCAGAGGTTTCGCCGGTAATGCCGAGCAGAGCGGGCAGCGTCCCCGCGTTCTGGAAGGTGATGGTTGCATCACCGGTTCTCTCATCGTAGGACAATTCCGCGCCCAGGGCTTCCAGCAGTTTGCTGATATCAAGCGTGCAGGTACCACCGCTGACATTGGTCCCGATATTCACGGTCTTGAGTCCGCTGCAATCGACGTTGATGGTCACAGAAACGTCTTTTCCGGAATCGACGGCTTCAGAGTTGGATGATACGGCGGAAAAATCGGTAGATTCGTTGGCCGTATAGGCCGGGGTGGCATTCAGGCCTTCATAAGGATCGGCTTCGCCGGTCGGGACGACCACCAGAAAGCCGTTGTGCCGGTATATTTGGCCGTTGACGGTTGCGGTGGGTGCAACATCGAGGCTTGAAATGACGGAAGTGCCCGTCACATTCCATACGGCGTCGTCGGTCAGCGCCACGTCAACGGTATTATTGCCGTTAAAGTAGATACGGTCAGCAACGCGGCCCATATAGTAGTACTGATCGGAGGTGAAGCTGGTGTTTTGGCACGCCAAAGCTTCTTCCGCCGTCATGGTGGTGCTGTATTTTTCATTCGCGTGGATCGTTTCAGTGGAGGCAATCGCGCCGTTAAGAACCGCGCCCTTGCCCAGCTTCACATTCAAAGCGCTGGCACAGCTGGAATAGCCGGTGCCGTTATAGATGTTACCGCTGGCCTCGGTCCCTTCCAGCGTAAAGTAGTTGTACTTCGGGCTTGCGGCGCCTGCAACGGTACCGTCGGCGCTGGGCCAACCGGCTTTTTCGCTATAGGATGTGTTGAATACCCCGGTCCCCTGGCTTCTGTCCATTCCAACAGTAATGGCGTCATTATCCATCATCTGATAAAGGATTCCGTTGGCGGTATTTAGTTGAGAGCCCTTGTCTACTACCGTATGGGTGCCGCTGGTTTTCATAAGGAACGTGGCTTCGTCGGAATTGACGACCGTTCCGCCCGTCACATAGATGTTGCCTGGTCCGTGGCACATAAAGCCGAAGCCATCGGAATTGATGGTGGTACCATTTCCCTCGCCTTTCAGGCCGGTGAAGGTAGGCACGGCTGTTGGGCCGGCCACGTCAGTACCTAAAAAATCCTGTTTGGCGTTTTTATCGGCAGCAAAAACATTATATGTCCCGTTGGACCCGCCATAGGTCACAGAACCGTCGGAAAGACACGCAGCGTAGGTCCCTACGTTGACGGTGCAGCCCAGAAACCATTCACGGGCGCCTCCATCGCCGGAGGAACCATACCCCGAGCCGTAGTTCTCGGTCATACCATTCTTGGGCTCATCCGTGATGAACGGATCATTGGCGCAGGCCTTATCGGAGTTATCCAGCGTCAACGTGGAGTCCAGCGCAAGTAGAGTGCTGTTTTTGCCTGTTTCGGCGGACAGTATGCCCCAGGAGCTGGAAACAACTTCTGATTTATCTAGGGCTAGAATGGCGCTTTGGCCTTCCGCGTTGCAACTGCGGCTGCTGCCCTGGATGCCCAGTACCCAGTGAGGCGAAACCATCACTGCCTGGTCGGCTGTGGACCGATAACCGTCGTACAGCGTACCGCCCTGCGTATGTATATGGGTGTTGGTGGCAAGGATAGCGGAGTAATCGTCCGCAAGCAGCCCGGCTTTTGCAACGCCGGAGGTATCAATAGTGCTGTTGTCGATGGTGACGGTTGCGCCCTCGGAAGCACACACGGCGGTGCCCAGGCCGGTAAAGTCATTGACTTTGGAGCCGTCGGAATCCGTCTTCGAGTTGATGATCCCATCGGAGATACTCAGCTTTGTGGAATAGGGCTTGCCATCTCCAACGGCGATAATACTGCTGAAGTCGGGAGTCGTGGAATCGATGGTTGCGCCACTGACGCCAGAATCCTCAATCTTGCCGCCAGCGACTGCCGCTGTCACGCTTTTGGTCTTATTCAGTCCGTTGACGTCGTAATAGAGAGCAGTGCGGTAATTGTAGTCGCCGTCGCCGCCGCCGGAAAATGATCCGAACTTGCCGAAATTAGAGGTTTTATATTCCGTCGCCCCAGCGCTTCCTTCGGCAACCTCCATGCCGCCGGCGCCGATCCAGGTGTTCAGCCCGGCCGTCTGTCCAGCGGATGATGCATCGTTTGCAGCCATATCGCCGGAAGTCACAGCGGAGTCCTTCGCCGTGCTCGCCTCACTGCCGGGGGTGCTGGCACTCTTTTCGGGGGACGTATCGTTGTTTGACTCATACGCCAGTGCGCTGATGGAAATCATCACGCACATCACGAGGAACAGCGCCAAGCTCTTGGTCAGTCTCTTCATTCGGCTCTTCCTTCTTTCTACAAAAATGCCCATATCTGTTCAAATAATAATTAAAATTTGGAATTTCACCATTCACTAAATATATAAACATAAGTTCTAGCAAATTACAAGAGCAAGGAAAACCTTCAGAAAAACACCGCTATTTTGAACGGTGGAATCGCGTCGGGCGCGGGCTGTGAATTTCTGGACAAATCCCGATAAAAGAATTGAAAAAGTAGATTGACAAAGCGTTTATTATTTAGTATAATTCCTCATGCTTGTTTGGCGGCGTAGCTCAGCTGGCTAGAGCATGCGGTTCATACCCGCAGTGTCACCGGTTCAAATCCAGTCGCCGCTACCATGGCGAGGGGTTTTATCCCCCTCGCCAGTATTAGGAGGCTTAGCTCAGTTGGTTAGAGCGCATGCTTCACACGCATGAGGTCGCGTGTTCGAGTCACGCAGTCTCCACCAAGGCATCGATCCGCGATGCTTTTTTTACGGCCCGTTGGTCAAGTGGCTAAGACACCGCCCTTTCACGGCGGTAACATGGGTTCGAATCCCGTACGGGTCACCAAGAAAAAGCGGCATGTAAGGATTATTCCTGCATGCTTCTTTTTTTACTTATTGACAGTTCAAGGTCGACTGTGGTAGACTAAATGTATCAAGTCGACCGCAGTCGACCTTCATGTCGGAGGCTTCACCCATGGAAGTACCTAAAATATACGAAACCGAATATCGTTTCTGCTGCATCGTCTGGGAGCATGAGCCTGTCAAAAGTGGCGAGTTGGTCAAACTTGCCTCGGAAGAACTGGGATGGAAAAAATCTACGACCTATACAATCATCAAGCGTCTGTGTGAACGCGGCATCTTAAAAAGTGAAGACGCCATGATCACTTCCCTACATTCTAAATCGGAAATTCAGCGCAAGGAGAGCCGGGAATTTCTCAATAAGTCCTTTGGCGGCTCGCTGCCGGCGTTTCTGGCCGCATTTGCTGGCAGCAAGTCCCTGTCCGAACAGGATGTAGCGGAGATTCGCAGAATGATCGACGATTACGAGGTCAAATAATATGCGTCTTGAAGAACTGTTTGTTGATCTTCTCAATAGGAGCATTACGGCCGGCTATGTTGTGATTGCGGTCGTTTTTCTGCGCTTACTGCTCAAAAGAGCGCCCCGATGGATCTTTTGTGCGCTTTGGGCTCTGGTGGGGCTGCGGCTCGTGCTTCCGTTTTATTTTGAAAGCGCCCTAAGTTTGATTCCAAGCTCCAATACCGTCACAAAGGACATTTTGTATGCTGCGGCGCCGGTCGTCAACAGCGGGTTTTCCGCGGTGAACCAATCAATAAACCCGCTGATAACGGAGTCTCTGGCCCCGGCTGTAGACGCAAGCGTCAACCCCATGCAGATTGTCATGTATACCGCGGGGATCGTATGGCTCACCGGATTGATCGCGATGGCGCTGTACACCGTCATCTCCTATTGCAAACTGCGCCGCAAGGTCGACTCGGCCGTTCTTTTCCGCGATAACATTTACCAAAGTGACGCCGTCGCATCACCTTTTGTTCTGGGCCTTATAAAGCCGAGGATCTACCTGCCGTTTTCCATCAGCGAAACCGATAAGGGCTATGTAATCTTCCATGAGAAAGCACATATCCACAGAAAAGACCACTGGACAAAGCCTTTTGGCTTTCTGCTTCTGACGGTTTACTGGTTCAATCCTCTGATGTGGGTTGCCTTTATTCTGTTGTGTCGTGACATCGAGCTTGCCTGCGATGAAGCTGTCGTCAACGACATTGGCGGCAGTGATAAGAAAGCCTATTCCGCCGCACTTCTCGATTGTTCCGTAAACCGCAACAAAATTGCCGCGTGTCCGTTGGCTTTTGGAGAAGTTGGAATAAGGCAGAGGGTGAAAAATGTGCTGAACTATAAAAAGCCGGCGTTCTGGATCATGGCTGTTGCAGTTGCTGTCTGCATAGTTGCTGCAATATGCCTTCTGTCAAATCCAAAGAAGAACGATGATACGGTATATGAGCATTCCAATACCGAGCAGCTATTCGAACAAAGAACTCCTTATGTCGGAAACAATTCCTCTGTTGCGAATATCATTTATCTTCTCGATTTTCCTTCCGACGCCGCATACGACCATATAGAACTTGAAACGAATACGGAACCTTATGGCATTGAAGTAAATCTTAACGTAACGCCGGAAGCCAAAGCCGCTTATGAAAAATCGGAGCCGGATAATATTGCGCTATTCCGGGTAAACGCCTGCATCCTGCTGTCTCTGATCGAAAACGCCGATGAGATTTCGTTCCGGCTTGCCGACGGAAATGGCAGTCCTGTCGATCTGCATTTTACCCGCGAATGGGCGGAGCGCATAGTAGGCGCCGATTTATGGGAAGAAAGCCAGACCGCAGAAAAGCTGGACGCCTTGATTACAAGAATCAACGAGCATGTCGACAGTGCTTATGCATCCGCTGCGGCGACTGCACAGGCAGGTTCGGCTGCGTAGACAATATAGCGTTAATCCGTATGAAATCCTGCTTCGATAGAGCAGAACTTCATACGGATTTGGTTTTCGACTTTTTATTGACACCGGAAAACATGGCTGGTATCATGAAGGACGCTTGACATCCGGTGGGTTTGCGGCATCAGGCGTTTTTTTACCCCGTATGAGCCGACAATGTTATAATGTTCAAGGAGGATACACCCATGTGGTTTCCTCTTGTATTGCCGCTCTGCCGTGCTGGAGCGGCTCTGATTTGTTATCCAGAAAGAAAAGCTCTATTGGAAGCACTATATCGCCATCATCATTACCCTCGCCGGCATTACTATTCTGGGATTATTCGGCATCTGACACAGGCGCCGGTTTGCATCTCATCCTCCGGCCTGAAGAAAGAAGGTTGTTCCCTTGCATTGGAAAAAGCCGTTTTACGGCTGGATAGTCTGCGTTATGGGCGCGTTGCTGCTGTTCATCACAATGGGCATCATGTCCAATATTTTTCCCGTATTTTTGCCCTATGTTGAAACCCAAAACGGTCTTACCGGCACACAGGGGTCGTTTCTGGTAACGCTGCGGTGCCTGGTTTCCTTTTGTTCGATGCTGTTTATCGGACAATATTATAAAAAATTCAGTCTGCGCGTCGGGATGAGCATCGCCGCACTTCTGGGCGGTGCGTCTTTTTGCCTATACAGCGTCAGCCATACTTACGTCATGCTCTGCGCGGCCTCCACTTTGTGCGGGCTGAGCTACGGGCTCGGAACCATGATCCCCGTTTCCATCCTTATGAATAACTGGTTTCACACGCGCAAAGCGCTTTCGCTCGGCATCTGTGCTACCGGCAGCGGCATAGCATCCTTCGTGCTGCCGCCTTTGACGACAAAGATCATTGAAGAGCTGTCCCTCTCCCAGGCGTTTTTGATTGAGGGCGTCGGCATTTTTGTAATAACAGCGGTGTTTTTCCTACTCGTGCGGGATAAACCCGCCGACAAGGATCTGGAGCCATACGGCCGCAGTCAGTCGCCTGCGCAGGAAGAGCAAATTTGCGAGGCTGCCGCCGGTACTGGGCAGGCGATGAACCGCACAGTCCGGGTGCTTCTAATTTTCGCAAGTCTTTTCATGGGAGCCGTGGCCGGTTCCGGTTCCGCGCATATGCCTCTTCTCTTTTCCCTGGAAGGCTATAATGCAATGACCGTCAGCTATTTTCTCTCCGCCGTCGGCATAATTGGCGTAGTGGCGAAGCTTCTGTACGGCCAGGTCACCGACCAACTCGGCGGCCGTCGCTCCAGTCTCCTGTTCACCGCCGTTCTGATGGCCGGTCACATGTTCTGTTGTCTGGCTTTCACCAACAACTCCGTCATACTCGTTGTGACCGCCGTGCTGCTCGGCGTAGGCTATCCCATCGTCACCATAGGCCCCGCCGTTTGGGCGGGCGACATGGATTCCCCGGATCATTTCGCCAGAACCGTGCGCGTGCTACAGCTGTCCTACGCAGGAGGCTCGCTGCTGTTTTCCGAAATCCCTGGCATGCTGTACGACGTATTCGGCACCTACATCCCTGCCTACATTCTGTTTTCTTGTTTAATGGCGCTGGAATTGGTTTTCCTGGCAATCTCTTATCAAAAAAAGACTGCGGGAATCACAAAATAAAAAAACAAGCCGGATATATCGCTGCAAAAGCGATATATCCGGTTTTTTCCTCTCTGTTACAAGCCGCCAAAAATCAATATCTTTGCCGATGCTGGCTTTTGGGTGGTTCCAGGGTTCTTTGTTATTTCGGAAGATAATCCATCGGGTCGACGGATGTGCCATCCAGCTTTACGGCAAAGTGCAGGTGGCAGACTTCGTTGGTCTCCCCCAGCGCCGAATTGCCCACAGCTCCAATTACCTGGCCCATGGTGACCACGTCGCCTTCCTTTACGGTGGGAAGTGCCGCAAGGTTTGCATAGATGGTGTGCACGCCGTTTGCATGGTCGATCTCCACGGTGGTGCCGTATAGATCGTCGTCATACACATCCACCACCGTGCCGCCGGCTGAGGCGAGCACTTGGGTGCCGAGATCGCAGGTGATGTCTATGCCGTCGTGAGTACGCCAGTCGGCCATGGTCGCGTCATACTGCAGCGCCTGCATGGCAAAAGGCACCTCCACCTTTCCCACCACGGGCCACACATAACTGTTGACGGCTTCCGAGAAAACTTCCTGCTTGCCGGTCTTTACTTCCTCGGACGCCTGTTCAGGCGCGGTGGCATTTTCAGGGTCCTGGTCCTCTGTGTCTTGCTGGTCCTCCGTGGTAGAGATGGACGGGCCCATGGTCACAACGGCGTCGGACACGTCCAGCGTGTTCCCGATAGCGGAACCCGATGTTTCGATATCTCCTGTTTTTCCTTCTACATTAGTCCCCGCGAGCAGTATCCAAGCTGATACGCCGATCACTGCCGCGCACAGGAAAAGGACTATGTAGAAGCCCTTTCCCTTCAGGGACCCGGCCGAGCCGGAGCCCTTTTTGTTTTCCATAATTGACCCTCCATAGAAAAATGGTGTTTCTGAGGATATTGTTACCAGAGAAACACCATTTTATACCGGGGATCAAATTTAACCGCTGGAATTAATGGATGGAGAAAAATGCATCCTTCCCCAGATACCGGGGTACGTCAAACAGCTCATCCTCGATGCGCAGAAGCTGGTTATATTTCGCCACGCGATCGGTACGGCTGGGTGCGCCGGTTTTTATCTGGCCGGCATTCACGGCTACGGTCAGGTCGGAGATCGTCGTGTCCTCCGTCTCACCGGAACGGTGGGAGATAACGGCGGTCCATCCGGCGCGGTGCGCCATCTGGATGGCGTCCAGCGTCTCGGTGAGAGTGCCGATCTGGTTGAGCTTGATAAGGACAGAGTTCGCGGTGCCCTCGGCGATACCGCGCTTAATGCGCTCCACATTGGTGACAAAGATGTCGTCTCCGACCAGCTGAATGCGGTGGCCCAAGGTGTCCGTCATCTGCTTCCAGCCTTCCCAGTCATCCTCGCCCAAACCGTCCTCGATGGAGATGATGGGATAACGGTCACAGAATTCCTTATACATATCAATCATCTCAGCGCTGGTCATATCAATGCCGCGCTTGGGCAGATGATAAATTTTCTTTTCGCCGTCCCACCAGTCGGAGCAGGCGGCGTCGATGCCCAGCATAAAATCCTCGCCGGGACGATAGCCTGCCTTTTCAACAGCTTCTACCATGGCCTTGAGGGCGTCCTCGTCGCTGGCCAGGTTGGGGGCATATCCGCCCTCGTCTCCCACGCCGGAGGCGGGAACGATTTTCTTGAGAGTGTGGAACACTTCGGAACACCAGCGCAGCGCCTCGGCAAAGCAGGGCGCACCAACAGGCAGGATCATAAACTCCTGAATATCCACATTGGAGTGCTTGGCGTGCGCGCCGCCGTTGAGAACGTTCATCATGGGCACGGGCATGGTCTTGGCGTTGCAGCCGCCGACGTAGTTATACAGCGGAAGGCCCAGCACATTCGAGGCGGCACGGGCGCAGGCAAGGCTTGTGCCCAGCATGGCGTTGGCGCCCAGACGCGTCTTGTTGGGAGTGCCGTCCAGTTCGATCAGAATCTTGTCAAGCGAAGGCTGATCCAGCACGTTTAGCCCCTGCAGGCACTCGGCAATCTCGTTATTGACGTTCTCCACGGCTTTGAGGACGCCTTTGCCAAGATAGCGGTCCTTATCGCCGTCGCGCAGCTCACAGGCTTCGTAAACGCCGGTGGAGGCCCCGGAGGGCACTGCGGCGCGGCCAACGGTGCCGTCGTCCAGCGTCACCTCGACCTCTACAGTGGGGTTGCCGCGGGAATCGAGGATTTCCCTGGCCATGACGTCTTCAATTTCAAAATACTCTTTCATACGTTGGTCCTCCCTATTTAATGATTAGACTTTTGCCTGTCATTTCTTTCGGCTGTTCAAGGTCCATCAATTCCAGCATGGTAGGTGCAATATCCGCCAGGCGGCCAGATCTGAGCTTGTACTCTCCGGCACCCACGATGATAAAAGGCACAGGGTTCGTAGTATGGGCGGTATGGGGACTGCCGTCAGTGGAGCGCATGCAGTCCGCGTTGCCGTGGTCAGAAGTGACTAGCAGGATGCCTCCCATTTGCAAGACGGCTTTTTCCACCTTGCCCACGCAGGCGTCCACGGTCTCGACCGCCTTCACCGCAGCCTCCATCACGCCGGTGTGGCCCACCATGTCGCAGTTCGCAAGATTCATAATCACGACGTCGTACACGCCCGATAGGATCTTGTCGGTCGCCAGGTCTGTGACCTTAAAAGCGCTCATCTCGGGGATGAGATCGTAAGTCGGCACTTCTTTCGGTGACTGAACAAGGGTGCGGTCTTCGCCCGGGCAGGTGCGCTCCATGCCGCCGTTGAAAAAGAACGTGACGTGGGCATATTTTTCAGTTTCCGCGATGCGCAGCTGACGCATTCCGAGATTACTGATATAATCGCCGAAAGTCATCTGCACCGTCTCCGGTGGAAATGCAACGGGTAAATCGGTAATGCTCTCGTCATACTGTGTTGTGCATACGTAGTATAGAGGGAAAAAGCCCTTCGGACGCACAAAGTCATCAAATTCCCTGCGCGTCAGCGCCCAGGTCATCTCCCGCGCCCGGTCGGGACGGAAGTTGAGGAAAATGACGCTGTCTCCCGCTTCTATGCAGCCGTCCGGGTCACAGACGACAGGTTCCACAAATTCGTCCGTCACGCCGGCGGCATAACTGGCCTCGACGGCGGCGACGGGATCCTGGTTTTGTACCCCCTCGCCGCATACGATGGCCCGGTAACCTTTTTCCAGCCGTTCCCATCTCTTATCGCGGTCCATGCCCCAGAAGCGTCCCTGGAGTGTCGCAAGTTTTCCGCAGCCGAGCCTCCCGCATTCATCCAGAAGACCGAGTACATAGCGAACGCCGGTGGTTGGGCCCACGTCGCGACCGTCCAGGAATGCATGCACATAGACCCGGTCTACGCCCCGTTCCTTCGCCATTTTCAGCAGAGCGTACAGATGCGTGATGTGGCTGTGTACGCCGCCGTCGGACAAAAGGCCAAGAATGTGCAGCGGATGACAGGTCTTGGCGGCCTCATCCATAGCGCCGGCATAGGCGGGATTCTCGAAAAAGCTTCCGTCGGCGATCGCGTTGGAGATACGCGGCAGGTCCTGATAAACCACGCGGCCCGCCCCGATGTTGGTATGGCCGACCTCCGAATTTCCGATCTGACCGGCGGGCAGGCCCACATCTTCGCCGCTGGCCTGCAGCTGCGTATGGGGACACGTTGCGAAAAGCCGATCCAGGTTCGGCGTTTTTGCCACAGAAATGGCGTTAAACTCAGACGGCGCGGCAAGGCCGAAGCCGTCCATAATAAGCAGAACAGTTGGTTTTTTATTCATCTGACGCCACCCCGATGATGCTCGCAAAATCCTGCGGTTTTAAGCTCGCTCCGCCGATCAAACCGCCGTCAATGTCCGGCTGGGCCAGCAGCTCCTCGGCATTTTCCACATTCATGCTGCCACCGTAGAGGATGGAAATGCTTCGGGCTGCCCGCGCGCCGCAGATCGAGCGCAGAACGCCCCGGATGTGAGCACATACCTCCTCGGCCTGCTCGGCGCTGGCGGTTCGGCCCGTGCCAATGGCCCAAATGGGTTCGTAGGCAATAACCACCTTGCGCAGCAGTTCCTCCGGTACGCCGTAAAGCGCAGCTTTCACCTGATAGGCTACAATCTCCATCGTCAGCACCATCTGACGCTGTTCCAGGGTCTCGCCGACGCATACGATGGGTGTAATGCCCACGCCTAACAGCGCTGAGATCTTGCGGTTAATTTGTACGTCTGTCTCGTTTACATAGGCGCGGCGTTCCGAATGTCCTACGACACAGTACCTTACGCCCAGGTCGCGGAGCATTTCGGCCGAAACTTCTCCGGTGTACGCGCCGAGGTCGTGTTCGGACACGTCCTGTGCGCCGGTGGCGATATGGGCGCCTTTTGTAGCTTTCAGCATGGCTGGAATCAGGGGAAACGGAACACACAACACCGCTTCCACGCGCTTTGGCATCTTCGGCATGGCCGCCTTGAGTTCGTCGGCAAAAGGCTTGACCTCGGAAGCCGTCTTGTTCATTTTCCAGTTTCCGGCAATAATTGTCTTGCGGTAACGCCTATTCATAAAGCTTCTCTCCTGCATGGCACAGCTGATCGCCGCTTATTTATCCTGGAGGCAGGCAATGCCCGGCAGTTCCTTACCTTCGAGAAACTCCAGTGAAGCGCCGCCGCCGGTGGAAATGTGCGTGATCTTTTGAGCAAAACCAAGCTTTTCCACGGCAGCCGCAGAGTCGCCGCCGCCTACGATGGAGATAGCTCCGCTTTCGGCCACGGCCTTTGCCACGGCACGCGTGCCCTCGGCGAATCTGTCAAACTCGAAAACCCCCATTGGGCCGTTCCACACCACGGTTCCGGCACCGACTATGGCCGTCTCGAACAAGCGGACGGTGGCCGGGCCGATGTCCATACCCATCCAGCCGTCGGGGATGGCCTTGATATCCACGATCTTCGATTCGGCGTCAGCGGCAAAGTGATCCGCAACTACGGTATCCACGGGCAGAAGAAGCATTACATGATTTTCTCCTGCGCGGTCAAGCATCTGCCGGGCAAAGGCGACCTTGTCGCCTTCCAGCAGGCTCGTGCCTACGGAATAGCCCATGGCTTTGAGGAACGTGAAGGCCATGCCGCCGCCAATGATGATTTTGTCGGCCTTGGTCAACAGGTTCTCGATAACTCCGATCTTGTCGGAAACCTTCGCGCCGCCCAGGATGGCGACAAACGGCCGGGCAGGGTCGGAAAGTGCCTTACCCATGACGCGCAGTTCCTCTTCGATCAGAAAGCCGCTTACAGCAGGCAGATAGGCCGCAACGCCGGCAGTAGAGGCATGGGCGCGGTGGACGGTTCCAAAGGCATCGGAGACGTACAGTTCCGCCATGGATGCAAGCTCTTTGGCGAAATCCGGGTCGTTTTTTTCCTCTCGGATGTCAAAGCGCAGATTTTCCAGCAGCATGATCTCTCCCGGATTCAGGGCCGATGCTTTATTTTTTGCGTCCTCACCCACGATGTCGTTTGCGAAAATGACGGGCTTTCCCAGCAACTGCGAAAGCCGCTCGGCCACAGGTTCCAGGGTCAGGTTCTTTTTCCATTCCCCTTTTGGTTTCCCAAGGTGGGAGCAGGCGATGACCGCCGCGCCATTATCCAGCAGATACTCGATGGTCGGCAGGGCGGCACGGATGCGCTTGTCGTCTGTAATGGCATGGGTTTCCTTGTCCTGCGGGACGTTGAAGTCACAGCGAAGCAGAACCTTTTTCCCTTTCACGTCTACGTCGGCAACAGTTTTTTTGTTGGTACTCATAGGAAATCCTCCCTTATGATAATAAATGACTTATGCGTAATCCTCTCCAATGGCCATGACTCCCCTATCCATCAGGCCGGGGAACCCCTGACGGCGCAGCGCATCATACAGAACGATACCCACGGAATTTGCGAGATTCAGGCTCCTGGCCTGCGGCCGCATAGGGATGCGGATACAGCGGTCGTGATACCTCTCTCGCAGCCATTCCGGCAGCCCGGCAGTCTCTTTTCCAAACATGAGGGTACAGTCCGGGCCGAAATCCGCCTCCGTATAGCAGCGGGGTGCTTTCGTCGTCAAAAGCCAGAGATTTTCTTCCCCATTTCTAGTAAAGTATTCTTCCACGTTTTCGTATACGGAAACATCCACCAGATGCCAGTAGTCCAGTCCCGCCCGCCTGACGGCCGCCTCGGAAATATCGAATCCTAGAGGTTTTATTAAATGGAGCCGCGCCCCGGTGGCCGCGCAGGTGCGTGCAATCGCCCCTGTATTCTGTGGGATTTCCGGTTCAACTAGAACAATATCATTCATAAATGGTCATAATTCCTCGCAATTCCATATATAACATGTTACTACGTGTATTATAACATTTTCAAGAGAAAAGTGGGGCGATTTCCCTTGTATTCTGAAAAATTTTCACTATAATCTACCGTAGGAGGTATCTTATGGACGTTTTATACATCGTTGTGCCCTGTTACAATGAGGAAAAGTGTCTGCCGCGAACAGCGCCGGTATTCCGCACCAAGCTAATGGAGTTGATGGACAGCGGAAAAATCGCCCTGCAGAGCAGAATTCTTCTTGTCAGCGACGGCTCAACCGACGGCACATGGAACATCATCCGTGCTCTGCATGAGGGCGATGAGCATTTCCTGGGCCTGTCCCTATATCCGAACCGCGGCCACCAGAACGCCGTGCTTGCGGGACTGATGGAAGCTAGAAAGATTGCCGATCTCACCGTCACCATCGACGCCGACCTTCAGGACGACGTCAACGCAATAGATCGGATGGTCGATAGATACCACGAGGGCTGGCATATCGTTTGCGGCGTACGTGACAGCCGCGCGTCCGACACCTTTTTAAAACGCTTTACCGCCCGCGGCTACTATACACTCATGAATCTTTTCGGCGCAAAACTCGTGTACGACCATGCCGACTTCCGCCTGTTGGACAAGGATGCGCTGGATAAGCTTGCCCTCTACCACGGATATGACCTGTTCCTGCGCGGCCTGATCACGCGTCTGGGCTTTCCTGTCACCACGGTGCCATACGACCGGACTCCGCGCGTCGCCGGGGAGAGCAAATACACTCTGAAAAAAATGCTTAAGCTGGCGAAAAGCGGTTTCTCCAGCGCAAAATATCGGCCCAGCGACACACCAAGACCGCCTGACCCAGCAATCCAGGAACGTATTACTGACTAAATCCACAACGGTGCCGGATAAACCGGCACCGTTATTTTACACTTTGCACAATCTTTATATTTATTCATTATCTGGTGCATAATGTATTGATTATACATTTGTTGCGTCATATAATCCATCCATATTCAAATTATCGGAGGAGACGTCAAATGAAGAAGATTGTGGCTTTATTGCTTGTTGTTATTATTGCACTGAGTCTGTGCGCCTGCGGCGCTGCGACCAGCCCGACGGCCACGCCCACCGCCGAGACCACCGCCGAACCTACAGCCGAGACGACGGCGGAGACCACCGCCGTGCCCACTGTCGAAGTCACTGCCGCGCCCGCCGCCGACATCGCCGGCGTCAAGACCGTCACACCCGGCTGTCTGACGATCGGCACCAGCGCCGATTTCGCCCCGTACGAATTCCACGTCATGAAAGACGGGCAGGACACCATCGTCGGCTTCGACATTTCCCTGGCGCAGGCCATCGCCGATTATCTGGGCCTGAAGCTCGTCATCAAGGACATGGACTTCAACTCTCTGCTGTTGGAGCTGCAGAACGGGACCATCGACATGGCCATCGCAGGCTTCTCGGTCGACCCGGACCGCGCCAAGGTCGTCGATTTCACCGATGTGTACTACACCGGCGGCCAGAGCTTCGTCATTCAGACGAAGGATGCGGACCTCTATAAATCCTTCGCCGATTTCAAGGGCCTGCCCGTCGCGGCTCAGACCGGCTCCATCCAGGCCGACCTGCTGACGAAGGACTGCCCCGATTCCAATCAGGTTCTGGAAGCCAGTATGAACAACATCATTCTTGAGCTTGCTTCCGGCAAGATCAAGGGCGCTTTCGTCGAGACCGTCGTGGCGCAGAACTACATCAAGAACTATCCTACCCTGCAGATCGCGTGGGACGTCCCTTATGACTCCGACGGCAGCGCCGCCTGCGTCGCCAAGGGCAACACCGCCCTGAAGGATGCCGCGAACGCGGTAATTTCCCAAGTCACGGCAAATGGCGACATGGGCCAGTGGGTCGTGGACGCGACCAATCTGAGCTCCCAGGTCATGAGCTGAGTTGCACACGCAAATACAATCGCATGGGCCGATGTTCCGTCGGCCCATGCACTTTTGAGGTGATACTATGATAACCGCAGCCGGATTTGAAAAAATGCTGCAATACACCAACTATTTTGGCCGGGGCGTCATTTACACGGTGTTTTTGTCCGCCTGCGCGGTGGCCATCGGCTTCGTGCTGGCGCTGCTGCTCGCGCTCATGCGCCTGAGCCGGATTAAGCCCCTTAGGTGGCTTTCGGGCGCCTATATAGAGCTCATCCGCGGCACCCCCATGCTGGTTCAGCTGTACATCATTTATTTTGGGGTCTTCGGCGCTATCACCGTGCCCAGCTTTACGATCTTCGGCTTTATGGACAGCGCCCGTTTCATTCCCGGCGTCGTGGCGGTTGGCATGAACTCAGGCGGTTACCTGGCGGAGGTTATCCGCGGCGGCATTCAGGACGTCGACATCGGGCAGACCGAGGCCGCCCGTTCGCTGGGCCTGACCCAAAGTCAGAATATGCGCTACGTCGTTCTACCCCAGGCCATCAAGTACATTCTTCCCGCCATCGCGAACGAATTTGTCACCATCATCAAGGAGTCGTCCATCTGCTCGGTACTCGGTATGCAGGACATTATCTTCAACGCCCAGCTCATCCAGTCGTCTTCCTACCGTATCTTGGAGCCACTTATCATCGCCGCCGGGCTGTATTTCTGCATGACGTTTACCACTTCGAAGATCATCGGGGTTGTGGAAAGGAGAATGCGCCGTGGGGACATCCGATAAGTTAATCTCCGTCATGGACGTGAAAAAATACTACAACGGCGGCCGGGTCAAGGCGCTCGACGGCGTCTGTTTGGACGTGGAGAAAGGCGAGGTCGTCGTCATCATCGGCCCGTCCGGCAGCGGCAAAAGCACGCTCCTGCGGTGCCTGAACCTGCTGGAGACACCGACAAGCGGCAAGGTATTTTTCGAGGGCACGGACATCACCGACCGCAAGGTGGACATCAACCTCCACCGCCGGAAAATGGGTATGGTGTTCCAGCACTTCAACCTATTCCCTCACAAAGCCATTCTGGACAATCTGACGCTGGCTCCCATGAAAGTCCGCGGCATGACAAAGGAAAACGCCGAAAAGCAGGCATTGGCATTGCTGGAGCGGGTCGGGCTTGGCGACCGCGGCGCGGATTATCCCATCCGCCTGTCCGGGGGGCAAAAGCAGCGGGTCGCCATCGTGCGGGCGCTGTGTATGGACCCGGACGTGATGCTTTTCGATGAACCCACCAGCGCCCTCGACCCGGAGATGATCGGCGAGGTGCTGGATGTCATGAAAGGGCTTGCGCGCGACGGCATGACCATGGTGGTCGTCACGCACGAGATGGGCTTTGCCAAGGAGGTCGGCGACCGGATCATTTTCATGGAAAACGGCAAAATCATCGAAGAAAACACGCCCAAGGAGTTTTTCGCTTGTCCCAAAAGCGAACGGAGCCGAGAATTTCTGTCCAAGGTGCTGCTGTGAGAATGCCAATAAGGAGCTGCGGCTATCTTGCCGCAGCTCCTTATTCTATTCACCGCCGCCAGGAAACCTACTCATCCCGACGGTCTGGTTACCGTGAGAACGCCGTTACTTCAATACGACTTTGGCATAGCTTTTCTTGCCGCGCTTTAGAACGATGCCGTTTTTGAGCTGCAAAGCCGTAAACGTCATGAAAATGTCCGTTACCTTTTCATTGTCGGCCTGCACGCCGCCCTGCGCGATGTTCTGACGAGCGTCGGAATTGGACTTGCAAAGGCCGGTTTTAATCAGGAGCATCTTGATGTCGGCTTTTCCCTCCGTAAGATCGGACGCGGACAGCTCCGTCACCGGAAGTTCTTCCGTGCTTCCTGCTCCAAAAACCGCGCGGGCAGCAGTCCGGGCTTTGTCGGCTTCCCCGGCACCGTGGACGAGCTTCGTCAACTCGTAGGCTAAAATTTCTTTTGCCTGATTGAGCTGTGCATCCTTCCAAGTGTCCATTTCAGCAATCTGTTCCAGCGGCAAGAACGTAAGCATGCGCAGGCACTTCATCACGTCCGCATCTTCCACGTTGCGCCAATACTGGTAGAAGTCGTAGGGACTGGTCTTACCGGGGTCGAGCCACACTGCGCCGGAGGCGGTCTTCCCCATCTTCTTGCCCTCGGAGTTCAGCAGCAGCGTGATAGTCATTGCGTAGGCGTCCTTGCCCAGCTTCTTGCGAATAAGCTCGGTTCCTCCGAGCATGTTGCTCCACTGGTCGTCGCCGCCGAACTGCATGTTGCAGCCGTAGGTCTGGAACAAGTGGTAGAAGTCGTAGCTCTGCATAAGCATGTAGTTAAATTCAAGAAAGGACAAGCCTTTTTCCATACGCTGCCTGTAGCATTCGGCCCGGAGCATATTGTTGACAGAAAAGTATGAACCGACATCGCGCAGAAATTCCACGTAATTCAGGCCCATCAGCCAGTCGGCGTTGTTGACCATGACGGCCTTGTCCGGCCCAAACTCAATAAATCGCTCCATCTGCTTCTTGAAGCAGTCGCTGTTGTGTTGAATTGTCTCCGGCGTCATCATGGTACGCATGTCCGTGCGGCCGGAAGGGTCGCCGATCATGGCCGTGCCGCCGCCGATGAGGACGACCGGACGATTGCCAGCCATCTGCAGGCGCTTCATGAGGCACAGCGCCATAAAGTGTCCCACATGCAAGGAATCCGCCGTCGGGTCAAAACCGATATAAAACGTGGCCTTACCATTATTAATAAGATTTTTGATTTCTTCTTCATCGGTAACCTGGGCGATGAGGCCGCGGGCGACCAGTTCGTCATAAACCGTCATAACTGTTTCTCCTTTTCATCATTGATGATCTCGGCGGCCAGCGCCGCGCAATAGGCGACATATTCCGGGCAGCGCCTGCGTTTGGCTTTTCCTACGAGCTCCCGGCACGTCACACATCCATACTTATCCTGAAAAGTACACAGGCACCGCTGCGTTTCCGTTCTGATTTCCTTCTTTTTTCCCTGGTCGGCGCCGTTCGTAAAGGGGTCGGCAAGACCGATGGCCATCACCGCGCCGGACAGCGCGCCGCACAACTCGCCCGTGCCGCAGCCTGAACCGAACCCGGCAGCCACGGCAAGGCTCGTCTCATAGTCAAGACCGGTCAGATCCTGCAGGGCTCCCAGTACCGCCTGGGCGCAGCAGAATCCCTCGGTCTGGATGGCCAGCGCCTTATCCTCGCGTTCTTTCTCGGTCATTTTATCCCCTCCTTCCAAGCTTCCGCGTTTTGCAAAGATTCCTCCGCGGAGGCCAGCGTGATATCGGTGATTTTATCGCCACCGATCAGGCGTGCGATCTCCTGTCTGCGTCCTTCCCGCGAAAGTTCGTCGACGGTGGTATAGGTGCGTCCGCCGCGTTCCTGTTTGCGGATGGCGTACTGTACGTCCGCCATAGCCGCGATCTGCGGCAGATGGGTGATGCACAGCACCTGTTTTTTGAGTCCGATGCTGCCGAGCTTCTCCGCCACACGCGAAGCAGCAACGCCCGATACGCCGGTGTCGATCTCGTCGAACACCGCCGTGGGCACGGGGTCGTTCGCACCGAACACATTTTCAAGGCTAGCATAATTCGGCTCAGTTCGCCGCCTGAGGCAATCCTGGAGATGCGGCCCGGCGCTTCGCCGGCGTTCGCGCTCATAAGAAAGCGCACCTCATCCGCGCCTTTCGCACCAAAGCCCAACTCCCCTGCTAAGGGTGTTACCTCTGTCACGAACCGTACGGAGGGCATGGATAGGTCTTTTAGTTCCTTTTCCACGCGCGCAGCTAACTCCAGTCCTGCTGTCCTTCGCTTTTCCGTCAACTTTGATGCGGCGGCAACGCATTCCTTGACAAGCTTTTTATGCTCGCCGCGGAGTCTTTCCAGCGAGTCTCCGGAGAGCTCCAATTCATCCAAGCGTTTTCTGGATTCTTCGCAAACCGCAATTAGCCCCACATCGTCCGCCGAACCATACTTCTTTTCCAATTTTCGCAGCAGAGCAAGCCTTTCCTCCACCCGATCGAATTCCTCCGGAGAAAAGTCCAGTCTCTCGCGGAAGTCCCGCACCCGCTCCGCGGCATCCTCAAGAAGCGCCAACGCTTCGCCAAGGGACTTGTCCGCCTCTGCAAGCTCCGCGCTCCAGCCCTTGGCCCGAGCAAGCCACCCGCGTGCCTCGCCGGCCAGCCCCACAGCGGAGGCATCGTCTCCGTACAGAGCCGCAAACGCGCCGTCCGACGCCTCGCGGAGCTTTTCGGAATTGCGCAAAAGTTCACTTTCTGCTTCGAGTTCCGTTTCCTCACCGGCCTTCAGTGCGGCTTTTTCCAACTCATCTGCCCGAAGAGACAGCATTTCCGCCATACGCCGGCGCGATTCGTCGTCAAGACTTACACTGGCGATCTGTTTTTCATTTTCCTGATAGCGGCTATAGGCTTCGCCATAGGCGGCAAGCTCTTCCGAAAGATCCGCGAAGGAATCCAGGTAGCCGATGTGCCGGCTCTCGTCCAGCAGCAGCCGCCCGTCGTTCTGACCGTGGATATCCACAAGCAGCGCCCCAAGTTCCCGGAGCTGGCCAGCCGTCATCGGCACGCCGCCCACGCGGCAGGAACCATGGCCGTCGGCAGAAACCATACGTTGGACGAGCAGCTCCCCGTCCTCGGTCTCTACACCGTTTTCGGCACACCAGGCATCCGTACCGTTCGCCTCGAACACTGCCGAAGCAAGGCACTTTTCCGCGCCGGTGCGTACGAGATCGCGGCTTGTCCGCCCGCCCACCACGGCGTACAATGCGTCGATGATGATGGATTTGCCTGCGCCGGTCTCTCCGGTCAGCACGTTCAGACCTGGGCCAAACTCCACGTCCGCCCGTTCCACCACGGCGATATTTTCTATATGCAGGCTTCGAAGCATTTGTTACCGCCCGTAAGTCCGGCGCAGCTGGCTGCTCAGGCGCTCGGCCGTCGCAGCGTTGCGCATGATAATCAAAAGCGTGTCGTCGCCGGCGATGGTGCCCACGATGTTGTCCAGATCCATACTGTCCACGGCGGAGCCCACGGCGGATGCAAGGCCCGGCAGGGTCTTGATGACCACGGTGTGCAGAGCGTGATCGAACGACAGACACCCCTCCTGAAAAATCTGCTCCAGACGACGTGAGGCGTCGGATGCCTCGTCCTGCCCGGCGGGCGCATAGCGGTAATGCCCCTCGCCGGAGATCTCCTTGACGAGCCGAAGCTCTTTGATATCGCGGGATACGGTTGCCTGGGTGCTTTTTACGCCCCGGGTTTCCAGCGCTTCCAGCAGTTGCTGCTGGGTCTCGATGTTCTGTTCGGCGATGATTTCCAGGATTTCCGTCTGTCTTGAAGTTTTCATGTTCTCTCTCCTAACTTCTCAAATGCTGTGTCGTAAAAGCTCTTGGTACCCACATGCACCAGAAGCGTTTTATATTCCGACTTTGTAACGATAACCTCGTCTCCGTCACATAGATCAATGGGATTCCGGCCGTCCACCGACAGGATGCATCTCCGTCCTTCCAGCGTGTCCGGGCGTACAGTTACCCTTTTATCCGATCCAAGCACAAACGAGCGGGCCGCCAAATCATGCGCACAGATGGGCGTGAGGATGATGCTCTCTCCGCCGGGCTCCGCCAGAGGTCCCCCCGCGGACATACAGTAGCCCGTCGATCCGGTGGGCGTACAAAGAATGATTCCGTCACCCGAAAAGGAGATAATCCGCTTATCCCCGTCGAACGCCGTGAGGTGGACGCTCCGCACGATGCCGTTGATGACGGCGTCGTTGAGCGCCGTATCCGCGAAAACGGCGCGCCCGCCGTGGTATATGCAAACGTCGATCATCATGCGGGGAATTACCTCCCGCTTTCCCTTGACGGCGGCCACGAGCATATCCATGTCGTCCCGCTCCATCTCGGCCAAAAAGCCCTTATGCCCCAGGTTCACGCCCAGGATGGGCACATTTTCCGCCATAACCGCGGGGGCTACTCGTAAGATGGTGCCGTCCCCCCCCAGTGTCACGAGGAGCGACGCGCCTTTTACGGCCTTGGCGAGCGGCGTTTCCTCCACCACTCTGCCGGCATTACCGTAGACGGGACTCACCAGCACCTCGAATCCTTCCTTTTCCAGCGCAGCTTTGGTCTGCAAAGTAAACGCCAGGCCCTCGTCCCGATGCGGGTTGGGACACAGTACAATCCGTTCCATCAGTTCAACTCCTCATGCGACTGCTCCACGATCGCTCCGCAGTCGATTTGCATACTCTCGCCGTTTTTTTTGAGCCAGGCAAGGTATTCGATGTTTCCTTCCGGCCCGCGTACGGGCGAAAAGGTAAGTCCAACCACCGCAAAGCCAAGGGTTGCCGCATCGGAAAGAAATTTTTCCAGCACCTCGCGGTGCACAGCGGGGTCGCGGACAACGCCTTTTTTCCCGACTTTCTCTCTTCCCGCCTCAAACTGCGGTTTGACAAGGCAGCAAATCTGTCCATCCGGCTTTAAGAGCCCCCTCACCGCCGGCAGAACTAGGGAGAGCGAAATAAAAGACAGGTCCATCACGGCGAAATCCATCTTCTCCGGGAACATGTCCGGCGTAAGATTCCGGGCGTTGGTGCGCTCCAAAACCTTTACTCTCTCGTCGCACCGCAGGCTCCAGGCAAGCTGTCCGTAACCGACGTCCACGGCGTACACGCGCGAGGCGCCCCTCTGCAAAAGGCAGTCCGTGAATCCGCCGGTGGAAGCGCCGCAATCGATGCAGACGAGGCCGGCCGGGTCGATGGAAAAAGTGTCAAGCGCTTTTTCGATCTTCAGACCGCCGCGGCTGACATAGCGGAGCTTTTCTCCCCGCACCTCCACGGCAGTGTCCGGCGTCAAAGCCGCGCCGGGTCTATATTCCTTTTGTCCATTTACATAGACAGCGCCCGCCATAATGAGAGCTTTGGCTTTTTCCCGGCTCTCTGCCAGGCCCAAATCAAACATGCGCTGGTCAAGTCTTATTTTTTGCATGGTTTATCTCCAAAATGGCATTAGCGATACTAAGGCCGTCCAACTCACACAGCTTTCGGAGTTCCTCCGGAGTGCCGTGTGGCAAAATACCATTGCCGAGATTCATGAGCCGCGCAGCCCGCAGGACGGCACCGTTCTCCGCCACAGCTGCCAGCAGGCGCTCGCCTATGCACCCGTCGGCGCAGGCTTCCTCCGGCACGACCAGAATACCGGTCTTTTTTACCGATGTCAGAACCGGCGTTTCGTCTATTGGCGACAGGACGTTCAGTTTCACAACCTCGGCGGATACGCCCTGTTTGGCAAGCAGCTCCGCCGCCTTCAGTCCCTGGCCTGTTTCAATGCCATAGACGGCAATAGTCGCGTCTGTCCCCTCGCATAAAATGGCAGTGGATACATTCGAGCAATCGCCTTTATAGCCGTGTTCCCCGCCGCGCGGGTATCGCACGGCAACCGGCCCCGTTTCCTCCAGCACCGCCCGGCGCAGCATGGCGCGCAGCTCTGCGAAGGACGCCGGACTGTATATTTTCATGCCCGGCACGCTGGATAGATAGGCAACGTCAAAGGACCCCTGATGGGTCTGTCCGTCACGGCCGACAATACCAGCCCTGTCCACCGCCAGCACCACATGCAGTCCCTGGAGGCTCACATCGTGGATGAGCATGTCATAGGAGCGCTGCAAAAAGGTGGAATATACCGCAAAAACCGGCACAAGTCCCTGTTTTGCCATACCCGCCGCCATGGCACAGGCATGCTCTTCGGCGATGCCGACATCGAAAAAGCGTTCCGGGAACGTCTCCTGAAAATCGATGAGGCCGGTGCCTTCCTTCATGGCCGCCGTGATGGCAACAATACGGTTGTCGTGCTTCGCCAGTGCCGTCAGTTCCCGGCCGAAGACAGCGGAAAAGTCCTCGCCCGTGTACTTGGGCACGCCGGTCGCCGGGTCAAACTCGCCGATGCTGTGATAGGCCTCCGGTGCGTTTTCCGCCGGTGAGTAGCCATGTCCTTTCTGCGTGATGACATGCACCAGGCAGGGCTTGCGCTGCTCCCGTGCCCAGCGGATCACACTTTCCAGCCGAGTCAGGTCGTGCCCATTGACAGGACCGATATACTCAAAGCCGAAATCATCAAACATATTGTCTGGGATAATGCGGTCCTTCAGCCACATCTTAACCCTGTGCAGCAGTTTATATAGCCGGGGTACCTTGGTGCCCAGAACTCTGCGGTACCATCGCTTGAACGCAATGTAGCCGGGCCGGGTGCGCATGCGGGCAAGCATGTCCGCCAGACCTCCCTCTGTGGGGTTAATGGACATGCCGTTGTCGTTGAGAATGATGACCAGCGGTTCGCCGCTTTTTCCCGCGTCGGACAGCGCCTCGAACGCCATGCCGCCGTTTAATGCCCCGTCACCGATGAGGGCAAGTACATCGTAATCCGCACCCAGAGCCGTGCGCGCCCGCGCCATGCCCAGCGCCACGGAAATGGAATTGGAGGCATGCCCCGCGATGAATGCATCATGCACGCTCTCCTCCGGTTTGGGAAAGCCGGATACCCCGCCCGTACAGCGCAGTTTTGTAAAGCCGGCCGCGCGGCCCGCGAGCAACTTATGCGTATAGCACTGATGGCCAACGTCGAATACCAGCCGATCTTTTTCGGTATTATATACGCGGTGGATTGCGACGGTCAGTTCCACCACGCCGAGATTTGACGCCAGATGCCCACCGGTATGGGACAGCGTCTGCACTAGTAAAGCGCGTATTTCCGCGCATAGTTGTTTCAGTTGTTCCGGCTCCAGGGTCTTGATATCCGCGGGGCTTTGTATCCTATCTAAAATTTCCATTCTTCACCTTTTATCGAAAGTTATATTATCATAACAAAATGCGCCTTGATTTTCAAGGCGCATTTTGCATATATTCAAAAATATTTGTATATTATGTTACCCTGTCAGTCAGTTCCGCGGCAAGTTCCCGCAAAAATAAAGTGTCGCCAAAGGCTTCAAGGGCCGAGAGCGCCGCGTCGGTATAGCGGCCGATGAGCGTCAGGCACTGCTTTTCACCCAGCAAGGGTAAGAAACCATCCTTGTCGAGCATGTCGTCGCGAACCTGAAAAGCCATTCCCAGCTGAATGCCGAACGAACGTGCGGCGTCCACAGCTTTTTCCTCTGACCCGGCCGCTGAGGCCCCCATGGCACAGGCTGCGCCCATCAGGGACGCCGTCTTACGGAGATCTGTGGCGGTGAGCCCGGAGACGGACGGTCTTTCTCCGGAAAGGTCCGTATACTGCCCGCCGCAGATACCGCTGCTGCCGGCAGCCAGGGCGAGTTCCCGCACGCAACGGGCTTTATCCGCCTCGCCAATCGCAGAAGCGCACACAGCGGAAAATGCCTCGGCCTGCAAGCAGTCCCCCGCCAGCACCGCAGTGGCCTCTCCGAATTTTTTGTGACTGGATGGCTTTCCCCGGCGTTCGTCGTCGTTGTCCATGCAAGGCAGGTCATCGTGAATGAGGCTGTAGGTATGGAGCATTTCCACGCCGCAGGCCGCGCCCAGCGCTTGAATCGGATCTGTGCCACACACCCGGCAGAATTCCAGACACAGTACCGGGCGAAGGCGCTTGCCGCCGGCTAGCAGGCTGTAGCGCATGGCCTCGCGCAGGCCGTCCGCTCCGTCACCCGCCGGTTTAAAGTACTCGGACAGGGCGGAATCCACCATGTCCTTGTACCAATCATATCGCTTATTCAAACGGCAGCTCCTCTGGCTTTCCGTCTTCTCCTTTGCGAAGCTGCACGACCTTCTGTTCGGCCTTGTCCAGCATCGCGCCGCAGGAGCAGATGAGCTTCGCACCCTCCTCGAACAGACCCAGGCTCTCCGCCAAGGGCGCGTCGCCACGTTCCAGGCTCTTGACAATCTGGTCGAGCCGGTCAAGAGACTGCTCAAACGTCATCGGTTTATTCATGGGTTACTCCCTTCACCGTGCAATCCAGCTTGCCGCCGGTCAGCCGCACACCGATGCGGTCACCGGGCTGCACCTCGCCGGCGTTTCGGACGATTTTTCCGTCCTTTTCCGTAATGGAATAGCCCCTGCCCAGGACCTTTAGGGGGCTGAGTGCGTCGAGTTTCGCCGCCAGCGTGACATAGTCCTGTTTCCGGACGGCCGTATTTTTCTCCGCCGCGCGAACGAGATTTGCGCGCGCATAATCGAGCGCCATGCGTTTGGTTCCCAAATATACCTCAGGGTCCGTCAGCGCAGGGCGGCTCACCAGGCTTTCCAACTGCCGCCGGTATTCGGTCAGTTTTTTTCTCACAGCCTGTCCCTGCCGGATTTTAAGTCCCCCCAACAATTCCCTTACCTCAGAGATGTCAGGCACGGCGATCTCCGCGGCGTTCGACGGGGTGGCGGCACGGCGGTCGGCCACATAGTCGGAAATCGTCACGTCCGGTTCGTGGCCTACGGCGGAGATAACGGGAGTTTCGGACTCGTAGATGGCGCGCGCCACCCGCTCGTCGTTGAAGGCCCACAAATCCTCGATGGAACCGCCGCCCCGGCCTGTAATGATAAGGTCTGCAATCTTGTATTGGTTCGCGTAGCGGAGCGCACCGGCAATCTCCGGCGGCGCCTCCGTGCCCTGTACGCGCACGGGCAGCACGACGATCTTCGTCAGAGGCCAGCGCTTGGACATCACCCGGATGATGTCGTGTACCGCGGCACCTGCGCCGGAGGTGATGACCGCCACCGTTCGCGGAAAAGGGGGAAGCGGCTTCTTGTGCGCCGCGTCAAACAGGCCCTCGGCCGCAAGCTTCGCCTTGAGTTGCTCGAAAGCCACCTGCAAATCCCCGGTTCCTTCGGGAAGAATGTCCGAAGCGTACAACTGGTAGGCGCCGTCCCGCGGATAGACGGATATGCGCCCCGTCACCGTCACGCTCATGCCGTTTTCCGGCCGGAAGCGCAGCTTGTCCGCAGCGGACTTGAACATCACGCACCGGAGGCTCGCGTCCGCGTCCTTAAGCGTAAAATAGTGGTGGCCGGAGGGATAGATCTTATAGTTTGAAAGCTCACCCCGGACGATGACCCGGCTGAGTGCGGGGTCGGCCTCCAGGAGCATTTTGATTCGGGTGTTCAGCTGTGAGACGGTAAAGACCATCTCATCCATCCTTGCGTACCTCACCCCGGTAAAATCCGCCCAGAACGCCGTTGATGAATGCCACGGTTTCCTCTTCTTCGTAGCCCTTGGCAAGTTCCACAGCCTCGTCGATGGCAGCGGCGTCCGGCACATCCGGCATATAGAGGATCTCATACAGAGCCTGGCGCAGGATGGCGGCGGCGGAATGGGAAATCCGCTCGGTACGCCAGCCCTTGGCGTATTGGGCGATGAAGTGGTCAAGCTCCACCCGATGGTCATAGACGCCCTGTACGCTTGCACGGATGAAGCTCAATGCATTATCGTCCGGCGCTGAGGCGTACAGTTCGTCTTCCTCTGCCAGCGATGCGTAGTGCTCCGGTGCAAAAAAAGCTTCAATGGCCTCACTAGGTTCCTCGCCCGTGGCATTCACGGCGAAGCCCAGCTGGATGGCGATCTGTCTTGCGGTCGTTCGTGTCATTTGTGTTCTCCTGTCTATGCTGTACAACCTCACATATAGCATAAGGAGCCCCGAGAGGGGGCTCCGGTTTTTGGTCCGCGACCTATTTGTCGAAGCTGATGCCCGTAACGTGGACGTTGACAATGCAGTCCATGCCGGTAACGGATTCCACCTCGCGGCAGACCGTGTCCTGCACCTTTGTGGCGATATCCGTGATGCTCCCGCCGGCGCGTACGTTGATGAGCACATCGATGGTAATCTTTCCGTCGTCAAAGCGGACTTTGGAGCCTTTGGCGGGATTTTTGCGTCCGAACAGCTCCGCAAGCTCTGGCGTTGCGCTGCTGCCCATGCCGGCAACACCTTCCACTTCTCCCACAGCGGCGCTCACCATAACGGCGATGACGTCCTCGGAAATATTGACGGTGCCCTTTTCTTCCTGCTTGGTAATGTAGTTTTCTGCCATTTTGAACACCTCCGATTAAGGCGGAGACATTATATCATATGATCTGCGAAAAGGAAAGCATCAATCTTTAACTTCGATAATGTTCAGTTTGTCGGCAGTAAAGTTGGTGTTTGAGACAACCGCATCGGTAACCTGGGCAACTTGGGTTTCGCTCAGTCCTTCCGCAGGCGCGGGTACAGCCACCGTTATGCCGTCATCCGTGACCATCACTACACAGTCGGTAAAGTTTTTCGCAAGAAGTTCGTTTTCCAGAAGGCTCTCCTGCATGTTCCACGCGGCCATGGCGTTAATCTGCCGCATGGATTCGTCGACGACTTCCTGCGACGCCGTCTCCTGAGAGCAGGCCTGTTGCAACAGTTCCAGGGCCTGGTCCCGGGATTTCTGCCGAGTCATCCTCGCTTCGTCGAAGTAAGCGGCACCCGTTGTCTGCGCGGAGGTTTCCGTGTACGATGCATCCGCATCTTTCGTGGCTGCGTCTTCCGCGGCAACCATTGAGGCATCCGTGCCGCCCCATTTACTGTTGTACGACCAGTTGAGATACACCGCCGCCCCTACGACCACCAACCCCGCCGCAATAACGATGTTCCGCTTCAGATGTTTTTTCATGTTCCGAACCTCCATATTTTTCAATTCCCTTTTCATTTCATTTTGAAAACTGTGATTTCCGTTGACGTCAAACCCGTATAGCATCGCACCGCCTCCATGACTGCCAGCCGCACGGAGGCGTTCCCCGCACCCTGGCATACTACTGCCGCGCCTTTCTCCGACAAAAGCACGTGCACCTCGCCCACGCCGTCGATCTGGGATAGGACCGTTTCCATTCTCGTCTCCTCCGCCGCCGCGGTCTTCGAGTCATTTGTCCTTGTTGCACCGGAGGGCCACAGCAGCAGCAAAAGTCCGACAGCCGCCACCAGAAGCACATATTTCCATCCGGATAGCCGCTCAGCCAGTTTTTTTAGTCTGTCACTCATCTCCGCTCCAATGCTGCCGCTCCGCCGGCACTCCGAGATCCGCCTCGATGCGGCGGGACAGGGCCGTATTATACGGCGAGTCCACCGTCACCTCGTAAGGATACCAGACTGCCTCGTCTTGATTCCAAAGAGCCGATACGGATACTGTCCCCACGGCGAGTCCAAGCTCTTGCGCTTCTGCTGATATATATGCCGCGCATTCGTCCTGTATGTATGTTCTTCTCATGAGCTCCGCCTCATTTTCGGCGTTGTCCGTCACCTCCTGTGCACGTTTGCTGTAGGAGGCGAGCCCTATGGACAAACTCTCATAATCGATCGAAAGGAGCGGCTGTGTCAGAGCAAATATGCATACAAGACCACACGCCAACCGCGCGACGCTTTTGACTCGTCCTGCCGGGCACAGCACCAGCGCAATACACGACAGCAACGAAGCGCCCACCACACCCAAAAGCCATTGTTTCATCGTCTCACCCCGCCAGCATTTGCGTACCCAGAACGATGGAGATAAACAGCATCAGTCCTGCGCTTCCCACCAGTCCCAGCGCCATGCCAAAAGCCGTCCCAATGTCCCCCAGTAGCGCCGAAAGACGTCCCTCCGCAAATGGTTCCACAACGCAGGCCGCTGCCTTGAAAAACAAATAGTGGATACCGAGTCCCAGAAACGGTCCGATGCACACGCACAGCACCGCCACAAGGCCCAGTATCCCCACGGCGCCCCGCAGAAGCTGCGCGCCGGCCAGATAGGTGTCCGCCGCATCCGCGATGATGGAACCGACCACCGGCAGTGAAGCGGAAATGGCACTTTTGGCAAGGCCCTTGGCAACCGCGTCTGCGGAGCCCGCCACGGCGCCGGAGAGCGACAGGTACACCGTGAAGACGGTCGTCAGAACTGCCAGTACCGTACCGCAGGCCCATTTGATGAGCTTGGCGGCTCCGCCCAGCACACCGCCCGGAAGGGCAGCGTTTGCCGAGGCCGCCGCGACATAGGCGTAGATGAGCGGAAGCACCGCGCCCGTGCCCACCGTGAGCAGGATGTCCATAAACAGGCTCGACGCCGCGTACCGGGCCGCGCCCGACACCGCGTGGCCCGATGCCGCCGACGCTGAAGCAATGCACGGCAGCAACGCCTTGGAAAAATCGCTCATACCCGTCAGCGCGTCTTTCGCTTCATTGAGATAGGAGCCGACGCTTCCCGCGCACGACGCCGTGATCGCCAATGCTCCGCCCAGAATTACATATTCCGGCGTTTTCCCGTCCGGCGCAGCCGCGCCTGCCACCGAACACAGCAGCGCCACCGCCAGCGCGGTCATGGCGCTTCTGGCGGCCTGCTTCATCTTCTGCCCCATCGTCTGTACTGCCCAGTCCCGGACTTTTTCCAGCAGATTCGTTCCGTTTGTGCCGTCGGAGACCTTCACATCTCCCAGAATCTCCTTTGCCTCCTCCGGCAGGGCCTCCTCCATCTCCGAGGTATCCACCGGCGAAGTCGCCCCCGCGTCCGAGGTATCCACCGCCAGCGCCGGAATTGTTAGCAAAAAGACGATTACTATCACAGTCAGCAGTTTTTTCAAAGCATGTCCCCTATCATTTGCAGCAGCGTCCGAATCAGCGGTAGAGCCGTGAGCATGGCGCACGCGGCGCCGCACAACTCCACCGCCGAGGAAACCGACTCCTGTCCCGCATCCTTGCAAAGGTCGGCGGAAAGCCTCGTCACAATTCCGATTCCCACGCACTTCATCACCGGAGCTACGATCGCGGCTGACAGCCCCGTTTCCGTTTCCGCGAGCTGGATGATGTCTATTAGCGAGCTGAACAGTTCCATCGCCAGTACGGCCGTAAGTACCGACACCGCTACCGTAAGGGCTAGAGATAGTTCCGGTGCGCTTCGCCGGATAACAAGTGCCATGATGCTGCCTGCCACACCGGCGACGGCCGCTTTTATCAGAATCTCCATCAGAAGTCAAAGAGCGTCTTGATGAGTGCAAACAGGTCCGCAATCTGCTGCACAATGAGCACCAATACGACCACCAGGCCCGCGATGGTGACCATCAGCGCCTGTTCATCCCGCCCTGAGCGGGAAAGCAGCAGGTTCAATACCGCCACCAATATGCCTACCGCCGCGATTTTGAATATCAGGTCTACGTCCATCGTATCTCCTACAGCATCAGCACCGACGCCACCGCCCCGACCGCCGCCGAAAGGCCTACATACAGTCTTCCCCGCTCCTTCGCGGTCCTCTCCGCCTCACCGCTTAGGTCCATCAGCCGCTCCCGGCAGACGTCCAAAGCAGCCAGTTCCTCCTGCGCCCCATAACGGCCAAGTACCCGCCCCAGGGCCGCCATTGTCTCCCGTTCCGGGCCGGATAAGTCTCCCAGCGCCCGTTCCCAGAGGTCTGAAAACTCCTCGTCTCCCAGCCGGTTCAAGCTGTCGTACAACCGCCGGGAAATTTCTCCGCCCGCGCCCGGCGCCGTCTTGCCGAGTTGTGCAAAAAGCTCCGGCATGGGCGGGGCGAAGCGCGCAAGTTCAAAGCGCAGGAGCTCCATCATCCGACACAGCTCCCAAAGCGTGCGTGCCCGCGCCCGCAGCCGCGCCGCAGCACCGCAGCCCACCAGCGTCCACGCCAGTGTAAACAGCGCCGCTCCCAGAAAAGCTCTCAAAGCACCTTCACGCGGCAGATTCGCACGCCGCGCCGATTTTCAATGGTCACGCAGCGCGAAAATACGCCCGCCTCCAACAGACAGCGCATCGACGGCCGTTTTCTGACCTCTTCCAGATCCGCGCCGTGGACAGTCGCCAGCAATGCCGCGCCGCAGCCAGCCGCAGACAGGAGCGCCCGCGCATCAGCCGGTTCCGTTACCTCGTCCACGGCCACCACCTGCGGGTTCATCGCGCGCAGGAGCATCATGATCGCATCCGCCTTGGCAACGCCCGTCATCACATCCGTGCATTTTCCCACATCGAATCGCGATTCTCCGCCTTCCGCGTCCGCCACTTCTCCACGCTCGTCTGCCAGCGACACCCGCACCCCATCGCCGGACAAAAGCCGCACCAACTCCCGCAGCAGCGTGGTCTTTCCCGCTCCCGGCGGGGACAGAATGAGCGTGGAGCAAAAGACGCCGTTTTCAAAGAGCGCCGGATATATGCCGTCGGCGCAGCCCCGAACTTCCTTCGGAATCCGCAGCGAAAGCGAGGAAAACGACCGCAGGCCTTCCTGTGTCCCCGTCCCGCACACGCCAACGCGCACGCCGCCTGGCGCCGTGATGTAGCCGCGGCGCAGGGCGTTGACCGCAGCGTGAAGGCTTGCCTGCGTGGCTGCTTCCAATACCGATGCAACGGTCTCGCCCGTCACGGGTCCCGCACCGGGAATGGGCCGTTCCCCCGCTCCGTCCGAAAACGCGGGTACGCATCCCCGGCGCAGGCGCAGTTCCTCGCAGGCGTCCTTATCCGCCTCCGGCATCATCAGCGCCGTCCGTCTGAGCGCATAGGGCAGCAGTGCCGCCGCGGCATAAAACCCATCCATGTCCATCCCCCCCTTCTCACAGGACAAGTCTATTACCCTGCCCGCACCGTTAGAACAGTTCAGTTCTTCCGGCGAAATCAGCGCATTATGTCCTTTTCTTGACTTTACCGGACAGATTTAGTAACATAAGATTGTTAATATGTATAATTGTAGGGGTCACCTGATTTTATGGCTGCCGAACACGGCCAGGTCCCGGAACGTGCGGGCATGAAGAGCTTTTCCGGCGGAAGAGATCACGCAAATATTGTATAAGGACAGTTGGAACTGAATTGATGGAAAATGTGCTGGTTGTAAAGACTGCCCTGCTGGGCGGCATTGTCGAGCGAAACGGGCTCATCACCGGCCGGGAGGACAAGGTACTGAATCTCCTAGGCTCCTGTGCAGAGTTTCTTCCGCGCCTGGAGGCGGAACAGAATCCGTCTTACCGACAGATCATCCCTTACGTCGCCATTTTGCGTGGGGATGATGTGTTTATAACAAAACGTCTGAACAAGGGCGGCGAGGCCCGGCTGCATGGGCAGTTGTCCCTGGGCGTGGGTGGTCACATCAATGAGACGGACAAAACTGGCAACAACTGGCTCATGAACTGTCTGCGCCGGGAGATCGGCGAGGAAGTTTCCATGGACGACTTCGGGGTTTTGACGCTCCGCGGCCTTATTAACGACAGCCGAAACGCCGTCGGGCGTGTCCATCTGGGCTTTTTCTTCACCCTCACAACGGCGGGCACGGTATCCGTCCGTGAAACAGAAAAACTGGAGGGAAGCTTTGTGCCAGTTTCTACGCTCTCCGCTCTCGCGCCGCAGATGGAAACTTGGTCGCAGATTATCATACCGAGGCTGATGGAAATATGGATAACTGGGAAAAACTAAAGGCGGAATGCGCCGCTTGCCGCGGATGCGAACTGTATAGTACACGCACCAATCTTGTGTTTGGCGTGGGTAACGAGCATGCCGAAGTGATGTTTATCGGCGAGGGCCCCGGCGAGCAGGAAGACCTACAGGGTGAGCCCTTCGTGGGTCCTGCCGGGAAACTGCTGGACACCATGCTCGCCATTATCTATTTTGAACGCTCTCAGGTATACATCGGGAACGTCGTCAAGTGCCGCCCGCCCCACAACCGGGATCCGCTGCCAAATGAACAGGCCGCCTGCATCGGCTTTCTGCACCGCCAGATTGCGCTCGTAAACCCGAAAATTCTCGTCTTTCTGGGCCGCATCGCGGCAAACGCCTTCATACAGGAAGACTTCAAAATTACCCGTGACCACGGGCGCTGGTATGATGTGGACGGGCGTAAGGCCATGGCCATCTACCATCCGGCGGCGCTGCTGCGGGACCCCGGCAAGCGGCCGGAAACTTTTGTGGATTTGAAGAAACTAAAAAGGGAGATTGATAAACTTCATGCTTGAGTTCAAGCAAGTGGAACTAGCGGACAAAGCCTGGGTGGACGCGCTGGTCGCGCAGGAGGATTCCCCCAGCGCCGATTACAATTTCGGAAATATTTATATGTGGGATCAGAAATTCCGCCAGAAACTCACCCGCGTCGGCGACCGCGTGATCGTCATGCCGGAATACACGGACTGTCCTTTTTTTGCCTGGCCGATCGGCGGCGGCGACCTTCTTCCCGCTTTGGAAGCCCTGCGCGCCTACACACAGGCCCGCGGCTGCCGGTTTGCCCTTCGCGGTGTGACAGAGGGTCACCTGCCCCAATTGGAGGCGCTGTACCCCGGGCAATTTTCCGTCATTGAGGATCGGGACTATTGGGATTACCTGTATGACGCGGAAAAGCTGGAAACGCTTACGGGCAAGCACCTGCACAGCAAGCGCAACCATATCAACCGCTTCATGGAGGAAAACAACTGGTCCTTCGCGCCGCTCACCTCCAATGATCTGCCTTCCTGTCAGGCCATGCTGGACGCATGGATGGCAGAGTGCGGAGAGGACGAACGCGACGGCATCGACGACGAGTACGCCGCCATTCAAAGAGGCTTTGCATCATATGACGCTCTAGGTCTGCAGGGCGGCATGCTGCACGTCGGGAATAATCTCGTAGCCTTCACCATCGGCGAACCGATTTCCTCCGACACCTTCGACGTGCATTTTGAAAAAGCATTTTCGGGGGTAAACGGCGCCTATCCCATGATCAACCAGCAGTTTGTCCGGCTTATCCGGCAGCGCCACCCGCAGATCCGGTGGATCAACCGTGAGGATGATACAGGCCGCGAAAGCCTTCGGCAGTCAAAGATTAGCTACCACCCGGACAGGATGGTGAAAAAATACACGGCGGTGTGGAATCATGTGTAAATTTATCTTGCGTCCTTGGAAAACGGGGGATGAAGTTGCCCTGCGGGCCGTCTGGAAAGCCGGTTTCGGCGATTCGGACGCCTATATTGACGCTTTTTTCTCATGTTTTCTGAAACCGGGCGCGTGCCTGCTTGCCGAGGCAGACGGCAGACCTGTCTCCGCTATGTATATTCTCGAAGGGCCCCTACTGCGCCCTTACCGCGACAGGGAGCTTACCAGCGCCTACACCTATGCGCTGGCGACCCTGCCAGCCTACCGCGGCCGGGGCATCGGCGCTGCCGTCTACAGAGCTTGCTGTGAAGCCGCACTTTCCGGCGGTGCGGACGCAGCGTGCGTGCTGCCCGCGGAGGAGAGCCTGTATCCATTCTATGAAAATGCGGTAAATAACCGCACAGTCTCAGCGGTGCGTGAAAAGCATTATGCCCGCGAAGACTTTCTTACCGTGAGGCCCGGCATATGCAACCTCATCGGCGCACTCGAATACGCTTTCCTGCGGGAGGAGCTTCTCGCAGGAAAGCCGCACAGCTCTATGCCGGAGAGTTATTTACTCTGGCAAGAACGGCTTTGCGACATGTTCGGCGGCGGGCTGTTTGCGACCCAAGGCGGTGTTGCCGCAGCGGAGATGGACGGCGACACTTGCTACATTCGGGAATTTCTCGATCCCAACGGGGACGCGTGCGAGGCCGCCGCAGCCATTGCGACAGTCTGCCCCGCAAAGGAGTACTTCGTGCGCACTCCACTGTTTTTCGACGGTCCTGGCGCCATGCGCCGTTTCGTCCTGGGAACCCTGAAGCAGGAACCGGACCAGCCTTATCCAGACGACTTGTGGTGGGGCTTTGCCTTCGATTAATTTCCTTTGATACTACATTTTGGATTTTTTCCCAATAAAATTTCGAATTTTAATAGTTTTGAAATATCAATGCACTATTTTTTGTAATATCTAGTAGGTATACTATGAATTGCAAGAGACGATTTCATCTTTTTCATTTTGTCCTCATCCCATACAGAAAGCGCTTAAGCTCACCGCTTAAGCGCTTTCTGTATAATCACTGCCGGAATGAGCTAAACTGTCGTGTGAAAATATGCAAATAACAGCGCATAGACCCACAGCTTTTCATACGATATACCATGTTGTCAGATTCCGATAGATATGTTAAAGTAAAAACAAATCAAGAGGCTTTTTGCAACTGACGGATTTGTGGAGTACCACAGGGGAGCAGAAGCTTGTATACAGCGAAATTACGCTGATGTCGACCGTCTGGGCAGTCCTATCCAGCGGGATAGGACTGCCCGGTTTTTCATTTTTAAAAGCAAAAAGGAGGCGGCCCACCATGAGAAAAGCAGCCATTATTATGGGCAGCGACAGCGACCTGCCCGTGGTGCAAAAGGCAATCGACACTCTCACGGAGCTTGGAATCCCCATTGAAGTACACATCTATTCCGCGCACCGGACGCCGGAGCAGGCACGGAACTTTGCTCTCGGAGCGCGGGAAAACGGCTTCGGCGTGCTCATAGCGGCGGCCGGAAAGGCGGCGCATCCGGCGGGGGCGCTGGCGGCCAAAACCCCCCCTGCGGGGGGC